>OFCO01000098.1_pt1 | contig 50432 bp, 49 predicted proteins | sample 1520821 | NCBI WGS metagenome assembly OFCO01 (sample SAMEA2699031, study PRJEB24076) | metagenome | biome: Human gut stool | place: Spain | collected 2012-09-21
AAAGTTTTTTCCAAACTTCCTCGTGTCTCTGCTTCATCCTCCGATGTAGCCTATTTATATTATCATCTCTTGCTTACCTTGTCAATAACTTTTTTAAAGTTTTAGAACTATTTTAAGTTAATGTCAGTCTACTTGAGACAACTTTCATATCTTATCATTCATTACATTGGATGTCAATATGTTTTTAACGAAACTTATTTTCCTTTTCTAGATTGAACCTTTTGGAATCCTTGATATAATATCCAACCGATTAGTATCCCTAGAGTGTTCTGACAGAAATTCGGTATGATTTCTGCGACGGCAGATCCTATTCCATACATAAATATTGAAGCAAGAGCATAACCACCAACCATTGAAATTGTAGCAAGTAGCAAACCTACAATACGATATTTTCCCTTAAATCCAGCAAAATATCCTTGCGCACCATGAATCAGTAAACTAATAAACATCCATTGTGGGGCGGACGATAAGAGATCAATCAGAAATGCTGATAAACCTCCTACAATAGCTCCCTCTTTTTTACCTAAATAGAAGGCGGTAAAGTAGATACCTGCATCTACCAAAGTCAACAATCCTGTTGGTGTGGGGATTTTAGCTACAAATCCAAAAGTGACTGACAATGCTGTTAAAACAGCTAACAATGTTAGTTTTTTTGTTTTATCATTTTGCATATTGAACTACTCCAAACTCATTTGATTGCTTAATTGATTCAAAAACAAAGGCTTTAGCATTAGCTACAGCGTCAATTTCTGAATATCCTTTAACTAATTCACTTGCTATACTAGAGGCAAACGTACAACCTGCACCTGTATTATTTTTATCCAATACAGCCTCTTCAAAGATTTTATAGTCTTTTCCATTATAAAAGACATCTATTGCTTTATGATTATTTAAACGATTACCACCCTTAACGATGACTGTCTTAGCACCTAATTCATTTAAAATACAAGCTGCACGCTTCATATCGTCAAGAGTATGGATTTTTTTATCAATAAGGAGCTCAGCTTCTGGTAAATTTGGAGTTATGACTGTAACATATGGGAAAAATTTAACCAATTCATTACGTAGCCGAGAAACCTCAACGTCATGGGTCTCCTTACAAACTAATACAGGGTCCAAAACAATTGGAATTCCAGGATGATTCTTAACAAAATTCAAAGTTAGCTCTGCGATTTCAACGTTTGGTAATAACCCAATTTTAATTGCTGAGAAGGGCACATCTATTAGTGATTCCAGTTGTTGCTTAAAGACCGTGCTATCAATCGGAATGACCTCAAAACCATGTTTCGTCATCGCTGTCAGACAAGTCAAAGCTACAAAGCCATGTTGCTTATTGGTTGTAAATGTTGCTAAGTCTGCGTGAAGCCCTCCACCACTAAAAATGTCATTACCTGAAATGGCTAAAATTAATTCATCACTCATATTTTATCTCCTTCAAATATAATCCATTACCTGATGCTGTCGGTCCCGCAAGATTACGATCACAACTTTCCAAAACTGTCTTAACTTGAGAAATAGGCATGCGACCATTTCCAATTTTCAACAATGTTCCGACCATGTTTCTAACTTGCTTATAAAGAAAACCATTGCCAGAAAAAGTAAAGACATAGAATCCAGTTTTTTCATCAATTGAGACTCGAGCTTGGGTAATTGTGCGCACCTTATTTTCTACAGAGGTACCCGAAGCTGTGAAACCTGTGAAATCATGCGTACCAACCAAATCTTTGGCAGCTTCTTGCATAGGAGCTAAGCGTAGTGGATAGGGATAATGGGTGGCATAATTTCGCATCATAGGATTTTTAGGACGGCCTGCATCTACTAGAAACTCGTAAGTCTTACTGTGTTTATTGTAACGTGCATGGAAATCTTCGGATACAAGTTCGATACTAACAATATCAATATCATCTGGGCATTGCGTATCTAAACCGAAACGCAGCTTCTCTGGATCCCGCTCCTGAGGCAAATCGAAGTGAATAACTTGTCCATAGGCATGAACCCAGCATCCGTTCGACCTGCTCCGTGAACTACTACAGGTGTGCCACTATTTAGCCGCAATAGCGTTTTCTCAATTTCCTCCTGAATAGAGCGAGCGTCTGGTTGTCTTTGAAAACCTGAAAAAAGTGTACCATCATAGGAAATTATCGCTTTGTATCTAACCATAAGCCTATCATATCAAATTTAATTGAGGATAAAAAGTGGTTAGGCTATAAATTGACCCCATACAGTTTTTGTGGTAAAAAAAAGACGCTCAAGGCGTCTTTTCATTATAGGTCTTCTAAAGCATCTTTTACTTTGTTAAAAAACCCTTTTTTCTGTGGGGCAATCTTTTCATCACCACTTGCTTTGGCAAAGGCGAGAAGAGCCTCTTTTTGGGCATCATTGAGCTTCGTAGGTGTCACAATCTTCACTGTAACATGTTGGTCTCCTTGCGATCCACCACGAAGACGTGGGGCACCCTTACCTTTGAGACGGAAAGTTTTACCTGTTTGAGTTCCAGCTGGAATCGTCATCTCAACATTTCCGTGAACTGTTGGTACTTCAACAGTGTCACCAAGAGCTGCTTGAACAAAGGAAATGTTAAGAGTGTAGTATATCGTTGATCCGTCACGAGTAAATTTGTCACTTGGATTTACATTGATGATGACAAAGAGATCTCCGTAAGGACCACCATTGAATCCGGCTTCACCTTGACCTGCAAGACGGATTTGCTGACCTGTTTCAACACCTGCTGGAATCTTGACAGATACTTTATGGCTTTGTTTTTCATGTCCTGTTCCATGACAAGTTTGACAAGGATCCTTGATTTCTTGACCCGTTCCATGACAGACATCACAAGTTACTTGGCGTCGCATAACTCCAAGTGGTGTTTGCGTATCAACATTGATAACCCCTTGACCGTGACAACGGCCACAAGTTACAGGGCTTGTTCCAGATTTTGCACCAGATCCTGAACATGTCTTACATGTCGCTTCACGATTGTAGTGAACTTCTTTTTCAGCACCAAAAACAGCCTCTTCAAAACTTAGGTTGACACGATACTGAAGGTCATCTCCTTGACGAGGAGCATTTGGATTGCGAGAAGCACCACCACCAAAGAAGCTTGAGAAGATATCTTCAAATCCTCCGAAACCTGCGCCACCATCAAAGCCACCAAAGCCTCCTTGACCACCAAAACCTGCATTAGCGCCATCAGGTCCATATTGGTCATAAGCTGCACGTTTTTGATCGTCACTTAATGTCTCGTAGGCCTCTTGGACCTCTTTATATTTTTCTTCTGCGCCTGGTTCTTTATTAATGTCTGGGTGGTATTTCTTAGACATCTTACGATAGGCACGTTTTATTTCATCTTGAGAGGCATCCTTAGATACCCCAAGACGATCGTAATATTCAGTATTGTTCATAATTTAAGATACAAAGGGCATCCAATGAAAAAAGCCAAAACAATAGTTTTTAAGAGGGATAAATGGACCTTTTAATTAGCTATCTTTCTGGCTTGGTTCATAGCCCGTGTTCACCAACGAACACTCTTTGTTCCTTTCTTTTTTATTTTTCACAACATGAAGCAGAAGCATACCTTGCATTCACTTCACTTATTTTACCGAAAAACAGAGGCTGGTTTGCAACCTCTGTAACTATTTTTATTCAGTAAGATTATTCAAGTCCATATCTACTAGATGAGGGCCTTCTTTCTCATTTTTCCAATAAACAGGGATACTATTTATATTAAATTTCAACTGTTTTTGCAATTCTTTGTAGTCTTCTTCACACCACACACCCACAGGGGTAGTTCTTCCAGAATCAAAATATATCAACAAATAAGCAGCCCCATTATCATTCGTCTCTAAACTAATTTCATAATAGGAGCTATAATTTCCACTTCCAGAACTTGCTGATGCTGAAGGTTTATGATACTCAAATGCCATGTCATTACTCCTATCTTACTTTTCAGTAAACTCTCCGTCTACAACATCGTCACCTGAGTTATCTGCTGTTTGTGCACCTTCTGCTCCTGCTTGAGCTTGTTGTGCTGCTGCAGCTTGTTCGTAAAGTTTAACGGCAAGAGCTTGAGCTTTTTCGTTAAGAGCTTCCAATTTAGCCTTCATATCATCAAGATTTCCTGATTCTTGAGCTTTCTTAAGATCGTCAAGGGCTGATTGAGCAGCATCACGTTCTGTATCGAAACCTTTACCTTCTGTTTCTTTGATTGTCTTTTCAGTAGCAAAGATAGCTTGGTCGACTTCGTTACGAAGATCTACTTCTTCTTTACGTTTTGCATCTGCTTCAGCATTTGCTTCGGCATCTTTCATCATTTTTTCAATTTCTTCATCAGTCAAGCCTGAGTTAGATTGAATAACGATGTGTTGTTCTTTTTGAGTTCCAAGGTCTTTAGCTTTAACAGATACGATACCGTTCTTGTCGATGTCAAATGTTACTTCAATTTGTGGGATACCACGAGGTGCAGCTGGGATATCTGTCAATTGGAAACGTCCAAGAGTCTTGTTATCTGCTGCCATTGGGCGTTCCCCTTGAAGAACATGGATATCAACGGCTGGTTGGTTGTCTGCTGCTGTTGAGAAGACTTGTGATTTAGATGTTGGAATCGTAGTGTTACGGTCGATGAGTTTTGTGAAGACGCCACCCATTGTTTCAATACCAAGTGACAATGGTGTTACGTCAAGAAGAACGACGTCTTTAACATCACCAGTGATTACACCACCTTGGATAGCAGCACCCATGGCAACAACTTCATCAGGGTTAACTGATTTGTTTGGTTCTTTACCAGTTTCAGCCTTAACAGCTTCTACAACGGCTGGGATACGAGTTGAACCACCGACAAGGATAACTTCATCAATATCTGACAAGCTCAAGCCAGCATCTGAAAGGGCTTGACGAACTGGAGTTTTAGTACGTTCTACAAGGTCACGAGTCAAATCATCAAATTTCGCACGAGTCAATGTCATTTCCAAGTGAAGAGGTCCAGCCTCACCAGCAGTGATAAATGGCAAGCTGATTTGTGTTGAAGTGACACCTGAAAGGTCTTTCTTAGCTTTTTCTGCTGCGTCTTTCAAACGTTGAAGAGCCATCTTGTCTGTTGACAAGTCGATGCCGTTTTCTTTCTTGAATTCTTCAACCATGTGATCGATGATTTTTTGGTCAAAGTCGTCACCACCGAGTTTGTTATCCCCTGCAGTTGCCAATACATCAAAGACACCATCTCCAAGTTCAAGGATAGATACGTCGAACGTACCACCACCAAGGTCGAATACCAAGATTTTTTCTTCTTTATCAGTCTTGTCCAAACCGTAAGCAAGAGCTGCCGCAGTTGGTTCGTTGACAATACGTTCTACTTCAAGACCAGCGATTTTACCAGCGTCTTTAGTTGCTTGACGTTGAGCATCGTTGAAGTAAGCTGGAACTGTGATAACTGCTTTAGTTACTTTTTCACCAAGGTAATCTTCAGCGTAACCTTTCAAGTATTGAAGAATCATAGCTGAAATTTCTTGTGGTGTGTATTCTTTACCGTTTGCAGAAACTTTTTCAGAAGTACCCATCTTAGATTTGATAGAGATTACTGTATCTGGATTTGTGACTGCTTGACGTTTTGCAGCGTCACCAACGATGATTTCACCATTTTTGAATGAAACAACTGAAGGTGTTGTACGGTTACCTTCTGGGTTTGCGATAATTTTTGATTCAGTTCCTTCAAGAACTGCTACTGCTGAGTTTGTTGTACCTAAGTCAATACCAATAATTTTGCTCATTATTTTTTCCTCTTTTTATTTTAATTTTCTTTTTGATACTTCCCTTAAGTGGTGGGGACGTGAGCAACTCCCTTCGGGATTTCATCACTTATTTTTGAGCCTACTGTCTCAAAAATCCCCTGTTTCAGTAGCACACGCTACCGAAACTTTCACCACGACAGGAAATATCTGCTTTGCAAGCCTATGGCTTGCTTCTTATCTCTCTTTCATAGTTTAGTGTCGTTTCGGACAAATTTTCTATTATGTTACGACACGAAGAGTCGAAATCACAGATTTCTGACTTACCACCTAGTTATATACTACTACCATAGCCGGTCGTAGGACGCGTTCATGAAGTTTGTAGCCTTTTTGGAAGACTTGTGCAATGGTGTCTGCTGGATGTTCATCATCTGCTGGCATGGTTTGAATAGCCATGTGGAAGTTGTGGTCAAAATCACCATCGGCTGGGATTTCTTCGATTCCTTCCTCTTTGAGAGCATGTATCAAACTTTCTTGTACCATCTCCAAGCCTTTTTTAACATCATCAGTCAAACCTTCAACGGCAAGAGCACGTTCGAGATTATCCAATGATGGCAAAATAGCTTTTGCCAAATCCTGACTACGATATTTTTGCAATTGTTGACGTTCTTCATTTGCACGGCGCTGAATATTTTGCATTTCTGCATGGGCACGGAGGTATTTGTTTTCCAACTCCTCTGCACGCGCTCGTGCTTCTTCAAGTTCAGAAGGTTGATTGCTTTCCTCTACAACTTTTTCAGTTGTTTCAGTAGTTTCCTCTTCTTTTACTTCTTCTTTTTTAATATCTTCTGTCAAGGCATACACCTCTTTCTACACTTTTTAAACTTTATATCTTAGTTAACTTCGTAATGGTTACTATTGAGATACCGATAATAATCCGTCAACTTCATAACCAAAACCCTACCGATAACATTGACCAAACTAATCATGCGATGATAATCCATTTCAACAGGACCAATCACATGCATAAGTGCCATCCCACGATAAGGAATCAGGAATTTATGACTGATGACTGTTATATTTTCAAGAGCTTCTTCAGTTAATTCAGCAACCGAAACCTTGGTCACTTCATCATCGGAGATAGCTGATCGAAGCTCAAGCGCCACATGTTGTGGATTATCCAAAAACTGATAAGTTTTTAAATCGGCATAGGTCAATGATGCAACCTTACCTTCGATGAAAATCAACTCCCTAAAGAGTTGTGAAAAGATATAATCAAACAAATCCAAAACATTATCTGTTGTTTTAAAATACTTTTGCACAATCTGAGGAATCTCTGTCCGTAATCGATAATGGACATCTAAAACAGTGTTCCCCAAGAAACGTTCTTGAACAAGTTTATGAAAAATTTCCAAATCACTAGACAAGAAATTCTTCGGAATTGCAAATTGAACTGTCACCGGCTTAGATTCATCCAAAGTAAGAACTGCTAAAGCATCATGATTAGACAACTGAACGATTTCAAATCCCGTCAGACGCTGTCTTGTCGGTTCCACATCTTGAATCACTGCTGTGCATCCTGTCATTTCTGCCAGCAACTTTGCCGCTGCGTCCAAAATGTCTTCAAGTTTAAAAGCCTCAAAGTCGAAGGCCTTGACAACTTGATAAACATCCTGCTCATCAATCGTATCAAGATTCAAAGAGTTAGCGACAAAATATTGAAAACCTGCTCGGCTTGGCATACGCCCACTAGAAGTATGGGCTTTTTCAAGATAACCCATTTTTTCTAACTTGGCCATGTCATTTCGAATAGTCGCTGAACTTGAATCGATAGATTCTTGCAAAGCTTTAGAACCAACTGGTTCATGGGTACGAGTGAACATCTCAACAATCAAATTCAAAATAGCGTTTTGTCTTTGCGTAATCACGATGTCACCTCATTTCTATTTGTTAGCACTCTCATATGCCGACTGCTAACTTATGATTCTATTATACACCTAAACTCTAACATGTCAACACAAAAAACCAAAAAATTAGCACTCTTTTTGCAAGAGTGCTAAAAATACATCTAAAGACCTAGAAAAAATAAAAAATACCCTCAAGGGGCATTTAAATCTCAGCGATCATATTTTGACAAATGATAGGTTTCAACAATAGAAATGAGATGCTTAGCATAGTCCGGATCACTGTTGGAACCTGCAGCTTGTAATTTTTCCGCCGCAACTTTATAACTAGTCGTTCCTGCTACCTCTTTATAGGTTGATTCACCCCATCTTCCCTGACGAAGACCTTCCAAATAAGCCAACATAGAACTTGACCAATCCTTGAAGACTGCAAAATCTACCTTTTGATATTGCCATTTACCTTTACTATAAACGTTATCTTTCAGAAGGATATGCTCCTGACCCGGCTGAGCAGATAGACTATATAGATTATGATATTTGACCGACAAAAGACTGCTACCATAATTAGACTCATACGCCGCTTGACTGAGGAGAATAGAGGCAGGCACACCGTAGGTTTTGGACATCTTTTGCGCTGTAGGAGCCAAGTTGTCAACGAATTCTTTCTGTGTGTAGGCAACTTTGACTGAACGAGCATTGTCATCCGTAGACGCATGCAAGATGAGTGGCAATAGGATACCTAGAGCGAAAACAGCAACTAAGATTATGAAGGCTTTTAGTTTAAAACGTCGTCTCACTTAGTCTTCTCCTTTAATAGTGCCAGATATTCTTCTAAGGTAAGGTCATGCTTGGTCATATACTCTGCCGACTTTTTACCAACATAACGGAAATGCCAGTCCTCATAATCTACGCCTGTTGATGACGCTTTTCCCTCTGGGAAGCGAAGAACAAAGCCGTATTTTGGTGCTAACTCCTTGACCTTAGCAACCGTATCAGGATCTGCTTCGTTTAGGCTATCAACGGTACTCATATCAATTGCAAGACCTGTTTGATGTTCACTAGCACCAGGAGGTTGTGAGTACGTTTGAACCTTTTTCTCTGCTTGAGATTTCGTCAAACTTGGATCTGTAGCCATTTCTTGTTGAACATAGGTGTTATAAAGTTCTGTTTGGTAAGCAACACTGCGGTAACCTGAAATGAGATGATAACTTGGATCAATTTCTTGAGCTGCTGCTAAAAATTCTTTGACGTTCTTAGCAATTCTTGAATCTACGGAAATACCATCAACATCTGCAATCTTTGGATTAAGCTCTTTAGACTTATTGTCTCGATTTACCAAAAGCAATTCCCAGTCTTTCGGTGATACATCAGGAAGTCCTTTCGTATCTTTACTCTGAGTTGCACTTGCAGTTTGCTTGTCACTCTTTGTGACTGATGTTCCACTGGTTTGTTGAACCGTATGATGCACACCAAATAGTGAATAAGCTCCCGCCACAACTAGCAATACTACAATCAAGACACTACTAACAATCAAAAACCAATTGGTTTGTTTTTTCGCCTGACGACGACTTGGATACTTATTTTTTGCCATTTTCTTTTTCTATTATCTCTCGTCCAACCTGACGATAAGTCATCTCGCCAAGCGTTTCTAATGTGAATTTCCCATTGTCATATGTAACGACAGTTACCGAACCATTATCTAATGAAGGATGTTCGACAGAAGGATCAATTAACCAAGCTAGGGTCGCAATAGTCATGCCGTGACTGACGACAATAGCATCACCACCACCAGCTTTTAACACATCCTCTGCAATAGCTGTAAAACCCTCTATAATACGTTTTTTAAGAACTTCCCAAGGTTCTGCCCAACCAGCCGTATCCACATCAAGAATACTCTGTGCAAGCTCGGGGTAGCTCACTTCGTATAAATCCTTACCTTGAAAAGCATCTGTTCTCGGTAGCACACCATAGAAAAGTTCGCCATCGTAGCCACCATCTAAACTACCAAAGCACCACTCACGAATGCGCTTGTCCCGTTTATACGGAATGCTCTCAAAACCAGTCTCACGTAAGATAATGTCCATGGTTTGAATGGTACGTCCCGAATCACTAGAATAGGCAGACTTGAAAGGAATACCTGCCGCTTTTAGACCTACACCCAGCTCACGAATGCCCTCTTCACCAGATGGCGTTAAAGGACTATCGGACCAACCTTGCGCACGTCCAATAGTATTAAACATGGTTTTTCCATGTCTCGCAATATACAACTTAACCTTACTCATGGCGCCCCCTTCTTTCCGTCATTTTGAATTCATTATAGCACAAATCTACCTGACTATCTAGCTAGCGAAACCATCAGAAAATGCTTCACCAATCGGTAAAGCACTTATCATCACTTTAGTTTTTAAAGCTATGAACAGGAGCTGGGATTTGACCACCACGCGCTATAAAATCAGCCGAAGAAGCTTTATTTACCTTCATTACTGGCGCATAGCCAAGGAGACCACCAAGTTCAAGCATATCACCTTCCTTACCATAAGGAATGATGCGAACAGCTGTTGTTTTCTGGTTAATGACACCAATAGCCGCTTCATCAGCAATCATAGCTGCAATTGTTGTATCTGGCGTATCAGCTGGAATAGCAATCATATCCAAACCAACAGAACAGATAGCCGTCATAGCTTCCAATTTTTCAAGGTTGATATGACCAGACTTAACAGCTGCAATCATCCCCTCGTCTTCAGAAACCGGGATAAAAGCACCTGACAAACCTCCGACTTGGTTACATGCCATGATACCACCCTTTTTAACTTGGTCATTAAGAAGGGCAAGAGCTGCAGTAGTACCATGCGTACCAACAACTTCAAGACCCATTGCTTCAAGTACACGAGCCACTGAATCACCTACTGCTGGAGTTGGTGCAAGAGACAAGTCTACAATACCAAATTCAACGCCTAGTCGTTCGCTAGCCATCTGACCAACCAACTGACCAGCACGTGTGATTTTAAAAGCCGTCTTCTTAACTGTTTCTGCTAGAACATCGAAGCTTTCACCTGGAACCTTCTCAACAGCACGCTGTACCACTCCAGGGCCTGAAACCCCAACATTGATTACAACGTCAGCCTCACCAACACCATGGAAGGCACCTGCCATAAAGGGATTATCTTCAACCGCATTAGCAAAGACCACCAATTTACCTGGGCCCATTGGATCTGCCTCAGAAGCCTCTTTGATGATACGTCCCATGTCACGTACTGCCGTCATGTTAATACCAGTTTTTGTTGAACCGATATTTACAGATGAGCAGACAAAATCAGTCTCAGCAAGCGCACGTGGGATAGAATTAATAAGAATCTCATCACCTTTTTGGTAGCCCTTTTGAACAAGGGCAGAAAAACCACCAATAAAGTTAACACCGATTTCTTTAGCCGCACGATCAAGTGCTCTGGCAAATGGTACATAGTCTGTCGCATCTGTCGCTGCACCAATGATTGAGATTGGCGTAACTGAGACACGTTTGTTAACAATTGGAATACCAAGTTCAGCCGCAATTTCGTCACCAACTGCTACCAAATTCTTAGCTTTAGAAACAATCTTGTTGTATACCTTTTCCGCAGCCTTATCAATATCTGAATCAATACAATCAAGGAGTGAGATTCCCATGGTAATGGTACGAACATCAAAGTTCTGTTCCTCAATCATAGCAATGGTTTCTGTAACCTGTTTAATATCCATTTTTTAGCTACTCCTATCTTACAAGTTGTACATAGCATCAAAAATCGCTGAACTTTGGATGTTGATTTTAACGTTCAATGATTCACCAAAGGCTTCCAATTCACCACGTAGGTGAGTAAAATCCTGCTTATCTTCTGATGATACCACTGCCATCATCGTAAAGAACTCATCAAGGACTGTTTGGGAAATGTCGTCAATGTTCAAGCCAAGCTCTGCAACCTTAGTCGCAACTCCTGCAACAATACCCGCTTTATCCTTACCTACAACTGTAATAATCGCTTTCATGACAAGCCTCCATCATTTATTTTGTATAATTTTAGCATATTTTACATAAAAAGGCTATTTTTTATAGAAAATATACCCTTTTTAAGCGAAAAAGACGAATATTTTCACCCGTTTTAGCTAGTATCGTTTATGAATTCGATTCATACCAATATCTAAAAACTTGTGGATAAGTAAATTTACAGCGTCAGTCTTTTTTAGGATTTCTCATCTTAAAAATTCAATGATGAACACTGTTCACAGACTTATCCACAATTGTGGATAAGTCTGTGGGTAACTTGTCGATAAACAAAAAATACCACCCCAATTGAACGGCATTCTAAAAGTTAGACAGAAAATACCTAACTTTTGAGATCAATACAATTCAGGTGATATTATCAATTTATTTCCACTTTAAATTAACATGAGCATTCATTTCTTTATAGGCAGTATCCACACGTTCTTTGGTTTCTTCGTCTAGTTGATTTCTATATTTTCCACCTTTGATGAAATCCTCTAAGATGTAGGTTTGGTAGGTATACAAAGGATAACCTTCTGGTGAAACTGTTCCCTTAGGTGTACGATTAACCCAGGTTGGGCGCGCTTGAGCTGTCTTAATCGTGGTTTGACCATTTTTCTTTTCAAGAGTAAGGTCCATCAAAACACCTCTCTCTGTCCATTTCGCGCTATCCACACCGTCCATAGTCTCTATACGCTGGTTAGAAATGAAATTCCCCATCGAGTAAATGATAAGCTTTTGCTGTCCATCTTTTTTTACCACCTCGGACGGCTCAACCACATGAGGATGTCCTCCAAAGATAACATCAGCCCCCCAATCAATCATCTTATGATAAAGGGTAATCTGCTCTTTTGTCGGTTCCAAACGATACTCGACACCCATCTGTGGCATGATAACGGTGATATCAGCTTCTTTTTCAGCACGTTCAATCTCAGCCTTCATACGTTTTTCATCTAGATTCGACAAATGATCCGCAACCTCTTTCTTAGTCAGATTTGAATCCAGACCGTTGTAACCATAAGAATAGGAAAGTATCGCAATCTTGATACCATTAACATTCTTTATGAGTAGGGGTGCCTTGTCACGTACAGGTTTTTCATAAACACCGATAGGGTCAATACCTACCTTTTTAAAGGCATTAGCTGTTGTAAAAGCCCCCTCTAAACCAGAATCCAAAATATGGTTGTGGGCCAAATCCATGACATTATAGCCAGCATCCTTGATTGCCGTAGTCACTGCTTGAGGAGCATTAAATAAGGGATAACCCGACAGAGGATAATCAGGATTAATGGTCCCTTCGAAATCACCCAAAACCAAATCAGCCTGCTTTAACCAGGGTTTCACATAAGTAAAATTTTCCGTAAAATCATAGCTACCATCTTCCTGAAGGGCACTCATATAAAGACCATCGTGGTAAAGCAAGTCACCATTTGCCATGATACGTGCCGTCTTTACTTGATTCGAACCATTTTTCCGCTGCTCATTATTCCCATTAACAATTAAAATTTCAAGAAAAAGCAAACCTAAGACGAGGGCAATCAACCCCATCAAAATCTTATTAGTCATTGCAATGTCACGCTTTTTAGCACGGCTCTGTTCCATAATAATCTCCTTTTTCACACTTCTAGTGTACCAAAAAAAGTTATCCATAAATCGTAAATAAGATTAATAAACGATTACATCTCACCTCTATAATGATTGACAAGCATAGAAGCTGTTTCGAAACAAGATAAAAACCCTACTTCAGCAGAAGTAGAGTTCTATTAATCATTATCGTGTTGGTGTATATTCCAAATCTTTGCCATGCTTAGCAACAAAATCTGTCATTTCAGAATCTGGAATTTGACGCAAGTAGAGATTAGCACGAATCGTCTCATCCTCCTCACGACAAGTAGAAAGAACGAGGTATTTATCTGAAGCACTAACCTTCAAATCCTTATTTTTAACACTTGCGTGATCATAAATGATATCTAACTGTTGTTTAAAGTCTTTATCATTTTCAAAAGATGTACGATAGAATGCTGTATCCTCAGGTACGATGACCATAGCAAGGGCTTCATAATAATACTTACGCTGAGGTGTTTCTATAACAACATATTTGTGTTTGTCAAAGAATGACTGATCACTGTAGTAGTTAACATCATTGAACATACGACTATCAGCAACCTTACTTCCTCGAGCATGACCAAAGAGCCAAGTCAAGCGGTCACTAAAGTCTTTCTTATTATCTGTGTCCATGAAGACTGTTCCCAAATAAGGAACATTGCCCCCATCAAACGTTTTATTCAAATAAGTCGAATTATCTGTTGTTTGAACAACTGGCTCATCTAATTTCGTCCCTGGTGCATAAACATAGGCGATAGTATCAGGGTTAGTTGCAGTAAGTCCATCAAACTTGTTCTTTAGATAAGATTTTTCCTCATCTGAAACCTTATAAGTGCTTGCTTTTTTGGTAATCAAAGCACTCTTAATACCATTAGAAGATGACGCTGTTGGCGACATGTACTGGAAGCCAAGGAAAATTGCCAAAGCAGCAATCACTAAGGCTGAAATCCCAGCAATCAGTTTTTTGCGAGATCCAGTAGATTTACGATTATGACTACTCATGAAATATGAAATCCTTTTCTTTATCTATAGAAAAATATCACCGAAGCCTAAGCCCCAGTGATATTCTTTTCAGCAATAACGGTTAATTATTTAACTGCTGCTGTATTTGGAAGAGTTTTAGCGTCAGCTTTAGCTGCTGCTGGAGCTTTTTGTTCTGCTGCTTTTACAGCTTTAGCTTCATCTTTAACTGCAGCTGCATCTTTATTTTCATCAGCTTTAGGAGCTTCTGCTTCACCTTTTTCAACTTTAAGGTTTTCACCTGGTTTAAGGTGGTTAGCATCGCGAGTCCATTTTTCTGATTTATCGCCAAGATCTTTATCGTTAGCTGCTTTGATTGAGTCAACTGTTGCAGGTTGGTTATTATCTTCTACATAGATACCTGATTCATTTGACCAACGATTAGCTCCCAATTCACCGTCTGCGAATACTGCAGCTGATGATGCGAATACTGCAAGAACTGCAGCTGATGTAAGCAATACTTTTTTCATAATTGTTTCTCCTCTAATGGATTATTATATTTTATATCAGGACCTCCCTGACATTTATAGATTATAACACTATTTAGGGATATGCCAACAATTTTTTAAAAACTTTTTTAAATTTTTAATATACACTACAATTCCTACGAATAAAGGAGTCGAAGGTCATATTATTACTCAAAAATAATTAACAGTTTTTAATTTTAGTGTTATTTTGAGCAATTTATTATGCGCTATCTTAAGTTAAAATACACACCTTTCTTCATATATAAAGATAAAACCAGTAAAATATACATTCGTTATCATAAAAAACAATGGCTAGAAGAGTCCTGTAAAATGACCAACTCTAAGTTACTTGAGGTTTAGAACAATATCAACTCTCAAATAACCTCACCTACTTATTTTCTGATGTTTTTGGATGATAAATACATAATATGCAGAACTTTAGTTTATTCCATTAGATAAAAATTAGGATTTATGAGGGCTGTTTTGTTTAGGAATTCGTTTACATCAGTTAGAATTATGAAAAAATAAGCTGCTATCTTATTTTTGATAGAGTTTAAACTAAAATTTTTTTAAGAAAATGATTTTGACAATTTTTTCGTATACACTATGAGTAAAACTCAAAATAAGGATATTTTCCAACTTGTCTACCTATAAAAGAAGTATATTGGGAAAAATAATTTTAGAATCAGATCCTCAACCATCTATTCTAGTCTAACTAATCCCTCCTTCTGCCCGTTAAGCACTTGTACCACATTCGAAACCATCTCCATAGATAGGTTATGGCGATTATCCTATAAGTAAACAATCGTTTCGCTTTGTATTCCAACTTAATCCGATAAATCCTGTTGAGTCCTATCTTACCAAAGAAGCAGATTATTCTCTTGAAACTGTCTCTGTGGCTCTAACTCATAGTGACGAAGAAATTACAAAGACTTATGTTAATACTAGAGATGTAGTAAATCAAACTGTCGGTGACATCGCATTTCGCAGCTTAAAATAATAATGGGGTGAATATGGGGAAAGTATGCATTTAATTTGACAAATACCTTTATTAGTTTTAATATGATAGTATCAACTTGATATTAATTATAGGACGAAACTTAAATGACCGAACTAGAACTTTATAGAAGCTTGTCGCGAAATAATAGTCTGAGCAAATCTGAAATGAATGTTGTTATTTTTTGCTATGAATCGGAGCATACTTCTAAAGAGATTGGTGCCCACCTTGGTTGGCAATCTCCTAATGTTGCTAGATTATTAATAGCTATGTTTAATAAAGGTATGCTCAATAGACATCAGCTAGAAGATAAAAAAACTTATGTTTATAGAACTAATGTTTCCAGTCCTGTACTTGGAATAAAATAATAATGATAGTAATACTATCATATTATTTTATTCCATTGACTATCAAGTATATAGTATTTTATTGATAGTTTAGAGGTGTTATAAAAAATAGAATTACTATTGATTAATAAATTATAAAAGGAGACTTTATGCTAAAAATAATACAAATAAATTTTAACGATTATTGTTCTGCTCAAAATAACACTACTAATATTCTAAAACTATTGAATCATGACTTTGATATTATCTCAATATCAGAGATTTGGAATTACAACCTTTCTAAACTTCAGCATACAAATAACTATAAATTATTTAGTCCATTAGCTTTAAAAAGTATTTCTTTTAATCAACTCACCACAGCTTTACTTATAAAAAAATCAATAGTAAAAAAATATAAGCTTAACCAAGAGTCCAGACCTTTCCTTTATAAAAATCCTCTTCAATACAGAAATTGTTACTTAACAGGTCCAAATATTGAAATTTGTTCAGTATACCTTCCTGCTGGCTCCCCTAAACAACGGAGCAAAGAAAATGCTCTGAAAAAAATTACTAATTTCTTTTTAGGTAACAAAGTAAAAATACTGCTGGGAGATACAAACTGCGATGCAGAGAGTTTCTTTAGCGAGTATCAAAGAGATTTTTCCTCACAATATGATTGTGATAGACTTCGTAGTAAATGGAAAAATGTAATTGATAAATACTCTGCTTGGAATATTGCAGAGATATCCAAAGGAAATAAAATTACACTACCTAAATGCGGAACTCATATTGATCACATTTTGACAAATCAACAAGTTATAGAAGCAATACATGAAAATTTTATTGAATCAGACCATAAGGCTGTAATAGCTAAGGTTTTAATAGAGGAGTAACCAATATGGCACAAATAGGTTTTATGAATAATCCTCATATTTTATTAATTCAAACTAATAAAGAAAATATCATTGCGGAAGATATTATTTTGGACTATTCGGATACAGACATCGTTTTCCCAGTGCTAGATGAACACATAGCACAAGGACAAGAATTTGAATTCATTTTTGGTCATGATATTCTTGTCATTGCTGACCCACGTCATACACTTCATGGAAAAAATATAAAGTCATTTTTTAATGATGAAATGATTCCCATTTCTAGTTATGGAGACTGGTTCGCTTGTTTTGGAGTTATCAAAAAAGAAGCTGAAAATTTTATAGTAGGAGATATTAATTTGAAAAATCACCTTGATTTAAGGAAACATCTTAGTATTAGAGACGGAGAGTCACTAATTCCTATTGAGTTTAAGTAAGGAGGAAAATATGTTTTTTAATCATAATAAAGAGCCTACAATTTCACTTTACAAAAAGAGAATTAACTGGATACTATTAAGTCGGTTATTGAAGTGGATACTATCTATAATCTGTTTAGTAGCACTATGTGAAATGCTCTTCAATTTTTCCTTCTCAACTTTGGTAATCATAGACCTCAAACAATCCCTTGATAAATATATAAATATCAAAGTGACAAAAGGAAACAAAAAGACTCTCTTTAATATACCTAGCCATTTAGTAGAACTATTAGCCCAATGGAAAACAATACAAAATCCTGAACAGCTGATTTTTACCTATATCAATACAAAAGGTAATGTTAACAGTCCTCTACACATTGATTACTTAAATAATAAGATGAAGTCAGTCGAACGCCGTCATAAGGAACTAACACACGCTACACCTCATAAATTACGTCATACGGGTGCAACTCTTGCCAAACAATTTGGCACATCACTAGAGGACATTTCGGAAGCTTTAACGCATAGCGATACTCTCACAACTAAGACCTATGTCAACACTTCAAATGTCATACCAATGGCTGTTGGTGAAATTGCCTACCGTAACCTTAAAAAGTAATGGTGTGAATTTGGTGTGAAAAGTGGTGTGAATTTTGCTAAAAAAACATCAAAAAACACCCCATGGTGTGAACCATGAAGTGTTGATAAATGCTGTATTGTAGCCGTTTCTTAACGTTTAGAGAACTGGCTAGCTTTACGAGCTTTCTTAAGACCTGGTTTCTTACGTTCAACCATACGTGCATCACGAGTAAGAAGTCCAGCGCGTTTCAATGAATCGCGGAAGTCTGGGTCTACTTGAAGAAGTGCACGAGCGATACCGTGACGGATCGCACCTGATTGACCAGCGTACCCACCACCTACAACGTTAACGTGTACGTCGTATGAACCTTCAGTTGAAGTAACTGCGAAAGGTTGGTTGATAACGAGACGAAGGTCTGCGTGTGGGATGTATTCTTCTACATCTTTTTTGTTAACAGTGATTTTACCAGTACCTGGAACCAAACGTACGCGTGCAACAGCGTTTTTACGGCGTCCTGTACCTGCATATTGTGCTTGTGCCATTATATTAGTGCTCCTTTCCTCTTAGAATTAGATAAGTCCTGAGATATCAAGTACTTCTGGTTGTTGTGCAGCGTGAGTGTGCTCAGCTCCAACGAAGACTTTCAATTTCATACCTTGTGCGCGTCCAAGAGTGTTGTGTGGAAGCATACCTTTAACTGATTTTTCAATCAAACGAACAGCGTTTTTAGAACGAAGTTCACCTGCTGAGATTTGTTTCAATCCACCTGGATACATTGAGTGAGTGTAGTAGATCTTATCAGTTGCTTTTTTACCAGTCAATTTAACTTTTTCAGCATTGATAACAATTACGAAATCACCTGTATCAGTGTGTGGTGTGAAAGTTGGTTTGTTTTTTCCGCGAAGTACGCTAGCAACTACTGCAGAAAGACGTCCAAGTGGCACATCAGTTGCGTCAACGACATACCATTTACGTTCAACTTGGCCTGGTTTAGCCATAAATGTTGTTTTGTTCATGATTTCTCCTATATATAGTTCGATTTTTGTTTACGAGTGATGGGTGTTCCTTCCCATCGAAAAGTATTTGGAAGGTTCCGGGGCCTTTCAAATGGGGTAAACAATACCGTTTAACATAATATCAAAAAAACACGTCCAAGGCAAGTCATTTGGAGGTGTTTTTCTTTTATTTTTTTAGCCCCTGTTTTATAAGGTAGGTAATAGAATTAACCCTCAACAACCTCTCCTCTAAGGGATGCAAACTAGTCCTCAGATTCCCAAAAAAGCTGGTCCAGAGTTTTGTCTAATGTTTTACAGATAGCAATGCACAAATTTATGGTCGGATTGTAGTCTCCCTTTTCAATAGCTGAGATGGTCTGACGAGAGACTCCTATAGCATCTGCTAAACCTTGTTGAGTGAGGTCTTTTGCCACACGTGCTGACTTTAATTTTAAATTTTTCATTTAAAAAACCTACTCTTCGTCTTCTAGCTCTTCCAAACGGTTTTTCTTGATTCTTTTAATAATAACCCAGCAGTCACAAATAAGGATCAAACCCAATGTCAAAAATGCTACACTACTCATAAGATTCTTCCCTATCTTAAATGACTGAAATAGACTTAAGAGGCCCATTAGCAATATAAAAATTCCCAAAAAACACATTACCCAGGAAATTATAAGCATCTTCTTCTCAAGTTTTTTGTCTAGTAACCATGGATGCCCATTACGTGATACGCTGTGCACCACGACCACACACATAGAACCAAAGAAGGTGATAAATAATAATGACTGAGCTAATTCTAGGGAGTGTGTCATATAAGTAACCATAATCGTTACAAATAGACCAAGCATGGCCACCCAATAACCTCCAGCAGCAGATTCTCCACTGATTAACCGAGCACGTTCATCCATCGTGCTAACTACTTTTTTCTTTGACTTCTTCATTTTGTTTCCTCCATTTTCTAGATTTATTATAGCACTATTTTACATTATGTCAAATATATCATTCATTTTGTATAGACTATCTTTTTATATTCTATTAATCTATCATTTTAGAAAACAAAAAATCAGATAGGAAATCCTATCTGACACTTTTTCTATCTAGCTTCTTTACCAATCGTGAAGACGGCCAAGGTATCTGGTCCGACGTGGGTAGAAATAACTGGCCCAAGTGGCATAATAAGAACTTGCTCAATACCATCAACTGCTAACAAATCTTCTTTGAGCTTTTCTGCCGCTTCGATGTCGTTAGCATAAGCAACAATTGCTGTGCTATGACCAATATCTTGAGTAGCATGCAGAAACATTTCCTTAATAGCTTTTTTACGTCCTCGAATCTTGGCCAAAGGAACCAACTTGCCTGAGGCATCTAACCAAAGGAGAGGCTTGATATTAATCAAACTACCAATAATGGCTGAACTCTTAGAAAGACGCCCCCCACGCATCAAATGGTAGAGATCATCAACCAAGAAGTAAGTGCGTAATCGTGGCAAAATAGCTTCAATCATGGCTTTGGTTTCAGATAAACTCTTACCTTGATCACGAGCTTCTGCCGCCAAGATAGAGAGATAACCTTCCCCACCTGCTGCCGCTAGAGTATCTACAATCTCAATGACAGCTTCTGGGTATTCATCCAAAATCATGTCACGCGCCATAACAGCACTTTGATAAGTACCTGAAAGCACTGATGAAAAGGCAATATAAAGAAGGGCATCACCATTTTTGGCGTGACGACGAAAAACCTCTTCAAATTGACCAACATTCACTTGGCTAGTAGTCGGCTGAGCACCTTCTCGCATACGTTCTAAGAGACGGTCACTCGTTAAACGGTTAGGACCAACGGTCTCATAGGCAATATCATCAAGCGTAATGGTCAAACCAACGAGTTCTACCTCATTTTCCTGAGCCCATTTTTCATCTAAATCTGCTGTTGAATCTGTCAAAATTTTGAATGTCATATGTCCCTCTATTCTATTTCATTTAAAAGATCCTGTAATTGACCTAATTGTGTATCATCCCATGGACCTAACTTGGGTGTTTTTAAGTCAATATGTGCCGACATCTTGTCTAAGTCCGATTTAACGGTATTGACACGTTCTTCCAACTCTCGTGCCGAAACACGTAAAGCCCCCTGAGAAAATATAGCCCACTGTTCATTTAGGTCACTGGTTGCTACCTCAACTAGATGTTGAACGGTATTCATCTCGGCTGCTGCTCGCTCAATGTAGCTATCTGCTGTCTCGTCTTCCTCAGTAAAAATAACACTGATACGATATTGGTCATAGCGCTGACGGGTTCCTGGAACGAACTGAGCATCAAAGACACAGATGACATCAATATGTTCAAAGTTGGCATAATGATTAAGCTTACGAAGCAGTGTTTCACGAGCTTCATCAAGCTGATTAGTCTTAAAGAGTTGACGGGTTTCTTGCCAAAAGGCAATCATGTTATAACCATCAACCAAAAGTATTCTTTTTTTCATCGTTACAATCGGTTTCGATAAACTTCATACATGAGTACTGCAGCTGCCACGCTAGCATTAAGGCTCTGTACATGGCCACTCATAGGGATAGTAATCATTTCATCTACTTGTTTTTTGATGTTAGCAGAGATGCCTTTTCCTTCATTACCGATAATCAGAGCAAGTCTCCCAGCGGTGTTCCATTTATGAGATGGTGTACCATCCATGTCTGTTCCAAATATCCAGAAGCCTGCTTCTTTAAGCTTATCAAGAGTTTGACTAAGATTAGTCACTCGAGCAATGGGAATATGCTCCACTGCTCCTGTTGAGGTTTTGGCAACGACAGGTGTTACCCCCACAGCACGGTGCTTAGGAATAATAACACCTGTTACCTGAGTAGCATCGGCCGTACGCAAGATGGAGCCAAAGTTATGAGGATCGTTGAGTCCATCTAAAATAAGAATGAGAGGATTTTCCTCTTGCTCAGCCTTGTCCATAATATCTGAGAGCTCAGAATAAGCAAACTCCGACACACGAAGAACAAAACCTTGATGGACAGCTCCACCTGTCATATCAGACAAGGTTTTCTTAGGTGTCCAAGAAATAGATACCTTCTTTTCAGCTGCCAAAGCCTTGATAGCATCAACATTCTTCCCTCGAAGATCATCTTGAATATAGAGTTTATTACCAGTATTAGCTTCGAGACTTTCTGTTACAGCGTGCACGCCATAAACAATGTCTAGACTTGATTCTTTAGTTGTTTTCATAAGCCCATTCTATCATAAAAAAGGCCCTCTTACGAGGGCAAAGCATATTAAATAAACGTAATTGCTGCTAGGTAAAGCACGAGAAGAACAAGAACAACAGTTGCAGCAGCCAAAGCTTGCTTACCAATTGTATCTGGATCTGAGATTGATTCTGCAATCTTTCTCGCAGCTTGAGTAATGGTTTTACCTGCTGCTTGGAAGATATCAATTGAACCTGTGCTTGTTGAACTATTTCCAGAAATCGCTGAAGACCAACCACTCAAAACCTCAGCAATTTGATCTGCTAATTGCTGTGTCAAGGCTCTAGTTGTCTCAGCCAACTCATTAACTGCTGTAGCCTGAATGTGATTAGCTGCTTCAGTATAGTTGTTTACACTAGTATTATAGGTTACCGGTATAGTCATTGTTGTCGTGGTCGATGGGTACTGGGTCCTTTGATAACCACCAGGAGTCACCGGCAGATCTCCATCATTGAAGACGCTAAATGTTTGTGTCAGATAATGGATATTATTATCTGTATCGATCAACTCAAAGGTCATCTTATGGATACCAGTCGTTTGCTCTGCCAAGTGGTAGGCACTCAAACCAGCATTTACTTCATCCAAAGTTCCTTCAACAAAGTAGCTATGGTGAATTTGTTTCCCATCAAGAACAAGATTAAGACCCTTAATCTTCTTACCGTCCATCTTGTTAACATCGAAGTTGACGTTAAAGATTTCACCACGTGCCAAATAGAGAATATCTGTATTTCCTGTAACAGCTGGGTGATCTTCAAGAAGAGAACCGGTACTATCACGTTTAGGAACTACAGTGTAAACTTCGGAGGTGATTGGAGTCGCTAGAATTTCTGAGATAAGCCCATCCGTAAAGGTTACTTCTGACGAATAAGTCAAACTCTCGCTCTGCAACATTGAAACCACTACAGAAGTTTCAAAAACTTCAGAAGTTGATGTTGAATCTTTCCATCCAACTGTGAGGACAGTCAGACTCTCCTCTGTATTTTTATTTGACTGACTTGCTTCTGCGTTCGTTGACGCAAGAGAACTGGCAGTGCTTGCAGCTTCTGAAGCAAGTTCGGAAGTTGTAACGGCTTGGCTAAAATTAGTAGCACTTACAGATGTCGTATGAGAATTTAGGGAAGAAAATTCCGATTTTTCAACAGCATGTGTATTCCCAGCAAGTTCAGATGTATAAAGTGTGCTTTCACTTTTATACATGGATGTCACCGCTTGAGATTCAGCTGTCGCTGTAGCCTCACGAGACTTATCATAAGTAAGCACAATGTTTGGCTTGGCTTGCTCAGAATCAGATGCCGGCTTTGCATCACCTCGCTCAGATGTCGCTGTTGAACTACCTACACTAAAAGCTTGTACTTGAGCCCCTTCTGAATGAGGTGTAGCCTTAGAAACTCTTGTCTCTACGATATCAACTTGAGAGTGCACTTCAAGAAGTCCCTCATCCGTCTCACTCGAAGAAACGACCATTAGTGATGTTGATGTCACTACTGAAGTTACTTGACTCGCTGGCTCTGCCTTTGCTTCCACTGCTGAAAAATCAACTTGGGGAGCAAGAGGAGCTGGAGCCTCACTATTAACATAATCTATATTAGCTTTGTCAGGACTTGCCTGAACTTCATCTGCTTTACCTGTTTGTAGCGTAAAACTAGATAAAATCAAAGCAGCAAACGTCGTATATAAAACTTTTTTCTTAGCTATTTCCATTCACCTCCTCATTTTTTATATGGCTTTATTTATTAATATTATAGACTTTTTTTTTACTTTCTGTCAAATTAGTTTTATTAAAAAACGTTATAATATCAGGGTTTTACACGTGTCAGACCCTCCTTAATTTTCTCATTTTTGACCTTCTAAATATCAGCTTTATCTTATTTTTTATTGGCAAACCGCTTAATTTCTTTGATTCTCAAACCATTTTGATTTTGAGGATTTTATTATTTGTTACGACTAATAGGGGTTGTAAGATAAGCAAAAAATCCTGCAATGGCAGAATTTTTTAGATTTCTCTTTCAACTTGATCAATACACCAAGTAATTAATTCTTCTAAGCGAGTCAGGTCTTCAGTCATATGAAGATAGCCCATGACGGCTTCAAAGCCTGTTGACATTTTATAAGTAATAACATCCGTATTTTTAGCCTTGGTGTGACTATGGGCATTACGACCTCGTTTGTAGATGTCCAGTTCTTTTTCAGTCAAGACTTCTTGGTCTAGCATTTTTTCAATGAGACTAGCCTGAGCTTTGGCCGAAACATAGCGTGTAGCTAGACGGTGCAGTTGATTTGGCTTGGTCTGACCTTGAAAAATCAGGTGACGACGAATGTACAAGGAATAAACAGCATCTCCCTCAAAGGCAAGTGCAATACCATTGATAAGATTGACATCAAGGTGTTTAGTCACGTGTCCACCTCACACCATCCTTGGTATCAAGAAGTTTGATACCTTGAGCAGCCAACTCATCGCGAATACGGTCCGCTGTCGCAAAATCCTTGTTAGCACGCGCCGCTTGACGTTCTTCAATGAGTTTTTCGATATCTTCATCAAGGACTTCCTCTTTGAAAACAATTCCAAAGACTTGAAGCATTTTTTCAAAAGCATCTTTAACCGTTTGATCATAATGGCCTGAATTAATCCATTTGGCCATGTCAAACAGGACAGTTACACCGTTTGCTGTGTTAAAGTCATCATCCATAGCTTCCTGGAAAGCGTCCAGATAAGTTTGTAACTCAGCTTGGTCCACCTGACCTGTTAATGGAAGACTGTGGGTGTTTTTCAAATACTTAAGATTGACTTCAGCATCATGGATAGCTTTTTCGGTGAAGTTAATTGGCTTACGGTACTGTTGTGTCGCTAAGAAGAAGCGAAGCACTTGACCATCAACTGTCTTAAGCATGTCATGAACCGTTACAAAGTTACCCAAAGATTTTGACATTTTCTCATTGTCCACATTGACAAAACCGTTGTGCATCCAGTAATTAGCAAAGGTCTTGCCAGTCTTGGCTTCTGATTGAGCAATTTCATTGGTATGGTGTGGAAATTCCAGGTCTGCACCACCACCGTGGATATCAATAGTATCCCCAAGAATTTCAGTCGCCATCACTGAACATTCGATGTGCCAACCAGGGCGACCAGGTCCCCAAGGGCTATCCCAAGAAATTTCGCCTTCTTTGGCTGCTTTCCAAAGGGCGAAATCCAAAGGATTTTCCTTACGAGCGGTTTCGGCGTCCGTACGACCACTAGCACCAATTTCAAGATCTTCCAAGGTCTTATTAGCTAACTTAGCATAATTTTTTGACTTAGCTACTCGGAAGTAAACATCACCTTCAGAGACATAAGCAAACCCTTTGTCAACCAAGGTTGACACAAATGCAATGATTTCATCCATATAGTTAATAACACGAGGATTCTGTGTCGCTGGTTTGATGCCAAGCTGTGCAGTATCTTCCATAAAGGCTGCGATAAACTTGTCTGATAATTCTTTGGTTGAAATACCAGCTTCATTGGCTGCCTTAATAATCTTATCATCTACATCTGTAAAGTTAGAAATGTAGTTAACAGTGTAACCACGATACTCAAAATAACGACGAATGGTATCAAAAGCTACTGTTGAACGGGCATTTCCGATATGAATATAATTGTAAACAGTTGGTCCGCAAACATACATATTGACAACATTCTCTGTCAAAGGTACGAAATCACGGAGCGAACGTGTCATAGTATCATAAATTTTAATCACTAGAGATTCCTTTCAATTAATTGGAAGCTATTTTTTATCCTTGATATGGTTTAGGTATAAACATAAAACTACAACAAGGACGATAATCAATAAATCCGAAACCAACTTACCTTGAGCCAAGAGAGAGACGACTGATACAAAACTTCCCACCATATAGAAGACCAAAAAAGGATTATTTTTGAAAAAATGGTTCATGATTCAGCTCTCACTTATGACGTTGTTTGTAAACAAGACCTGCCCATAAAAGTGAAATACAGAACCATAAAGCTGCCATGCTATAATCAGCTCGGTGTAAAGCTATGTAAACAAGAGCGAGCGGACCTACAACGGTCAGTCGAGTCACCTTTGAACTAAAGAGTTTCATCTTTTTCTTTCCTTATAGACGTGATGAGTGAAAGCTAGCTGCTTTTAGAAGGTCTTCTAGCTTTTCGCTATAATATTCACGGCCTTCCTCAATGTCATGAATCACTTCTTCATCCTTTTGGCCATGAACACGTACAACCTTAGCAGGAACACCAACAACTGTAACATCTTCTGGGACATCTGCAACTACCACAGCTGCTGCACCGACCTTGGCATTTTTTCCAATCTCAATAGGACCTATAACTTGAGCATGAGCTGAAACCAAGGCCCCTTCACGAACGGTTGGGTGACGTTTTCCGACATCTTTACCAGTACCACCTAAAGTGACACCATGGTAGAGCATAGCTCCCTTTTCCACAACGGCTGTTTCACCAATGACAAGACCAGAACCATGGTCAATGAAAACACCTTCGGCAATCTGAGCCCCAGGGTGAATCTCAATCTGAGTCCAAAATCGCCAAAATTGACTATGCATACGAGCTAAAAGTCGGCAATGGTGGCGCCAGAGAAAATGTGAGATACGATGAGCTGCCAAAGCCTTTAGACCAGGATAGGTTAAAAGAACCTCCAAACTTGTCCGAGCCGCTGGGTCATTTTTCTTTACAATATCAATACTTTCTTTCCACCACCCCATATAGGTCACTCCTTATATCATTATTGTTTACTGTGGCCTTATTATCTTTTCAGAGATTTGATAATACTAGGACTACTTACTATCATCCTCAAAATAAGACCAATTCACTAACTCAGGCTGCTCATCAAAAGGATTGATGACAATACCTTGAACCTTATCCAACTCGTTTTCACCTGTTGAAGGCTTATAAATTTCTGACAACGGCCACTGTAGAATAGTTCCCTTGGCCTTACGGAAAGGAAGTCCAAAAGTCTCGTTTCCGTACCATTTGGCAAAGCTCGTCAAGTTCGTAAATACAGGCACATAGCTCTGTCCCTCTGCATTAGACATGGTTGCAAAGAAGCGGTCTTCTTGCCCATCCGTCTCACGCTTATGAACAAAGGCCGGAACAAGATAAATCTTGTCTTTAGGGGTTGCCTTTTGATTTTCCTCACTCAAAAGATTATTAAGAGTCTGAGTAAAGTAGTTGATAAATTGAATCAATTCACTGCTTGCAAAAAGAGTGGTGTTCGAAAAATCACCATCGGATTTAAGATTGAAAGCAAGGCCAAAAAGTCCTGCCTCAACGAGCTGCGATAGAATATCTAAACTTGAACGTTTTACCCATGCTTGTTCTCGAGCACTCTCTTGAGTATCTTTAAAGGCTTGCAAATCCTGCTCGCTTGTAAAGACAGGAACAACCTTCTTCCCTTCTACTTCAACCGCATAGAGGTCTTGGGCCGCCAATACTGGAGTACGTTGCAGGTGATTAACCAAAGCCAGACTAGTCAAAAAATGGTCTGGTTCTGTTAAAAATTCTCTCAAGGTTTCATCAAAGACTTGCAATTCTTGATTTTCTGTCATTCTTCTGTTTGTTCTTTCGTTTCTGATTGATCAAATTTTTTCGGTGCTTCCCCACTTTCCTTATGGTGGCGTGGTTTATGATGAGAACGACGGCGATGACGAGACTCTCCTCCATTTTCTCCGTCCTCAATTTTTTCAGGTTTTGGAAGCAGGGTCTTAATTGAAGCATCAACACGGCCTTTTTCATCGATTTTGATGATTTTAACAGTTACCATATCCCCAACCTTAACCACATCTTCGACATGCTCTGTACGTTTCCAAGATAATTCTGAAATGTGGACTAAAGCATCGGTTTTATTGAATAGGTGAACAAAGGCACCAAACTTTTCAATACGCACAACTGGTACTGTGTAAACCTCACCAACCTTAGCTTCACGCACAAGGTCGGAGATGATTGTTTTGGCACGGTCAATAGCATCCTGATCACTAGAGAAAATCTGAACAAGTCCTTCTTCATCAATATCAATTGTGACACCTGTCTCAGCGATAATCTTATCAATGGTTTCACCACCCTTACCGATGACAACCTTAATCTTGTCAACAGGAATCTGAATACTGTCAATCTTAGGAGCCGTTGGTGCCAATTCTGGACGTGGCTCAGCAATCGTTGACTCAATAACATCAAGAATTTCAAAACGAGCCACCTTGGCTTGAGCTAAAGCTTCCTCAAGAATAGCAGGTGTAATCCCTGAAATTTTAATATCCATCTGAAGAGCTGTAATTCCTTGACGTGTACCAGCTACCTTAAAGTCCATATCACCAAAATGATCTTCCAAACCTTGAATGTCGGTTAGGACAGTGTAGTTTGTTCCATCTGAAATAAGACCCATGGCAATCCCTGCAACAGGCGCCTTAATCGGCACCCCACCTGCCATAAGAGCCAAAGTGCCTGCACAAATAGAAGCCTGTGAAGAAGAACCATTTGACTCCAAGACTTCGGCTACCAAACGGATAGCATAAGGAAACTCTTCAACGCTTGGGAGAACTTGAGCAAGGGCACGCTCACCCAAGGCTCCATGACCAATTTCACGACGGCCTGGCGCACCGTAACGCCCTGTTTCACCTACTGAATACTGAGGAAAATTGTAGTGGTGAAGGAAACGTTTCTTGTATTCTGGGTCCAAACCATCAACAAGTTGTGTATCACTCATAGGAGCCAAGGTCAAGACTGATAAAGCCTGGGTTTGCCCACGTGTAAAGAGACCTGATCCATGAACCTTTGGCAGAAAGTCAACCTCTGCGTCCAAAGGACGAATTTCGTCCACACGACGACCATCGGGACGGACCTTGTCTTCGGTAATGAGACGACGCACTTCAGCATGTTCCATCTGTTCAAGAATTTCTGCCACATCACGTAAGATAGTATCTTTATCGTCATCTTCTGCAAAGCGTTCTTGATAAGAAGCGAGGACCTCTTCTTTAACAGCCTGGGTTGCTGCTTCACGCGCTAATTTTTCTTCCACCTGAACAGCCTTAGCTAACTGACCATAATAAGCTGTTTCAATTTCAGCCTTCAAATCAGCATCGACTTGGAGCAGTTCAACCTCAGCCTTCTCCTTACCAACAGCCGCAACAATGTAATTTTGGAAATCAACCAACTCTTGAATAGCTTCATGCCCTTTCAAGAGTGCCTGCAACATAATATCCTCTGATAATTCTTGAGCTCCTGATTCCACCATATTAATGGCTTCCTTGGTCCCTGCTACTGTCAAGTCTAAATGCGAAACTTCTTTATCTGCTGCACTTGGGTTGATGATAAAATCTTCCGCTGCATAAGCTACTTGAACCCCAGCAATCGGACCATTAAAAGGAATATCAGAAATAGAAAGTGCTAAAGAACTCCCAAACATAGCTGCCATTGGCGCACTAGCATTTTCATCATAAGAGAGAACAGTGTTAATGACCTGCACTTCGTTACGAAAGCCCTCCGCAAACATGGGACGAATAGGACGGTCAATAAGACGAGCAGTCAAAGTAGCATCAGTTGAAGGGCGTCCCTCACGCTTGTTAAAACCACCTGGGAACTTTCCAGCTGCATACATTTTCTCTTCATAGTTAACTTGTAAAGGAAAGAAATCTGCCGTTGCCATCTTTTTAGACATGACAGCTGTTGATAATACGGTTGTATCTCCATAACGCACGACAACAGCGCCGTTAGCCTGCTTGGCTACCTGCCCCACTTCCACAACAAGCGGGCGTCCTGCAAAGGTCATCTCAAAAGTTTGTTTAGCCATGTTTGATCCCTCTTTTTATCCATAACCAGCCCTACAAAAACGAACTGGTCAACTTTATGTCATTCATTTGATATAACTTCCATTTTACCATATTATAGTCGAAAATGGCAGAGCTTCGGCATAAGTTGTCTCCCAAGCTTTTCTCGGTTCCAGATATTTAGGTGGTTTTGTGATATAATAAACACTCATAAGAGACAGAGGAATGAGTATGAAAAAATTACAACACATCATTATGGTTGCCTTAATCCTAATAGGCTTAGTAACACCTGCCCTAGCACAAGAGCAGACTGATGACTTCAATGTTGCTGCTAAACATGCGATTGCTATTGAATCAACTACAGGGAAAGTCCTCTATGAAAAGGACGCTACCACTCCCGATGGTGTTGCTTCAATGACGAAAATCCTAACAGCCTACATGGTCTATAAAGCTATTGATCAAGGTAAAATTACTTGGGATACTGAAGTAGATATCTCAGATTATCCATTCAACTTAACAGTTGATTCAGAAGTTTCAAACGTCCCACTAGACTCTCGAAAATATACTGTCAAACAACTCTTAGATGCCACCCTCATCAGTAGTGCTAACAGCGCAGCAATTGCTCTAGCTGAAAAGATCTCAGGAACAGAGAGTGCTTTTGTAGATACTATGAAGGCCCAATTAAAGAAATGGGGAATTACTGATGCAAAACTGTACAATGCCTCAGGGCTCAATAATAAGTATCTAGGAGATAACCGTTATCCTGGCTCTAAACCAGATGACGAAAATACCATGAGTGCTCTGGATGTTGCGATTATCGCAGACCACCTCATCAAGGACTATCCCCAAGTACTTGACATCACCAAGCAAGGCGCAGTTGATTTTGAAGGTGACAACAAATTAACCACTCATAACTATATGTTGGAAGGTCAAGACAACTACCGTGAAGGGGTTGATGGACTTAAGACCGGAACAACCGAACTCGCAGGAGCATCCTTTGTTGCTCACTCTAATGAAAATGGCATGAGCTTGATTACAGTGGTTATGAACGCTGACAATGGTGGGGAGGATGAAGCCGCCCGTTTCACAGCTACCAATGACCTCTTAGATTATGTCGTCCAACACTGGAAGATAAATAAACTCAACACTGAGGGACAAATCGTCAAGAAAAATGATATCAAGGTAGCCGATGGAGTCAGTAAGACCGTCTCTGCTAAACTTGAATCAGACCTTACTGTTGTCCAAAAGATAAATAGCCAAAATGACACTGTTAACATCAAAGCAAAAACGGTAACAGCACCTATCAAAAAAGGAGATACCATTGGAACAGCAACCTATGATGATAAAGACCTCGTAGGAACAGGATATATCTCTGATCCACCTCAAGTTGCTGTAACAGCCAACCAGTCCATTAAGAAAAGCTTCTTCTTAAAAGTTTGGTGGAATCATATCGTTAATTTCTTTACCGGAAACAAGTAGGCACTGAACTCCCTTTTGATATCAAAAGGGAGTTTTTTTGCCTTATGAATTAATGATGAAATCGTAAAACCTTCTTCTCAACACCTTAAGTTCCTCTCAAAATGTGGTATAATGAATATCCAAAATACACGAAGGAACAAGCCATGAAGAAACTAATTACGCTTATTATGACCTTCTTACTCTGTCTGGGAAGCGTAGCTCCTGCTTTTGCAGCAGAGAAGAAAAAAGGATTTGACGCCGCAGCTAAGCATGCTATCGCTGTAGAAGCAACTACCGGTAAGATTTTATACGAAAAAGATGCCACTACTTCTACAGGAATTGGTTCTATCACCAAACTCCTAACAGCCTATATGGTTTATCAGGCGGTAGACAAGGGAGATCTTAAATGGAACACAAAGGTTAATATTTCCGACTATCCCTTTGAATTGACTGTTAGTTCTGGAGTTTCCAACATCCCATTAGATGCCAGAAAATATACCGTCAAACAACTACTTGACGCAACTCTTATTTCCAGTGCCAATAGTGCATCCATTGCCCTAGCTGAGGAAATCGGAGGAACAGAAAGTAAATTTGTCGACAAAATGAAAGCCCAACTTAAAAAATGGGGAATCACTGATGCTAAAATTGTCAACGCCTCTGGTCTCAATAATTCCTATTTGGGTGATAATATCTATCCAGGTTCTAAATCTGACGAAGAAAACACCATGAGTGCCAAGGATGTTGCTATCATTGCACAACATGTGATTAAAGAATATCCTGAAATTCTCGACATCACTAAAAAAACAGAAGCCAAATTTGATGGTGTTAATAAACTCAAAACCTTTAATTATATGCTTAAGGGGCAACCTAGTTACCGCAAGGGTGTTGATGGCCTCAAAACAGGTACCACTGATTTAGCCGGAGCTGCCTTCGTAGCCCATTCGAATGAAAGTGGTATGAGTATTATCACAGTCATCATAAATGCTGAACATACCGATACGGATGACTACGCCCGTTTTACCGCAACCAATGACCTGCTTAACTATGTGGTCTATCATTGGGAAAGTAAGACCGTTGCCAAGAAAGGTCAAGACATAGATAAGAGTCAAGCAAATGTCCTTGATGGTAAGTCTAAACAGGTCTCTGCTGTAGCCAAGTCTGACTTTAATATCATCCAAAAAATAGATGACGACAACACTAAACATATTAAAGTCTCCACCAACCAGATTCAAGCCCCTGTCAAATCAGGAGACAAGGTGGGAACAGCTACCTTTGAAGATAATACCCTTGTAGGAGAGGGCTACCTACCGGATCAGGGCATGCCTAGCATGGAACTTGTTGCTGGTAAAGAAGTTAAGAAAAGCTTCTTCCTTAAGGTCTGGTGGAATCACTTTGTCACCTTTGTCAACGAGAAACTTTGACCGTTACAGTCGAGCTTGGCTCGGCTTTTTCTTTTACACCCGCTTTACTGAAGCCTTTACACTCGCTTGACTCCTATTGACACAAAAAGACAGATTACAAGCGCAATCTGTCTTTGTTGTTTAGCCTTTACACTACTGTAAAGGTCAATTTATCTTTAGAGCAGCCAATCTTAAGGGTCTGTCCACTCACTACTTGGCCACCTAGTAAGAGCTCAGACAACTTATCCTCCACTTGAGTTTGAATCGCACGACGCAACGGACGAGCACCCATCTCAACATCATAGCCATCTTGAGCTAAATACTTGAGGGCAGCTGGTTGGAATTTCAATTCAATCCCTTTTTCAGCCAAAGCTGATACCAACGGTTTTACCATAATCTTGACAATTTCACGAAGCTGTTCTTCCTCTAGACTATGGAAGACAACCTTCTCATCAATACGGTTGAGAAATTCTGGACGGTAGGCCTTCTTAAGTTCTTCCATGATACGTGCCTGCATGGCTTGATGGTTATGAGAAATGTCTCGAGCACCAAAACCAACAGTTTTGTCATCACGAAGAGCCGTCGCTCCCAAGTTTGAAGTCATGATGATAATGGTATTTGAAAAATCAACTTTACGTCCACGGCTATCTGTCAGAACACCATCATCCAAAACCTGTAAGAGAATATTGAAAATATCAGGGTGAGCTTTTTCGACCTCGTCAAAGAGTAGGACTGAGTAAGGCTTATTGCGAACTTTCTCTGTTAATTCACCCCCCTCATCATATCCAACATACCCGGGAGGGGCACCATTAAGACGACTAGCCGCAAATTTTTCCATGTATTCTGACATGTCAAAGCGAAGCAAAGCTGACTCATCATCAAAGAGGACTTCTGCCAAAGTCTTAGCCAATTCCGTCTTACCAACACCAGTAGGTCCAAGGAACATGAAGGAACCAATCGGACGTTTTCCAGTACGAATACCTGACTGGTTACGACGAATAGCACGACTAATCGCTGAAACTGCTTCGTCTTGACCAATAACACGTTTGTGAAGCTCAGCTTCAAGATTCAGGTAACGTTTGCTATCTGCCTGAGTCATCTTCTCAACAGGAATACCTGATAGGCGACTAAGGGTTTGCATAATCTGGTCCGTATCCACCAAAGCTGGTTTCGGTAATTTTGCCTTTTGACTAGCCTTATATTGTTTAACAGCAGCCTTCATATCATCAGCTAAAAGTGCTTCATCCAAAGGCGTTATCTCACGTTTGGCTTCTTTCTTGATACGACCTTGAACAGTTGCACTCGCTTCATCTAGAAGGTCAATAGCCGAATCAGGTAAGTTTTTACTCGTCAAATAACGGTGTGCTGCCTTGACAGCTGTCTCAACGGCTTCATCAGTGATAGTCACACGATGGTAGACTTCATATGACGAACGCAAGCCCTTCAAAATATCAATAGCTTCAGATACACTTGGCTCCTCAATCATAATCTTAGCAAAACGACGGGAAAGAGCTGCATCTTTCTCAATATGCTTTTGGTACTCAGCTTGTGTGGTTGCTCCAACCATGTGAAGTGTTCCACGTGCTAGAGCAGGTTTCAAAATATTTGCCGCATCCAAGGTACTATCAATACCAGAACCAGAGCCAATAATCGTATGCAATTCGTCAATAAAGAGAATGATTTTTCCATCAGCTTCAATCTCATCAATGATTTGATTCATACGCTCTTCGAAATCACCACGAAAACGGGTCCCTGCAACCACACTCATCATATCAAGTTCTAAGATACGCATATCAGCTAATTCGAAAGGTACGTCACCTGAAGCAATACGCTGTGCCAAACCAAGGGCAAGGGCCGTCTTACCAACACCTGCTTCACCTACAAGAACAGGATTATTCTTCGTTTTACGACTCAAGACCTGAATCATACGTGAAATTTCTTCGTCACGCCCAATGACTGGATCAAGGGCTCCCGATTCCGCTACTGCAGTCAGATCTTTTGTATAATCTGACAGTTCCCCAGTAGAAGATTGAGGAGGCTGCATCATATTAGCAAAATTTCCAGATGCTTTTGCTTTTTTAGGCTTACGCAGGTCATGAATCGCCTTCAAATCTTGCTTACTAAGACCTGCATAACGCTCCAAAGAACGTCGCAAATCAATAATACGAGGCTTGTCACTGTCATCCTTATATTGAAAACCAGCAACTTCAAGGAGACGGCAAACCATCAAATCCTTATGGAGCAAAAAAGCCATCAAAACATGTTCAGAACCCACCTCAACGGCACCAGTCACCTTAGCAATTCCCTCTGCCTCTTGCAGCATAGCCTCTAAAGCATGTGACTGTGCACGTAAATCAATAATATCTGATTTGGACAACTCTGTTGGACTCTTCTCCAAAGCCAAGACAGCAGCCGTCTCAATTTCTTCCGCACGAATACGGTCTTCAAAATCAGTAAATGTTAGGTAGGCTACAGTTCCTGGAACTTCAAGCATAGCTAGAAGCACATGCCAAGTCTCCAGAAAAGGACTACCAAAGCGCTCTGCTTCAAGCTGAGCACGATGGAAAATGGCTTGCATTTTTCTTGAATATGTCGTCATCTAATTTCCTTTTCTATCCAATCTAAGTAAAAGCGAGCGTAAGATACGCGAACGAATTGTAGCAGCGTCCTCACCGAGAATATCATCACTAGCAGTTGCTAAAATCAAATTCCCCTCACGTTCTGTGATAATTTTTTCATCAAATAGCAACTGAATCAAATCCGTAAAAACCTGTTCGCTGAGCTGATCTGCTAAGTTTTGAAGTAGAGCATTGATTCTGTGATGTTTATCAGAGAATCTGACCTTGACGATACGAATATAACCGCCACCACCACGCTTACTCTCAACAATATAACCACGACTCTCTGTAAAACGTGTCTTAATAACATAGTTAATCTGACTCGGTACAACTTGAAAAGTATCTGCTAAATTCGAACGTTGAATCTCAGCAATCCCAGACTGGCCCAGCAATTCTTTAATATATTCTTCTATACTGTCTGATGTATTTCTTGCCATCTTAATTCCTCCAGTCTAATTTGACTATAACTGACTATTATTATACCAAAAATGTCAGCACATGGGAAACTATAGTCTCAAAAAGCTTTTTAAAGTTGTCATTAGAGGTCATATAAGATACAATAAATAAGACAAAATGAAAAGGCAACCTAGGTATTCTGCTGAAACAACTTGAACAATCGAAGAAGCTAATCCTCATCCGAACAAGAGCCTTTCACTTTATACCATGGTAATATTCCTCTTACTACTATCGAGAAATACTCACTTCACCTGAGACTTCTCACTAATTTTATTTCCCTATGAAAGGTTATTCATGAAATACATCATTGCATTTTTAATCTCTATGATTCCCCTTGTTGAGCTCCGTGGAGCCGTACCTGTCGCTATTGCCTCAGGTATTCCTTGGTGGCAAGCCCTCATTCTTTGTGTTATCGGGAATATGCTTCCAGTTCCAATTATTTTCTTCTTCGCCCGCCGTGTTCTCGAGTGGGGTGCTGACAAACCTCTTATTGGTGGCTTCTTTACCTGGTGTCTTAAAAAAGGCCACAGTGGGGGGCAAAAGCTTGAAAAAGCCGCTGGAGACAAAGGTATCTTCTGGGCCCTCTTACTCTTTGTGGGTATCCCACTTCCAGGAACAGGAGCTTGGACAGGTACACTGGCAGCATCCATCCTAGATTGGGACTTTAAACGCAGCGTTTTAGCTGTTATGCTTGGAGTTATCCTTGCAGGTATTATCATGGGGACGCTTTCTCTTCTCCTTGGTGTCAATACCTTCGCTCATTAATATTTTTTACGTCTGGGGAATACTCAAACGTTTTCTATTTACGACAAAAAAGAAGCTACGATTACGTAACTTCTTTTCTTTTTATCTAGCAACTAGAATTAGTTGTTAAGGGCTGCTGCCATTGTAGCTGCAACTTCTGATTCAAAGTCGTTAGATGCTTTTTCGATACCTTCACCAACTTCAAAGCGAACAAATTCTACTACTGAAGCATTTACTGATTCAAGGTAAGCTTCAACCGTTTTGCTGTCGTCCATGATGTAAACTTGAGCAAGAAGAGTGTAAGCTTGGTCAACTTTAGTGTTGTCAAGCAAGAAGCGGTCCATTTTACCTGGGATGATTTTATCCCAGATTTTTTCTGGTTTACCTTCAGCAGCCAACTCAGCTTTGATATCTTCTTCAGCTTGAGCAAGAACAGTATCAGTCAATTGAGCTTTAGAACCAAATTTAAGGTGTGGAAGAGCTGGTTTGTTAACCATTGCACGGCTTTCATTATCTTGATCGATTGTGTGGTTAAGTTGTGCCAATTCATCTTTAACAAATTGTTCATCCAATTCAGTGTATGAAAGAACAGTTGGTTTCATTGCAGCGATATGCATTGAGATTTGTTTAGCAAGAGCTTCATCTCCACCTTCAAGAACTGTAACAACACCGATACGTCCACCGTTGTGTTGGTAAGCTCCGAAGTGTTGTGCATCTGTTTTTTCAAGCAAAGCAAAACGACGGAATGAAATTTTTTCACCGATAGTAGCTGTTGCAGATACGTATGCAGCTTCAAGAGTTTCACCTGAAGGCATAGTCAAAGCAAGTGCTTCTTCGTTGTTTGCTGGTTTACCCTCAGCGATTACTTTAGCTGTTTCGTTTACCAATTCAACGAATTGAGCATTTTTCGCAACGAAGTCAGTTTCAGCGTTAACTTCAACGACTGCTGCAACATTACCGTGAACATAAACACCAGTCAATCCTTCAGCGGCAACACGGTCAGCTTTCTTAGCTGCTTTAGCCATACCTTTTTCACGAAGCAATTCAATCGCTTTTTCGATATCACCATCAACTTCAACCAATGCTTTTTTAGCGTCCATGACACCAGCACCAGATTTTTCACGCAATTCTTTAACAAGTTTAGCTGTAATTTCTGCCATTTTGTGTTTTCTCCAAATTTATTTTATCAAACTAAGGGGCAGGGCTGAGCCCCGCCCCTTAGGTGTTTGTCTTATTTTTAGTGGGCATCGAGCCCTAACTAACCTTAAAGATTAGTTGTTGTCACCTTCGACAACTTCAACGATTTCTTCGATTGAATCAGCTGCAGCTGCTTCTTGGAAATCTGCAGAAGCATCTTCACCTTGGTTACCTTCGATGATAGCATCAGCCATTTTAGAAGTGATCAATTTAACGGCACGGATAGCGTCATCGTTAGCTGGGATGATTACATCAATCTCATCTGGATCAGCGTTTGTATCAACCATCGCTACAACTGGAATACCAAGTTTTTTAGCTTCTTTAACAGCGATTTGTTCTTTGTGTGGGTCAACGATGTAGATTACATCTGGAATACGAGGCATATCTTCGATACCACCCAAGAATTTTTCAAGACGTGCACGTTGTTTGTTAAGAAGTGCAACTTCTTTCTTAGGAAGAACTTCGAAAGTTCCATCAGCTTCCATTTGTTTGATTTCTTTCAAACGAGCGATACGTTTTTGGATAGTATCCCAGTTTGTAAGAGTACCACCCAACCAACGGTGGTTGATGTAGTATTGACCAGCACGAGTAGCTTCTTCAGCGACTGCTTCAGCTGCTTGTTTTTTAGTACCAACGAACAAGATTACTGCATCGTTAGCTGCTGCTTCACGAACAAATTCGTAAGCTGTATCAGCCATTTTTACAGTTTGTTGCAAGTCGATAACGTGGATTCCGTTACGTTCTGTAAAGATGTATTTAGCCATCTTAGGATTCCAGCGACGAGTTTGGTGACCGAAGTGAACACCAGCCTCAAGAAGTTGTTTCATTGAAATTACTGCCATGAGTATTTCTCCTTAAAAATTGTTTTTTTCCTCTTCTAAGCTTTAGACTTGCAGTCCCACCCTGCGGCAACAAGACCACAATCGGCTTAGAATGAGTATTTGTTACTTTACGCAACTATAGTAGTTTATCAAAAAAAGTAACATTTGACAAGCTATAAAATCAGGCTATCCATTAGAAGAGCATCCCCTCCTTATAAAAGGTAATCGTTTCCTTTGAGATTCGAAAATATTTCGTTTATAATTAGGCTATCAAAAATAGAGGAGGACATTATTTTGTCATTAGTCGGAAAAGAAATTATTGAATTCTCAGCACAAGCTTATCACAATGGAGAATTCATCACTGTTACAGATGAAGATGTTAAAGGAAAATGGGCTGTTTTCTGCTTCTATCCTGCAGATTTTTCATTTGTTTGCCCAACTGAACTCGGTGACCTTCAAGAGCAATATGAAACACTTAAATCTCTTGATGTAGAGGTTTACTCTGTCTCTACAGATACTCACTTTGTTCACAAAGCTTGGCATGATGACTCAGATGTGGTTGGAACTATCACTTATCCTATGATTGGAGATCCTTCACATCTCATCTCTCAAGGTTTTGATGTTCTTGGTCAAGATGGTCTTGCACAACGTGGAACATTCATCGTTGATCCAGATGGCGTTATCCAAATGATGGAAATTAACGCTGATGGTATCGGACGCGACGCAAGCACTCTTATTGATAAAGTTCGTGCTGCTCAATACATTCGCCAACATCCAGGTGAAGTTTGTCCAGCCAAATGGAAAGAAGGAGCTGAAACATTGACTCCTAGCTTGGATCTTGTAGGTAAAATTTAACAACCAGGGGGTATCGTATCCATGGTCTTAGATAAAGAAATCAAGGCTCAATTAGCACAATATTTAAATTTACTAGAATCTGATATTGTATTACAAACCGATTTGGGAGATGACGATAATTCTCGAAAAGTAAAAGAATTTCTAGATGAGATTGTCGCTATGTCTGACCGCATTAGTCTTGAATCAACACATTTAAAACGTCAACCTAGTTTTGGTATTGCACAGAAAGGGCAAAAAAGTCGTGTTATTTTCTCTGGCCTACCGATGGGGCACGAATTTACGTCTTTCATTTTAGCTCTTTTGCAAGTTTCTGGTCGTCCACCAAAAGTTGATGAGGATATTATTGAACGCATCAAAAAGATTGACAAAACTATCAATCTTGAAACTTATGTTTCACTAACATGCCATAATTGTCCAGACGTCGTTCAAGCCTTTAATATAATGGCTGTTTTGAATCCAAATATCACCCACACTATGATTGAAGGTGGTATGTATCAAGATGAAGTCAAAGCCAAAGGTATCATGTCTGTTCCTACAGTTTACAAAGACCAAGAAGAATTTACATCTGGTCGTGCAACCATTGAACAGCTTGTAGAAAAATTGGATGGTCCACTTGATGCTGATGCTTTTGCCGATAAAGGGGTCTATGATGTCTTGGTCATTGGTGGGGGTCCTGCTGGAAACAGTGCTGCAATTTATGCTGCCCGCAAAGGACTAAAAACTGGTCTTTTAGCAGAAACCTTTGGTGGACAAGTTATTGAGACAGTCGGTATTGAAAACATGATTGGTACGCTATATACAGAAGGTCCTAAGTTAATGGCCCAAGTTGAAGAGCATACGAAATCTTACAATGTTGATATCATCAAAAGTCAATTAGCTACTGGTATTGAGAAGAAAGAACTCATTGAAGTCACACTAGCTAATGGTGCTGTTCTACAGGCTAAAACTGCTATTCTAGCCCTAGGAGCCAAATGGCGTAATATCAATGTTCCTGGTGAAGATGAATTCCGTAACAAAGGGGTTACTTACTGTCCACACTGCGATGGTCCTCTATTTGAAGGAAAAGATGTTGCTGTTATCGGTGGTGGTAACTCAGGTTTGGAAGCCGCTTTGGATTTAGCGGGTATTACTAAACACGTTACGGTCTTAGAGTTCTTACCTGAACTAAAGGCAGACCAAGTTTTACAAGAACGTGCTGCTAAAACTGATAATCTAACCATTCTTAAAAATGTTGCAACCAAAGAAATCGTTGGTCAAGATCATGTGACTGGTTTGAGTTACGTTGAGCGTGATACAAACGAAGAAAAACATCTTGATCTTGAAGGTGTCTTTGTCCAAATTGGTCTTGTACCAAGTACTGCTTGGCTCAAAGACAGTGGTATTGAACTCAATGAACGCCAAGAAATTATCGTTGATAAATTTGGTTCAACAAATATCCCTGGTATTTTTGCCGCAGGTGACTGTACTGACAGCGCCTACAAACAAATCATTATCTCCATGGGATCTGGCGCTACAGCAGCTATTGGTGCATTTGATTACTTGATTAGACAATAATCAAAACTTACGTGTTAGTAATCTGTCTGCAACAGTTATAATTACTATAAAGAGGTTGACTAAATTTCAGCCTCTTTTTTTGAATATACGTAGCTTTAATAGTCCAATCGCCTATTTGATGAAAGAGACTTGACGAATCATTCTTTTTTCGATAGAATGGTATTTGTTATGGCGGTATAGCCAAGTGGTAAGGCACGGCTCTGCAAAAGCTTGATCGTCGGTTCAAATCCGTCTACCGCCTTCATAATTTGAGGACACCTAAGGGTGTCTTTTTTTGCTATAACGCATAAAAAATCCCCGAAGCCAGAAGCTTCAGGAATCCATAAATCATAAACTAATGAGCATATCTAATAGCAGCTATCTTAAAGATACACTCTCAAACTTTAATCAAACTAAGATTGTAATATTTAAAACACAAATAAATATGTTCAGACATTCTTAAATTTTTTCAGGAGCTCCACCAGCTGTGTTTGTTCTTCAGAAGTCAAAACGGAAAAAGTCTCCTCAATTGCTCGTTGATGCGGTGGAATTGCTGCTTGAATGATTCGACGGCCCTCATCTGTCAAATCAACCTCGAAAGCTCGCTTATCCGTTGGACAAGCTTGTCGACTCAACCAGCCCTTTTTCTCCATATTTTTTATGACAACAGTCATATTACCAGAAGTGGCAAGCATGCAATCAATTAATTCACCAATCTTCATACGTCCCTTGGCATTTAACACATCCATAACTCCAAACTGGGTTGGTGTTAAATCAAATTCTTTAAAAGTCTCAGAGACCTTGGCATCAATGGTACGAAAAGCCTTACGCATAACAACCATACTCTTGACAGCCATGTTTTTATCTAAGTCGCTCATTTATAGTCCTTTCCAAATAGATGCTGTATTTATTACTCTACCACAGTTTATCTAAAAGTGGTATATGAAAAAGAAGAAATAAGAAAAAGAGTTCTTAGATATCTAACCAACACCTCAGAACTCTTTCATTTACTAACTATTACGATTCCAAAAAAGAGCCAATAAAATCACCGCACCTAATACTGAAGGAACAATAGCGGTGCCTGCTAGCATCGGTCCCCAATTTCCAAAAAGAAGTTGCCCAACAAAAGCGCCAAGCCATCCTAAAAAGGTCTTACCAATACAGCCCATTCGCTCACCTCGGTTTGAAATAGCAGAGGCAATAAGACCAATTAGAAAACCAACTATCATACTTCCAATCATAAGAATTCCTCCTTCTTACTTAAATTACCCAATCACCATTTCGGAAGATTGGTACACGACTACCATCTTGACGGATACCATCAATATCCATTTGATTTGAACCAATCATAAAATCTACGTGTACATCTGAACGGTTAAGACCAGCTTCCTTAAGCTCCTCTTCTGTCATGTCTGCTCCTCCCTCAACACTGGTAGCATAGGCTGCTCCAATAGCTAGATGGTTGGAGGCATTTTCATCAAAAAGGGTATTAAAGAAGGTAATACCAGACTGCGAAATAGGACTTGGATTTGGTACCAAGGCACATTCACCTAGAGCACGCGCTCCATTATTGTTGAAGACAAGATTTTTCATCACTTCATCACCTTGGTCTGCTGTAACGTCTACAATCTCACCACCTTTAAAGGTTACCTTGATTCCCTCAATAATATTGCCATTGTAACTTAGAGGCTTTGTACTTGAGACATAGCCATCTGCACGACGAAAATCTGGTGCCGTAAAGACTTCTTCGGTTGGCATATTAGGTAGGAAGCCTTCACCCTGTGCATTAATTGCCCTTGCAGATTCCCAAACGTGATTTTTGGGTAATCCTAGAGTTAAATCTGTTCCAGGTGCTTGGTAATGCAAGGCTGAGAATTGTGCCTCATTAAGTAGGCGTGCTTTAGCATTTAAACGGTCAGCATGTTCTTTCCAGGCACCAACAGGATTCTCTTCATAAACACGACAGGTTTTGAAAATTTGGTCCCAAAGTAAATCTACAGCTTCCTCATCACTCGAAGTATCAGGAAAGACCTTCTTAGCCCATTCTTTACCAGCTGCAGCAGCTACAGTCCAACTAACCTTATTAGACTGAGTTGCCACCTGCATAGGTTTAAAGGCCACCCCAGTAGCCTTAGCATGAGCAGATAGACGTTCAGGAGTTACACCATTAAGGGCCCCTGGATCAGAAGAACGAACACCTAAGCGACTTGCCTTCTTGTCTAGCAAATATTCCATCTCAGCTTTTTTATAGGCAGGAACCTCTTCAATTCGGTCCATACCAGCATGCAAAAATCGTTCTCGATTAATGATATCATCCGACCATTGAACAATTACCTCAGCTGCTCCTAGAGCATAGGCCTCTTTAACTAAAAGATGAGCTAGCTCTTCTTGCTCTACATCTATACTCAAGGCTACCGTATGACCAGGTTGTACATTAATCCCATTGGCAACCAATAATTTAGCATATTTTTCAAGATTTTCTTTAAAATGTGGTAAAACCATAATCGACTCCCTAAAACTATAATTTTCTAACAGTATACCATAAGACCAAGAAAAAAGTTTCCTCACAGCTTTAACCTTGCCTTACCCACTACAGTTGGCAAGAAAAATAAAAAAGAGAACAGAGACTAACTCCATCCTCTCAAGTTTATGCACGACTTCTTTTAGCTCCTAAAAGAAATCATCAAAAAGACTTAACTGATTATCTTCTGGCATATTGCCTAGGATTCCCATTTCATCTAGCTTTTCAACCAAAGTGGATGAAAGGCCTCCTCGTTTACGCAATTCTGTTTTAGAAAGAAATTCTCCTTCCTCACGTGCAGCAACTACCTGCTTAGCAACATTCTCGCCCAAACCTTCAAGTGCAATAAACGGTGGAATCAAGGTATCTCCCTCAATCAGAAATTCAGTTGCCTGACTTTTGTAAAGATCTAACTGACCAAAGGTAAAGCCACGTTCTAACATTTCATTGACAATTTCAAGAGTCGTAAACAAATCAATTTCCACATTAGTCGCTTCATTTCGTTGACGCTTTTCTTTAATATCTTCCATTCTCGCTTTAACAGCATCAAGCCCTGCCGACATAGTCTTAAGTTCAAAAGCTTTGGCACGGATAGAAAAGTAGGCACAATAGTAATAAATAGGATGGTGTACTTTGAAATAAGCGACACGCAGGGCCATCATAACGTAGGCTGCCGCATGGGCTTTCGGGAACATGTACTTGATTTTTCCACAAGATTCAATATACCAGTCTGGAACATTATTTTCACGCATAGCTTGAATATAGCCATTACGCTCTTCTTCAGAAATTTTCAACCACATTCCCTTACGCACACGTTCCATAATGGTGAAGGCCATCTTAGGATCTAATCCTGCATGCATTAGGTATACCATGATATCGTCACGACAACCGATAACGGTTTTCAGAGTGGCAATACCTTCCTTGATCAAATCTTGTGCATTACCCAACCAAACGTCTGTACCATGAGACAAACCAGATAACTGTAAGAGTTCCGCAAAGGTCGTCGGATGCGTCTCATCGACCATACCACGAACAAAGTTAGTCCCAAACTCAGGGATTCCCAACATTCCCGTTGGTGTCCCAATCTGTTCAGGTGTTACACCTAAAATATCGGTACCTGAAAAAAGCTTCATTACATCCGGATCATCTGCTCGAATATCTTTGGGATCAATTCCCGATAAATCCTGCAACTTACGAATCATCGTCGGATCATCATGTCCCAGAATATCAAGCTTCAACACGTTCTCATCAATATCGTGGAAGTTAAAGTGAGTCGTTTGCCAAGCAGCAGTCACATCATCGGCCGGATATTGGACAGGGGTAAAATCATAGACATCCATATAATTTGGAATAACAACGATACCACCTGGGTGTTGACCTGTACTTCGCTTAACCCCAGCAGCTCCCATGGCCAAACGATCGACCTCGGCATCACGGTAAAACTTATTGTAATCACGCTCATAACCCTTGACAAAACCATAAGCCGTCCTATCTGCAACAGTACCTACTGTTCCAGCACGAAAGGCATATTGCTCACCAAAAATATCTCGAACATCTAAGTGGGCTGATGGCTGATCATCTCCTGAGAAGTTCAAATCAATATCAGGAACCTTGTCCCCATCAAAACCTAGGAAGGTTTCGAAAGGAATATCTTGACCATCTTTCTTATACTCGGATCCACATTCTGAACACTTCTTATCAGGCAAATCAAAACCAGAACCATAAGAACCATCTGTGATGAACTCAGAATGTTGACATTTAGGACATAAATAATGAGGAGGCATAGGATTTACCTCAGTAATTCCTATCATTGTCGCAACAAAACTAGAGCCAACAGATCCTCGAGAGCCAACCAAGTAACCACGTTCATTTGAACGGTTAACCAACATCTGCGAAGCCAGATAGATTACGGCAAAGCCATTACCAAGAATTGAAGACAATTCTTTCTCAATCCGTAGGTCAATAATATCAGGTAGAGGATTACCGTATAGCTCAAATGCTTTAGCATAAGTCATCTCAGCAACTTGCTCCTCCGCACGATCAATAAAAGGCGTGTACAAGTCTTTTTTGACAACCTCGACCTCTTCAATTTGGTCAGCCATAGCCTGCGTATTCGTTACTACAACCTCATAGGCCAACTCTTTCCCCAAAAAGGCAAAGTCATCTAGCATCTCGTTGGTTGTTCTAAAATGTGCTTCGGGTAAAGGAGCCGGTTTAGCATTTTCTCCCTTACCAATCGGCCTATTAATCATGGCTCCTTGTCCCAAAGCACGAACAATGATTTCACGATAAATGGCATCCTCAGGATTGATATAATGTACATTTCCGGTAGCAAGTACAGGCTTGTCAAGACGATTAGCAACCTCTATCAAATCCCGAATCAGCTGTTCTACAGCTGACTCATCCTTGATTAAATCTTTTGCAATCAATGGCGCATAAATTGCCGGTGGCATAACTTCAATAAAGTCATAATATTTAGCAACTTCAACTGCCTTTTCAATACCATGAGACAAGAGCGTATCAAAAACCTCACCGTCCGCGCAAGCAGAACCTACAATGATTCCTTCACGATACTCATCTAAAACCGTACGAGGAATACGGGCTACTCCCTCAAAATATGATACATTTGATAGGCTGACCAATTTAAAGATATTCTTCAAACCAGTTTGATTCTGAACATAGAGCGTCGCATGTTTGACACGAGACTTTTTATACGAATCCTCAGAAACCAACTCCGTGTTCAACTGTTCCAGATTAGTCAAACCATGCTTATCAAATACATCTTTAATGAAAATAAACAACAAACGACCCGTAGCTTCCGCATCATAATTGGCCATATGGTGGTGATCCAAAGCTACACCAAAACGCTTGGTCAAAGGTCCCAAACCATGACGCTTATACTCAGGATAAAGATTTCTAGCAAATTCCAAAGTATCAATAACCGGTTGTGAAATTGTTGGTAATTGATTTCTTTCATAATTGGCATTCATAAACCCAACGTCAAAGGTCGCATTGTGAGCTACTAGCACCGTTCCCTGACAAAAATCTTGAAACTCCTGTAATACTTGTAACAAAGGTTTGGCACCTTTAACATGATTATCAGTAATACCAGTCAATTCAGTAGTAAATGCAGACAAGGGGTAACCTGGATCAATAAATTCATCAAATTGCTCAATAATATTACCTTTATGCATTTTTGATGCCGCAATCTGAATCAAATCATTATGAACAGCAGACAAGCCCGTCGTTTCAACGTCAAAAACAACATATGTTGCTTCTTTTAATTCCAATTCCTCAGAATTATAAACAATAGGAACCTTATCCTCAACAAGATTAGCTTCAAGACCAAAAATAGCTTTAATCCCTGCTTTTTTAGCCCTATGGTAACCATGAGGAAAACTCTGAACATTGGCATGGTCAGTTATAGCAACTGCTGGATGCCCCCAAGAGGCCGCTGTATCAATAAGCTCCTCAACGGTAGGCATCGCATCCATAGTTGACATATTGGTATGAGCATGGAATTCAACACGCTTTTGTCCCTCAGGCATCAAATCCTTACGAGGTGTATGAGAAATCTCCTTAATATCTTGTACATTCATCGTCAAACTATGTGTATAAGGATTATTCTCAATACGTCCGCGAACCCTTACCCAGTTTCCCTTTTTAATCATATCGAACTTAGCGAGCTCTTCACTATCCTTCGCCCAACGTTGCATCGCAAAACTTGAAGTATAATCAGTTACTTTAAAATTAATGATAATACGTCCTGTCTTCGTTTCACGTTGTTCAACATCAAAGATATATCCCTCAAAGACAATTCTGTTTTCTTCAGAATTAACATCAATCATCGGGGTTATCTCAGCCTTATCAAAGCTTGCCTGACGTTGGCTTTGTTTCTCGGTATATCTTGGACTCTGCTCAAGTCGAGAAGTTGATACTGGTTCACTTTCAACAATAGATTGAAGAACTTGTTTTGCTTGAGATTCAGCTTGCTCCTGCAAGGAAACTTTATTTGTTTCATAAGCCGTTTCGAAAGAAGAAGATACATCTTTATCTTCAACAACGGAAACTTTAACATCAGACAATCCAACATTTGAAAGAACATTAGAAACTAAAAAAATAAATCTATCCTGAACATTCTCTCTAAAAATATGAGATGGAGCTTTAACGAGAATTTCTTCATTAAAAAATTCAACATTGAGATTGGAGAATAAAGAATAAAGGGAAAAATGTGAAACCTTTAAAGACTCTAAAGCATAAGAAAAATAGAAAGATAGTAAGTCATTATCACAAGACGATGACTCCAAAATAAACTCATAAGAAACTTCTGCACCAAGGGAATTAAAAGTAGACTGAAGTAACGAATTAAAAAGGTTAAAGCTCTCACTTGACAGAACATTTTGGAAAGTAAAAACAAAAAACCAACGACGTTTTGATTTTGATAATTTTACAGATTGAATAGAACCATCTTTAATTTCATTATAAGTTTTATGATCCTTAGGAAAACGAATTTGTTTTAAAAGAAGCTGAAATTTATCAGACATAAAAAATAACTCCTATATACAAAAAAACACTCCTCATGGAGTGTAACTTATACCGGCGGCCGGGGTCGAACCGGCACGTCCTTGCGGACACTGGATTTTGAGTCCAGCGCGTCTGCCAATTCCGCCACGCCGGCAAAGTATAACTGGGGTAGCTGGATTCGAACCAACGCATGAGGGAGTCAAAGTCCCTTGCCTTACCGCTTGGCTATACCCCAAAGTATAGGCGAATGAGGGGAATCGAACCCCCGAATGTCAGAGCCACAATCTGATGTGTTAACCACTTCACCACATTCGCCATTATATTAACACGGGCAGTAGGAATTGAACCCACACTGAAGGTTTTGGAGACCTTAGTTCTACCTTTAAACTATGCCCGTTACTATGGAAGGGGAGGGATTCGAACCCCCGAACCCGAAGGAGCGGATTTACAGTCCGCCGCGTTTAGCCTCTTCGCTACCCTTCCAAATATAAATAAATGGCGCGAGACGGAATCGAACCGCCGACACATGGAGCTTCAATCCATTGCTCTACCAACTGAGCTACCGAGCCAAATTGCGGGAGCAGGATTTGAACCTACGACCTTCGGGTTATGAGCCCGACGAGCTACCTAGCTGCTCCATCCCGCGATAAAAATTAAGGAGGATGTGGGATTCGAACCCACGCACGCTTTTACACGCCTGACGGTTTTCAAGACCGTTCCCTTCAGCCGGACTTGGGTAATCCTCCAAATAACATAGTCCGTACGGGATTCGAACCCGTGTTACCGCCGTGAAAAGGCGGTGTCTTAACCCCTTGACCAACGGACCATATAATGGGCACGAGTGGAATCGAACCACCGACCTCACGCTTATCAGGCGTGCGCTCTAACCATCTGAGCTACGCGCCCAAGCTAAATGCTTGGCTATTTATTCCAAATAAAGCGGGTGACGAGAATCGAACTCGCGACAACAGCTTGGAAGGCTGTAGTTTTACCACTAAACTACACCCGCTAAATGGGAGTTAACGGGATCGAACCGCTGACCCTCTGCTTGTAAGGCAGATGCTCTCCCAGCTGAGCTAAACTCCCTCTTGGTCGTTTAACTCAGCCAACGGTCAGAAACTTCGTTTCTCTTATCCGCCGATTGAAATCTCGATTGCCTCTCAATTCCAACTAAGCTAAACTCCCTAAATGCTAAGCGACTACCATATCTAACAGGGGGCAACCCCCAACTACTTCAGGCGTTCTAGGGCTTAACTGCTGTGTTCGGCATGGGAACAGGTGTATCTCCTAGGCTATCGTCACTTAACTCTGAGTATTCTCAACTCAAAATTGAATATCTATACCGTCTCAAGAAACCTTCACGCTATCAATGTCTCTCAGTTACTTGCTTTGGATAAGTCCTCGAGCTATTAGTATTAGTCCGCTACATGTGTCACCACACTTCCACTCCTAACCTATCAACCTGATCATCTCTCAGGGCTCTTACTGATATATAATCATGGGAAATCTCATCTTGAGGTGGGCTTCACACTTAGATGCTTTCAGCGTTTATCCCTTCCCTACATAGCTACCCAGCGATGCTCTTGGCAGAACAACTGGTACACCAGCGGTAAGTCCACTCTGGTCCTCTCGTACTAGGAGCAGATCCTCTCAAATTTCCTACGCCCGCGACGGATAGGGACCGAACTGTCTCACGACGTTCTGAACCCAGCTCGCGTGCCGCTTTAATGGGCGAACAGCCCAACCCTTGGGACCTACTACAGCCCCAGGATGCGACGAGCCGACATCGAGGTGCCAAACCTCCCCGTCGATGTGGACTCTTGGGGGAGATAAGCCTGTTATCCCCAGGGTAGCTTTTATCCGTTGAGCGATGGCCCTTCCATGCGGAACCACCGGATCACTAAGCCCGACTTTCGTCCCTGCTCGAGTTGTAGCTCTCGCAGTCAAGCTCCCTTATACCTTTACACTCTGCGAATGATTTCCAACCATTCTGAGGGAACCTTTGGGCGCCTCCGTTACCTTTTAGGAGGCGACCGCCCCAGTCAAACTGCCCGTCAGACACTGTCTCCGATAGGGATAACCTATCTGGGTTAGAGTAGCCATAACACAAGGGTAGTATCCCAACAACGCCTCACTCGAAACTGGCGTCCCGAGGTCGTAGGCTCCTACCTATCCTGTACATGTGGTACAGATACTCAATATCAAACTGCAGTAAAGCTCCATGGGGTCTTTCCGTCCTGTCGCGGGTAACCTGCATCTTCACAGGTACTAAAATTTCACCGAGTCTCTCGTTGAGACAGTGCCCAAATCATTACGCCTTTCGTGCGGGTCGGAACTTACCCGACAAGGAATTTCGCTA
>OFCO01000103.1_pt1 | contig 49113 bp, 44 predicted proteins | sample 1520821 | NCBI WGS metagenome assembly OFCO01 (sample SAMEA2699031, study PRJEB24076) | metagenome | biome: Human gut stool | place: Spain | collected 2012-09-21
TCGCGCTCCGCCGCCTCCGTCCGTCGGCGTTTCCTCTACGTCTGTCAGCACGCCATCCTCCAGCACGCCCGACTTGATGTATGTCCCTCCGATGTCGATACATGAGATTTTCATCGTTTTTCCTTTTCCGGCTGAAAAAGCTGCCTGATTCGTGACATTACTGCGGTGGCCATCGTAAAGTGTGCAATTTCATCCATATGCGTACCGTCTATACCGCTCACTTGAACCTTGACGCCCGCGTCAAAGAACGCACAGCCGAGGCGTTCCGCCGCCTTCTCATACAGTGGAGCCAATTGACAGGATTTTTCACTGCAGATACTGCCCGGTTCTTCTCCGGAGGTTTCGTCAAAGCACTTCGGCGTCATCGGCGGCGGTGAGATCAAAAGCACCTTCGGCGTGGCCGTCCACACCGGAGTGCTGATTGCCATCCGTACCAATGCCTCCATTCCTGATGCAATATTTTTAGCAGACGCACCAAACCGCATTTTGCAGTCGTTCGTGCCCAGCATAAGCAGCAGCATATCCAGCGGAGCATGGGACCACAGACAAGGATAAAAATAATCGCTTCCCTTTCTTCCCGGCAAAATCGGGTCTTCAAAGACCGTAGTACGGCCGGGAAGCCCCTCTTCAATTATCAGACACTCCGGCTTTAACCATGCGCTCAACAGTCCTGTCCATCGCACATCGGGCCCGTAGCGCCTTCCATTGCCGCCGGGGATATAGCCATATGTGTTGGAATCGCCAAAGCATAAAATTCGTTTAACCATTCTTTTTTCTCCGTTTGATGCCGCCGTTCGCGTGCCGCTTCCTTTCGCCGGATGTTCCCCATCTCAAAATAAAAACCATCATCATGAAGAATGCCGATGCGCAGAAAAAAGGAAGTGCGTGTCCCACAGTATAAGAAAAACCGCTCACCATGGAACCGGCAACCTGCCCAATAGAGCGAAAGGCGTTAAACAATCCCATCAATTCCCCTACAGGCAAATTTGCTTTGTTTGTTGTGAGCAGCGCCTGGTGAAGCGGGAGATTTAAAGAGTTTATCAATAGAAAACACACACTGAAGGGAAAAAACAGAATTGCACGATCTGTACTGCATGCACTCAACAAGCTCGCCGCCATACACAGCACCCCTACCAGGAGCAATGGGCCTCGTATCGTTCCCCGCCGAACCAATCGTCTTATAACGCCAGCCCCGACCAATGAATTTAAAATGCCCACTCCACATTTCAGCACGCCGTTGAACAGCGGCGAGAATGAAAAGAAGGCGCTGATACTGTAATTGAATGCGCTTTCGAACATCCAGCCTCCGCATGCGGCGATCAGGATGCTCCAAAAAACAGCCGTCTGCCATGGCTCTATATGGCGCAGACGTACCAGAGACAGAAACGGATTGGCTTCCCTGACCGGCCAGCGCCCGCCGGTTTTCTTTTCAGGTTGCCTTGTTTCCGGCATAGCGAGCAACGCATAGAGCCCTGCCGTCAGGTAAAGCCCAATTTGACAGACAAATCCCAGCCGGATGCTCCTATATGCGGCCAAACCTCCGAACAGGTATGCAAAAGCACCGGAAGTTCCTTCTACAACAGCACTGCACGCCATCGGCACACTGCTGCCCCGGAGATTGCACAGATCCCCACCATACGAGAGACACCCCACCAAAAAACCGCCCGCAAAGAAGCCCGTGACACCGCGCGCAAAAATAATTTGAGGCGCACCCGTGGCAGTGCAAAAAAGCGCCTGTCCACATGCAGCCCCCAGGCAACCGGCGGCAATCACGCGTGTGCGCCCTATCCGTTCGCTCAGTTTCCCCCAAAAGGGAGAAAGTATGAAAATCATAAAACTCGCAATCGCATAAACCAGGCCGAACATATAGCCCGGCAGCTGCAGGCTCACCAAAAATGCGGGGATAAACGAATTGGAAAATCCGCTTGCGGTCGTGACCAATGAGAAAAATGCCAAAAATACCGGCAGCGGCAATGCTCCATTTTTTGTTTTATCCTGTTTGATCAAAGAACACATCATAAGATCGTCTGCTTTTGCGTCATAACAGACAGCAGCGTCTCGTTGGTAGATCCCATACCGTCAAAAATCACGCGACGCATGTTTTCAAACAGCCCGTGGATGTCTCCGGAACAAACACCGTCCCGGGCGGCTACGTGACAGCCGGCAATGGAAAGGTATGCTGCAGTTACCGCTGCATAGGCAGCCAGAGCCGCTTTATGCGCACAGCCCTCTTTTGCACCATCGCACAGCATCCCGCCAATGCCGCCAAGCATATTTTGGATGCTGCCCAGGATAGCCGCCTCGGTTCCACCCAAGAGCCAGGCTACGGCAGCGGCAGCGCCGGCGCCTGAGGCGATGCCGCTGGAACAGACGGGCGCGAGGGAACCAATGTAGCTCTTGGCCAGCAAATTAACCAAATGGCCCAGAGCCAAAGCCCGCAGCATTTGTTCTTTGGTAGAGTTGAAAAAAAGAGCCGCGGCGTCTATTGTAAGCGACAATGTTATGCCCTGATTCCCGGAGCCTGTTGCCGTTGCGGCCGGCAGGGGCACTCCCGCCATGCGCGCCCACGAAGCCGCGCCTACTGCCAGTTGCGCTCGGGCCGCGGCGGAATCCGCTGCTTCCAAATAAGCGGCGGCTTTTCCGTATCCCATTTCCAGCCCCTTCTTCATGAGGCTGCGATTTATCTCGACGGTTTCGTCCAGAAAATCCAATCTCCCGCCGGGTATGTTTTGTGCAAATGCCAGCATATGCCGCAAAGTCAGAGAACGAAGGAAAGCGTTGGGCGCGGGAAGTTGAAAATTATCTTTGGAAAAAGGATACGCTTCGATTTTGGAGATACGGTCATGCGTTTCTTTAATCACTGCCCGTACATGGCTTTGTCTGGTTCGTATGGTTGCTTCCGCATAGAGGGAACGGGCTTCCGCTGCGACAGTAACATGCGTAATTGGAACTAAAGCCTCCGCCTTTTTCCATTCAGCCGGCCCCATGGATGCAAATATGTTCATCCCGTCGGAAGTTTTTCCAGCGGCAGCGCCCAATGCCGCGCACAATACCACACTGCGCTTATTGACACCTGGGACCACGACCCCGAGCGCGTTTTTGTATAGCCCCATGTCCAGACGGACCGTAATCTCTTCCGGCGCGCCTGTGGACGCCTCCCGTGCTGCTGCGGCGCACAGCGCGATTGCTACCGGCTCCGTACAGCCGGTAGCAACCGATACTGCGCTGCGGATATGCGCCAAGCAGGTTTCTTCAAAAACGCCCATTCGGCTGCAGGTATCCATTTAAGCCGAAACTCCTTCGTCCAAAAGTTTTTCAAAGGAATCAAGTACAGCGCGGATGCGCTCCATCTGTTTTTCATTCGCGTCCGGGTACGGAGCACGGCGATAACGTTTGCAAATGCCTTTGATCTCCATTGAAGCGTGGATTACCGCATCGAATTCAAGGTTCAATTCCTTCGTAAGGTCTTCAAAGTACGGACGTTCGAAGCATTCTACATATCCAGCTGCCAGCGGCATATTCCCCGCCTGCACGGCCTCCCAGTAACCCCAGGCGATGCGCGGCATAAAGCGCATAAAAATGGACAACCAGGAATTGGACCCGTAGGGATAGACTTCCAAATGGTTTTCCATACGTCCGCCGGAAAGCAGGGTCACGCCGCCTTTCCGGGCAACTGTGGCCACATGCTGGCCGTAATGTCCACAGATATCATCCTTAATTGCAATCAGCCCCGGCACTGTATTTACGGTTTCTTCGATGACGTTGAGCGGTACCGGCCGCTTGCCCAGCGCCGTCATCAGCATGATCGGCAGTTCCTGAGCCACTGCTTTATAGTGCGCAAGCAGCAAATCGTCATTGTTGTTCTGCGCCCAGTCCGCGGGCGCAGTGATTACCATATCCGCGCCGCATTCCCTGGCAAAACGGGCAAACGCAACCGTTTTTTGTGTCCACCAGCGCTGCGTCCCGGCAACCACCATTGCTCTGCCCCGGTTCTGACGTGTTACAACACGCGTGATTTCTTCGATCTCCGCGTCCGACAAGATGCTGAACAGGCTGTCGGCAAGAGTGATCAGCAGCGTGCTGGTTTTGTTTGCAACAAGGAATTCCACAAAGTCGGCCAAGCCCCTGTAATCCACCTCGCCATCCTGGGTAAATGGGATCGAAATAGAGGGCACAGGCCCTATCATTCGTTCCATGGCTTCTTTTCGGTCCATCACAAAAATCACACCTTTCTTCAATCTGACCGGCAAAGATGTCTGCCATATTCCGCTTTCAGTCTATAATGTGATCTTGCTTCCGTCAATCAGCCGTTTTGTTCATCTTTTTCAGGAATAAATCATGAAAAAACGCGAAACACCGTCCTCTTTCAACGAGAGCGGTGTTTCGTTTTGACATATTCCGTCAGCAACATGTACAGGATTTGTTTTGGTGCAGTTCTCTGAACTTTCCAGGCGTGACGCCAAAGCGCGCTTTGAATTTTCGGATAAAGCTGGAAACGTCCACGTATCCGATCCGCGATACGATATCCGCAATATCCATATTTGTGGAGACCAGCAGCTCTTTCGCTTTTTCCAGCCGGATCGCGTTAAAATATTCCACTACGGGCTGTCCTGTCTCTTTGCGGAACTGCCTGCGCAGGTATTGAGACGTAATACCAAAATGTTCCGCCATCATTTCTGTGCTGAATTGGTAATTCCCGATATTTTTGTAAAGATATTCTATGTATTTGTTGGAAAGCCGAACTTGCTTTTCATCCAAATTCACTGTAATAAATTCCGAAATATGATTTCCCAAAAGCTGAATTGTTTCAATCAGCTCATCAATCGTAGAAAATTCAGCTATTGCGAACAAATCAAAATATCTGCTCTGCTCCACAGCCTCTGTCATATTCATTTTGTCTACAGTTTTAACAAAAAGGCTTACGATATCGTAGCAGATGCATTTAGCCTGGTGCAGCGTGTAATTTCCTTCCCGCACCAGCTTCATTATCTCTCCGAGGGAAGCAAAGATCTCATCAACTTCCCATCTCTCCAGATTTTGCTCAAGCCGTCTGAGTTCTTCATACGGATAGGCGCCGTTCTTCTCGCCATAGGCATCTACATCCGCTGCAGAAATTACAGTTTGATTACACATAATGAACCGGTAGTCCATTGCGGCGCGAGCCTGGAGGCTGGAGCGTCCAATTTTATCGATTTCCCGCGATACCGGCCCATAAGAGACCAGCAGATGTTGGTTTGCTGAATTACGAAGATTCTTTGCAAAACACTCCATATGCTTCTGCACCCATTCTCCCTCCGCAGAGGGAATGCAAAGAAGGCCATAGGAGTACCCCTCTTCAAGGCCTGAATGGAAACTTCCCTGCATGTCCGGTGGCAGGGCCTGTGACATAAGTTCCGAAAACTGCACTGGACTGACTTCTCCAAATGCCATGCTTTTCCCGGTATACACACAGCATACCAGAAAATACGGATATTCAAAAAACAGATCGATGCCGCGGCAAACATCATCAAATATCTCCCGGTTCCGGAAAACCCCCTGTATTGCATTGAGCGTAAAATATTCGCGCAGAGCCGGAATATTGTTCTGCAGGCTTTGACGCATTTCGCTGTTAGCACGATATGTGCGTTCAAATGCGGCCCGAATCGTGGCCAATTCATCCCCGTCTTCTTTTTCCAACGGTTCCGGCGCAGCATTGCGCAGAAGCTCCAGCAAGGATTCCACCGGTTGATAGCCTTTATGCATCGTAACAAAAATAAAAATGATATCGGTTATCAACGCCAACGCAATAATGCAAATAAAAACTATGGTGACATGCTTCACGTCGCGGAACACAAGCTCTTTATCTCCTAACCAGATATAGGTATATCCCCGACTGGACGTGGTTTTACTGCAAACATATTCTGTATCGCCATATACGATCTCCTCCAAATTTGCGGCATCAAAAAAAAGATTTCCCTCGTTGCTGAAATATTCATAGTCCTTTGATCCGCTGGACAAAATCAGCTCACCGTGCCCGTCATAAATCAGCATTTTATCACTTGGCGCCGAGAAAGAGGCCTGTACCATTTTCTGCAGTGCGTCTGTACGCAGCAAAAAAATGCACACACCGTCCTCCCGCTGCGCCCATATGGAAAGCGGGACAATATATAGAATATGGTCCCATCTTTGCCGGCGGCCAAATTTATTTGCATTATATACCATCACTTCCTGCGCATTGACGATTGTATCATATAACTCATCAGATTTCAGGTAGCCTTCTAAAAAAGAACTGTCAGAGAGCATCCCGTGGGATGTGAGGAAATATTCTCCTTCTCCGTAATAGACAATGATATTGTCAAGAAACGTACTCAAGCCGGAGAAAGAAGTAAGCTGCGAAATCGCATTCAAAGGGTCTTTCCCGATGGCATACGGCGTCATATCGGCGGAAATTGCTATTTTCAATGCAATCTGATCGAGCAGATGGAAGTTCTCTTCCATGATCCCTTTGGCGCCTTCCAGCTTGCTGGCATTTTCGGTCACAGCATTTTGATACAAAACAGAATAAAAATATTTCTGAAAGCCAAGTCCCGTTGCAGCAATGGGAATCAGCATGATACCGAAAAGAACTGCCAGCAGAGAATAGTAAATTCGTTTGCGTTTCAGCTTGCGGCGAAATTTGTCCGTATTGTTGCCGGATCCCTTGTCCTTTCTCAATGACTTCATCCCCCAATTCTAACCCCAATCTACTTAATAACTAAAAAATATATTATTATAACCAATTATTTAGACAATATAATTATAAAACTTATATCTTTTATTTGCAAACAGCTTGGCAAGTATTTCTGACCGTCATATTTTTCAGTAACCGCTCATTTAGCCTCAAAAACGGCTATTTTACTATATTTTTTCATTATACAAATATATTTTTAGTTTCTTTTTCGCATATGAAGGTTCAACTTCACATATTTACAAATCTCATTTTTGTCCTGTAAAGTGAAATCAAAGATTCCACACAAACCCAATACTACCAAAGCTGTCATCGAGGTGATTACAGAGTGAAAAACGTAACGAAGGCCGTTTCAAATGGTGAGGCTGCTGTCGCAAAATCCCCGCTGCATATCGGAAGTCGTCGAGGATTTCGGTCATGGTTCCGCAGAAATATTCGTTGGAACTGGCAGCTTTATCTGTTCCTCCTCCCTGCGGTAATTGCTATTTTTATTTTTAACTACATCCCTATCTATGGCCTGCAGCTTGCCTTTAAGGACCTCTTCCCAGGACGCCCGATCTCCGAAGCCACCTGGGTAGGGCTTTCCCATTATAAAAGATTTTTTTCCAGCCTTTGGTTCGAACCGGTTATTCGGAACACCGTTGTCATCAGCCTGTTTACGCGCATTATGGAGTGGCCGTTTCCCATCGTCCTTGCGCTTTTGATGCACAACTGTGTCCATCCCAAGCTGAAAAAGGTCACTCAAACGGTCACATTTCTACCGTATTTGATTTCAATTGTTGTAACCGTCAGCATCATGCAGCTCATGCTCAGCCCAAGTACCGGGATCGTTAACATTTTATTGGAACAGGCCGGGCACGAGCCAATTTATTTCTTTGGCTCGGAAAAATGGGTCCTGCCCATGTATTTCCTTTCAGAGATCTGGCAATATACCGGGTTTGGGGCCATCGTCTATTATGCCGCGCTTTCATCCATTGATGAACAGCTGATTGAAGCTGCCACCATCGATGGCTGCACCAAAATAAAGCGAATTTGGCATATCGAGTTGCCTTGCATTATGCCGACGGTTGTCACGATGCTGATTTTACGGCTCGGAAAGATTTTTCAAATGGGCCCGGAAAAACTGTTGCTCATGCAAACGCCTCTAAATATGGAGTCTTCCGAAGTCATCGCCACTTACATTTACAAAATGGGTATCGTCGAGGGACAATTGGGCTTCTCCACTGCAATCGGGCTGCTCAACAATGTGATCAATTTTACGATTCTCATTATCGTCAATGCCATTTCCAAAAAATATACGGATACTTCAATTTTCTAGCTTAATTGGATTTTATGGAAAGGAGGCACTATTATGGCGAATCAAAAAAAAGAAGAAGTTTACCGCAGCAAAATTTCCCGAACGCGCGGTGATAAGGTTTTTGATGCCGTCTGTGCTGTGATGATGGTAGCCCTTTGCTTGATTGTGGCATATCCTATCTGGTTTGTAATTATCGCCTCATTCAGCGACCCTTATTATATTACTACCGGAGAGGTTCTGTTTGCGCCCAAAGGCGTCAGTCTCAATGCATATAAGCTTCTGCTGCAGCGCAGTGATGTGTGGATCGGTTATCGGAATTCTATTTTTTATACGGTCGTCGGGACCTGCTTGAATATGATCGTTACTCTTCCCGCGGCATATGCGCTTTCCAGAAAAGAGCTTGCGGGTCGCCGATGGATTATGCTGTATTTTACTTTTACCATGTTCTTTAACGGCGGTATGATTCCAACCTATATGCTGGTACGTGATTTGAAGCTTGTGAATACGCCTTGGGCACTGCTGCTTCCCACGATCCTCAATGTCTTTAACCTCATCATTGCCCGCACGTTTTTTGAGTCTACGATTCCGGACGCGATGATTGAAGCCGCTACCATTGACGGTGCATCCAACGCCAAGACGTTTTTCTCTATTGTATTGCCGCTGTCCCCGGCTATTATCGCAGTTCTGATTTTATATTACGGTTTAGCACATTGGAACAGCTATTTCAATGCTATGATTTACATTTCCGACCAATCTCTGCAGACCTTACAAGTCATTATCAAAAATATTATGGCGGCAATCGACGTCACCACAACAGACGGCCTTTCACCGGAGGTCATCGCAGAGCGCATCAAGACGAAGGAGCTTGTCAAATATGCAGTGGTCGTTGTCTCGACCGTGCCTGCGCTTGCAATCTTCCCCTTTGTCCAAAAATACTTTGTCAAAGGTGTTATGGTCGGAGCCATTAAAGGATAATCATTTTGGTATTCCCCCCGTCAGGGGGCTATGGATATAAAAACAGAAGGAGGCAATGTAATGAAAAAGAAGAATTTGATGCGCTCACTGGCCTTGTGCTTATGCCTGTGTCTGTGCTTTGCTGCGTGCTCCGGAACCGGCGGCAGCTCCAGCACTGCACGGCCGGCATCTTCCTCTGGAGGCGGGGCAGAACCTGCTGTGCAAGGAAACAGCATTACTTTCCCCTTGGCAGAAGCAAAGGAATTTTCCCTCATGGTGAGTTGTTCTTATACGGGCGATCCCAATGATCTGGTGATCAACCAGCGCATCGCCGAGGATACCAATGTCAACATCAACTGGGTGGATCTCGGTACCGGTACCGAGCGCTTGGAAAAGCTGAAGCTGCTTTTAAACTCCGGAGATTACGGCGACGGTATCTACTCCAATGTTTCCATCACCGAAGCGGACGTCTCCACCTACGCCGCTGCCGGCGTACTGATCCCCTTGGAGGATTACATCACAGAGGAATTGACCCCGAATCTGTGGACGCTGAAGCAGAAAAGCCCGGAGTCTTTTGCAGTCGAAACGCATCAGGACGGCCACATCTATGCGCTGCCCCGCGTTTCTCAGTATCGTCCCGATTATCTGGAAAGCCCCATTTGGATCAATAAGGAATGGCTGGAAGCTGTAGATATGGATGTTCCAACCACTGCGGATGAATTGTACGAAGTGCTGAAGGCCTTTAAAGAGACGGATTGCAACGGCAACGGCCAGATGGACGAGATTCCCCTGCTGATCAACTCCACCAGCGGCTATATGCATTTTGAAGCGTGGCTGGGTATGTGGGGAATTCCATGCAAGGACAGCACCTACGATTCTTATCTCGTCGTGCAGGACGGCGTTGTAAAATTTGCTCCGTTGATGGATGAATACAAAGACTTTTTGAAATTCATGAACAAATTGTACAGCGAGGGCCTCATTTACAATGAATGCTTCACTGCTACCAGCGCCATGGTCCAAAGTCTTCTGGATTCTCCGGACGCGGCCTTTGGCGTTGTAACGACCAAGAGCCTTAACACCAATGCGGACCAGTATATCTGCATCGAGCCGCTGACGGTGGAAGGCTATACGCCCAAATGGTATTACCATCCCGGCTTCATGGGCGTCAAATGTAACTTTATGATCACCGATAAATGTGATGACCCCCAAACGCTGATGGCGTGGATCGACCGCTACTATAACCCTGAACTGGCCTTCCAGACCATGTACGGCCCTGAAGGGATCGTATTTGACAAAGTGGACGGGAAGTTTGTTGCCAAGGAGCCCCCGACAGGCGTTTCTTTCCAGCAGCTGGCACAGGATAACGTAATGGAATACACTGGCGGCCCCGGCGTACTGTACAGTGAAAATTTCGGTACGCTGTTTGATTTGACCGAGTCGCAGATTGCAGGGCAGACGGCTTACGGTGTTTACGAGAAATTCTTGAACGACGAAGTATGGCCGCGTCCGTACTTGCAGGCAGAACAAGTGAGCCGTGCAGGCCAGCTCCGCACGGATATCTTCAATACCGTCAGCCAGATGAAAGCCAAATGGATCACCGGCGAAGCGGACATCGACGCCACCTATGACCAGTTCAAATCCGATCTTGAAAAAATGGGCATTGAGGAATTCGTTTCGATCTATCAATCTGCGTACGACGCATTCAACTCCGCCATGAACGGCTGATATCCCTTCTTAACACTGGGAGGAGCTTCAAATCCTGAAGCTCCTCCCATAAATAAGAATACGAAATTCCAGCGAGAACTGATGTGGAAGGAGTTTGGCTTTGCGTGATTTTTGACAGCGTAAAAAATGCATGCCTTTACCTTGGGCTGAACCCGCGGTTGGATACCGCACTGCGTTTTTTGGCCGACGGCAAATTTGCAGAGCAGGCCGCGGGAAGATATGTCCTGCAGGAGAATGATATCACCTGTTCGCGTTTTACAGCGGAAACGCATCCGTGGGAAGAAGGCTTTTTTGAGTCGCATCGGAAATTTTTTGACATTCACGTCCCTCTGTCTTCAAAAGAGCTTTTGCTCACAGCTCCCATCGAACGGCTGGTTCCTGACGGGGATTTTGACGAAGCCGCGGATTGCCAAAAGTTTCATGCGCAGCCGGCAACTGTACTGGCACTGACGCCGGGTATGTTTGCGGTCTGCTTTCCCGGCGATGGGCACATGCCTCTCGTCTGTGAAGAGGGCCGCGGACATGTTGAAAAATGGATATTCAAAGTTCGGATATAAAGCGGTGAAGCCTATGCGCTTCCACTTCGGGGGCGCGTTCGATATCTCAAAAATCTAATACAAACTGGAGGGTCAGAAAATGAAACTTGCAACGTTCGAAGTGAACGGTGAGGAAAAGTGGGGATTCCTTGCCGTCAACCCGCGCACGGAACAGGAGTGCATCGTCGTTCCTCATGACGTAGAGGCCGTGATACCGGCGCTTTGCCGCTACACGTCCTACTTCGAGCTTTCCAAGCCTTGCTTCATCGGCGAGGGCAAGGAATGGCCGAAGGATCTTCAGGGATTCCTGGAGATGGGCGAGCCCGGCATGGAACTGCTTCGCAAGATGGAGCGCTTTGTCCATGATTATGCGCGGGAGCAGGATCTGTTTTTGATCGAGCCGTGCTTTTACCCGCTGGATGAGATCCGCCTGAAATCGCCGATCCCGCGCCCGCGCGTTTACTGGGGCCTTGTCCAGAACTGCCCCTCTTTCTTCCGCAATGACCCCAAGCGCTATTTCATCAATCTGTACCCTCAGGGCCATGAACGCACGCAGGCCAGTTGCGTGGGGCAAAACGGCTATATGGTGTTCAACGGCGATGAGGATGTGTTCCCTTGCGGTTTTACGATTGAGATGGGCGTTATTATTGGCAAACGCGGCAAATACATTCCCGCCTCCCGCGCTATGGAATATGTTGCAGGCTACACCAACGTGATCGACGCCGCCCTGCGCAATGTCCAGAACGATTACAACCGTACCGAAACCCGCATGGGCAAAGACTGGTATATTGACGCCACCGCCTCCTGGATCGGCAAAAAAATGGATACCATGGGCGCAATGGGGCCGTATCTTACCACAAAAGACGAGGTCCTCAATCCTTATGATCTGTTGTGCTATTCCAAGCAGGACGGCAAGATCCGCGACCGCGGATTCTCCGGCGAAATGGTGATCGGCATTGAACGGGCAATCGAATATTACAGTTCCTTTGCAGAACTCCGGCCCGGCGACGTGTTCCATATGGGTGCCATGCAGGTGGACGGCATGCGCATGCTGCCCGAGAACAGCTTTGGGCCCGAAAACTGCGTGGAGGTTGGCATTGAAAAGGTGGGCGACCTTCGCGTTCAATTTATCTGGCCGTATAAAAACGACTGGCGCCCTGAAGACGACCCCACGCGTGCCATTCATCCCGCGGACGCCGTCCGCGACCTGTATGCGAACGGTACGGACAAGTTGTCCGGGCCGGAGGCTTTTGACGCGCATGCTGTGCGGCATTTCTGGATCAGCCACGGCAACTATGAGGCCGCCGAGAAAAATGAAGGCTTGATGCGCATTACGGACGTGCCTCGCATGCTTAATAACCCAGGCCGCGTCGTATCTGATGAAACAAACGGCCGCCTCGCCCGCCGTGCCACCACCGTAAAGGTCGGCATCGAACTGTGCGCGGTCATCGGCAAAGTGGCATACAAGGTAACGCCCGAAACCGCTCACGAATACATACTCGGCTATTCTCCCCTGGCGGTCATGAACGACCAGTCCCTGCTGGAGGATGTCGCCGTGGAGTTCTCCAACCCACAAGAACGCAACATCCCTCTGCTGTATGCGCGCTGGGGCGATGGCTACAACGTTATGCTCCCACATCCCATAGCAAAGGAAGCGGAAGATGTCATGCACGCAAAAATGCATCTTAAGGTGGACGGCATCGGCGAAATCGATACTTCTACCGAAGAATATATTGTGGATGCGGAGGGAATCCTCGTCAGCCTTACAAAATACCTGACTTTGTTCCCAGGCGACGTGGTTTCCCTGGGCCGTATCTCCACACTGCTGGAAGTTCCCGCTGATATCGTTGCGAAAGACGGTATTCATGGCACAGCCGGTATCGAAGGACTTGGTGAGCTTCCCTTCCACTTCGTAAAAGACACAGAAGCGGAAGAAGCGGAAACCGTCCGCGAGGGATTTTGAAATGCAACATAGCGGAAACCGTCCGCGAGGGATTTTGAAATGCAACATAAATGTTTAAATTTTTGAGAGGAGCCAACAACAATGGTAAAATATGATACCAGTAAATTCCATGGTGTATTCGTGGCGCTGAACGCCAGTTATGATGCAAACGGTGAATTGAATACGGAAAAGCTGAAAGAGCTTGCGCTGTGGTACCATAGCCTTGGCGTGAAAGGCCTTTATGTATGCGGCAGCACGGGCGAAGGTATGCTGTTGACGGCTGAAGAGCGCAAAGCCTCTGTGAAAGCTGTGTGTGAGGCTGTCGGGGGAAAGCTCGTGATCCTGTGCCATGTGGGCGCGCCCTCCACGCGGCAGGCCGTAGAACTGGCCAAGCACGCGGAAAGCTGCGGCGTAGATGCCGTATCTGCCGTTCCATGTGTGTTCTATATCCACTCCGAAGATGCGATCGCCAACCATTGGAACACAATCACGGAGGCTGTCGACCTGCCTTTCTTCATTTACAATATTCCTCAGCTTACCGGCTATAACCTTTCCCGCGGGCTGTTTGAGCGCATGCTCCAGAACGAAAAGATCGCAGGTATCAAAAACTCCAACGAGGTCGCTCATCAGATCATGCAGTTCAAGGCGTTGGGCGGTGAGAACTTCATTGTGCTGAACGGCCCGGACGAACAGTACCTGGCCGGCCGCCTGATGGGGGCGGACGGCGGAATCGGCGGCACCTACGGCCCGATGCCCGAACTTTACATGAAGCTGGAGGAATACATCTGCGCAGGCGAAATCGAAAAAGCACGCCGGCTACAGGAAAAGATTTTGTTCTTTATTTACCGCCTGTGCTCTTTCCCGTCCATGTACGGCGCCAATAAGGCGATCATCAAGCTGCGCTCCGGTATTGATATCGGCCAGCCCCGGCTGCCGTTCCTGCCGGTATCCAGTGAAGACCCGAAGGTTGTCGAGCTTAAAAATGATATTGAGAAAGCGATTGCCGCGCTTGATTAAAGGCGGTCTCATTCTCCGCTGAAACCGCGCGGTGACGATACAGGCGGCAGATTGAGTTCTGCCGCCTGTATATTTTTGTTTTTTCTGCGCCCATCCACAATATACCTTAAGATGGGACGGTAAGCGGCGCTCAGCGTTTTTTATTGGGGAGGAAAAGTATTGTATGGAAGTGTTAAAGCTGATTGCGGTTTTTGCCGCAATCATTTTGATTTTGAGGATGAAAAGGCCTTTGTGGCTTGCCCTCTGCTGCGGAGCGCTGGCCACTGTTGCCCTTTACGGGCTGAGCCCGCTTGAAACCCTGCGGCTCGCCGTCCGCTCGGTGCTCAGTGCCGACACATTGATCCTTGTGAGCAATATATACCTGATCACGTTCCTCCAGCGCATGATGGAGCACATGGGGCACCTTGAGCTGGCGCAGAAGTCCCTTTCCGGCCTGTTCAACAACCGCCGGGTCAACGCTTCGGTTGCCCCGATGTTTGTAGGCCTTCTTCCGTCGCCCGGCGCGATTTTCATTGCCGGGTCCATGGTGAACAATGCCTGTGAGGATCACCTTCCCGTGGAAGACCGGGCGTTTATCGCAAGTTATTTCCGCCACATTTCTGAAAGTTTTATGCCCACATATGCTTTTATCCTGTTTGGCTGCCAGCTTTCCGGTGTTCCGGTAAATGCGTTTGTTCTGGGAATGATTCCCATGGTGGCGTTGCTGATCCTGCTGGGATACTGGTTTGAGCTCCGCAGGCTCCCAAAGGATACCGGGGTGCCTCCAAGTGACAATCGACGACAGGATATGAGAGACCTTATCCGGAGTATCTGGAGCATTGCTGCGGTGATCGCCCTCATCCTTGCTTTTGACCTGCCGGTCTGCATTGCTATTTTACTTGTGATCGTGGTTTATTTTTTCGTCAATCGGTTCACTCTGTCGATGGTGCGGCCCTATATCATATCCTCCTTTGAATCAAATATCATCGTAAATACTTTTATTCTCATGATATTCCGCAATTTGCTTACGGCGGCAGGCGTCATTGAAAAGTTGCCCGTCTTTTTTGAAGGTCTGCCTATCCCGGCCTTTGTGGTGTTTTTTCTGATATTTTTCTGCTGTACCATGATTGCAGGTTCCACTGCAACCATTACGTTGTGCACGCCGCTGGCCTTCGCCACCATACCATCCGGCGGGCTGCCCCTAATGGTACTGCTGATGAGCTGTACTTACGCAGCTATGCAGATATCACCCGCGCATATTTGCTTGTTCCTGTGCTGCGATTACTTTAAAATCAGCATCGGTTCCCTAATAAAAAAGACGCTGCCTGTGATCATAGCGTTTTATCTCATTTTATTCCCCTATTACTTTTTATTAAACCTGTTTTTTTCCTAATGGCTTTCATTGCTCAAGAAGGGAGGCGTGCCTTTATGATACGCGTGGGTATCGCAGGGATCGGTTATATCGCAGAGGAGTATATCAAACTGTTTTCGCAGGGCAAAATCAAAAACGCCGAGCTCCATGCGCTTTCCAGCAGAAATTATGCACATATGGAGGAGATTAAAAATACTTATCATCTGACTGACGCCACACTTTTTTCAGACTACAATGCGATGCTCGCCAGCAGCGGCATCGACATGGTTATCGTCTGCACACCGCATTTCTGCCATCCGGACATGGCCATCCGGTCGATCGAACAGGGGATCCATACTTTGATTGAAAAGCCGGTCGGGGTTTTTCCGGAAGAGCTGGAAACCCTGCGGCTCTGTTGCGCCCGGCATCCGGATATACGCTCCGGAGTGCTGTATTGTCGGCGTGGAAACAAAGCCTTCATAAAGCTGAAGGAATTGACGGACAGCGGTTTCATCGGTGAAATGAAGCGGGTCACATGGATCGTCACCGACATGTACCGGCCTAAAGCGTATTTCGACGCTTATCCTTGGAAAGGAACTTTCCGGGAAGAAGGAGGCGGGCTTCTGATGACTCAGGTATCCCATCAGATCGACCTTCTTGTGTGGCTGTGCGGCCTTCCGTCCGCGCTGCAGGCATTTTGTTCCATCGGACGGGAGCGCGACATTAAAGTTGAAAACGAAGCCACCGTTGTGATGGAATATCCGCGCGGCGCAACAGGGCAGTTTGTCGCTTCTTCCCGCGAGTGTCCCGGCAGCAACCGTCTGGAAATCATCGGAAGCCATGGACAGGCGGTTCTGGAAAATTACAGCATTTTAACCCTTCGTTCACTGCAGCAAGACGAAAAGGATTATTCTTTACAAAGCAGCGAGCCTTACGGGCGCATTCCTTACACAGAGCAGCTGTTCACTTTTAAAAATGAGGAGAACAGTATCTTGCAGGCTGGTATCATAAATAACTTCATTTCTGCAATCACAAAAAACGAACCGGTTTTGTGCCCTGTACAGCAGGCGCTCGACACCCAGATCTTCATCCAAACAGCATATCTGTCTGCATGGAAGCAAAAGATGACGACGCTTCCGCCAGATACAACGATTTTTACAAGGGAATTGTTGAAGCGGATGAAGAACAGAAATTGTTGAGACAGCCGGAGGAGTGAAAGGCTGTACAAAAAGGTTCTCTGCAGATGTACCGTATTTTTACAGGTGCCGAAGCGAAAGCACGTTTCCGGTTCCATTGAAAGACCCGGCAAGACTCAGGCAAAAGGAGTGCAGCACACAAACGCGGCGTATTTCTACAAACAGGCGGCGCCATAACAGAATGGAAACAGCGGTAAAAAACAGTAGACACAGTCTCTCGTGTCTACTGTTCTTTTATTATATGAGGCGAAAATGAGAATCGTCTCCCCCCCCCTTCTTTCAAACGTCCATCACAAAAGCCCTGTCCAATTTTATGTTTGAACAAGGCTTTTGTTAATTTTTGCTGTTTATTATCCATTGACCATCTCAGCTTAACCGGAAGCCTGACTTTGCACATCCGTCAGCCTGAGACAGAGATTCCCCGAGCGGCTTTTTCCGCGTTCATGCTGTCCATGTCCTTTTCGATGTTCATCGCGCACAGAACAGCCAGCATCACAAAGGTCACCGCCGCCGGCACCCAGCCCAGCAGCGCATTGATCGTGGCGATGGTCGCGTCCGGCTGGGCCGGCAGCGCCTCGTTGAAGCCCGCCATGTGCAGAGAAAGCGTCAGAAGCTGCGTCGCGCCCGCCTGGGCCAGCTTTGCCGCCAGGTTATCGCCTGTTGAAACAAGGCTGTCGATGCGGCGTCCGCTCTGCCATTCGATAAGGTCCGCGATATTGTTGCGATTGGTATTGAACATGACGAAGGTGATGGAAAGGCCGATGCCCACCGTCACCGCGTTCAGATAGATTGCCCCCACCGCAAAGGGGTCGATGACGAACCATACTTTGCCCAGGATCAGTACAGCGGCCGCAAAGATCATCGTCCGCTTGCGGCCGAGCAGCCGGTCCAGCGGGCCGGTCAGCACCGTCGTGATGATGGAAACCACCAGGTACACGGCCTGGATGATGGTGGCCGCGCCGGTGCTGCCCATCACATACGTCGCATAATAGGTGATGGAGCTCATGATGAGCACGTTGTTTACGCCATAGCAGATGATGTACAGCATATTGAGTACCCACGATTTGCAGCGGAACAGCATTTTGGCCGCGCTGCGGGCGCTTACGTGGTCCTCGTCGTCCGAGATCTGTACGACGCGCTCCTTTGTGGTGAAATAGTGTGTGAGGCTGCCGACGATGCAGACAGCGCCCATGACCATGGCGGTGAGCAGGAACCCGCGGGAGCTGCTGCCGTCGATGAGGTTGCCGCCGTTGTCCAGCGCGCCGAACAGCTTGAGCAGCGGCAGGCAGGCCACAGCGCCGATGCCCGAGCCGATGCAGCCGCCCAAATTGCGGTACACGTTGATGGAACGCCGGTCCGCGTCGCGGTTGGTCGCCAGGCCGCCCATGCTGTTGTAAGGGATGGCAACAAAGGTATTGAAGGATTCAAAAATAAAATAGATCACCAGCGCCAGAATGACGGCAGCGGTCTGCGAGGTTTTGAAATCGCAGAACAGCAGTACCACCGAAACCGCCCAGGGCACCGCGAACCACAGCGCGAAGGGGCGGCAGCGCTCGCCGTTTTTGAATTTGTGGTTCACGGACCAGAAGCCGATCAGCGGGTCGTTGACCGCGTCCCAGACGGTTCCGATGGTCAGGATCATGCCCGCGACGAGCACGTCGATCTTCAGTACATTGGTGAGGAAAAACAGATAATAAATGCTCTTGAACTGGTACACCACGTTGCTGGCGGTGGAAAAGGTCAAAAAGCCGAACTTTTCCCCAAATTTCAAAGGCGGGATCACATTTGTCCGAACATCCTGCTTCATACGGTGGGTTCCTCCTTTTCAAGGGCCTGCAAACGGTCGCGCAGCAGGCTTTTGAAGCGCTCCGGCTCGTCGGTCATCGGGTTGTGGCCCGACTGCTCGAACCAGATCAGCTCCTTTTTCGGTGCCTGGATCAAATCGAAATAATCCTGCACCAGCGCCGCAGGAGTGTTCTGGTCCAGCACGCCGTCAAAGATAAAATAAGGCACCTGGAATTTTGTACAGGTACTGGGAAAGTCCGTTGCTCCCACGGCGGGCCACATGGCTGTAAGCACATAGCGGTACCCTTTGGCCACGCCGATCAGGTCCGGAATGCTGTATTCGCCGGAGCACAGCATGGGGATCACCATGGAACGGAAATAGCTGCGTTTCTTTTTGCTTTGGGAATAGCCGCCGTATTTCATCATCACCCGGCGCTGGGCCATCATCCCGTCGAATCCGCCCTTATAAACACCCATGACCGGGGGCCCCACCCGCTTTAAGACGGCGATGGATTTTTCGTCCCCGGCCTTTTGGGCCTCATCCAGCGCAAATTGATAGCTCAGTTCCTCGTTTTTCGCCCCATTGACGACCTGCCCGAAGCCCACAAAGGCCGCAATGTGCTCCGGATAGCGGTACGCCAGCCATGTGCCCAGCTCCGAGCCCCAGCTGCCGCCCAGCAGGTACACCTTTTTCCTGCCGTATTCCCGACACAGCCAAAGCACAAGCTCGTGGGCATCGTCCACAAGGCGGTCGATCGTCAGCGTCTCCACGGCCGCCCCGCGATAAGAACCGCCGCTGCCCCGCTGGTCCCATGCGACAACAAGAAACTCCTTTTGCAGGTCTGCGTGCACCGTCATGACTGTGTGGCGGTTGCACACACCCGGGCCGCCATGCAAAAACAGCAGCACCGGCTTCGTTTCATCGCCTTTGACATGGATCTTCTGCGGCAGGCCGCCCAGCGTCACTTTGCATTTCCGGTCGATCACAACACTTCCTCCTCTTCATTTATGTTTCTTTTCTGCATCACCCTGTTACTGTATCAAAGTATAACATATTCCTGAAAGGCATACAATTGATATTTTGCACTGCCGCTGCAGCGCTTTTATGGAAGGTCTTCCCTTTTCACCCGATGCCATAGAGGGATTGACAAATCCCGCCCGGACGGATAAACTATAAAAAACAGTTGGTTAGTAAAAACTAACTTTTATTTTCAGCATAGGTTAGTTTTTACTAACCCCCCCAAAGGAGTTTGTCCATGATGATCAACAAACGGCTGATCGGCACCGTGCCGGACAGCAAACCGTACATCGCCGGAAACGTGGCGCTTCAGTGGCTTTCCTTGCTGAGCAATGCAGGGATGATCTTCTCCTGCGCGTGGTTTCTGCAGCAGCTGCTGGAGGGCGCCGCCGCCCCCCGCACGCTTGCACTGCCGCTGGCCGCGGGGCTGGCAGCTGTCCTTGTGCGGGGCATATGCACCGTAGGTGCGGGCCGGATGAGCTTTCTGGCCGCGCGCTCGGTGAAGCGCACGCTGCGCCGCAGTATTTATGAAAAGCTTCTGCGCCTTGGCCCCGCATACAGCCAGAACGTGGCGACCTCCGAGGCCGTGCAGCTGGCTGCCGAGGGCGTGGAACAACTGGAAACCTATTTCGGCGCATACCTTCCACAGTTTTTTTACAGCATGCTTGCTCCGGCGACATTGTTCGCGCTGTTAGCGCCCGTCAGCCTGCGGGCCGCGCTGGCGCTTCTGGTGTGTGTGCCGCTCATCCCTGCCGCCATCGCGGCGGTGCAGACCTTTGCCAAAAAGCTGTTGGGCCGCTACTGGGGCCAGTATACGGCATTGGGAGACACTTTTCTGGAAAACCTGCAGGGGCTGACCACACTGAAGATCTATCAGGCCGACGGCTATAAGCAGGAGGAGATGAACCGGGAGGCGGAAAAATTCCGCAGGATCACCATGAAAGTGCTGACGATGCAGCTCAATTCCATCACCATCATGGATCTCGTGGCATACGGCGGGGCGGCGCTGGGCATGGTGCTGGCCGTTCTTGAATTCCGCGCGGGGCGCATTCCGTTCTGGGGCTGCTTCGCCATCATTTTTCTGTCGGCAGATTTTTTCCTGCCCATGCGCCAGCTCGGCTCGTTTTTCCACATCGCGATGAACGGCATGGCTGCCAGCGATAAGATCTTTACCCTGCTGGACCTGCCCGAGGACGCCCCTGGCAGCGGTACGGCAGCGGGCGGCACGCTGGCCTGCAGGGACCTGCGTTTCTCCTACGAGGAAGGGCGCGAAGTGCTGCACGGCGTTTCCATGGACTTTCCCCAAGGCGCGTTCACGGCCATCGTGGGTGAAAGCGGATGCGGCAAAAGCACTGTGGCCTCCGTGCTGACAGGGCGCTGCCGGGGCTACACGGGCAGCGCGGCGCTGAGCGGCGGCGAGATTTCCGCTCTTTCCGCCGACAGCCTGCTGCGCACCGTGACCTATGTAGGCTTCAGCAGCTATCTGTTCCGAGGCACCGTGGCCGAAAATCTTCGCATGGCCCGGCCGGACGCAGACGACGCGTCTCTGTGGGACGTGCTGGAACGCGTGCGCCTGGCGGGTTTCCTGCGCGGTGAGCGAGGGCTGGACACCCCGCTGGACGCTCAGGGCGCGAACCTCTCCGGCGGGCAGCGCCAACGCCTTGCGCTTGCCCGGGCGCTGCTGCACGACAGCCCGGTCTATGTGTTCGACGAAGCCACATCCAACATTGACGTGGAGAGCGAAAACGACATCATGGCTGAGATCCGCGCGCTGGCCAGGCGCCGGACGGTCATCGTCATCACGCACCGCCTTGCCAACGTGACGGACGCGGACAGCATCTATGTGCTGGAGGCCGGCACGGTGGCGGGACACGGTCCACACGCCGCACTGCTGGCCCAGGGAGGCCTTTACAAAACGCTTTGGGACAGACAGCAGGAGCTGGAACACTTTGGGACAGAGGAGGTGAGCGCATGAAACAGCAGCGAAGCGGCTTTTCTGTGATGCGCCGCCTCATCGTGCTGGTGCGCCCTCTGGCTCCGTTTATGGCGCTGGCTGTCCTGCTGGGCGTGGCGGGCTTTGTGTGCGCCATATTTCTCACCATTCTGGGCGGCTGGGCCATACTGGAGGTTCTGGTGCTGGGCGCTCCCCTGGCGCTGGACGGCCTGTTCGCCTGCGCGGCGGCTTTCGCCCTGCTGCGCGGCGTTCTGCGCTACGGCGAACAGGCCTGCAACCATTTCATCGCCTTCAAGCTGCTGGCACTCATCCGCGATAAGGTGTTCACTGCCCTGCGCCGCTTGTGCCCCGCCAAACTGGAGGGCCGGGACAAGGGTGATCTGATTGCCGTCATCACTGCGGATATCGAGCTTCTGGAGGTGTTTTACGCCCATACCATCTCACCCGCAACCATCGCGCTTGTGATGTCTGTCGGCATGAGTGTGTTCATCGGTGCTTACCATCCGCTGCTGGGTCTGCTGGCCGCGGCGGCATACCTGACGGTGGGTGCGGCGCTGCCGGTGCTCATCGCACGGCTGGGCGGCAATACGGGCGCACAGTTCCGTGCACAGGCCGGAGCGTTGAGCGGCTATGTACTGGACAGCCTGCGCGGCCTGCGCGAAGTGCTGCAATACCATCAGGGCGAAAACCGCCTGGCAGGGTTGGAGGAGCGCACAGAAGGCTTGCTGCACACCGAGGAACGCATGAAGGGGCGCGCGGCATGGAGCATAGCTCTGACGAACACCGTCATTCTGACGTTCAGCCTTGGAATGCTGGCCGCAGCCGCGGGGCTGTATTTTGCCGGCGCGGTGGGATTCGACGGCGTGCTCATCCCTCTGACCGCACTGATGAGCTCCTTTGGGCCTGTGGTAGCGCTGGCAAATCTGGGCAGTACGCTGCAAAATACGCTGGCCGCAGGCAACCGTGTGCTGGATATCCTGGATGAGGAACCGCTGGTGCATGAGATCGCCGGCAGGCAGACCACCGCCTTTTCCGGCGCAGCCTGTGAGGATGTGAGCTTCTCTTACGGCGAAGAGCCAGTCCTCTCCCGTGTGAGCCTGCACATCCCGCAGGGCCGCGTGGTGGGCATTACGGGGCGCAGCGGCAGCGGCAAATCCACGCTGCTGCGCCTGCTGATGCGCTTCTGGGACGCGGACGGCGGCGCGGTGCGCGTCTCCAGCCGGGACGTTCGGGAGGTGAACACCGGAGATCTGCGGCGTATGGAAGGCTTTGTGACGCAGGAAACGCACCTCTTCCGCGACAGCATCGCCAGCAACCTGCGCATTGCGAAGCGGGATGCGACGCAGGCCGAGCTGGAGGCTGCCTGCAAAAAGGCTTCGGTACACGAATTTATCCTGTCCCTGCCCAAGGGGTATGACACGCCTGTGGGGGAGCTGGGAGATACGCTCTCCGGCGGGGAGCGGCAGCGGCTGGGGCTTGCCCGGGCGTTCCTGCACGACGCGCCGTTTCTGTTGCTGGACGAGCCCACCAGCAATCTGGATAGCCTGAACGAGGGCGTTATTCTCCGGTCGCTGCAAAGCGAACGCGGTGGCCGCACCGTGGTGCTGGTCTCACACCGGGCATCCACAATGGCCGTTGCCGACGAGGTATACGCCGCGCAGGAAGGGCGGGTGAGCTGATGGTCCGCCTGCAGAGCGTTGAGGCCAAGCGGCAGCGGGAAAAGCGTATGGTACAGGAAATGGTCGCGCTGTACTGCCGCAAAAAGCACGGCGGGCAAAAACGCCTGTGCCCCGAATGCGCCGCGTTGGCCGAATATGCGGGGCAGCGCAGCGACCGATGTCCGTTCATGGAGACAAAAACCTTCTGCTCCAACTGCAGTGTACACTGCTACCGTCCTGATATGAGGGAAAAAATTCGTGCTGTGATGCGTTGGGCCGGGCCCCGCATGTTGCTGCACCATCCTGTTGCGGCAGCACGGCATGTGATTGAGACAAAACGCGAAAAGAAAAAATTGGAGGCTGCAGAATGAAGCTTTTTTACGTGATTCTTGGCTGTATCGGTCTGGGCTTGGGCGCGGTGGGCGCCGCCGTCCCGCTGCTGCCCGCGTTTCCTTTCCTGATGCTGGCGGCTTTTTGCTTTGCCCGCAGCTCCCGGCGCCTGAACGATTGGTTCCTGAGTACCAGGCTGTACAAGAATAATCTGGAAAGCTTTGTGCGCGGACGAGGCATGACCCGTGCAGCCAAGCTGCGCATCATGGGCATTGTCACACTGACGATGGCCTTCGGCTTCGCCATGATGGGACGTGTGCCTGCGGGACGTGCCGTATTGGCGGTGGTGTGGGTATGTCATATCCTGTACTTTATCTTCGGCATCAGGACCATTGCTCCGGAGGAAACCGCCGTACCGCTGGACGCTGCCCGGACGAAAGAGGATGAGGCGGCCTGAAAAGCAAGGCCTTTGCCATTCCCCAAACGGAAAAGGGGCCGCCCCGTTCCCGCAGCGCGGAATGGGGCGGCCCTGTTTTGTTTTACAGCTTGCCCTTTACGACCCGCGTACAGGTGCAGCCGGGCGGCGCATCACATGCTCGCCGTGGACATCCCTCTCTTCGGTGAAGACGAACCCAAACGCCTCATACAGGCGCGTAGCAGCGGTGTTGCCGTCCACTACGCTCAGATAAATATCCCGCGGGCCGTATTCCTCCTCCAAGCGGGCCAGCAGAGATGCCACAGCGGCTTTCCCGTAGCCTCGGCCCTGCCTGGCGGCGTCGATGAGTAGCCTGTCCAGCCACACGCGGCCCGCAGGCGGGTATTCCCAAAAATAACCGTACATGGCGAAACCGACCACCGCCGTGCCGTCGTAAATGGCCACGGGTCTCCAGTCCGCGCGCTGTGCGGCCTCGTCCAGGCATGCGGACACTGTCTCCACAAAGCCCTCCTGCCCCGTTCCTGCCCGCAGGCTCAGCACAGCCAGCCGGTTTTCCTGCGTCACGGGCTCCAATCGAAGCTGCATATTTCCTCCTTGCACACGCGTGCCTTTTTTCATTCCGGCGCACGGGTACCGCGCCGTTGTTTTGATTGTAGGAGGATTCGAAGGCTCTGTCAACTCCGGTCATTCATTTCGAAACCGCGATTTTGCGTGCATTCGTTTACAAGATAGAAACAACTGTATGCTATAAACAAAGCTGTAAACCGTTCTTTCCCGCTGTTTTTGAAAGGAGGCCGCCCCATGACACGCTCCCGACGCCTGTATTTCCTGTTGGGCCTTGCCGTGCTGCTTTTATGCGCGGCGGCGGCCGCACCCCGTGCGCGCGCGCTGTGGGCGCAGCTGCCTTCGGGCGAATGGATCGAAGCGGCGGACTGCGCCGCGCGCCGCGAAGCACCCGCTCCCGGCAGAGATGCACTGCACGTCAGGGCAGGCATGCGTCCCGCGCGCGGCTGTACGGGCACCGTCGTCGCCGAGCTGCGCCGTCCGCGTGCAGACGGCAGCTGGGAGGTCGAGGCATCCTTCCGGGGCGGCGTGCGGCTGGACGCCAGACTGCCGGGCACGCCCGCAGAGGGGTGCCGCCTGCGCGTGGTGTTCCGCGCATGGCGCGGCAGCGAGCTGATGGAAGAGCGTGTGCTCGAATCCGCCGTCTGACCGGCCGGGCCGGTCTTTGCTCCCGTCCCCTCCCAATGATGCCGAAGGGCGTTTCCTCCGCAGCGATGCTGCCGGGGAAACGCCCTTTTTTGTTCTTTTTCTGTGCGGAAGGCCGCGTCACTCGTTTTCCAGCGCCTCACGGCATTCCTGCAGCTCTGCCGCATGCTCGGGCGGAAGCTTAGGATAGTGGGGGTCGATATCCTCCAGCACGCCCAACACCGCCTCGGAGACCAGATACCGCGTGTACCATTTCTGGTCAGCCGGGATCACATACCACGGACTGTGGCGGGTAGCCGTCTCGTTTACGGCCGCCTCGTAGGCGTCCATATAATCGTTCCAGTAGGCCCGTTCCCGGATATCCGCCTGGGAAAATTTCCAGTTCTTCGCCTCCACCTGGATGCGCTCCAGAAAACGCTCTTTCTGTTTTTCTCTGGAAAGGTTCAGGAATATCTTCACCACGCGGCAGCCGTTTTCATACAGGTATTCCTCAAAATGGCGGATCTGCCGGTAGCGTTTTTTGAAAAAGTCCGGGTCCTCCAGCACGCGTGCGGGCATTTTGTAGTTTTTTTGCAGCGCATGCACCTTTACCACCAGCACATCCTCGTAATACGAGCGGTTGAACAGCGCCATCTTGCCCCGGGCCGGCAGCGCCTTCATGGCACGCCAAAGATAATCGTGAGACAACTCCTCGCTGGTTGGCTGTTTAAAGCTGTGCACGTCTATTCCCTGGGGATTCACGCAGCCCATCACATGCTTGACAGTGCTGTCCTTGCCTGCGGCATCCATAGCCTGCAGAATGATGAGCACGGACTCCCGTCCATCCGCATACAGCTTGTCCTGCAGCGCCTCGATGCGCCCCAGATTTTTTTCAGTGCGCCGGAGGATATCCTCCTTGTCCACACCGTCTTTTTTCGCGCCGGTATTCATACCGCGCAGTTCCAGCTTTTCTTCACCGTCAAAACGGTAATCCTTAAGGCTCATTTATTTCAGCTCCCTGCCTTTTTTGTGCTGCGCACACGCGCGGCCGCGCAAGCGGCGGGCTTAAGGTTATTATAACACGAACCGCGCAGAGTTTGCATGCCGCCGTAAATTTCACACAAAAAGGCGGCACGGGAATATCCCGCGCCGCCCGTACCGGACTCAGCCGTTTTCAAATTTATCCCGCAGGCTTTTGAAAAAGCCCTTGCGCTGCTCGTAGTTATCGTCCTTGAGCGTATCCTCAAATTTCTTCAGCGCATCGCGCTGGGTCTTTGTCAGCTTCTTGGGGATCTCCACCACGACCTTAACATATTGGTCGCCCCGGCCGCGGCCGTTGACATACTGGATGCCCTTGCCCCGCAGGCGGAACGTGGTGCCGCTCTGTGTCCCTTCCGGCACCGTGTACTGTACCTTGCCGTCGATGGTGGGCACCACCACCTCCGCGCCCAGAACGGCCTGGCTGTACGTGACCGGCACTGTGACATGTACGTCGAAGCGGTCGCGCTCGAACATGGCGTCCGGGCGCACCGTCACGATCACGATCAGGTCGCCGCTGGGCCCGCCGTTGAGGCCCGCGTCGCCCAGACCTGTCAGGCGCATGCTTTGATCGTCGTCGATACCCGCGGGCACCTTTACCTCAACACGCTTTGTGCTGGAGGTCTTGCCGCTGCCGTGGCACTTGGAGCACGGGGATTTGATGATCTTTCCCTTGCCGCCGCAGCGTGAGCAGGGCTGCGAGCTCTGCATCACGCCAAAAGGCGTGCGCTGCTGCACCGTCACATAGCCGGAGCCGTGGCAATCCGGGCATGTCTCGGGGCTGGTTCCCTTGGCCGCGCCCGTGCCGCCGCATTCAGGGCAGGTGTCCTGCCGGTTGACGCTGACGGTTTTGGTGCAGCCGTGGACGGCCTCCATAAAGCTGAGCACCAGGCTGACGCGAATGTCGCCGCCCTTGCGCGGCGCATTTGGGTTGGCGCGGCGCCCGCCGCCAAAGCCGCCGAAGCCGCCGCCGAACAAGTCGCCGAACAGGTCGCCCAAGTCCACGCCGCCGCCAAAGCCACCGCCGAACCCGCCGCCCGCGCCCGCGCCGTAGTTGGGGTCTACGCCTGCATGGCCAAATTGGTCATACCGGGCGCGTTTATCTTTATCGCTGAGGATCTCGTATGCCTCGCCCACCTCTTTGAACTTTTCCTCAGCGGCCTTGTCGCCGGGGTTCAGGTCCGGGTGATATTTTTTCGCGAGTTTGCGGTAGGCGCTCTTGATCTCGTCGTCCGAGGCCGTTTTAGGCACGCCGAGTACCTCGTAATAATCGCGTTTATCTGCCATTGTACTTTCTCACCTTGATTTCTTCAGAAGTGGGCACGCGGCGGTCCGTCTTGGTCCGCCGTGCGCGGCTGAACGCGGGGCCTCCCGTTCAGCTCCCATATTGTAACAGAGGCGCGGCGCATTGTAAAGCCGCGCCCCCGCAAAAGCGGTTTGGGACAGCCGCTTTGCACGGCTGTCCCTCTTCCGCGCACCCGCCGGGGGTGCTTACACTTCCTTGTACTCGGCGTCCACGACGTTGTCGTCGCCGCCGTTGCCGCCGCCCGCGGGCTGGCCGCCCATGTCGGGGCCGGCGCCCTGCGCGCCCGCGGCCTGCCCGGCCGCCGCCGCGTCCTTATAGACCTTCTCGCTGATGGCGTAGAACGCCTTCTGCAGGTCCTCCTGCTTCGCCTTGATGGCCTCGATATCGCTGCCCTTCAGCGCTTCCTTCAGCGCCTCCAGCTTCGCGTTCACCTCGGTTTTCTCGCTTTCAGACACCTTGTCGCCGAATTCTCCCATGGCCTTTTCGGTCTGGAACACCATCTGGTCGGCACCGTTGCGGATATCCACTTCCTCGCGCTTCTTCTTATCCTCGGCCGCATACTGCTCGGCTTCCTTCACGGCCTTTTCCACATCCTCCTTGCTCATGTTGGTGGAGGAGGTGATGGTGATATGCTGCTCCTTGCCGGTGCCCAGATCCTTGGCGGAAACATTCACGATACCGTTGGCGTCAATGTCAAAGGTGACTTCGATCTGCGGCACGCCACGGGGCGCCGGAGCGATACCGTCCAGATGGAAAGTACCTAAAGATTTGTTGTCCCGCGCGAACTCGCGCTCGCCCTGCAGAACGTTGACCTCAACGGAGGGCTGGTTGTCGGCCGCGGTGGAGAAGATCTGGCTCTTCTTCGTGGGCACGGTGGTGTTGCGCTCGATGATGCGGGTGCATACGCCGCCCATGGTCTCGATGCCCAGGGAAAGCGGTGTAACGTCCAGCAGCAGCAGGCCCTTGACGTCGCCGCCCAGCACGCCGCCCTGGATGGCCGCGCCGATGGCGACGCACTCGTCCGGGTTGATACCCTTGCTGGGCTCGGTCTTCATGAAGTTCTTCACGGCCTCCTGCACGGCCGGGATACGGGTGGAGCCGCCCACCAGCAGCACCTTATGCAGGTCGCCGGGCTGCAGGCCCGCGTCCTTCAGCGCCTGGCGCGTCGGGCCCATCGTACGCTCCACCAGGTCCGCGGTCAGCTCGTTGAATTTGGCGCGTGTCAGCGTGGTATCAAGATGCTTCGGGCCGTTGGCGTCCGCCGTGATGAACGGCAGGTTGATGGCCGTGCTGGCCACGCCGGACAGCTCGATCTTGGCCTTTTCGGCGGCCTCCTTCAGGCGCTGCGCGGCCATTTTGTCCTTGCGCAGGTCCACGCCGTTCTCTTTCTGGAACTCATCGGCCAGCCAGTCGATGATGCGCTTGTCAAAGTCATCGCCGCCCAGATGCGTATCGCCCGCAGTGGCAAGCACTTCGGTGACGCCGTCGCCCATCTCGATGATGGAGACGTCGAACGTACCGCCGCCAAGGTCGTAGACCATGATCTTCTGGTCGTCTTCTTTGTCCGCGCCGTAGGCAAGAGCCGCGGCCGTCGGCTCGTTGATGATGCGCTTGACCTCCAGGCCGGCGATGGCGCCGGCATCCTTGGTGGCCTGGCGCTGGCTGTCGTTGAAGTACGCCGGTACGGTGATGACCGCCTCGGTGACCTTTTCGCCCAGATAGCTCTCGGCGTCCGCTTTCAGCTTGGCCAAAATCATGGCGCTAATCTCCTGCGGGGTGTATTTCTTGCCGTCGATGTCCACTTTATAGTCCGTGCCCATATGGCGCTTGATGGAAGCGATGGTACGGTCGGGGTTGGTGATGGCCTGGCGCTTTGCCACCTGGCCCACCAGGCGCTCGCCTGTTTTGGTGAAGCCCACGACGGACGGCGTGGTACGCGCGCCCTCGGCGTTGGCGATGACGACGGGCTCGCCGCCCTCGATGACGGCAACACAGCTGTTTGTGGTGCCAAGGTCGATACCAATAATCTTGCTCATAACTCTCAGACTCCTCTTTTATCAAAACTCGGTGAATATATGTGGTGATTTCTGAATTTATATCAAAAAGCCTTTCGGCTTTGAGATGTCAGCCTATTCGGCCACAGCCACGGCCGCGTGGCGGATGACCTTGTCGTGGAGCAGATAACCTTTCTGCATCACCTGCGTGACGGTGCCGCTGGGCATGTCGTCGGTAGAGGGCTGCTGCAGCACGGCTGCGTGCAGCTCGGGGTCGAAGGGCTTGCCCTGCGCCTCGATCTCGCTGACACCCATTTTGCCGAACGCCTCGCGGCATTTGTCCAGCGTCATGGTCACGCCCTTTTTATAGCTCTCGTCCGCGGTGGGCGCGTCGGCGGCGATCTCCAGCGTGTCCAGCACGGGCAGCAGCGTGTTCACCGCGAAGCTCACGCCGTTGTCGAACGCGGCATCGTGCTCCCTAGCGCTGCGCTTGCGGAAGTTTTCATATTCCGCGGCGGTGCGCAGCAGCGTGTCTTTCGTTTCAGCCAGCTTTTTTTCAGCCTGCTCCAGCTTGGTTTTCAGTGCGGCCAGCTCGGCATGCGCCTTGCCTTCTGCGTGCTTTTCCTTTTTTTCCGTCTTTTCTGCATCCTGCGTTTCAGGCTGCGGTGCCTCGGGCGCCGCCTGCGCGGCGGACGCTTCCTCCTGCGGCGCGGCGGCCGCGCGGTTCACGTCTTTTTCCGTGTCTGCCATGTTGCTACTCCTCCTGCACCCTGCCCGACATGCATTCGCCGAGCAGCAATGCGAAATATTCAAGCCGCGGGATCGTTTCCCGGTAGGGCATGCGCGTTGGACCTACGATGCCGATGGCCCCCGTCAGCCCGCCTCCCGCGAGATAGCGCTTCGTCATGATGCAGAAGCCCGGCATGCGGTACTCGGGCAGTTCGTCGCCCAACAGCACCGTGGTGCGCTCGCTCTTGGGGCTGACGTAGCGCTTGACGGCTTCTGTGTCGCTGAAGAATTCCATCAGCGTGCGGAAGCTGTCCGCAAGCTCGGCATAATTCAGCAGGTTCTGCTGGCCCTCCAGATATACATTGGGCCGTCCCGCTTCCCGCAGCAGCGTCACCGCCGCCGAAAGCACCGGGTAATATACCGCACTGCCCAGGCTCTGTGCTGCGGTACGCATCTGTTCCTCGCGCACGTCGGCCGCGCTGCGGAAGGTAAGGTAGGTGTTCAGCGCCTGGGACAGCCGCTGGGCGTCGCCGGGCCGCAGCGCGAAATCCAACTTTGCCGTGCGCGTGCGCACACCGCCCGCATTGGTGACGGCCAGCACCGCCGCCGTGTAGCGGCCCACCTGCATCACCTCATAATGGGCGATGCACAGGTCCTCGCTTTTGGGCGTTGTAGCCACGACACAGTAGCCCGTCAGGTCCGCCAAAGCCCTTGCGGCGCTTTCGGCCAGACGTTCGGGGTCGTAGTCCATCTCGCGGAACAAAAGGTCAATCTGCCGTTTTTCCTCAGCGGGAAGGCGGGCGCCTGTATCCAGAAGATTGTCGATGTAGTAGCGGTAGCCCTTGGCGCTGGGCACGCGCCCGGCGCTGGTGTGGGGCTGCTCCAGAAGGCCCAGCTTTGTCAGCGCGGCCATTTCGTTGCGCAGCGTGGCGCTGGACACCGCATGTCCGAACTGTTCGGCCAGCAGACCGCTGCCAACCGGCTCTCCGTCCGCGCCGTACAGTGTTACGATCGCCCGCAGCACACGCCGTTTCCGATCGTCCATCGGCACCGCCCACACCACCTTTCCTCTCTTGCTGTTTAGCACTCTATCTGTTCGAGTGCTAAATTTATTTTACAACACTTTTTTAGTATGTCAAGCCCTGCGGGGCAAAATGCGCGAATTTTTTCAACTTTTACAATTTCGTCACAACTGCGGCAAAAACCGCAGCATGAGAGCGCGCGGCACACAGGTGTATTCGCCGGAAAAACCGTTCCGGCAGGTTGCTGTAAGCAATGGCCGCGCTTTCGTGCAAACGGTATATTGTCGTTCACTGGCGGACATGATATACTGAAAGCGGAAAGGAACGGAAGCTCACACCGTCCCCGTCGGGGGCATAAAATAGAATAACACATCCCGCAAAACGCTCTGCACGCAACTGTGCCGCCCGGTGCCGGGCGGCCTCAAAAAGGAGGCTTGTTTTCATGCAAATGGACCCTCGTCTCAACTGCGAGTATGAACGCGCATATCCCCGCACCCAGCCGTACAGCCGTCTTCCCTATGACAAGCGCGCCGAAAAGGCCTGGTGGGCGGATTATTACCGCCGGAATCCCACACTGCTGATGCGGCTGGCCCGGCGGCTCAAGGCCGCGCTCTGACGCGGCCATACCACTGCGTACAAAAATTTGACAGGATGCAGAGCCGAAAGCCCGCTGAAAGCGGGCTTTTTGTTTTTGGGCGGGGAAGCGCAGAGCGTCCTGCCTGCGCGAATGTGCCGGAGCCCTTTTCGTTTTTTATATAATGTAGTATACTGGTAAAAACCAAAAACAGGAAAGGCGGCCGGACAATGAAAGCGGACAAAGCATGCATCGACGTGGCGGCGGGGCGCGCCCCCGCCGACCTCGTGTTCAAAAACGTCAACGTGGTCAATGTTTTTTCCGAGGAGATCATCACTGCAGACGTGGCGGTGGCGGGCGGCGTGATTGCGGGCGTGGGAAGCTACCGGGGACGGACAGAACTGGACTGCACGGACAAATTCCTGTGTCCGGGTTTCATCGACGCGCACATCCACATCGAATCCAGCCTTGCCGCGCCCTTTGAATTCGCCCGCGCCGCTACCCGCAGCGGCACCACCACCATTGTGGCCGACCCGCATGAGATCGTCAACGTATGCGGTGCACAGGCCGTACAATATCTGCTGGATGCAACGGAAAACCTGCCGCTGAACGTGTACCTGATGCTGCCCTCCAGCGTGCCCGCTACCCCCTTTGAAACAAACGGCGCGGATTTCACCGCCGCAGACATGGCCCCGTTTATGGCGCATCCCCGCGTACTGGGCCTGGGCGAGGTGATGTGTTATCCCGACGTGCTGGCCGCGCGGCAAACCGTACTGGAAAAGCTGGCGCTGGCCGCGGATGCGGGAAAGCGGGCCGACGGCCACGCTCCCGGCCTTTCTGGCAGAGAGCTGCAGGCCTATGCAGCCGCGGGCATCCGCACCGAGCATGAGTGCACCACCTTTGCAGAGGCTGCCGAAAAGCTGCGCGCGGGTCTGGCTGTGCTGGTTCGCGAGGGCAGCGCTGCGAAAAACCTTTCGGTGCTTGTAAACGGCCTGCTGGACAGCGACCTGCCTGCCGACCGGTTCCTGTTCTGCACCGACGACAAGCATCTGGACGACATTGCCCGGGACGGCCATCTGCGATGGAATGTCCGCCAGGCCATCAGCCTGGGCATGAAGCCTGTCACCGCCATCAAAATGGCCACCTGGAACGCAGCCCGCGAATACGGCCTGCGGGACCTGGGCGCCGTGGCCGCGGGCTATCGGGCCGACCTTGTCCTGCTGGACAGCCTCAAGCAGATGACCGTGCGCGCGGTTTACAAGGACGGCCGGTCCGTGGAGGAGCGCTTTGCAGGCCTTGCCGCCGCCCCCGTACCCGATGCACTGCTGCATTCGGTACACTTTGAGAACGTGGCTCCTGCCGACCTTGCGCTGCCCGTCGCGGGCCCGGCCCATGTCATTGAGATGGTACCGTACCAAATCGTCACGCGTCACGCGGTGGAGGAGGTTCCTTCGGAAAACGGCTTTTTCCGGCCCAACGCCGTTTATACCAAACTATGCGTGGTGGAACGCCACGGCAAAAACGGAGGCGTTGCCGTTTGCCCGTTGAAGGGCTACGGCATCACAGGCGGAGCCATTGCCACCAGCGTGGCGCACGACAGCCACAACGTCATCGCGGCGGGAGACAACGACGCGGACCTCGCGCTGGCCATCAACCATTTGAAAGAAATCGGCGGCGGATATGTGCTGACCGGAGGCGGAAAAATACTGGGCGCGCTGCCCCTGCGCGTGGGAGGCCTGATGAGCACCGCCCCGTGGGAGGAGATACAGGCCGGAGCGGGCGCCATTCTGGAGCGGGCAAAGGCCATGGGTATCCCGTACCATGTGGACCCGTTTACCAGCCTTTCCTTTCTGGCGCTGCCCGTTATACCGGAGCTGCGCCTGACGGACCGCGGCCTGTTCGACGTAACTGCATTTTCCCTGGTAAAGGACTGATCGGATATGAGTGAAAAAGCACAACGCGCGAAAGCGCTGTTTCTGGAGGGCTATAACTGCGCGCAGGCTGTGGCCGGGGCGTTCGCACCGGAGATGGGCCTTTCGGTAGACGCCGCGGCACGCCTGGCCAGCGGCTTTGGCGGAGGCATGGGACGGATGCGGGAGGTATGCGGTGCGGTAAGCGGTATGACGCTGGCCGCAAGCGCGCTGCGCGGCTACAACGACCCCAAAGCCGGGCCGGAGAAAACCGATACCTACGCGATGATCCAGGAGCTGGCCGGGCGCTTCCGGGCCGAAAACGGCAGCATTATCTGCCGGGAGCTGCTGGGTCTGGCCCGTCCCGAGGGCACACCGCAGGCCGAGGCGCGCACGCCGGAATATTATAAAAAGCGCCCCTGCCCGGAGCTGGTGGCGCTGGCGGCTCAAATTCTGGAGGAATGGCTGGCCGAGCATCCCGCCCGGCTGTAAATTCCGCATTCCCACCAAGTGCGGCAGTTCGTTTTTGATACATTTCACAACAATCAACTTATAAAACGATATAAATTTAACAATAATTGACAATTTGGATGTCTGCACGGTACTATAAAGACAGGGAGGGCTGTTCCTCCACTTTTCAAACAGAAAGGAAGAGTACCATGGCCGTATCCAAACCGCTGCTGCTGCTTGACAACGCATCCATGCTCGCCCTGCTGCATCAGGGCTGTTTCCGTTTACAGGAGATCTCGTTCGAGGAAGTAAAAGCCATCCTTGAAATGCACGGCAGCCGTGAGGTCGTCCGGTGCTTTTCCAACGCCGAGATCGAACAGCTGCTGTACAAGCATCTGGACGTTGCCATCCGCAACTTCAATTACGCACCCGTGGAGAACATGGCGGTGGACCAGGACGCCATTGCGTTCCGCCTTTATGTCACGCCGTCGGAGACGCAGCCCAGTATCCGCACGGAGTACGGCAATGAGGCAACAAAGGTCCAGAACCTTTATGTGTACTGCCAGTTTCTCACACGGTTCGACCCCGATGCGGGGCCATCCGCTCAATAAGTTCCCGCCTGCGCCGGAGCCTTTTCGAAGGCTCCGGCGCTTTTCTTTGGCGGGAAATCTGCCGCAGGGAAAACAAAAATTTTTGACGGAGGGATTGACAACCGTCTTTGCGTGTTGTATAGTTAGTTACACAAGTAATGAACCACATAACCAAATAACCTTTGGAGGGAAGGAGCGCAGACAATTGAATGGAAACCTGAATGATTCCACCTCCATCTATCTGCAGATCGCAGCCATGCTGGAGGACAACATCGTGCGGGACCTGCTTTTGGAAGAGGAACAGGCGCCCAGCACCAACGAACTTGCAAAAGCGTTCAGCATCAATCCGGCCACGGCGGCCAAAGGGCTGAACCTGTTGGTAGACGAGGGCATTTTGTACAAGAAACGGGGGATCGGCATGTTCGTTGCGGCGGGCAGCAAACAGAAAATCATCCAAAAGCGCAAAGACAGTTTTTTTGAAACATATGTGAGGAGCCTTGTGGACGAGGCGCGCACCCTTGCCATCGGCAAGGAAGAGCTGATGGCCATGATTGAACAGGCCGCGGCGGACAAAACGTAACGGAGGGACAGGGACATGACGAACGGAGTATTGCAGGCCACGGATGTGGTCAAAAGCTACAACAAAAAAGAGGTGCTGCACAGCGTCTCGCTGACCATCGAGCCAGGCAAGATCTATGGCCTCATCGGACGCAACGGCGCGGGCAAAACCACGCTGCTCAGCATTCTGACGGCACAGAATACCCACGATTCCGGCCTCGTTACCTACAACGGGGAGCGCGTGTGGGAAAACCAGAAAGCACTGGACGAGATATGCTTTTCCCGCGAGCTTTCGCCCATGCTGCTGTTCGGCCAGAACACACTGAAGGTGAAGGAATACCTGCGCGCCGCCGCACTGTACTACCCCCACTGGGACAAGGAGTACGCCGCACGACTGATCGAGATGTTCGGGCTGGACACCAAAAAGAAGATCTACAAGCTCTCCAAGGGTATGATGAGCATGGTCACCATCGTTCTGGCGCTGGCCAGCCGCGCGCCCATCACCATTCTCGACGAGCCGGTGGCCGGCCTGGATGTGGTGGCGCGGGAACAGTTCTACGATGTGCTTCTGGCCGATTACGCCGAAACGGGACGCACCTTCATCATCTCCACCCATATCATCGAGGAAGCCGCGGGCGTGTTTGAGGATATTATTTTTATCGACAACGGCCGTGTCATCGAGACAGGCAACTGCGAAAGCTTCGTGGCCCAGTTCCACTATGTTTCCGGCCGGGACGAGGACGTGGCCCGCGCCTGCGCCGGGCTGCAGGTCATCCACGAAGAGGGCCTGGGCCGCAGCCGCACGGCCTGCGTGCGCGGCAGCCTGGATACGCTGCGCCGCAGCGCAGACGGGCTGGATGTGGATATCAGCGGCGTGACGCTTCAAAAGGTGTTCGTCTACCTGACGGGCGGCCATAAGGAAGGGGAATAACGATGCTGCGTACCGTAAAATATCTGAGCCTGCTGGTAGTGCAGTTCATTGGCGCGCTGTTGGGCGTCGGCGCACTGTTCATTGCATTTTACGCCGTTTCCACGCCGCTGTCCGAATTTGAAAGCGCGGGTTGGCGTATCCTGGGCATGGCCTTCGCCTGCGGGATGATGTTCCCCTTTGTGCTGCAGGCCAGCCTGATCCAGTCTTACATGCCGCTGCCTCTTTCCATGGGCGTTACGCGCCGGGGCTTCTTCGCCGGAGCACAGGCGGCCAAGGTGATGCTGGCCGGAGGCATCGGCGTATGCCTGCTTTTGATCCAGCTCGCAGTAAAATGGATGTTCGGCGTGGACGCCCTGTTCACCGGTACGATGCTGGTGGGGCTGTTTGCCGTGCTGCTCCTCGGCGCGTCCGTTGGTGAAGCGCTGGGTTTTGTCAGCCTCCGCTTTGGGCGTGTGGGCATGATCGTATTTTTCGTACTGATCGTCGGCGGATGTGCGGTGATCGGCGGGATCATCGGCTACGCGGGTGCGGCGGGAGCTCTGGACGGCATGCTGGACGCGATGCTGCGCTTTCTTTCCAATGCGTGGGCGCTGGGCGGCAGCGCCATCGTTTTGGCCGTGCTGTTGGGCTGGCTGGATTGGCTCATGTGCCGCCGCATACCGGTAAAGGGGTGAGCATATATGTTAAAATCGATCAAACGGGAATTCCTGCTCAACCGGAACAGCCTGTGGCAATCGCTGGCTGTTTTGGGCGGAGCCTGGCTGCTTGGCGAGGCGCTTAGCCTGTGTATCATGTATTTCGCTCATGAGGAGGAGTATTTTTCCCTTGGCACTGTATTTGCAGCGATCATGCTGGTGATGTTCGGCGTTATTTTTGCGCTGTACTATTTCTCCTGCGGCTACGAGCAGGCGCTGACGATGAGCTGTACACGGCGCCGTTTTCTGTTTGGGATGTTCGTCACCGTGTGCCTGCAGCTGCTGTGCCTCGTCGGAGGCATAGTGGTTTTGACGCTGCTGGACCGCGGGCTGTATCTGCTGCTTTTCCGCGGCATGCCCATTGACGGGCCGGACCTTCTGCAGCCGGAGGCACTGCGCTGGGCCTGGGTGATTTTGCCGGCAGTTCTCGTCCTTGCCTGCACCGGGCTGTTTCTGGGCGCATGTATCCAGCGCTGGGGACGGCGGGCGCTGTGGCTGCTGTGGGCGGCATATATGGCTGTTTTCCTGTTCGGCGACACCTTCACACGGCTGGCCGAGGGCGCGGGACGCGACACATTGCTGGGCCGTGCGCTGGGCGCGGTGGTGGACGTTCTGGCATTCATCCCCGGCGGTCCGGCGCGGGTGCTTCTGGCGCTTGCGCTTCTTACAGCCGCCACGGTTTCAGGCGCCGCTCTGCTGCTGCGGGGCAGCGTGCGCCAGACAGCATAAGCACAGCGCGGCGGCTCTGCGGCGGAGTGTCAAAAGCGCGCCGCATGCCGCTGCTGAAAAAGAGGAGGGCATCTGTGATGCAGAACGGTTTGTCATTCAAAAACACCATGTCCCGGGTGGGGCTTTGCTACTTTGTGCTGATGCTGGTAACACAGGCGCTCCAGCTGGCCGGCATGACACTGCTGCGCAGCCTGCTGGAGACGGGCTGGGGGCTGTGGGCGCTCTCCTATGCGCCGCTGTATTGCATTGCCGTCCCTGTTTTTATCCTGCTGCTGCAAAAACTCGTGCCCGGCACGCCCGGCACGGCGGGCAGCGCCGCGCTGACGGCGGGAGGATGGCTGCGCTGGCTGGTGCTGTGTCTGGGCGTGACGTATCTGTTCAATTTCGTCTCCCTCGGCATCACAGCTCTGCTGGGAATGCTTAAGGGCGGCGCGGTGCAGAACCCACTTGCCCTGATGCAAATGAACAGCAGCCCGCTGGCCACGTTTCTGTTCGCCTGCGTGCTGGCACCCGTGGGGGAGGAGTTTTTGTTCCGCAAGCTGCTGTACGATAAAATCGGCGGATACGGCGTCCGCACCTATGTACTGGTGGGCGCGTTCCTGTTCGCGCTTTTCCACGCCAATCTGTCTCAGCTTTTGTATGCCTTTGTGCTGGGCGCCGTCTTCTGCTACATTTACGCCCACACGGGAAAGCTGCGGTATACCATCCTGCTGCATGTTGCCATCAACACCATCGGCACGATGGCGGCGCCCCTTTTCATACAATACGGAGGGATTTGGGGCACGGCTGCCGTGGGGATACTGGTGCTTGTGAGCATTGCGGCGGGCGCCGTGATTGCGGCGCGCAGGCGCTGGCGGTTTCCCGGTGCAGCACCCGCGGACGGCAGGGAAGGAGAGGGGGCGCAGCGCCCGGCCCACAGCTTTGGCCGTGCGCTGCGCACGCCGGGCATGCTGGCATACACAGGTCTGTGCGCGGCGCTTATTCTTGTGGTCACCTTTTTGACATGAGCGGTCCGTTCCGTGCAAAAAACGGAAAATAACGCGCGCCCCGCCGCATCCCGGTATGCAGCGGGGCTATTTTGTGCTATACTGTGCAATATCCGGGACGGAAAGTCCCGAACTTTGAAAGAAATATGCGAGGTATATCGTTTTGAAATTGATATCGTGGAATGTCAATGGTTTCCGGGCCATCCTCGGCAAGGGCTTCGCGGACATCTTCGAGGGCTTCGGCGCGGACGTCGTCTGCCTTCAGGAAACGAAGATGCAGCCGGGCCAGGCCGAATTTTCGCCGCCGGGCTATCACCAATACTGGTACAGTGCCGAGAAAAAGGGGTATTCCGGCACAGCCGTTTTCACCCGCATGGAACCGCTCTCCGTGCGCTACGGCATCGGCAAAGAGGAGCACAGTCACGAGGGCCGCGCCATCACGCTGGAGTTCGAGCAGTTCTTCCTCGTCAACGTCTATACGCCCAACAGCCAGAATGAACTGGCGCGCCTGCCCTACCGCATGCAGTGGGAGGATGATCTGCGCGCTTATCTGTGCGCGCTGGATACGGAAAAACCTGTGGTCTATTGCGGCGACCTGAACGTCGCCCATCGGGAGATCGACCTGAAAAACCCCAAGCAGAACATCCATTCGGCGGGCTTTTCCTATGAGGAACGCCAGAAAATGACCGACCTTTTAATGAGCGGCTTTGTGGATACCTTCCGCGCGCTGTATCCGGACGCCGCGGGCCGCTACACCTGGTGGAGCTATTTCCGCCGCGCGCGGGAGACCAACGCGGGCTGGCGCATCGACTATTTCATCGTCAGCGAACGTTTGCGCGAAAAAATTGGCGACGCGCTCATTTACAGCGACGTGTACGGGTCCGACCACTGCCCGGTGGGGCTGGTCTTGGATATGTGACGTACGCATATACTGTACGGCGGGGCGCGCCCCGCACCACGGACGCTGTGCGCCCGGAATAAGGGGGACTTATTTTGCTGGATTATCTTTTCGCGGCGCTGCTGGGCGTCATCGAGGGCATCACCGAATGGCTGCCCATTTCCAGCACCGGCCATCTGATCCTGGCCGATGAATTCATCCATATGTCCACATCGGATGCTTTTAAGGAAATGTTCGATGTAGTCATTCAGTTCGGCGCCATCCTTGCGGTGGTAGTGATTTTCTGGAGCAAACTGTGGCCGTTCCGCATCAACCGGGACGCCTGCGGTTCCGGTGTGTCCGGCCTGGTGGACCGCTACTGCCGCAAGGACGTGTGGGACATGTGGTTCCACGTGCTGGTGGCCATTGTGCCCAGCGCCGTCATCGGCCTGCCTCTGGACGATTGGATGACCGAGCACCTGCACAATCCGCCCGTCGTTTCCGCCATGCTCATCCTGTACGGCGTGTTCTTCCTGCTTATGGAAAGCACCGTGGGCAAGCGCCGCCCCCAGGTGCGGCGCATTGGACAGATCAATTACCGCATGGCTCTGTTCATCGGCCTGTTCCAGTTCCTGGCGCTGGTGCCGGGAACCAGCCGTTCCGGCGCAACGATCCTGGGCGCGATGCTCATCGGCTGTTCACGCACGGTGGCGGCCGAGTTCACGTTCTTCCTGGCCGTCCCCACCATGGCGGGAGCCAGTCTCGTCAAGGTCGTCAAGTTCCTGGCCGACGGCGGCGGCTTTTCCGGCTCTGAAGTGGGAATTCTTCTCACGGGCTGCGCCGTGGCGTTCGCCGTTTCCATGCTGTGCATCCGGTTCCTGATGAACTATGTGAAAAAGCATGATTTCAAGGTGTTCGGCTGGTACCGCATTGGTCTGGGCGCGCTGGTTTTGGCGTATTTCTATCTGCTGAAGCCCGCGCTGTAAGCCTCCGGTAAGCGCAAAAATAAAAGAACGCCCCGTTCCGGCTGAACGGGGCGCTTTTTTGTTACCGTTTTTCTGCAGGCGCAGCCTGCGGGTCCGCCAGAGCGCACTCCAGCGCCGCGATGCGCTGCTGCAGCGCCTTGATGTCCGCGTGCACCACGTCCGGATAGTCCCGCTGGTTCAGCTCCTCGCTGGAACGCGCCACCTTGCTGCCGTTCACACGCACCACGCAAGCCGGAATGCCGATGGCCGTGGCATTGGCGGGAATACAGGACAGCACCACACTGTTGGCTCCGATACGGCTGTTCGCACCGATGGTGATGGGCCCCAGCACCTTGCAGCCTGTGCCGATGAGCACGTTGTCTCCGATGGTGGGGTGGCGCTTTCCCTCATCTTTTCCGGTGCCCCCCAGCGTAACACCGTGGTATAGAGTGACGTTGTTACCGATCTCCGCCGTTTCGCCGATGACGACGCCCGCGCCATGGTCGATGAACAGGCCGTCTCCGATGGTGGCCCCGGGATGGATCTCGATGCCGGTGAAGCCCCGCCCCCACTGGCTGACCATACGGGCACAGAACAACCGTCCGTGCTTGTAAAACCAGTGCGACACCCGGTAGAACACCAGCGCGTGAAAGCCCGGATACAGCAGCATTACTTCGGCCAGGCTGTGTGCAGCCGGATCTTTTTTCAGCATGGACTTCGCGTCCGCCAAAAGGCCCATTCAAACCCCTCCTCCCGCGCGGCGGGCGATTTTCCCGCGGCACGTTTCTTCTTTTATTCCAAAACTCCGGCCCGGACGGGCCGCCGATGGGTTATAGTATACCATTCTTGTAGTATATGCGCAAGAAAAAAGCGCCGTTCCGGCGGAACGGCGCTTTTCTGGTTCAGTCACATTTTCTCCTCCGGCGTCGGCGCAGGCACAGAGGCCCCGGCAGCAGCCTGCGCCTCCAGGCGGCGGTGCACGCCCAAGCGCAGCAGCGCGTGCAGGATACTGCACACCGGCACCGCAAACAGCATGCCCGCAATGCCCCACAGGCTGCCGCCCACCGTGACGGCGGCCAGCACCCAGATGGGCGGAAGCCCAACTGAGGAGCCGACCACACGGGGATAAATGAGGTTGCCCTCCACCTGCTGGAGCACCAGCAGGAAAATCACGAAGATCAGCGCCTGCGTCAGGCTCTCCATCCCGATCATGAATGCGCCCACAATGAGGCCCACCCAGGCGCCGACGATGGGAATGAGCGCCGTAATGCCCACCAGCGCGCCGATCATGGGCGCATAGGGCAGCCGCAGCAGCGACATGCCCAGCCAGCACAGCGTGCCCAGAATGCACGCCTCCGTGCACTGGCCGGAAACGAATTTCGCAAACGTGCGGCTGGCCATATTGGCCACAAAGAACAGGCTGTCCGCCCATTTGCGCGGCAGAAACGCCACGCACACACGGGCCGTCTGGCTTTTCAGCTTCTCCTTGCCCAGCAGGATATACAGCGCGAAGATGAACGCCATGATGGCGTTGAACACGCCGCCCACGATGCCCGACAGCACCGATACCGTGCCGCCCAGCAGATTGCCCGCGCCTTCGGTAACGTAGCTCAGAAGCTTTTTGCCCGTTTCATTCCAGTCGATCTGCAGCGAAGCCAGCCATTGCTCCGCCTGCGGGAACCGGTCGGCCCCTTCCAGCGCCCACTTCTGCGCGGCCGTCAAAAACTCGGGGATGGCCTCTCCCAGCACCGCGAACGCACTCAGCAGCTCCGGCACCACCAAGGCGAACACCGCCGTCAAAATAACAATGATGGCCAGCAGCGAGAGGAGGATGCACAACGGACGGCGCAGCGCCGCCGCGCGTTTGTTTTTTGGATTCTTCAAAAGGTGCCGTTCAAAAAAGCGCATTGGGATGTTCAGCACGAACGCCATGCAGAAGCCGAGGAGAAGCGGCCACAGGATATTGAGCAGCCAGCCCGCCGCGTCCGCCAGCAGCGACAGGTTTTGCAGGGCCCAGTAAAAGAATATCGCCGCACCCGCGATGCCCAGGATTTTCAGTACAGTCAGTTTGTCCAGTTTCACAGGAATACTCCGTTTCTTTTTCATTCCGATCGTTTTTCAGATCCATCACACAGCATGAAGACGTGTCCGCAAAACAAAAACGCTGTAAAAATAACACGTCCGCAGCCGGCCGCAAAAAATAAGGACGGATCTTGTCCGCCCTCATTTTATCACGTTTTCAGTACCTCTACAAGCGCTTGGGCCAATGCCGCATGCGCGCTCCGCGTCAGGTGTATGCCGTCCAGCGGATGCACTTCCACGCCGGGCACGCGCCCTGCGTCCAGAAAGCGCGCGCCCAGCTGCAGAACCACGGGCTCCAGTTCCTGTGCCAGAGCGGAAGCCTTTTCCGCACATCCGCCACCCAAAGCGTTGCGGAAGACCAGACTCTCGTATGCGGGCACAATAGGCGCAGGGCATACAGCCAATATATCGGGTTTATCACGCCATGCATCGGTATCGGCAGCCTTTTTCAACAGGCGTCCAATGCCCTGTGCAATGAGATAGGCATTGCATCCGAACCGTTCCTTCGTATCATTTGTTCCCAACATCACCACCAGTGTATCCAAGGGCGCATGGCTCATCATACAGGGCGTAAGGTAGGAAAGGCCGCACAGCCCTTCGGTGACGGGGTCGTCAAACACCGCGGTACGGCCCGGCAGGCCCTCCTCGATCACGGTCCAGCCCGGCCCCAGCAAAGCCTGTATACGGCACGGATATCTCTCTGTTTCCCCATAACGGCCGTCCCGCTCCGGGTCGTATCCATACGTGTTTGAATCTCCAAATACAAGTATACGGCGCTCGGTGATATTTTCATAATCCATCACAGTCACATCCCTTCTGTGCTTACAGCAGCTTTGCTGAAATGGCTCCTGCCGTAGCCTCGCGGTTCGCCTCCGTCAGGGCGGGATTGGTGCGGCAATATTCATTGAACAGTACGTCGATGATGAACAGCAGACCCATCTTTGCAGCCACGGAACCGGATTGCAGCGGCCCCTCCTTGGAGCCGCACAGCAGGGTCACATCTGCCATCGCAGCGGCAGGCGACTTTGCAAAATGCGTCACCAGGATGATCTTTGCGCCGCGTCTGCGCGCCGGGCGCAGCACATCCAGCATATCCTTTGTCGCGCCGGAATAGGAAAAAAACAGGATCACATCGTCCGGCGTGGAGAGCGCCGCGGCCATGGCCTGCATGTGGGAGTCCTCGATGCACTGGAACTGGGGTGCGGCTGTAATGAAACGCGCCCATGCCTCCATGGCAATGACCAGGCTTCCCCCCTGTCCGAAGCAGTAGACCCGCTGTGCGGCGGAAAGATATTTCACTGCCCGGCCCACATTCTCCTCGTCGATCTGCGCCAGCGTCTGGCCAATGGCCGCCACGTTCGTGGCATACAGCTTTTTGCACATGTCGGTAATGCTGTCCTCCGGCAGGACCTTTCCATAGATGCCGACCTCGTCATCCGCCGCCGGGGCGCCGCTGGCCTTTGCAAGGGCCAGCTTGAAATCATTGTAACCGGAAAAGCCCAGCGTACGGCAAAACCGTGAGATCGTGGCCTCGGCTACGCCGCATTCCTCCGCCAGCGCCGTGATGGACATGTACTGTGCCTCCACACGGTGCGCGAAGATGTAGTCCGCTGCCTTCCGCCCGGATTTCGTGAGGTTGTTGTATTCACCCGTCATCGTATCCAATACGTCCTTATATTCCACGGGGCGCCTCCTTTTCAGATTTAAAAATGAAAATCTTTTTCATTTATGCTTTCTTTAATTATAAGCATACGAAAGGAAAACACACAAGAGCTTTTCATCAAATTGTAAGAATTTGGCACGATGCACAAAAAACGAAAAGATTTTCATTACAAAATCATATTGAAAATGTTTTTCACAAATGGTACTATGAGGACGAAGCAGGACAGGACGCGCCCCGCAGGTACCGGTACGCGGTGCGCGCCGTCCCCAATATATCAAAAACAGGAGGACCACTATGAAAAAGCTGTTCGCCGTCGCTCTCGCGCTGGTTCTGTCCGTCGGCATTTTTGCCGGCTGTAATGCAAGCGGCACATCCTCTTCCGCACCCGTCTCTACGTCGGCCCCGGCCGCTTCTTCTTCCGCTTCCCCGTCGGACGACCCCACCCAGATGACCGCAGAGATTACCTGGTGGGCGTTCCCTACCTTTGGGCAGGAAAATGCCGATGATCCCGCCGGCACTTACGAGCAGAAGATCATTGAAGCGTTCAACGAAAAGTATCCCAACATCAAGGTGAACCTCGAGACCATCGACTTCACCTCCGGGCCGGACGCCATCACGGCCGCCATCGAGGGCAATGCGGCCCCCGACGTGCTGTTCGACGCCCCGGGCCGCATCATCGAATACGGCAAGAATGGCAAGCTGGTGTCTCTGGACGATCTGTTTACCGATGAATTCGTCAAAGATGTGAATAACGACGCGCTGGTCAATGCATGCAAGGGCAATGGCACCGCCTACATGTATCCCATCAGCTCCGCTCCGTTCTATATGGTCATCAATCAGAAGCAGTGGGAAGAAGCCGGCGCTCTTGAGTTTGTCAACCAGGAGGGCGACCGCACCTGGACTACTGAGGACTTTGAAAAAGCGCTGAAGGCTCTGCACGAGGCCGGTGTGAATCCCGGCACACTGTTCTGCCAGGGCCAGGGCGGGGACCAGGGCACCCGGGCCTTCATCAGCAATCTGTACGGAGCCGAAATTGCCAATGCGGACATGACCGAGTATACCATGAACAGCGAAGCTGGCGTCAAGGGCCTGGAAACTGCGCAGAAGTGGATTCAGGACGGCCTTTTGGGCAACGGCGTTGCCTACAACGGAGGCAGCGATATCGAGCTGTTCAAGACAGGCAGCACCTCTTTTACACTTTGCTGGGGTACCTCCACGCAGCTTGTGAACCAGGCCACGCTGGATGAGAACGCTATCACCACGCTTTCCCTGCCGTTCCCCTCCGACGACGGCGTGCCCGCGCTGGAGTATCTGGTCAACGGCTTCTGTGTGTTCGACAACGGCGATGACACGAAAGCTGCCGCGGCGAAAGAGTTTGTCAAATTTGTATGCGACGACGAGACCTGGGGCCCGAAGAACGTTGTGCGCACCGGCGCATTTCCCGTGCGCGCCAGTTTCGGCGACCTGTATGCGGGAAATGAAGAGTATAAGCTGCTGTCCGGCTGGACGAAATATTACGCTCCGTATTACAACACTATGGACGGTTTTGCCAACATGCGCACCGAGTGGTGGAACATGCTGCAGGCTGTCACCAATGGCGACGACGTCACCGCTGCTGTAAACGCCTACGTGGAAAATTCCAACGCAGGTATGGCATAAACCGCAAACCGGACGCCGCGGTCCCGCTGACGGCGGGGCTGCGCGGCGGATGTGCGAAGGCGAACCGGACCGCATACAAAGGTTTGGTTCGCTTTCTGCATACCGCGGCCGCGCACAACGGCACATTTTTCCGCACGGCCTCCCGTTTTCAAGGGCCGGCTCAACTGGTAAAAGGGGGAATCTTTTTTTATGGCGCACCGCAATCCGGGCAAGGCGGATGGACGCAGCCACGCACTGCGCCGCCACGACAACATCGTCGGTTATCTTTTCATGCTGCCGGCACTGCTGTTTTTCTGCTGCTTTATCATCATTCCCATGCTCACAGGCTTTGTTACGAGCCTGTTTGATTACACCATGAAGACTCCGGTTTCCATGGAGACTTTCGTGGGCCTGCGCAATTACGCAGAGCTATTCAATACGCCCACATTTTACCGTGCGTTGCTCAATACGCTGCTCATCGTTGTAGTTGCGGTTCCCACCGTCACCGCGTTTTCGCTGTGGGTGGCTTCCGCCATCACGCCGATGCACGAGGCGCCGCGTTCGTTTTTTCGCTGTGTGTTCTATCTGCCCGCGGTCACGGGCACCGTGGCGGTCGTGGTCGTGTGGAAATGGATGTTCGATGCTTATAACGGTATTTTTAACTGGGCCCTCAAATCTCTGGGGATCATCGATCAGAATATCATGTGGCTCGGCGACGCGCGTTTTGCCATCTGGTGCATTATCCTCATCCTGTTCACCACTTCGGTGGGGCAGCCCATTGTGCTGTACGTAGCGGCATTGGGCAACGTGGACCGATCCCTGGTGGAAGCCGCCGAGGTAGACGGCGCCACCAAGCTGCAGACCTTCTGGAAGATCAAATGGCCCTCCGTCATGCCTACGACACTGTATGTGGCCATCATTACCACTATCAACAGCTTCCAGTGTTTCGCACTCATCCAACTGCTCACTTCCGGCGGACCGCAGCATTCCACCGACACGGTGATGTATTACTTATATACCAATGCTTTCACGCTGTACCGTTATGGGTATGCAAACGCCGTAGGTGTGGTACTGGCCATTATCATTGCGCTGTTCAGTGTTCTGCAGTTCAAAACGATGAACACCGGCGTGGAATATTAAGGAGGGGGAAGCGCAATGGAAAAAAATAAAAAAGCCTATACAGTTTTTGCGTGGGCGGCGCTGTGCCTGCTGGCTTTCACCTTCATCTTCCCGCTGTATTGGATCGTGACCGGTTCGTTTAAGCTGCAAACGGCGACGGTTCAGCTGCCGCCTCAATGGTTCCCTGCGGAGCCCACGGCGGCAAACTATGTCAAGCTGTTTAAAAACCCGGCGGGCCTTTGGCTGTGGAACAGTGTGTTCCAGGCCGCCATGGCCACGCTGCTGACATGCTTTACCGCTTCGCTGGCGGGCTATGCATTGGCGAAAAAGCGATTTACGGGCGCAAAATTCATTTTTGCCATTTTCGTATGCGCTATGGCACTGCCAAAGCAGGTGGTGATGGTGCCCCTGGTGCGCATTATGGCGGCCATCGGGCTGTACAATACCTCATGGGCCGTCATCTTTCCCACGGTCGGCTGGCCGTTCGGCGTGTTTTTGATGAAACAGTTTTCCGAGACTCTGCCCTCCGAGCTTCTGGAGGCCGCGAGAATCGACGGCGCGGGCGAACTGCGCACCTTCTGGGATATCGTGCTGCCCATCGTCAAGCCCGGCGTAGGGGCGCTTGCCATCTTCACCTTCGTCAATACCTGGAACGATTATTTTATGCAGCTCATCATGCTCAAAAGCAGCGATGCCATCACGGTCTCACTGGGCATTGCCCGGCTGCAATCGGAGTTCGCGACGAACTACGGGCTGATGATGGCGGGCGCCACATTGGGCGCGGTACCCATCGTTGCAGTATTCATCTGCTTCCAGAAGTATTTTACGCAGGGCATCACCATGGGCGCCGTCAAGGGATGACGGCCGCCTGCATATATCCGGCGGCGGCGAGCTGTTTGCCCTGTGCCGCCCCATTGAGAGAGGAACGATTTGTATGAGAGAGCCTGAAAAATATTGCGGCGTCATCCCCGCGTTCTATGCCTGTTATGACGACGCGGGCGAAGTGAGCCCCGAACGGGTGCGCGCGCTTGCAGAGCATCTGATTCGAAAAGGCGTCAAAGGCGTTTATGTGGGCGGCTCATCCGGCGAATGTATTTACCAAAGCGTAGACGACCGCAAGCGCACGTTGGAAAATGTGATGGCGGTAGCCAAAGGGCGCATCACGGTCATCGCACACGTGGCGTGCAACAACACGCGGGACAGCGTGGAACTGGCGCGCCATGCCGAGAGCCTGGGAGTAGACGCCATCGCAGCCATTCCGCCCATCTACTTTCACTTGCCGGAATACGCCATCGCCGATTACTGGAACGCGATGAGCAACGCCGCACCCAACACCGACTTTGTGATTTATAATATCCCGCAGCTTGCGGGTGTGGCGCTGACGATGCCCCTGTTTGAGGAGATGCGCAAAAATCCCCGTGTCGCGGCTGTAAAAAATTCTTCCATGCCGGTGCAGGATATCCAGATGTTCAAGGCTGCGGGCGGCGAGGGCTTCGTGGTGTTCAACGGTCCCGATGAACAGTTTGTGGGCGGGCGCACGATGGGTGCGGACGGCGGTATCGGCGGCACCTATGCAGTGATGCCGGAGCTGTTTTTGAAGGCCGATGCGCTTTTGCGAACAGGCGAGGTTGAAAAAGCCTGTGCCGTCCAGTATGATATTGATGCGATCATCTACGCCATGTGCGCCTGCCGCGGTAACCTGTATGCGGTAATGAAGGAAATTCTTCGCCTGCGCGAGGGCCTGATTCTGGGAGGCGTGCGCGCGCCGCTGCCGGGCCTCGGGCCTGAAGATATGCCCCAGGTAGAAAAATGTGCGGCGATGATAGACGCGGCCATTGAGCGCGCTGCCGCTTTATAACGCTCCCCCTTCCAGTCCCGGACGCAGGGCACGGGCGGCGGCCCTGCCCTGCACCGGGGCTTTTTGCATTGGGAAGGCCCTGCACACCGGGGTTCACGAACCGCACACGAAAAAGCCGGTACCCGGTGGGCTGCGGCGCTTATTGAGCGGAGAAGCCGCAATGCGGACGTACAGCAACGGCGCATCTGCGCCGGAACGGCAAGGAGTGAACAAATGAAAATCTCATGTATCGACATCGGAGGGACATACATCAAGTCAGGCGTGCTGGAGGACGGCATGCTGACAGGCGTAGAGGAAACGCCGACGGACGGAGGCGGCGGGGCGCGG
>OFCO01000109.1_pt1 | contig 46639 bp, 50 predicted proteins | sample 1520821 | NCBI WGS metagenome assembly OFCO01 (sample SAMEA2699031, study PRJEB24076) | metagenome | biome: Human gut stool | place: Spain | collected 2012-09-21
AATCGGCTCCATAATTCCTATGGTGGTTTTACCCACTACAGAAATTATAGAGCCAAAAGACACAGGGTACTTGTCCTGTGTCCAAAAGCTTATTTAAGCGAGGCTTTCTTGATGAAAGAAGCCACCCCATAGCCCTTTGTTGCGATGGAAAATAGCAGGTCTGTGATCGTTATGCGAACGGCCATTAACATCGAGTTTGGCCCATTCAAGCGCCTGGTGGGCGTTACGATCAGAGACTGTCGATGTGCCAATGTAGCTGTAAATTCCAGCCTTTCTGAGAATAAATCCCTGAAGCTGACGAATGTGTTCATCGTTGAGCGACTCTGAAAATTGAATCATAACCGTTTTGTAGGTAAGGGTCTGAACTGATTCAACGACAGGGGATTCAGCCAAGAGGTGTAGTAGTTCTTGGTGTTGAGCAAAATATCTATCGTAGTCCATGGGAAGGATAATCGTATGGGCAATCCAATCTTCCAAATTAGCTTTAGCCTTTTGGCTAAGACCGCTCGCTTTAATAGTGAGGTTATCTATATGGAAAGGTAGCTGGTCGATGTGAGTCATTTTTGAACCATAAGCCTTTCTGAAAAGCGGTGTACTTGATAGAATATGTCCAGTAGGTGATATGATAGCCAAGGCCGTTTCCTTGGTTTGATAACCAAGATTGTGACATTCCATGCTAGCGTAAGTGTCTTTAAATTCAATAATTGCTCTTGTTTTCATCGTGTAACTCTCTTTCTGTTAGTTTATAAACTAACAATAGTTTATCACGAGTCCTTAACGAGGTCAAGAATTAACCTCCAAAAATAAAAAAATTTCAAGTCATCAAAAAACTTCGAGAATCAATTTCCCGAAGTTATTTTACTAGAATTTGTAGTCTTTCACAATTTTGATGGAGTTAACCGTTACAGTTTCTTTTGGTTTGTTGTTTTGATCGACTTCAAGATTAGCAATGGTATCAACGACATCCATCCCTTTGATGACTTGTCCAAAGACAGTATATTTGGTATCACCGGCTGGGTATCCACCTTTTTTGTAGGCGTCAATAATAGGTTTTGGATAACCAGCACTTGAAAGTTGTTTACTTTGGTCATCCTTGTTTTGAACGATGAAGAATTGGCTACCATTTGAATCCTTAGCACCAGTATTTGCCATGGCAAGCGCTCCTCGAATGTTGTAGAGGAATGGTGTTGGCTCAAGAGCGAAGCCTTTCTTCCAGATAGATTCCCCACCAGTACCGTCACCTTTAGGATCACCACTTTGAATCATAAAGTCTTGGATGACACGGTGGAAGGTAAGACCGTCGTAGTATTTATCCTTGGCATGCTTCAAGAAGTTTTCAGAAGCCTTAGGAGCCAGAGTAGGGAAAAGCTTAACAGTTATATCGCCCTTTGATGTCTGGAGGATAACTTCAGCCTCGTCCTTTCCAACCTTGTCTGACAATTGAGGAAAGGCGTCTTTACCAGATTTTTGAGCTTTTTCTAATTGTTTCGTGTATATCTTGTTGTCAACGTAGGCATCTCCACGAATGGCACGTGAAATATTTTCACGGTAGACAAATCCTAAGCAAGCAATAACAAGTACAAGGACTAAGAGAATGTACTTTTTAATGTTTTTCATATATAACTCCTTTGATGCATTATACCTATTATTGTAGCAGAAAAAAACCTTTTGGGAAACGGTTAACAGAGGTTTGTAATTATGGTAAAATAGAAACATCAACAAGAAAATGAACAGGGACTAGATATAGGGAAAGGTTGTTTCACTCAAACAGCGAGCGAGGCATAACTTTTGAAAGACGTAGGATGCTCACGGATAAGCAAGCTGTGTGTCTATGTTTTACTTATGGAAAACGTCACTAAGCTGAGGGGTCCATTTGTTTGCATTTCTTGAAAAAAGGAGATTTTTATGTCAACTAAAGCAGAATGGGCTGAACTCTTTGAGTCGGTTCATGGGCGCAAACCTAGCCCCCAAGAATTTTTGGACGCTAAAGCAGCTGATTTTGATACTAGCGCTTTGATTGCTCAAGCGGCATCTACAGATGCCCCAGCTGAGGAGGTTGCTACTGAAGAAGCACCTGCAGCACAAGTCGTTTCAGATACTGAGGAAGTTGCTCAAGAAGATGATATCGCTGATGTTGCTGAAACAGCTGAAGATGCTGTCGCTGAACAAGCAAGCAATGAATCACCATTTGGAACAGCAGCCTTCTCAGAAGCGCCTGCTCAACAACCAACACCACAATTTGATTCAAGCATGTTTGAAAAGGCTTCTATTCCGACAACTCAAGGATTTGGAGCAGTTCCTAATCCAACACCTAACTCAGCAGACAAACCTGTCTTCAACCTTATCTTGCCGATTGTTGCGATTGCCCTTTCAGTAATCTTTGCCATCTTGTCATGGTTTGTTAGTCCTGCTTGGCTCTTCATCATCTTGACAGTCCTTGCCCTAGCTTTGGCGGTGGTTTCACTTATCTTTAGCCTTAAATCAAGCAAGAAATTGCTCTCTATCATTGCAACGGCAGTAGCTGGAGTCATGCTCCTTGTCTCTATTGGTGGTTTGATTTTCCAAATTTCTCAAAACTCAAATGACAATGCAGGCTCAAGCAAAACATCAAAAGTTGCTGACAAAGATGATGAAGATGATGACAGCGATTCAAAATCTGATTCAAAATCTAATTCAAAATCTAATTCAAAATCTAATTCAAAATCTAATTCAAAAGGTGACTCAAAATCTGATTCAAAATCTGACTCAAAAGGTGATAGCACTGACGTCAACGATTACATTGACAAAAATGCTAAATTTGACTGGAATGAATCTAAGTTCAAGAAATTGAAAGCTGGAAAAGACTCTGCTAAGTCAATTATGAAGACTTATGGTAAAGCATCAGATGCTCAAATGTCAGGTGATGACTTGAGCATGACTTATTCTGGCAAAGACTATAGTGAACATGTTTACCTAACCTTTAAGAAACAGTATGATGGTACCTTTATCTTGTCACATGCTTCAGGAAACTTCCCTACAGATGCTGTACAAACTGATGACTCATACAAATCTGACTGGACGAAAGAACAGTTTGATGCTCTTAATAAGGGAGATTACAGTAATCCATCAAACGGAACAAAACTCGAAGATATCCTTAAGGATCACCCTAAAGCTTCAAACGCTGAGTACACCATCTCAACAGTTCGTGAAGGTGAGTTCAAGAAAGAATTGAGCGTTTCTTATAACGACTTTAAAGCTGAAGATGGTAAACTTAAGAGCGTTTACTTGTCATTTGACACTACAGAAGATGGTGATACATTCTACCTTACTTATAAATCAGGTCCAGATGGCGATTAATTAAGCTGATTAAGGAAACAGGAGGGGAGACCTTCCTGTTTTTTCGTGATAAAAGGAGAAAACTTTTGAAATTCTTGAATTACACATATGATCAAAGTCAGTCTATTGTTACTAAGGAGACAGTGGACAAGCTCAATCAAAAAGGCAGCTGGAAACGATTTATTGGCTTATTTATCACTTCAATCCTTCTTTACTTTTCTTCCATTGCCACACCTATGTTTATAAAGGGCTTGACCGTTGAACAAGATCCTACATTTTCTTGGATTCAGTGGCCAATCATTCTTTTCTATGTAGTCATGTATCTGGTCTATCTTTTCTTTTCAATTAAGTACAGAAGAAGTCCGATGAAGCTGAAATTTTGCACCTACTTTTATATGGTGATTTTACTTGCTATCTTTACGGTATGTGCTGGTATAATGATGATGACACGACGAAATATTGTCAGTATATTATCGGGTGCCATGTTTCTTCTTTCCATTTATTATTTGATTCGAACGGTTCCCCGTAAACTGAAAGAAGCCGTTCAAAATCAGACAGAGTTTAGCCCTATGGCAGCACTTGTGACTGAAAAGATTTCAGATGGCTTGGTCTTTTTAGGTGGAACGGGGATTACAGCCGGACTTGTGCTGTTTGACCGCTCCACTGGGAGTAATTTAAGAGGGAGCATCGATGCGGTGTTGTTGCCCCTAATGCCAGCAATATTTGTCTTTGCGACTTATGTCTTTTCCATTGATTTGCTACGAGGCTATTACCTCTTCAAATACTCTGAGCAATATAGAGAGCAGTTTGGCTACTCAGTTAAGGACTGGTACGGAGAGAAGTCGAAGGAGTATAGGAGGATGCTGGGTTAGTACCGTTAAAATGTTCTTTTAAATTAGGTAATCAATTATATGCTTGAATTATATTGATGAACCTGATAATCCTAGTATCTGCATTTGGTCACATGAGAACTCTTATGAATTAGAGCTTGCAATTGAATTTGTTGCGAAGGAGTTTACAGATTTTTTCGAGATGCTTCATGATTAATGAAGACTAAACCACCCTCGAGGTGGTTTTCTTGTAATGTCAAGATGGTATAATTGAATTATTGGCTATTGTCTAAAAGCTAGACGACTTTGCTCGTGGTTTGGCTCGTGTTGGGACTCGAGGTGCTGGTCTTAGCAAGGATATCGCTCTGAGTGTCAGAAACAGGTTGACTCATCTCGGTACGAACGTTTCTGATGACCTTGCCCGCCTGTCAGGTAAGGTTGAGGATGCCTTTGCCTATGCGGATGGTGCTGTCTCTAAGAATATCGGTAAGCACAATGCTCGTGTCTATCAGTCAAATGGTGGCAACTGGGATGAAGTGGCTTCTGGAATCCTTGGTAGTTCAGGTGCAGGACGTAAAGCAGCCGCAGAGTTTAGCGACGATGCTAGCCAAGCCCTTGCCAAACATGGGGATGAAGTCAGCCAGGCTCTCAAAGAAACTGGCGAACAATCAGGCAAACGTGCAAGTGCTGAGTTTGGTGGCGAAGCAAGTGTAAATACTAATGAAGGCAGAGGTGGGGGAAGCACTAGTAATAAAACTCCAAAAATTCAACATTTAGATGACATTCCACGTATTGAAGAGATACAAGTTGAATTTAATCGCAATCCAAAACATAGTGAAGAAGAATTCTCACGTCAATTAGCAGATCAACAAAAAGGTATGAACGAGCTAACTGTTCAGGAGTATCTCGACAATCGTGAAAGATATATCGCTGAAGGTCGTGCTTTGGAAGGAAATGCTGCTCAACGAGTTGCAAGAGAGAATGCTTTCTCAGATAAGTATAACGAGTTTATTGAGAGTGGTTTATCTCGTTCAGAAGCAGAACTTAAAGCGCAAGAATGGCTAGATACCCAAGCTGCTCTTCACAATCCTGATCAGATAGCTGGAGGGTATCCAGATAAGATTGGTGGCATGGGCGATACAGGTGTCAACTCGTCTATTGGAATTCAATGGAGATATCGTATTGATTATGTTGATGAGCAGATTCAGGCAATGGCTAAAACAATGTCCCCAGAACAACTACAGAGTACATATTTAAATGTTAGACTTACTTATTGAAAGGAGATCCAATGATTTCAGATTTTGTAAAAGTTGCAGACATGCCTAAAGAGGTGATTGAAAATTATAAGGATAAAGTCCCTGTTGAATTGGTTGAGATTTGGGAAAACCAAGGTTTGGGTACCTTTTTGAATGGCTACCTAAAAGTCATAAACCCAGAAGACTATAGTGAGTTAGTGAGAGATTCGTATTTTAGGGGTGATATTGCTATTCCTATATTTGCTACGGCATTTGGAGACATGATTGTATGTGAAGAAGGAAAATATTTACGTATGGTCAAATATAAAGATGGAGTATTTATAACAATTTTAGAGAACCTTCCTTTGTTTTTAAGATTTGTTAATGATTCTGATTTTGCAGACGATTATTTTGAATTGCAACTCTACAAAGAGGCTGTCGAAAAATATGGTATGTTAGATTATGATCAGTGTTTTGGCTTTGTCCCCTTGTTAGCATTAGGGGGATTCAAAGATGTGGATCATCTAGATAAGGTCAAGATGTATGAGCATATCTTATTAATAACTACATTGGTGGGCAAGATCGAATAGTGGACAATCAAGAAATAAATATTGGTGAATTTATAATAAGAAGTAGATTTTAATGTACTATCATTTCGTACTTTTTAGAGGTAATATTCTCCCCGTTACGTAATGACTTGGAGCGTTGCACCCTAGTTTTTAAGGGAGTTGCGCATATTTTACTATTCGTTGCGTGCTTTTACTCATGGGTCTTGATAAATTTAAAGTAACAAATTTAAGGAGGTATTCTTAATGTTACAATTTATTAAGAAAAACAAAACTAATTTTATATGGGTACTTATTTTTGGATTAATGGGGCTGATACTGAAACCTTTAGTTAATTTATCGGTCAGTTTATCAAACAAATATCCGTGGGTTACGAGAATTTTACTGTTTCTATTACTTATTGCCGTTTACTTTATCCATAAAAATCCTCTCTTTATAATAGTAATGGCGATTTTTCTAGCAGAGCCTTTTATAAAAGAATAAAAATAAGACAGGGGTATTAAAATGGACATTGCCACGTTGATCAAAGAATATAGAACTAAAACAGGTATGACTCAGCAAGAACTTGCAGATAAAGTATTTGTTACTCGTCAGACCATTTCTAAATGGGAATTAGGAAAAAGTGAACCTGATAATGTTTCACTGGATTTATTATTTAAAGAGATGAATATTGAAAAAGAATCTCAAAAAGGCATTAAAGCTAATTTAATTAGCAGAAAAAATATTTTACTTACAATAATTGCCGTTTTATTCTCTCCATCGATACTTATTATTAGACTATTGGTAGTTAAAATAGGCAAGATGGAAAATAAAAGATTAGTCATTTTGATTAATACCTTTCTCTTTGTAATAATTGGCATTTATATGAAGAGTTTAAAGGATGATGTATACTTTGGTTTCTTGGGAATTATTGCAATATCTTATAGCCTTTATAGTTTTTATAAGCTTAGTTTGGAAATCAAGAAGGATTAGATACTTAACTATACAAGTATAGAAAACTAGTCATACTAATATCTGAATTGCCCCCAAAAGTGTGACAGAAAAAATCTAACTTTTTGGGGTAGTTTCTTTTCTTCTTCCATCCATTTTCTATGAGATAGCTTGTCACTTAAGCACTTCAGGCAGTCTCAAAAAATTCTCTCTTATATCCGACCTTATTTTCATAAGACCAGATTAAAGTATGATAAAATAAAGAAAAAGAGATAAAGGAGTCAGCTATGGCAACTAGAGAAGAATGGGTGCGTCACTTTGAGGACGTCAATGGTCGTAAACCAAGTCCTGAGGAGTTTATGGAGGCTAAAAAAGAGGGCTTTGTCATCGCTACTGAGGAGAAAGCTTCCCAAGTGTCTGAGCAAGTTGAAGCTCAGCAGGTGGATAGTTCTGCAGCTACTGAAGAGGTGTCAGCTGACTCAGTAGCAGATGCGCAACCAGACGAAGCTCAGGTCACGCTAGAGGAGGAGGCTTCTAATCACACGCCTGAGTTGAATCTGGAGAAAGCTCAAGAGAAAGAAGAACCAAAGGCAGGTCAGATGCCTTTGGAAAACCCTTATTACAAATCTAAAGAAGTCAAAAATAATACTTTTGTCAACATCGTTCTTCCGATTATTATCCTAGTCTTGGGGCTTATATTTGCCGTTTTGGCTTGGACACTTCCAATCGGTTTCATCTTTACCTTCTTTGCTTTCTTCCTTATCATTTTGGCGATTGTGACTATGGCGCTGAGTGTGAAGTCAACACGCAAGACCTTATCTATCATCGCTCTGGTTATGTCAATCATCTTCTTCACGACGTCACTTAGTGGAACAGGCTATCAAGTGGTCAAGTATATCATTAAACATGCCGATCAGTTTGAGGCTGATAGTCGTTACAGAGCAAATGAATACATTGATAAAGATTATAAATTTGACTGGACAGAGGATCAGTTTAAGGAGTTGAAGGTTGATTCTTTGACTTTGGATGAGGTCCTAGATGCTCACGGTAAGGCTACGGATGCCGAGTGGGGCAATGATGGTGAGACACAGACACTAGATCTTACTTATTCAAAAGAGGGAACAGGTAGTGATAACTTTGTCCGTTTGACCTTTAAGTCTAAAGATGGTACTTACATTCTAGAGCATGCTTCCGCAGATTTTGGCTATGATAAAGTTAAGGAAGTTAGTGACTATCAAAGCAACTGGACAAAAGAGGATTATGATAAGCTAACGGTGGGTACGCAAGCAGACTTGCTTAAGGGAACACGCCTCTCAGATGTTGTCTCAAACCACTCTGAGGCTAGCTTTAGTACGCATGAGCTGACTCAGACTGATGAGGGAGACCTCACTCAAAAAGTATCGCTTAGCTTCTACGATTATAGTCCAGGCAGTGGTAAACTTAAGACGGTTCACTTAACCTTTGACTATGACAAACGTGAAAACGAGTACTTCTTAACAGATAAATCAGATGAATAAGGCTACTTTCTTAGCCACTCAAGCCCAGGGTCGCCTGGGCTTTTTTAGTCTCAACAAAAGAAGATAAAATCTGGTATAATAGAAATGATTGATTTTTCAAGAAAGAAGTGTCACACATGAACATACAACAACTACGTTATGTGGTAGCTATTGCCAACAGCGGTACCTTCCGTGAGGCTGCCAGCAAGCTCTTTGTGAGTCAGCCTAGCCTTTCGGTGGCGATTAAGGATTTGGAGCAAGAGCTGAATTTTCAAATTTTCACCCGTACAACGACGGGGGCTGTCTTGACCAGTCAGGGCATGACTTTTTACGAGCGTGCGCTTGAGGTGGTGCGCAGTTTTGATAGCTTTGAAAATCGCTATCTCAATGCTTCTGAGAAGGGCAACCAGTTTTCGATTGCCAGTCAGCACTATGACTTTTTGCCACCTTTGATTACGACTTTTTCAGAGCGTTATCCTGATTACAAGGATTTTCGTATCTTTGAGTCTACGACCATTCAGATTTTGGATGAGGTAGCCAAGGGACACAGTGAGATTGGGATTATCTATTTGAATCGTCAAAATAGCAAGGGAATCCAGCAAAATATGGACAAGCTTGGGCTTGAGTCTATTGATTTGATTCCGTTTAAGACGCACATTTATCTCCGTAAGGGGCATCCTCTGGCTAAAAAAGACAGTCTGGTTATGGATGACTTGGCGGCCTTGCCTACGGTGCGTTTCACTCAGGAGAAGGACGAGTACCTTTACTATTCTGAGAACTTTGTGGATATGTCAGATTCGTCTCTTATGTTTAACGTGACGGATCGTGCGACCTTGAACGGTATCTTGGAGCGTACGGATGCTTATGCGACAGGGTCTGGTTTCCTAGATGCGCAAAGTGTGAACGGTATTACGGTGATTCCACTAGAGGACAATTTGGACAACAAGATGGTGTATGTTCGCCGTAAGGGCATTAGCTTGTCGTCTTGCGCCCTTAAGTTTGTCAATGTTATGTTTGACTACTTTGACACTTATAAACCATAGGAGGACATATGCGTAAGGTTGTGATTCCTTTGGCTATTCTGGCCCTGATTGGTTTGGATCAGTGGGTCAAGCATTGGGTTGTGGCAAATATTGCCCTAAACCAAGTCATCAAGGCTATACCGGGACTTTTCAGTTTGACCTATCTGCAAAACCGTGGTGCTGCCTTTTCGATTTTACAGGATCAGAAATTTTTCTTTGTGATTTTGACGGTTCTGGTGATTGGTGCGGCTCTGGTTTATCTGGTTAAGAATTATCAGAAGAGTATCTGGTTGGTCCTATCTTTGGTTTTGATTATCTCTGGTGGTATTGGAAACTTTATTGACCGTGTGCATCTAGGGTATGTGGTTGATATGGTTCAGCTTGATTTTATTGATTTTGCAATATTTAACGTGGCAGACTCCTATCTAACGGTGGGCGTGCTGCTCTTGATTTTAATCTTATGGAAAGAGGAAAATGGAAGTCATCATAAAAGAGGCGGGTAATCGTCTGGATAAGGCCTTGGCAGATTTGACAGAATTGTCACGCAGTCAGGCCAATGAAGCCATCAAGGCTGGAACGGTCTTGGTTAATGGTAAGTCGGCAAAGGCCAAGTATGCAGTTAAAGAGGGTGACGTCATCACCTATGAATTGCCAGAAGAAGAGGTCTTGGAGTACAAGGCTGAAGATATTCCTTTGGATATTATCTACGAAGATGCGGATGTGGCAGTCGTCAACAAGCCTCAAGGCATGGTGGTCCATCCATCAGCTGGTCACACATCTGGGACTTTGGTTAATGCCCTCATGTATCATGTCAAGGACCTCTCGTCTATCAATGGTGTGGTTCGTCCAGGAATTGTCCACCGTATCGACAAGGACACGTCTGGTCTTCTCATGGTTGCTAAGAATGATAAGGCCCACAATGCTTTGGCGGCTGAGCTTAAGGACAAGAAGTCTCTGCGCAAGTATGTGGCTATCGTGCATGGCAATCTGCCTAACGACCGAGGCGTGATTGAAGCTCCGATTGGGCGTTCAGACAAGGACCGCAAGAAGCAAGCGGTAACAGCCAAAGGAAAACCTGCAGTAACTCGCTTTACTGTTTTGGAACGCTTTGGCAATTATACTTTGGTGGAGCTGCAGCTAGAAACAGGTCGTACCCACCAAATCCGTGTGCACATGGCTTATATCGGTCATCCAGTGGCGGGGGATCCTTTATATGGGCCTCGTAAGACCCTCAAGGGCCACGGACAATTTCTACATGCCAAGACCCTTGGCTTCACGCATCCTACGACTGGAGAATTGGTCGAATTTACAGCAGAAGAACCTGCTATTTTCAAGGAAACTTTGGAGAAGTTGAGAAAAGGTAACTAATCATCAAACGGATGGTCTTTCTTGGGAGAGGCTATCCGTTTTTTCCTTGTAAAAGGGTCTAAATTTTGCTATAATTTACCTAATTGAATAAGTCCTTTAATCACTGTCCAGAGAGGCAGGCAAGGAGCCATAAGAAGTGTACAGGTGAACTGTGCCATATTTTTGTGTATCTCCTTGTTTCAAGGGGATTTTTTTGTATTTAGAAAGGTTCTTTTATGAAGAAAAAAGAAATCGTCGATGACGTAACCATGAAGCGTGCCATTACACGTATCACTTATGAGATTATTGAGCGTAACAAAAATCTCGACAAGATTGTCTTGGCTGGTATTAAGACACGTGGTGTTTATATTGCTCAGCGTATTCAAGAGCGCTTGAAACAGTTGGAAAACCTTGATGTACCATTGATTGAGCTTGATACTAAGGCTTACCGTGATGATGTTAAATCTGAACAGGACACATCCCTTATTCCTATCGAAATTGATGGTACGGATGTTATCCTTGTAGATGATGTACTCTACACAGGTCGTACTATCCGTGCTGCGATTGATAATATCGTTAGTCATGGACGTCCGGCGCGTGTCGGTTTGGCTGTCTTGGTTGACCGTGGTCACCGTGAATTGCCAATCCGTGCAGATTATGTTGGTAAGAATATCCCAACAAGTGAGTCAGAACAGATTGAAGTTTTGGTTTCTGAAGTTGATGGTAAAGATAGCGTCAACATTATTGATCCAAGCTAAGTTTGCTGACAGTTAGGGTGAAACGCCTTTGTATCTTGTTAAATTGAACACGGGCTAAGAGCTGTGTAAAATAGATAAATCTTCCTAGAAGCTAAAGCTTCGGTGTCAGATTTCCTAATTTTACTTTGCTCTTTATACGCCCTTTGTATCTTGTTAAATTGAACACGCCCTAAACCTTGTGCAAAAAAGATAAATACTCTTAGGAGCTGAGGCTCCGTCATCGTATTTCCTATTTTTGCTTTAGGCTTTAGACGGGCTTTGTATCTTGTTAAATTGAACACGGGACTCATTTCTTAGGAAAAAAGATAAGTCTCCTAGCACTCTTTGGAGTGCCTTGTCGACTTCCTATTTTTCTACAGAAATGTTTAGCTACGCTAAAACGTCCCTTTGTATCTTGTTAATTGAACACGGGCTAAGAGCTGTGTAAAATAGATAAATCTTCCTAGAAGCAAAAGCTTCGGCGTCAGATTTCCTAATTTTACTTTGCTCTTTATACGCCCTTTGTATCTTGTTTTAAGGAGTCCTTTGATATCGTGAATAACGTAAAATATGATGTGAATGATATGCCGAAACCTGGTTTGTTGGTTGGTTTGTCATTCCAGCACTTGTTTGCCATGTTTGGTGCGACGGTGCTTGTGCCGATTTTGGTTGGGATTGATCCTGCCATTGCTCTTTTCTCATCTGGTTTGGGAACTTTGGCTCACTTGACGGTGACTAAGTATAAGATTCCAGCTTATATGGGGTCTAGTTTTGCCTACATTGCTGCTATGCAGATGCTTATGAAGTCTGATGGTATTGCGGCGGTGGCTCAAGGTGCCATGGCTGGTGGTTTGGTCTACTTGATTGTTGCCTTGATTGTTAAGTACGCAGGAAATAACTGGATTGATAAGGTCCTTCCGCCAATCGTGGTCGGTCCTATTATCATTGTTATCGGTTTAAGTCTTGCGGCTAATGCTGTTAAGGATGCGACAATGGTTAATGACACCTATAGTGTCTTCAGCCTTGTAATTTCTATGGTTACTCTCTTTGCGGTTATCCTCTTTAACATGTATGGCAAGAAAATTGTTGGTGTTATTCCAATTTTGTTGGGCTTGATAGTTGGTTATATTTTCTCAGTGGTTTTTGGTTGGTTAACGGGACATGAGTTTGTTCAATTTTCAAAAGTTGCGGCTGCTCATTGGTTCCAAGTTCCAAGCTTTGATATTCCGTTTGTAAATTACGACTTCAAGTTCTATCCAAGTGCGATTTTAACTATGGCTCCGATTGCCTTTGTGACAATGACGGAACATTTCGGCCATGTCATGGTTCTAAACAGTTTGACTGGTCGTGATTACTTCAAAGATCCAGGTCTTGACCATACTTTGTCTGGAGATGGTTTGGCACAAATCATTGCTGGTTTCTTTGGAGCTCCTCCGGTAACTTCTTATGGTGAAAATATTGGGGTTATGGCCCTCAGTAAGGTCTACTCAGTTTACGTTATTGCAGGCGCAGCAGTGATTGCGGTCTTGATGAGCTTTATCGGTAAGGTATCTGCTCTCTTGAGTTCCATCCCAACGGCTGTTTTGGGTGGTATTTCCATTGCTCTCTTTGGGGTTATCGCTGCTAGCGGTATGAAAATTTTAGTTGAACATAAGATTGATTTTGATAATAAAAAGAATCTCTTGATTGCTAGTGTTATCTTGGTTTCTGGTATCGGTGGTTTGATGATTGACCTTGGTGGTCTTCAAATTACTGGTGTGGCAAGTTCGACTATTCTCGGTATCTTGCTTTACCAAATCTTGCCAGACCCTAATAAAGGTAGTAAGGATTAGTTAATCATTTTAAAAGGAAAAACTATGGCGATTGCAGATGGAAAAGTGTCACTCAAGCATTTGGTGACCATGGAAACCCTCACGAATGAAGAGGTCTTGGGCCTGATTCGTCGAGGTGGAGATTTTAAAAATGGCAGAGCTGATTTCCAGCTGGATCGACAGTATTTCGCTGCCAATCTCTTTTTTGAAAATTCAACTCGAACCCACAAGTCCTTCGAAGTGGCTGAGAAGAAACTTGGTTTGGATGTGATTGAGTTTGACGCTGGAACAAGCTCAGTGAATAAGGGTGAAACCCTCTATGATACGATTTTGACCATGTCTGCTTTGGGTGTGGACATCTGTGTGGTTCGTCACTCGGAAGTTGATTACTATAAGCAGTTGATTGATAGTAGAACCATTCAGACCTCTATTGTTAATGGGGGTGATGGTTCTGGGCAACACCCAAGTCAGTGTTTGCTTGATTTGATGACTATTTACGAAGAGTTTGGAACTTTTGAAAATCTTAAGGTTTGTATTGCCGGTGACATCACTTATTCTCGTGTGGCTAAGTCAAATATGCAGATTCTCAAGCGTTTGGGTGCTCAGCTGTATTTTGCTGGTCCTGAGGTTTGGTACTCTAATGAATTTGATGTCTATGGTCAGCATGTCGCCATTGACGATGTGATTGAGGACCTGGATGTGCTCATGTTGCTTCGTGTTCAGCACGAGCGTCATGGGGATGACAAGGGATTTTCAAAAGAAGAATACCATGCTCTCTATGGTTTGACTGAAGAACGTTATGCCAAGTTAGCAGACCATGCTATCATCATGCACCCTGCTCCGGTTAATCGTGATGTGGAGATTGCTGATAGCTTGGTGGAAGCGCCTAAGGCTCGTATCGTTGCTCAGATGCAAAATGGGGTCTTTGTCCGTATGGCAATTATTGAAGCTATTTTAAATGGCAAAGCGTAAACAACGTTAACAGATTCCAGAGAGAATCAGACGAAAATGAACACGGGCTAAATCTTCGAAAAATAGCTAAATCTTTCTAGAAGCTTGAGCTTCTCTGTCAGATTTGCTTTTCATTCAGATTTTTAACGCCCTTTGTATCTTAGTGAAAGGAACAATTTACTATAATGGCAAAACGTTTACTTATTTTGGAAGACGGCACAATTTTTGAAGGTCAGGCCTTCGGTGCTGATGCGGATGTGACGGGTGAAATCGTCTTTAACACTGGTATGACAGGTTATCAAGAATCTATCACTGACCAGTCTTACAATGGTCAAATCTTGACCTTTACCTATCCACTTGTTGGTAATTATGGGGTTAACCGTGATGACTATGAATCAATCACACCTACAACTAAGGGTGTGGTGGTATCAGAGGCTAGCCGTCGTGCCAGCAACTGGCGTAACCAAATGACTTTGGATGAGTTTTTGAAGGCTAAAAACATCCCTGGTATTTCTGGTATTGATACACGTGCCTTGACTAAGATTATCCGTCAACACGGTACCATGAAGGCAACTATGGCTGATCCTGGTGACAGTATTGAGCACTTGCAAGATCAATTACGTGCCACTGTTTTGCCTACAAATAATATTGAACAGGTCTCTACTAAAACAGCTTACCCTGCACCTGGTGTTGGTAAAAACATTGTTTTGGTTGACTTTGGTCTTAAACACTCTATCTTGCGTGAATTTTCAAAACGTGACTGTAATGTGACGGTTGTCCCTCACAATATTACGGCTGAAGAAATTCTCCATCTTAATCCAGATGGTGTGATGTTGTCAAATGGTCCTGGTAACCCTGAAGATGTGCCATATGCACTTGATATGATTCGTGGCATCCAAGGTAAAATTCCAATTTTCGGAATCTGTATGGGTCACCAGTTGTTTAGTTTGGCGAATGGTGCCAAGGCTTACAAGATGAAATTTGGTCACCGTGGCTTTAACCATGCGGTTCGTGAAATTGCGACTGGTCGTGTTGATTTTACCAGCCAAAACCATGGTTATGCTATTGACCGTGACACACTTCCAGATTGCCTCATGGTAACACACGAAGAGATTAATGATAAGTCAGTTGAAGGTGTTCGTCACCGTGACTTCCCTGCCTTTTCAGTGCAATTCCACCCAGATGCAGCACCTGGTCCACACGATGCTAGCTATCTCTTTGATGAGTTCTTGGAATTGATTGATGCTTTCCAAGCTGAAAAAGCACGTCGTTAATTGCAACTGTCTAGTGACTATAATGGGGTGCGATTCTTGTTTGCCCCAGTCTACTACCTTATTTAATGACAACCAGAGAGTTGTCAAATAGAAAGGAGAAGATACAGGTTCACGAAAGTGAACACGCCCTAAGGACGGTGTGAAAAAGAGAAACATTGACTAGACGCTTAGGCGTCGTCGTCACGTTTCCTATTTTCACTGGGTCCTTAACGGGCTTTGTATCATAAATTATGCCTAAACGTTCTGATATTAAAAAAATTATGGTTATCGGGTCTGGTCCTATTATCATTGGTCAGGCTGCTGAGTTCGACTATGCTGGTACGCAAGCTTGCTTGGCCTTGAAAGAAGAAGGCTACAGTGTTGTTCTTGTCAACTCTAACCCTGCGACTATCATGACTGATAAAGAAATCGCAGACAAGGTTTACATTGAACCAATTACGCTTGAGTTTGTGACACGTATTCTTCGTAAGGAACGTCCTGATGCTCTCTTGCCAACACTTGGTGGACAAACTGGTTTGAATATGGCCATGGAATTGTCTAAAGCTGGTATTCTTGATGAGCTTGGCGTTGAATTATTGGGGACAAAATTGTCTGCCATTGACCAAGCCGAAGACCGTGATCTCTTTAAGCAATTGATGGAAGATTTGCATCAGCCAATTCCTGAATCTGAAATCGTTAATACGGTGGAAGAAGCAGTGGCTTTTGCTTCAAAAATTGGTTATCCAGTTATTGTCCGTCCTGCCTTTACCCTTGGTGGTACCGGTGGTGGTATGTGTGCCAATGAAGAAGAACTTCGTGAAATCGCTGAAAATGGTTTGAAGTTGTCACCAGTAACCCAATGTTTGATTGAACGTTCTATCGCTGGTTTCAAAGAAATCGAATACGAAGTAATGCGTGATGCTGCTGACAACGCTCTTGTGGTTTGTAACATGGAAAACTTCGACCCAGTTGGTATTCACACAGGGGACTCTATCGTATTTGCTCCAACGCAAACCTTGTCAGATATTGAAAACCAAATGCTTCGTGATGCCAGCTTGAAGATTATCCGTGCCCTTAAGATTGAGGGTGGCTGTAACGTGCAGTTGGCGCTTGATCCTAATAGCTTCAAGTACTATGTTATCGAAGTAAACCCACGTGTATCACGTTCATCAGCCCTTGCTTCAAAAGCAACAGGTTACCCAATCGCTAAATTGGCGGCTAAAATCGCTGTTGGTTTGACACTTGATGAGATGATTAACCCAGTCACTGGTACAACCTACTCAATGTTTGAACCAGCCCTTGACTACGTGGTTGCCAAAATCCCACGTTTCCCATTTGATAAGTTTGAACATGGGGAACGTCGTCTTGGTACTCAGATGAAAGCGACTGGTGAAGTTATGGCCATTGGTCGTAACATTGAAGAGTCTCTTCTTAAGGCTTGTCGTTCGCTTGAAATCGGTGTTCACCACAATGAAATGCCTGAACTTGCCGAAGTAACAGATGATGCCTTGGTGGAAAAGGTTGTTAAAGCGCAAGACGACCGTCTCTTCTACCTTTCTGAAGCTATCCGTCGTGGTTACACTATTGAAGAATTGTCAGAGTTGACTAAGATTGATATTTTCTTCCTTGACAAATTGCTCCATATCTTCGAATTGGAACAAGAATTGGCTACTCACGTAGGCGACATTGCTGTTTTGAAAGAAGCCAAACGCAATGGTTTCTCTGACCGTAAGATTGCGGAACTTTGGAACCAAACAGCTGACCAAGTCCGTGCCACTCGTTTGGAAAATCATATCGTTCCTGTTTACAAGATGGTTGATACTTGTGCAGCCGAGTTCGAATCTTCAACACCATATTTCTACTCAACTTACGAGTGGGAAAATGAATCTATCAAGTCTGATAAAGAATCTGTTATCGTTCTTGGTTCAGGTCCTATCCGTATCGGACAAGGGGTTGAGTTTGACTATGCAACGGTTCACTCTGTTAAAGCTATCCAAGCTGCAGGTTACGAAGCTATCATTATGAACTCTAACCCTGAAACAGTTTCAACAGACTTCTCAGTTTCAGATAAATTGTACTTTGAGCCATTGACCTTTGAAGACGTGATGAACGTCATCGAATTGGAACAACCTAAGGGTGTTGTGGTGCAGTTTGGTGGTCAAACAGCTATCAACTTGGCTGAGCCATTGTCTAAAGCAGGTGTGAAAATCTTGGGTACTCAGGTTGCTGATTTGGACCGTGCCGAAGACCGTGACCTCTTTGAACAAGCTCTTATTGACCTCAACATCCCACAACCACCAGGTCAAACAGCGACAAATGAAGAAGAAGCGGTTGAAGCAGCTCGTAAGATCGGCTTCCCAGTCCTTGTTCGTCCGTCATACGTTTTGGGTGGACGTGCCATGGAAATCGTGGAAAATGAAGACGACCTTCGCTCTTACATGCGTACAGCCGTTAAGGCGAGTCCTGACCACCCAGTCCTTGTCGATAGTTATATCATTGGACGTGAGTGTGAAGTAGATGCCATTTCTGATGGTAAGGATGTCTTGATTCCTGGTATCATGGAACACATCGAACGTGCAGGGGTTCACTCAGGGGATTCAATGGCAGTTTACCCACCACAAACCCTTTCTAAGAAGATCCAAGAAACGATTGCTGATTACACTAAACGTTTGGCTATCGGTCTTAACTGTATTGGTATGATGAATATTCAGTTCGTTATCAAGGGCGAAACGGTTTATGTAATCGAGGTGAATCCACGTGCCAGCCGTACCGTGCCATTCTTGTCTAAGGTAACGGATATTCCAATGGCTCAGGTGGCTACAAACTTGATTCTTGGTAAATCTTTGGCAGAGCAAGGATACAAAGATGGCCTTTATCCTGAAAGCAAACACGTTCATGTCAAGGCTCCAGTCTTCTCATTCACAAAATTGGCTAAGGTAGATAGCCTCCTTGGACCTGAAATGAAATCAACTGGTGAAGTTATGGGTACAGATGCAACGCTTGAGAAGGCCCTCTACAAAGCCTTTGAAGCTTCTTACCTTCACTTGCCAACCTTTGGTAATGTTATCTTTACGATTCATGACGATACCAAAGAAGAAGCCCTTGGTTTGGCCCGTCGTTTCGATGCTATCGGTTACGGCATCTATGCTACTGCAGGCACAGCTAAGTTCTTGAATGAACATGGTGTTCAGGCAACACTTGTGCACAAGTTGGGTGAAAATGATGACAACGACATCCCAGCCCTTGTTCGTTCAGGTAAAGCGCAAGCTATTGTCAATACTGTTGGTAACAAACGTACTTATGACGAAGATGGTGCAGCTATCCGTAGCTCAGCTATTGAAGCAGGTATCCCACTCTTCACAGCGCTTGATACAGCAGATGCTATGGTGCGTGTGCTTGAAAGCCGTAGCTTTACAACAGAAGCTATCTAATTATGAAAGAGAGTCTCAGCTTTGCTGGGGCTTTTTTAGTGAAGATAAAACTTTTTTTTGAGACTTTTCTTGGGTGATGGCGGACGTCAGCGACCTTCTTCGAAGTTCCATGACTAAGTTTTGAGCCGAACGTCTCAAAACTTCCGAACGCCTGAAACTAATCGTTTCAGACGTTTTCATCACTGCCAAAAGTCTCGGTTTAAGCTGACGAGGTTTGCAAAAAAACTTTTTCATATTCCCTACAGAGATTTATCTTTTGTGTCATATTTAAACCTAGTTGATTGCTGTAATGAGTCTCAGTCTTGCTGGGGCTTTTTTCTTACACAAATGTAAGCTAGAAAGTTAAAAATGAAAGCTAAGACCATGGTTTAGGCTACTTAAATTCTGCTATACTAGAAACATGATTATTACGACATCTTTACGTGAAAATGAGGAATTGATTGCCCGTGCCCAAGCCTTAGCTCTCGACCTCGGAGCTGACTACCAGCCTCGGCGCAAGTTAGCTTTGGCGAAGTGTTTAGAGCGCTTTGGACCGTTCTATCTTCTATACAAAGACAGACTGTCTTTTATCAATGCGGATGCTAGTGAATTGACCTTCCATCCAGATACGGCTGCCCTAAGGATTAAGGCCCCCCATGACGTTTTAGTCAGTCTTTTAGGTAAGTCTCCCAAGACTATTCTTGACACGACCATGGGTTTGGCTTCTGATAGCTTAGTGATGGCAGCAGTGGGAAATCAGGTGACTGCCCTTGAGAGTCAAGATGTGATTTTTCAGGTGGTTTCTCGTGGTCTTGCCTCTTATCAGACGGATGATAAGCAGCTTGAAAAGTCCATGCGTTCTATTAAGGCTATTAAGAGCGATAGCTTGTCTTTTTTGAAGGCTCAAGCTGACAATTCTTTTGACATCATCTATGCTGATCCTATGTTTTCAGAGACCATTAAGGAATCGGAAAATCTTGAGGCTATCAAGCCTCTGGCCAATGGCAGTCGTCTGACAGAAGAATGGCTAAATGAGGCTAAGCGTGTTGCACGGGAAAAAATTATCATCAAGGCGCATTTTCGTGATACCGTTTTTGAAGAACTTGGGTTTGAACGTCAGGTTCGTCCCAATCAAAAGCTACACTATGGTGTACTGGAACTCATTGACAGGGAATCTTAAAAATATTACAATTGTTACATCTATACAATACAATTAGAAAGAGAGACGTATGCGAAAGAGAATCAGTCCAAAGCTATTTAAAAATAAGAAGAGAGTTTGGATCATTGGAGGCATAGGGATTCTTGTCCTATTGATCCTGATTTTTAACCTGTTTGGAGGAGGTGGCCAAGGGAACAAGGCTACTGAAGGTCCTACAGCAAGTAAGGTCATCAAGGGACAGCTGGCCTCCTCGACCCTCCTAACGGGTATGGTCAAGGCTCAGTCAGAGCAGTACGTTTATTTTGACAATACTATCGGTCGTAACGCCACTGTAACTGTTTCTGCAGGTGAAGAAGTGAGTGCTGGTCAGCAGTTGGTTCAATATGATAGCACATCTGCCCAAGCAGCCTACGATATTGCAAGTCGTGCCTATAACAAGGCTGTTCGTGACCGTAATTATTTCCAACAGTATGGAACAGCTCCTGCAGCTTCAACGCAAACTAGCGAGGATACAGACGAAGATGATTCGGCAGCTGCAGTGACAGCTCAGCAGCGTCAGCAAACCGAAGCCAGTAATTACCAAACCTTGCAAGATTATAATGATGCCGTTGCTAATGCAGCCTCAGAGCTCGAAAAGGCTCAGGATGTACTTAATCAAACGGTCATTGTTTCCGATGTGAATGGAACAGTCGTAGAAGTCGCGGACTCTGTGGACCCTGCTTCCAAAGAGAGCCAGACCCTAGTTCATGTGACTAGTGAAGGTCAATTCGAAATTCAGGGAACCTTAACCGAGTATGATATGCCAAATATTTCGGTGGGGCAAAAGGTCAAGATTACGTCAAAAGTATACCCAGACCAAACCTGGACAGGTAAAGTCAATTATATTTCCAATTATCCGAAGCAAAATGCCAGCCAGTCAGCTAATGCTTCGGGAAATTCAGGTCAGACGGGTTCTCAATATGAATACAAGGTTCAATTGACCAGTCCTATCGGTAAGCTCAAACAAGGCTTCAATGTGTCTCTTGAGGTTACTAAGGACGAAGATGCTTTATTGGTTCCTGTAACTGCTGTGACTAAGAAGGGTTCTGACAACTATGTCTGGGTTTACGACGAAGACAGTCAGAAGATTAAGCAAGTCAAAGTCAAGCTTGGCAATGCGGATGCTAAACAACAAGAGATTGCATCAGGGCTTAAAGAAGGCCAAAAGGTTATCACCAAGGCCGATAAATCCTTTAAGGATGGTGAGACTCTAAAGGACGTGACAGATGCTAAGGGTAAAAAGTCCAAAGACACCAGTGGAGAAGAGGTGGGGTCTAGTGACTAAGCCAGCGCTTATGGTTTTAAAAGACATTACCAAGTCCTTCAAAAATGGACCTGAAACTCTGCAAGTCCTTAAAGGCATTGACTTATCAGTTGAGGAAGGGGACTTTGTGGCTATCATGGGCCCTTCTGGTTCAGGAAAGTCAACGCTTATGAATATTATTGGACTCCTTGATCGACCGACATCTGGTTCCTATCAACTCGAGGATGAGGATGTGGCTGAACTCTCGGAAAACCACTTGGCTAAGGTGAGAAATAATCAGATTGGCTTTATCTTTCAACAGTTTTTCCTCCTACCAAAGCTAAGCGCCCAAAAGAATGTGGAGCTTCCCTTAATTTATGCTGGAAAATCTCCGAGTGAACGTAAGCAAAAAGCGCAACAATTTTTGGAAAAAGTCGGTTTGTCCGACCGTAGCCATCACCTACCATCGGAGTTATCTGGTGGACAAAAGCAGAGGGTGGCAATTGCGCGTGCCTTGTCTAATAATCCAGCAATCATTTTAGCGGACGAACCAACGGGTGCCCTAGATACCAAGACGGGAATGCAGATTATGGAGCTCTTAACCCAGCTGAATCGTGAGGGGAAAACCATTATCATGGTTACCCACGAGCCAGAGATTGCAGACTATGCCCGACGTAAGATTGTCATCCGTGATGGGGAAATTACCCAGGACACGACGGATAGCGTTCGGATTGACTAGGAGGTAAGTATGGAAAATTGGAAATTTGCTCTTAGTTCTATTCGGTCACACAAGATGAGGTCCTTTTTGACCATGTTGGGTATTATCATTGGTGTTGCTGCTGTCGTGCTCATCATGGGGCTAGGAAACGGGATGCGTCAGAGTGTAACTGATAGCGTGACAGGTGATAAGGATACTGTCCAAGTCTACTATGAGGCTAAAGGGGAGGAACTAGACCCTGCCTATGCTGATTTGGCAAAGCCAACCAAACCCGTCAAAGAAGTTTGGTTGGAGCAGGTGGTGAGACAGACGCCAGGTGTGGATAGCTATTTTGTGACCAACAACCTGACAACCTCTATCTCCCTCCAAAAAAAGACTGTTAAGAATGTTAATATCACAGGTGCCAGTCAGGGCTATTTTAAAGCTAAAAAGTTAGAAATGTTGACAGGACGATCTCTGCAAGACAATGACTACAAAACCTTTTCACGCGTTGTTGTCATTGATCAGCTGGTAGCTAAAAAACTCTTTGAAACGACTGACGATGCCCTTAACCAAGTCATTACTATAGGAAATAATGATTATCGAGTGGTTGGTGTCTACAAAAATAAAGACACTGCAATCGGTGCCTATGGTGAAATTGGAACAGCTCTTGTGGCTAATACCCAGTTAGCGGCTGAAAATAACACTGATGCTATTGGCCAAGTTTTTTTCCATGTGACCGATGTGCAAAATAGTAGTGCCATTGCCAAGGAGGCTGCCAAGCAATTGACGCAGTTATCTCAGGATGACAATGGGCAGTACAAGGCGGCGGATATGAGTGCGACCTTAAATCAGGTGAACACAATCTTTGGAACCATTACTACCGTTGTCGGAGCAATTGCTGGCATTTCACTCTTAGTCGGTGGCATAGGCGTTATGAATATCATGTTGGTTTCGGTAACTGAGCGGACTAGAGAGATTGGTCTGCGCAAGGCGCTTGGAGCTACCCGTCGTAAGATTCTGACCCAGTTTTTGATTGAATCAATGGTTCTGACAATCTTAGGAGGTCTGATTGGACTTGGTTTTGCAGCCCTAGTCGTTGGACCAATTGGAAGTGCTATGGATCTGAAAGCAAGGGTCTCTATCGGTGTGGCTATAGGAAGCATTGCCTTTTCAGCAGCTGTGGGGATTATCTTTGGTCTTCTCCCAGCCAATAAAGCTTCAAAGCTCGATCCTATCGAAGCGCTTAGATATGATTAAAAATAACCTCTTGGAATCTTCGGATTTTAAGAGGTTTTATGTTCTATAAACATAAAATATAAAAAAATGACATTTTTTTCTTGACGTCTGATTTAGGTCATGATATTATATATAAGGTTTGAAAAAACTGACCTAAGACAGTTGGGGAGTTAAACTCATAAACATCCAACCGAGGCACAAAACGTAACTATTTTTTTGTAACGTATTGTACTTTCGTGTCTAGGTTTAGGTGCGATTTTTTTGTACCTAGCCCAAAAATAAAAACGGAGGTAAAACTACTAATGAGTGAAGCTATTATTGCTAAAAAAGCTGAACAAGTTGCCATCGTCGCTGAGAAAATGAAAGCAGCATCATCTATCGTTGTTGTTGACTCTCGTGGACTTACAGTTGACCAAGATACAGTTCTTCGTCGTAATCTTCGTGAATCAGGCGTTGAATTTAAAGTTATCAAAAACTCAATCTTGACTCGTGCAGCTGAAGAAGCAGGTCTTGAAGACCTTAAAGAACTTTTCGTTGGACCATCTGCAGTAGCATTCTCAAACGAAGATGTTATCGCACCAGCAAAAGTTATTAGCGAATTTGCTAAAGATGCAGAAGCTCTTGAAATCAAAGGTGGTGTTGTTGACGGTGCGTTCACTTCAGTCGAAGAAATCAACGCTCTCGCATCACTTCCAAACAAAGAAGGTATGCTTTCTATGCTCCTTTCTGTACTTCAAGCGCCAGTGCGCAACGTTGCATACGCTGTCAAAGCGGTTGCAGAAAGCAAAGAAGACGGTGCTGCATAAGCCCATCTTCACAACTCGTAGCCTAAGCTACGTTTAAAACATTATATTTTAAAAACACATTTGGAGGAAATCACAATGGCATTGAACATTGAAAACATTATTGCTGAAATTAAAGAAGCTTCAATCCTTGAATTGAACGACCTTGTAAAAGCTATCGAAGAAGAATTTGGTGTAACAGCTGCTGCTCCTGTAGCTGCTGCTGCTGGTGGTGCTGCTGACGCTGGTGCTGCTAAAGATTCATTCGACGTTGAATTGACATCTGCAGGCGACAAGAAAGTTGCTGTTATCAAAGTTGTTCGTGAAATCACAGGCGAAGGTCTTAAAGAAGCTAAAGCTATCGTTGACGGTGCACCATCAGTTCTTAAAGAAGGTGTTGCTGCAGCTGAAGCTGAAGAACTTAAAGCTAAGCTTGAAGAAGCTGGAGCTTCAGTTACTCTTAAATAATAAGGTAACGACTCAAGTCGCTTAATAAAGACAAACCAGGGCATCGGCTCTGGTTTTTTATTGCGATAAACGATTATGTGAAACTGATAAATTGATTTGGTTTCCTGCCAAAAATCCTGCCAAAAATTCTTTGGCAGGATTTTTGTTTTAATAAACTTTCGGGGGTAAACACTAGATTGTCTACCCCTTTTTTTGCGTTTCGGAGGTAATTATGTAAAAGGAAGAACAGTCATCACGTTAAATCGTGAAGAGCCATATCATGACCATCATGGGAGTTGATAATCTAAAAGCAACTCAACTGGTAAATGAAATGGAACAAACAGGTTTAATCCGATTTGATAAATTCGGGAATTTTGGACTTTTAGTCTTGGAGGGATAATCATGAAACGTATTACCGCTAATCAATATCAGACATCAGAGCGTTATTATAAACTCCCAAAAGTCTTGTTTGAGAGTGAACGTTTTTCTGGTTAGGCAGTATGCTGATCATCATTCATAATGAATGGCTCTATGTTCAAAAAATATCCAGTAAAACTGTCTGGTGGGTGATGATTCTTCTCTTTGCCTCCTCGTTATTCCCCTATATGACGGCTATTGTTTCAACTAATTTCACCGATTCGTTAGCACAAGTTGTCTATGGCTTGGTTGTCTTATTCATTACCGTTTCAAACAAAGGGCTTTATCGTTCGCTTTATCAAGAAGATATAAACAACCTTCTCTTAAAACAACGAATTGAAGACATGAAGAAATGGATATTCTTTGATACGATTTGGAAAGTCGTCGGTCTTGTCTTGTCAACTACTATTTTTCCGCCAGCCATGCTTCTTTCCGTTCTTTTGACTCAGGTAGTTCTTGTGATTCCAAGGCAATTGAAGGAGGATTAGGTTTAGTATAGATAGCAGTATTAAAAAAATGAATACTGCTATTTTTCTTTGATATTGTACAGCTAAACAAAATAGGACTAGAATAAGGCTAGAAAGTGAGATGAATCCTATGAAAAACGTTAATTTGAACAATGGAGTGAAGATGCCAATTCTTGGCTTTGGTGTTTTCCAAATTCCTGCCAGTGAAACAAAGCAGGCCGTGCTTGATGCTATTAAGGTTGGCTATCGTCATTTTGATACAGCTCAGTCTTATGCCAATGAAAAAGAAGTTGGTGAAGCTATCGCAGAATCAGATTTGCCAAGGGAAGAATTTTTCATTACTAGCAAAGTCTGGCTAGAGCATTACGGTTATGAGAAAACGAGAAAAGCTGCTCTACATTCATTGGAGGTCATGGGCTTAGATTATCTAGACTTGATGCTCCTTCATCAGCCCTTTTCAGATTACTATGGTTCTTATCGTGCCTTGGAGGACTTGTATAAAGAAGGGAAACTGCGTGCCATTGGTGTCAGCAATTTCTATCCCAATCGTCTGAGTGATCTGGTGGCTTTTAATGAAATCACACCACAGGTCAATCAAGTTGAAACCCATCCGTTTAATCAACAGATTTTCGCGCAAGAGAATATGATCAAAAACAATGTTCAGATGGAGTCATGGGCTAGTTTTGCAGAAGGTAGAAATGGAATCTTTTCTCATCCGACACTAGTGGCGATTGCGGAAAAATATGGTAAGTCCACAGCTCAAATTATGATTCGTTGGCAGGTAGAGCGTGGTATCGTCTGCTTGACAAAATCAGTAAAACCAGAGCGTATGGCTGAGAATATTGATGTTTTTGATTTTAACTTAACTGATGAAGATATGACAGCCATTGCAGAACTTGATACAAAAGAAAGTCTGTTTTTCAATCACCAAGATCCTTCAACAGTTGATATGTTCTTACATTTGATTGAACAGAGAAAAAATGGAGAAAACTAAAGATGAAAACAATTACTTTAAATGATGGCAATCGTATTCCAGCAGTTGGGTTTGGTGTTTTCCAAATTCCTGCAGACGGTTCGACCTATACAGCTGTTAAGGAAGCCTTAGAAGTTGGTTACCGTCATATTGACACAGCGCAAGCTTATTTTAACGAAAAAGAAGTCGGACAAGCTATCAAAGATTCAGGTATTCCACGTGATGAAATCTTTGTCACTAGTAAACTTTGGATTCAAGATTATGCTTACGAAACTGCTATAGCAACCATTGATGCAACCTTGGAAAAAATGGGGCTTGATTACCTTGACCTCTACCTGCTTCACCAACCTTATGGCAAAGTCGAAGAAGCTTGGAAAGCTCTAGAAGAAGCCAAATCAGCTGGTAAAATCAAATCAATCGGTGTATCAAACTTCACGCCAAACTTTTGGAATCAATTTGTTCCACATTTCAATACGATTCCAGCTGTTAACCAAGTAGAGTTCAACCCATATTTCCAACAAAAAGCTCTACGTGACTTGCTTGCAAAGGATGATGTTAAAATCGAAGCTTGGGCGCCACTCGGACAAGGAAATAAAGACTTATTTGCCGAACCAATCATCACAGCTTTGGCTAACAAATATGGCAAAGATGCTGGGCAAATTGTTTTGCGATTTGAAGTGCAAGAAGGTATCATTGTCTTGCCAAAATCAACCAAGAAAGTTCGCATGGCATCAAACAAAGAACTCTTTGATTTTGAATTGACCGATGAAGAAATGGCAGAGATTCGTGCCCTTGACAAAGGAAAAGGTGCTCATGACCCAGACGCACCAGGCGTTGGAGATTATCTCTTGTCAGCTTATGACATTCATGCTAATGATTAATTTTTAAGATTGTTGGAGGAATAATAAATGAAAAATGTTTTAATTTTGGGTGCCAATGGACAAATTGCACGGATTGTAGCGAAGCGTCTTTTGAGCGAACAAGATGATGTTCAATTGACACTTTATTTACGAAAAAGTCATCGTGTTGATGACTTAGTAGCTATTAATCCTGCGCGTGTAAGGACAGTAGATGCTGACATTCACGACCAAGAAATGTTGGACAAGGCTGTTCAAGGACAAGATATTGTTTTTATTTCAAATGTTGACCATGACCCTGATAACAAACTGACTCAAGGTGTTATTGCAGCAATGATTAAAAATGATGTTAAACGTGTTATAGCTTCAAATGTTTTAGGAATTTACGGAGAAGTTCCTGGAGAATATGGTCGTTGGAATACAGAAATGCTTACGCAAGCAGGGCTCAATCGAGCTCGACGTTCTGACGAATTGTTAGAAAAATCAGGCTTAGATTACACAACTTTACGTTTACCTTGGTTAAATGACCGTGATGAGGTGAAATACAGTATTACGCACAAAGGAGAATCATATGTCGGTGTCTCTGGCTCACGTCAAAGTATTGCAGACGTTGTCGTCAAAATGATTACTGATCCAACTTACCTCAATAGAGAAAGTATAGGTCTTGCAGACCCCGATACTCAAGGATTGACACGTCCTGTTTATTAAGATAAATAGAGAAGGAGAAAAAATGAAAGTCGCAACATTTATTGAATCAGGGAAAATGACAGTTACTGAAGCAAGCCACTTTGACATGTACGACCTCCATCCTTTTATAGATGTCGCATTTGAGGCAATCATACCTTTCTTTGAAAGAAATATTTAATCCTAACTATCTATTTGAATAATGAAAAAAATAGATAAAAACGAGGTAAACAATGAAATACACAATTCTTAATAACGGAATCAAAATGCCTATGGTTGGATTTGGAGTTTTCCAAATCCATGATGTCAAAACAACGCAGACAGTTGTAGAAGAAGCGATTAAAACGGGCTATCGTTTGATTGACACCGCCCAAGTTTATGGTAATGAAGAAGTGGTCGGAAAAGAAGTGTGATAGATAAGGAGAAAGTGGAATGACAACATTATTTATAAACGGTAGTCCCAATAAAAATGGCAATACCGTCGCTTTAGCAAAAAAATTATTAGGAGATCAATCTTTTGAAACGCTTCATCTAGCAGATTATAAAATTTATGATTATGGACAAGATTTCTCAGATGATCAATTTGAAGAGGTGCTAGCAAAGCTATTTGAAGCAGATACAATTGTGATTGGCTCACCAGTCTATTGGCATAGCATCAATGGTTTGGTACGGAATTTCCTGGATAGACAGTATAATCGTGTCGAAGAACAGCTCAACGGAAAAGTGTTGTATTTCATCTTTCAAGGCTCTGCTCCGACGCAGGAAGTTCTTGATTTAGGGAACTACACCATGAGCCGTTATGCCAGCTTGTATGGAATGAACTACAAGGGTATGATAACTAGGTAAGGAAGGGATAGGTTCATGAAGAAACTAAGTTTATTTTTCTAGGATTTTTGACAGTTTTTGTCCTTGTTGCATGTAGCAGTGGTAAGCAGAGTACGCAAACAAGTGAGACAGCTAGCAGTCAAACGGCGGAATCCAGTCAAGAAGCCAGTTTGACAGATGATAGTCAAAAAATTCTTGTTGCTTATTTTTCCGCCTCTGGAAATACAGCCACGATTGCCCAAGATATCGCTTTTGAAACAGGTGGAAATCTATTTGAAATCAAACCACAGAATCCATATAGCGAGGCTGATTTGAATTGGACAGAAGAAAATAGTCGTGTCGTCCAAGAGTATCTCAATGAGTCCCAACGGGAAACGCCTTTGGAAGTAGTGACTCCTGAAAACTGAACAGATTATGATGTTATTTTTATTGGCTATCCTATTTGGTGGCAAGAAGCTGCCTGACCTATCAATGATTTCGTTGAAGAAAATCACTTTTCAGGAAAAACAGTCATTCCATTTGCGACATCTACTAGCTCTGATTTAGGGGAAAGTGGAAATTTACTAGCAGAGATGGTAGGAACAGGCAACTGGGAAGAAGGGCAACGGTTTAGTTCATCAGCTACAAGCTCAGAAGTAGCTGAATGGCTTACTGAGATAGGATATGAAGATTTCTATGGAAAGGGAGAACAACTCTTTATTCCACAAGAAATAAATTTTGATATAATACTCTTTATTAAGGAGAAGTGAACATGTATTTAATGTCAAAAGAGCGTTTAATCGCTTTTACAGATGCCGTCTTGGCGATTATCATGACGATTTTAGTTTTGGAATTAGAACGTCCGGATCAGATTAGCTGGCAGGCTCTATGGGATTTGCGGACCAATTTTTTCGCCTACACCATTTCTTTCTTCTGGTTGGGAACCATGTGGGTTAATCTGCATCGTAGTTGGGATGTGATTGATAAAATCAACTCCAATTTGGTTTGGAGTTCGATTGTCTTACTCTTCTTTTCATCCTTTTTCCCCTACACCACAACCTTGGTTTCGGCTGATTTTAACAATTCAGTTGCTCAAACCTTCTATGGGGTCATTGTTCTTCTGGTATCAGCTTGTAACGTCTGGATGTATCGCGAATTGCATAAACTAAATCCTGATGCTGTTGGAGCAAGCCGATTTAACATTTTAGATAAGGAAGGTCTAGTTGAAATTGCACTAAAGCTAATAGGTTTAGTCTTGACCTTGACGGTCTTCCCTTCTGCCATGATGTGGGCGGTGCTGTTTACGTTCTTGGTCATCGTTTTACCTAGAACAATTAGGCAGTAATCCTTATCAAATAAAGAAAAGTATGGTTCTTTCGAGGGAACCATACTTTTTTTGTACTATCAAGTGAATAGCCTTAATACACTTTTATTCTTTTTCAAAGTTGAGATGTAATAGGTTTTTGTGGCTTCCTTATCTACGATTGGGACATGCACACGTTGGGTTGGATTGTCTGAGGTGGCTTGAGAGATATTGGTTGAAAAGCTTGGCAAAGCAGAAGCAGAGATCAGTTCGTCAAAGGCTTCCCAATCTGTCTGGACAATAAATTTGGTTTGTGTTAGCTGATCCACAAGTGGTTGCCAAATCCCCAAACCGGACCTCAAGAGCATGGTTAGGTTTGCCAAATCTTCCAATGCAATTTCCTCACGCATGGCATAGGGATGGGCAGGTGAAACGGAAATATAAAGTTGTTCTTTGAAGAATCCAGTTGTCAGCACATCGTCATGCTCAATTGGAAAGTCTGTCACGATAAACTGGAATTTCTGACTAAGTAGGCCTTCTAGTAGGGAGTCATTATCGTGTAACTCGACATGGACTTCTTGTCCTAAGTCCTGCTCTGCCAAACGATTCCTCACTTCCCATTCTACACCAGGAGCTGAGATGCCGCCAAATAAAATCGTGGCTTGGAGAGAAAAACGTTGGATATTTTTCAAAAATTGCTGCTCATGGTTGAGCAAAGCTTCTGCTTGTTGAACAGTATATTTACCAGTTTCCGTTAAGGAAAGTTTGTTTTTGCTTCGTTGGAAAAGCTGGACGCCTAAGTCGTCTTCTAACTGACGCATATTACGGGTCAAAGACGGCTGTGAAATCAACAAAACCTCAGCTGCGCGTGATAGTGTCCCTTCTTTAGCGACCGTAATCAATTGTTCTAGGTGCTGTAAATTGATCATATCTTCTCCTTTGTGACTATTCACTTAATGAATAGCAGTCTAATTAATTGCTATTGTACTATTTTTTAAAGCACTTGTACAATAGAGGCATCAAGTGGAGGTGGCTGTATGAATAAGATTAGATTAAATAATGGAATAGAAATGCCACAGGTTGGGATGGGGCTGTTTCAGCTGAAAGGTGATGAGACTCAAACCTACATCAAACAGGCGATTGAGGCTGGGTATCGCTTATTTGATACGGCTAGTATCTATAGTAATGAAGCAGATTTAGGGCAGGCCATTAAGGATTCAGGAATTGCTCGAGAGAATTTTTTTATTTCCAGCAAGGTCTGGATTCATTCTGATGGCTATGAGGCAACGATGAAGGAGTTTGAAATAAGCCTAAATCGCTTGGGAACAGATTACATTGACCTGTATTTGATTCATCAACCGATGGGGGATGTTTATGGATCTTGGCGTGCCTTAGAGGAGCTTTATACTCAAGGTAAAATTAAGGCTATTGGCGTATCGAATTTTTCTGAAGATCGCTTGCTTGATTTTATTTTAAATACAAAAATTGTTCCAGCAGTAAATCAAATCGAGCTTCATCCTTTCTTTCATCAATCATCCCTAAGGAAACTGATGAAGGATTACGGGATTCAGGTTCAGGCTTGGGGCCCGCTTTGTGAAGGGATGAAAAATATCTTTCAGCATCCTGTATTAGAAAAAATCGCGAAAAAACATCAGAAATCCATTGCTCAAATCGCTTTAAAGTGGAGTGTGCAGATGGGAAATAGCATCATCCCCAAATCAACAAATCCCGTACATTTGGAAGAAAATGTAGCCCTTTGGGATTTTGAATTGGACCAAGAAGACTTAGACCAAATCAAACAGCTGGACATTGGTTACAGTGAAATTATTGACCATAAAAATTTAGCCGTTGTAAAAGGGTTGAACCTGTGTTTAGGGAGTGAGAAGACTCATGTCTAAAGGAGGAATTATGGTATTTACAAAAGATACAAAAATTAGAGAAATTACCCAACATCCTAGTTTTAGAGGATTTGGACACTTATTATTTCCGCTTCAGCTGGCCTTTCATCCTGAGGAGACTGTCCAAGATGTGACTGATTCAAATCATTTTATCTGGTATTCAAACCTGAAAACAAAGACCAGTTTAGAGGTTTTGAACAACTTACTCGAGCGTGCTCAAAAAAATGAACAAATCTTTTTCCCCATTTATGATGAGGACGAGATGGTGAAGGATCCAAGTAAGAGAGAAACAGGGCTATTTTACTTCAAAGGGAAGGAATATGAGAAATTTGCCCTTGTCAATGCAGGCGGCGGTTTTCATTATGTTGCTGCCTTGCACGACAGTTTCCCACAAGCCTTGGCCTTAAGCCAAAGAGGCTACAATGCTTTTGCTCTGATCTATCGCCCCAAGAAGGCCTATGAAGATCTAGCGCAGGCCCTAGATTATCTTTATAGTCACTCCAGTGAATTGAAGATAGACCCTGACCAGTATTCGCTTTGGGGTGGTTCTGCTGGAGCTAGGATGGCTATTCGCTTAGGTAACAAAAGCGAATTACAACGTTTAACAAGGACATACATAGAGCCAGCCAGCATGGTTGTTAGTCAATATACTGGTTATTCATCTGTTTCTAGAGATGATGCACCGACCTATGCCAATTGTGGTACTAATGACGGGATTGCCAATTGGAAAGTGATGGAAAATCGAATGAAGAACTTGAAAAAGCTGGGGATTGACAGCCAGTTTCACGTCTATAAAGGGTTGAGGCATGGATTTGGCATTGGAAAAGACACAGTAGCAGAAGGTTGGATCGATAATGCCATTTCCTTCTGGGAAAAACAAATCAACAAATAGAAATTGGAGAAAAACAATGAGATTAGCAATTATTGGTGCTTATTCTCCAACAAATAATCGGGTCGTCGGTGCTAAGTTAGTGGATGAGTCAGGTTTGGATTATACCTATCTTCGGATGACTTGGCTCTATAATCAGGAAGGCAATCGCTCCTACAAGTTGATTCCGCAAGGAGAACCCTATAAAGGTGCTCAAGTCACCCGCCAAGCAGTTGCCCAATATATCATGGACTTATTGCAAGGTCCAAGTCGTGACTTGGGTATGAGCGTTGGAATCGTGGAGCCAGGAAGTGAAGCTTTAGCGAAACCAGTTTTCTACTAAGAAAGTGTGAGTATATAAAAAGAAAGAGAGAATATATGAAAAAAGAATTATTTGGGATCATCTTACCCATTACCCTATTAGCTTATTTTTTGATCTTAATGGATAATTCCATTATCTTTACCAGCTCTGTTCAGATTGGCGAGAGTCTAAATCTAACCGATACGAGCCTAGCTTGGGTGTCAAATGCCTATACGCTTACATTCGGTGGCTTTTTGCTCCTATCTGGTCGCTTGTCTGATTTGTTGGGTCGTAAGCGAATTTTTCAAATTGGTCTAGCTATATTTGGACTGAGTTCCTTGGTGATTGGCCTTGCCCAAAATGCATCTATGATGATTTTGGCACGTGCTATTCAAGGAATTGGAAGTTCTATTATCGCGCCAACAACCCTTGCCTTAATGATGGATACTTATACGGGTGAAATGCGAACAAAAGCTATTTCCTACTATGGTGCGACGGCTGGAATTGGATCAAGTGTTGGTCTCTTGATTGGTGGCGGCCTAACCAGTTTTGTATCCTGGCGAGCAGGCTTTCTAATCAATGTCCCTTTGACCTTGCTCTTGATGTATCTGACTCATCGCAATGTAGTTGCTAAGGCTGGACACCAAGAGAAAATAGATTACTTGGGGAGTTTATTGTCAGTTGCAGGTTTAGCGAGTCTAATCTATGGTTTGGATGGTGAGATTTACCCCCTTGCCTTTGTTATCGCTGGTTTTCTTATCTTGATTGGCTTTTATTTCTATGAAAAAGGACAAAAACTACCTATTATGCCACTAGACTTATTCAAAAATAAAGTTCGTTTTGGTGCCTATCTTGTCAGAGCTCTATTCATGATGGCTATGTTGCCCTATTGGTTCCTATTGCCACAGGTATTACAGGCTGAGTACGGTTTTTCTGCCTTGGGGTCTGGTTTTGCCTTTCTGCCCTTGACAATCACAACCTTCCTTACCTCTCTTCAGCTCCCCAAACTGACTAAGCGTTTTGGGAACAATCGAATTTTATTTGTCGGCGAGATTGCCTTGTCACTTGGTCTTTTATGGGCTAGCCTATCACCATTAGAGTTGGGTTATGTGCAAGCTGTTGCCTTGCCAATGATGGTGATTGGTATTGGTCAAGCAATGGTCATGGCACCTGTGACGGCAGCAGGTATCTATCAAGCTCCTGATTTCTTGGCAGGTTCGGCTAGTGGCTTGACAAATGCCATGCATCAAATTGGTGGACCAATTGGCTTATCTGTTATTATGGCGACGACATCGAATTTCTATGTCAGTCTTGGTTGGATGGCAGGTTTTAGCCTAGTCGCTTTGCTTTTTGTCCTTATCTTTGTTTATCAATTTGGAAAAAATCCCTAGGAGGTTTCTATGAGAAAAAGCTTTATTTTATTGGTAAGTGTTCTAGTCTTAACTGCTTGCTCCGTTCAAAAGAACAATACTACAAGTAGTAGTTTATCAACCTCATCTTCATCTGTTCTTCCAAGCGGGAAAATGGACCAAAGTCAGATTGCAGCACCGCAAGTTGGTCTCTCAGATGAAGAGTGGAATAATAGTCGTGGGACAGTCTCGGATGGAAAAGATACCAATTCTGAGCAAGAGCTGACTCGAATCTTGTCTGAGGACGCCGATAGTCTGATTGTCTATTTTTCACGGTCAGGCTCTACTGAGTTACTGGCTAGCAAGATTCAGGCACTTTCTGGTTCAGATGTGATTGAATTGGTTGCCAAAGAAACGTATAGTTCTGATTATGGTGAAACGGTACAACGGGCCAATCAGGAACGAAATGTCAAAAACACTCCTGAATTGAACGTAGAGATGCCAGATTTATCTCACTATCAAACCATCTATATCGGATATCCCATTTGGGGCATGACTATGGCAGAACCTGTTGCAACCTTTATCGAAACCTACGCCAAAGAACTTGATGGAAAAACGATTATTCCATTTTCGACAAATGGAGGCTATGGACTAGGATCAAGTATCGATTATATCGAAACTATTTTGGCTGAAAACCAGGTTACCGCTCGTATTGAGCCTGCCTTTGCAGTCGAAGGAAATAAGGTCGATCAGGCTGATTCAGACTTGATGACGTGGTATGATAACTTAAATAATTAAGGTAACGACTCAAGTCGCTTAATAAAGAAAACCAGGTCATCAGCTCTGGTTTTTTCTATTGCTTTTAATATTTTCATTTGTTAGAATGTAGGTAATGTGCGTGCTTGTCACGCCCTTTTTCTGTGTCTTTTACGTTACGGCTTTAGTGGTTGTAAATAACTATAAAAATCCTAAAGGCATGGTAATTGATAAAAAAGAAAAGGAGAAATTTATGGCTTATATTTGGTCTTATCTCAGACGTTATCCTAAGTGGCTAGCAATGAATTTTACGGCAGCCATTTTGTTTGTTATTGCTAACTTGGGCTTGCCGACGGTTCTTGCCAGAATGATTGATGAGGGAATAAACCGTGGTGATGTTGATAAGCTTTACGCTTATGCTTGGGTCATGTTTGGTGTGGTTTTGACTGGGATTGTTGGTCGTATACTTCTGTCCTATGCAGTTGGTAAGTTGACGACCACGATGGTGCAGGTCATGCGTAATGACATTTATGCTAAGCTTCAGGAGTATTCCCACCACGAGTATGAGCAGATTGGGGTATCCTCTTTGGTGACTCGTATCACATCAGATGCCTTTGTTCTCATGCAGTTTGCGGATCAAGTTCTCAAATTGGGTGTTATCACTCCTTTAATGATGGTTTCTAGCGTCTTCTTGATTTTGACGACAAGTCCATCTTTGGCTTGGATTGTGGCAATCTCCTTGCCTTTCCTAGCCGTAGTAGTCTGGTATGTGGCGGTAAAAACGCGTCCGCTTTCTGAAAAGCAACAGGCAACTCTCGACAAGATTAACCAGTATGCTCGTGAAAATCTGACTGGACTTCGTGTCATCCGTGCTTTTGCTAGAGAAGATTTTCAAGAGAAGAAGTTTGCTTCTGAAAATGCTGTCTATGCGGATAATTCCAACAAGCTCTTTAAATTGACTGGTTTAACAGAGCCACTTTTTGTGCAAATCATCATTGCCATGATTGTGGCTATTGTTTGGTTTGCCCTTAAGCCATTAGGTTCTGGGACTTTAGCTATCGGGGACCTGGTTGCTTTTATTGAGTACAGCTTCCATGCACTCTTGTCTTTCCTTTTCCTAGCTAATCTCTTTACCATGTATCCTCGTACGGCGGTATCTAGTGAACGTCTGCAGGAAATTATGGACATGCCTATTTCTATCAGTCCAAATGAAGATGGGGTGACAGAGACTGAAACTAAGGGATATTTGGAATTTGACAATGTGACCTTTGCCTATCCTGGTGAAACGGAGAGTCCTGTCCTACACAACATTTCTTTCAAGGCAAAACCTGGTGAAACCATTGCCTTTATCGGATCAACGGGTTCAGGAAAATCATCACTTGTACAGTTGATTCCACGCTTTTATGATGTAACACTTGGACGCATTCTTGTTGATGGTGTAGATGTCCGTGACTACAATCTTAAGGCTCTTCGTCGTAAGATTGGCTTTATCCCACAAAAAGCCCTACTCTTTACAGGGACTATCGGTGAAAATATCCGTTATGGTAAGGAAAATGCTAGTCATGAAGAATTGAATCAAGCTACTGATGTGGCTCAGGCCAAGGAATTTATCGAAAGTAAGGAAGAACGCTACGATTCCCACTTGGCTGAGGGTGGTAGCAACCTTTCTGGTGGACAGAAGCAGCGTTTGTCAATTGCACGTGCGGTGGTTAAACGTCCTGATCTTCATATCTTTGATGATTCCTTCTCTGCCTTGGACTACAAGACTGATGCGACCTTGCGACGTCGTCTAAAAGAAGTGACTCAAGATGCGACAGTCCTGATTGTAGCCCAACGTGTGGGAACTATCATGGATGCTGACCAGATTATTGTTCTGGATAAGGGTGAAATCGTTGGTCGTGGCCGTCACGAAGAGCTTATGGAAAGCAATGAGATTTATCGTGAAATTGCCAATTCTCAATTGAATCAAAAGAGTCTTACAGAAGATTAGAAGAAGGTCAAAATGAAGAATAATAAAAAGAAAACAACTCATTCCTCAAGTTTTGGCCGTCTTTGGTCCTACTTGCAGGCTTATCGTTTGCCACTTTACCTAGCTATTTTCCTGAAAATTGTTAGTGTCATCATGAGTGTTCTTGAACCTGTTGTGATTGGATTAGCTATTACGGAACTGACTAAAAATACACTGGACATGTTCAAGGGTGTGGAAGGTGCCCATATCAACGTTTCCTATGTGGGTGTAGTTCTAATCTTTTATCTCTTGCGTGGTCTCATCTATGAGTTGGCTTCTTACTATTCCAACTATTTTATGACCAATGCCGTGCAGGCAACGGTTCAGGATATGCGTAATGAGATGACTGAGAAAATCAATCGTACCTCAGTGTCATACTTTGACAAGCATCAATTTGGGGACCTCTTGGGACGCTTTACCAGTGACGTTGAGACAGTTTCGAATGCCCTGCAGCAGTCCTTTTTGCAGGTAGTTAATGCGGTCTTTACTTTGGCCTTGGTTATCGGGACAGTGCTTTACCTTAATCTTCAATTGGGAGCTATAGTTGTCATCACCATTCCCATTACTTTCTTTGGTGCTCGCTTTATCATGAGTAAGTCTCAGCCCTATTTTAAGCAGCAGGCTGATGCTCTAGGTGCCCTTAACGGTTTTGTTCAAGAAAATCTGACTGGTTTCAATGTGCTTAAGCTCTTTGGTCGTGAGGACAGATCCTTAGATGACTTTAAAGAAATCACGGAAGACCTTCAGAAGGTAGGGTTTAAGGCCAATTTCATTTCAGGACTCATGATGCCTGTCCTTAATGGTTTGTCTGATTTGACCTATCTGATTGTTGCTGTTCTTGGTGGTTTGCAAGTTTTGGCTGGTCGTCTGACGATTGGTAATATGCAGGCCTTTGTTCAGTATGTTTGGCAGATTAACCAACCCATTCAGAACCTGACTCAGTTGGCTGGACAATTGCAGAGTGCTAAATCTTCTTTGGACCGTATTTTCCAACTGATGGATGAACCAGACGAGGCCAATGATGCCACTGAGGTGCTTGAAGGAGATTTGACTGGCCAAGTTAGCTTTAAGCATGTGGACTTCCAGTATGTGGCCGATAAACCTCTGATTCGTGACTTTAATCTTGAAGTCAATCCTGGTGAAATGGTGGCCATTGTCGGTCCTACCGGTGCCGGAAAATCAACCATTATCAACCTCCTCATGCGTTTTTATGATGTGACGGCTGGTTCTATCTCGGTGGATGGTCATGATATTCGTCACTTGTCACGTCAAGACTATCGTAAACAATTTGGTATGGTGCTTCAGGATGCTTGGCTCTTTGAAGGAACTATCAAGGAAAATCTTCGCTTTGGTAATCTTGAGGCGACTGACGAAGAAATCGTTGAAGCCGCTAAGGCTGCCAATGTGGACCATTTTATCCGTACCTTGCCTGGTGGTTACAACATGGAAATGAACCAGGAATCAAGTAATATTTCACTGGGACAAAAGCAGCTTTTGACCATTGCCCGTGCGCTTTTGGCTGATCCAAAAATCTTGATTTTGGACGAGGCAACTTCATCAGTTGATACCCGTCTGGAACTCTTGATTCAAAAGGCCATGAAGACCCTTATGCAAGGTCGAACAAGCTTTGTCATCGCTCACCGTTTATCAACTATTCAAGAAGCAGACAAGATTTTGGTCCTTAAAGATGGACAAATCATCGAACAAGGGAACCATGAATCCCTCCTTGCAGATAAAGGCCTCTATTACGATTTGTATAATAGCCAGTTTGCGGAGAAATAAACAAGAAAATCCATCAGTTCATAACTGGTGGATTTTTTCTGAATGTGACGAGCAATAAGAGAGACTTCCCCGGTAAGAGAAGTCTCAAAATCAATATTTATTTCTCAGCACGTCGTGTGACGAACATGGCATCTCCGAAACTGAAGAAGCGGTAGCGTTCTTGGACGGCGTGTTTGTAGGCATCGAGGACAAATTCACGACCAGCAAAGGCTGAAACCAACATGACCAGAGTTGATTTTGGAAGGTGGAAGTTGGTTGAAAAGGCGTCTACGACTGTGAATTGGTAGCCTGGTTTGATAAAGATATTTGTCCATCCTGAGTCGGCTTGGAGTTGACCATCGTATTTATTGCCGATTGTTTCCAGTGTTCGGATAGAGGTTGTTCCAACAGCCACAATGCGACCTCCAGCAGCTTTGACACTATTGAGGGTATCGGCAGCTTCTTGGCTGAGAGTGTAAAACTCAGAGTGCATCTCATGTTCGTCAACATTCTCAACAGAAACAGGTCGGAATGTTCCCAGTCCAACGTGGAGGGTGAGGTAGACCAATTTTACGCCTTTGGCTTCAATCTTTTGAAGCAATTCAGGAGTGAAATGGAGACCAGCTGTTGGAGCAGCGGCAGAGCCATTTTCCTTGGCATAGACCGTTTGGTAACGGTCACGGTCTTCTAATTTTTCATGGATATAAGGTGGCAATGGCATCTCACCCAAGCTTTCCAAAACCTCAAGGAAGATACCGTCGTAGCTAAATTCTACGATACGCCCACCGTGATCCAGTTCCTCAGTGACAGTGGCAGTCAAGCGCCCATCACCAAAACTAACCTTAGCACCTACTTTAAGGCGTTTGGCTGGCTTAGCCAAAACTTCCCATTGATCTCCTTGGGTATTTTTCAAAAGGAGAAATTCCACATGGCCGTGGGTATCAGGCTTTTCACCATAGAGACGGGCTGGAAGCACACGTGTATTGTTCATAACCAAGGCATCGCCAGGATTAAGCTGGTCAATGATGTGGTCGAAGTGGGTGTCAGTCATTTCCTTGGTTACAGGGTCAATGACCAAGAGTTTAGAGGCATCACGTTGCTTCAAGGGTGTTTGGGCAATCAGTTCCTCTGGCAGTTCAAAATCAAAATCGTTTGTATTCATTTGTTTCCTCGTTTAAAAATGTTCAGCCTTTTTATTATAGCACGATATAGGACGACCGTCATTAAACTTGTCGAGTGAAAGCGCTTGACAAAAAGGTTAAAAAAAGAGATAATAAAGAAAATGGTATATACCAATTAGCGAGGTGTGAAAAATGAAAACGATTATTGTAAAAAATCAACTTGAAGGAGGAAAAGTTGCCTTTGACCTTTTAAAAGAGAGCCTTGCAGCGGGTGCTCAGACATTGGGATTGGCGACAGGTAGTTCCCCTATCGCCCTTTACCAAGAGATGGTTGAGAGTGACTTGGATTTTTCGAAACTTTACAGTGTCAATTTAGATGAGTATGTTGGCCTATCGCCGGACCATGAGCAGAGCTACCATGCTTTCATGCAAGAACATCTTTTTAATGCTAAACCATTAAAAGAGAGCTTCTTGCCTGACGGCATGGCTGAAGATTTGGAGCAGGCAGCTAAGGACTACGATGACATCTTGTCCCAACATGTCATTGACTTGCAAATCTTAGGAATTGGAAGTAATGGGCATATTGGTTTTAATGAGCCAGGTACGTCTTTTGATAGTCAAACCCATGTGGTTGACTTGACTGACAGCACCATTGAAGCTAATAGCCGTTTCTTCGCCAGTCGAGACCAAGTTCCTACAAAGGCTATTTCAATGGGGATTGCTTCCATTATGGCTGCCAAGAAGATTATCTTGTTTGCCTATGGCGACAAGAAGGCAGATGCCATTTTCAAGATGGTAAAGGGTCCGGTAACAGAGGAAGTACCGGCCAGTGTCTTGCAACATCATCCAGACGTGACTCTTATCTTGGATGAAGCAGCCGCTGCGAAATTGTAGGATAATACATGAGTCAAGAAGTTACGAGTATAGAAAAAAACAGGTTGAGCTAATGCTACTCAACCTGTTTATTAATGAATAAATATAATATAGATTTTGACCTCAAATATTTACGTTACCTAATTATTACTCATTTTTCATCAATTACCTAAAGTTCTTTAGTCGGAATATTCCCTATTTTTATTGGTAATAAAATCTCTATTTGATATTGTCCATCTTTTATAAAGCGTTTGATATTACCTTGATATTCTTGAACAAGAGCATCGATATTTCGCAACCCCCAGCCATCTTTTTGACGGGATTTACGAGTAGATTTTTCTTTCTCATCAAAATTATTTCTAATTTTGATAAAAAGATTTTGTTGAAAGTATCGGATATTAAGTGATAAGCTTCTTTCTTTATTTGGTAGTCTGAGACAAGCTGCAATACTATTGTCTAGGCAGTTTCCTAATATAACAGCTAAAATATCTGGTTGAATAGATAATTCTTGTGGTACAAAGCAATCAATTTCCATTTCTATCTCATCTTTTAAATGATGTAGTTTTTGATTAAGTAAGAAATTAATAGTTTGATTTTTAGAGTAGAAAGTTTGTTCACATACTATACTATCTGTTAATGAATAAAGATAATCTTTTGCCTCTTCAGGATTTTTCTCTAAAAGCGATAAAAGAGTCAAATGTTTATTTTTTAAGTCATGACGAAGGCTTTGGAGACGTTGATATTCTTCTTGAGATTGTTGTATTTCTCGAACTTGAAACTGTAGCTGTTCTTTTTCCAATTGATTTTGGTAATATTGCTGCTGTTGACGAGCAAGGTACAGATTAAAATAAAGAGAGGAAAGAGTCAATACAATGAGAGATGAGAGAGAAATGATTGACAGGTAATCTGCTCCAAATACCCCTCCTTGAATGGCAGATATTGTAAAAGCAAAGAAAATAGATAAAAGAGGCACGATAAACTGATAAAGCCAGTTTCCCTTAGAAGTAGCAATACGAAGCCTTTGATGGGATAGGAGAAGCTTTCGTAAAATAAGAGTTATTCCTGTAGATAAGATGAAACTTATTCCGAGATACAAACTAATGGCTTCTAAATTTTTTGATAGTTCCCCTAAAGGTAAAATTAGTTGGATTCCTTGGTTTAGGACAGCCCCTGCTAACAAACTTAGACTAGTTTGTAAAAGAATCCAGAAGGAAGACTGGCGAATAGGATAATCAAAATTGAGGCCGATTAGATAGTATTCTAAAATGTTTAGAAGGAGATTACTGACCAAAAAAATACGACTTTCAGAGAATAGGAACACGAGTTCCCCATGAAAAATCAATATGAAAAAAAGGGCTACTAAAGGCTTCTTTTTCATATTGATTTTAGACAATGGTCTATAAAATAACATACTTGCTAGAAATAAATCGTACAAGATACTGATTATTCGTAATCCTACTAACATTAAAAATGCCTTTCACTTAGATAGCTGTAATACTTTTCTTTAAAAGAAAACTGAAACTTTCTACTAATTGGGAGTAGGTGTTCTTCAGTCCCATTTAGTAAAATAGTAACTGTTTTTGAGTCAAAGTCTTTGATGTATTTGGGGTTTAAAATATAGGAAGCATGAATTTGAATAAAATAATTAGGGAGTTTTTCCAAAATCTCTTTTGTTTTTAGTAGAGACTTGTATGTACCTGTCTTTGTGTATATAAATACTGAACGTTTATCTTTCTCAAAAAACACAATATCGCTCGAAGGGACAGAATAATTGTGTTTACCAAATGAGAAGGTAAAAAGTGCTTGGCCTATATCCAAAAAACGCAAAATACGATCCAATACTTTCGTTAACTTTTGAGGTTCTATCGGTTTTACGATATAGTCAAAAGTCTGAACTTCGAAGACTTGTTCCATATAATCACGATAACTTGTCACAAAAATAATAGGAATGAAAGGATTAAATTTTCTAATCTTCTGTGCTACGTCAATTCCATTGATTCCTGGCATATTAATATCCAAAAAGACACAGTGGGTATCTGGTGTTAGTTGATTTAACAGTTTTTGTGGATTTGTATAAAGTTTTGTTTCTAGAGGAAATTTATCATAAGAAAGTAAATAATGTTCTAATTGACTAGCATCTCTATCAGAGTCATCACAAATAGCAACTTTTAACATTGAAAACCTCCTCACTCATTTCTGAATGTTAATTATAACGTTAAATTGGTCAATTATGACATAATCATAAGACTCTCTTAAGGTTATTATACAATAACCCTATCAAAAATGAAGTATGCTGGAAAATCTTTTCAATATGGAGAAATAAAATTATGACCTTTGAGACGCTCACCATTGAAAATCTAACAAAATCATTTGATAAACAACATTTTGCCAATAACCATATCTTCTTAGAGATAGAAGCTGCAAAAATCACAGCTCTTTTAGGACATAATGGTGCTGGTAAATCAACCCTTTTAAAGCAAATGATTGGCTTTATTAAGCCTGATCAGGGAGATGTCCACTATGGAGATATTTCTTTTATACATAACCGTAAACAAGCTCGAACAATGATGAGTTATATGTCACAACAGTATGCACCACTTGACAAGTTAACTGTTGAGCAAAATTTAGAGATGATTGGAAGAATGAGAGGGTTAAGTACCTCAGAACTCCAAAAAGAAATTGAGCACCTTCTAGCAGATCTGGAAATAGAAGAATACCGTGATAAACAAGGGAAGAATCTTTCAGGAGGGCTAAAACGGCTTACATCTTTTGCCATGGCATTAATTGGCTCTGCTGATATCATGCTTCTTGACGAACCAACCAACGATGTTGATCCTGTACGTCGTGAAAAACAGTGGCGATTATTACAAAAACTGGCTTATAAAGGACACACTATTATCATTGTTACCCACAATCTACTAGAAGTTGAAAAATATGCGGATAATTTTGCTCTTTTTAACCATGGTAAATTATTAAAATCTGGTCCAGTACACCAAATGTCTTATAAAAATCATTATCAAATTTCTTTCAATTTTGTTAGTAAAGAATTTTTAAGTCTATTCGAACATTTTACGATAGCCAATGGTTGTGTTTGTCAGATGGAAATTGAGGAAAGTGAATTAACCCGAATACTCATTCAAGTTAAGGAAGGTCTAGAAAAAGGGCTTATTTCGAACCTTTCAGTTAAGATGAAAACATTATCTATTTCCGATCTTTATAAAGAGGAGCTTGTTAACTGATATGACTCAATTTTTTTACTTACTTCGTTGGAACTATCTTCGACAAAAAGATCTATTCATTCTATTCACACTAGCTCAAGTGCTTTTGTCCGTTTCACTTCTTTTTGGGTATCCGTTGGTAATTGGTAAGATGGACACAACAACTGCTTACTATCTTGCCTCTGGATCAGTTTTAATGGGAGTCATTTCTATTGGCTGTACGATTTCATCTCCTGTTATAGCCAATGCCAAGTCAGAAGGTCATGTGGACTATATTCGAGCTTTACCTATTCCTAGAATTCTAATTTCTTTAGCTGACCTATGTATATGGTTAATTGCTATTTTACCAGGTGTATTCTTCTCTTTTTTATTAGGCTGTCTTCGCTTTTCTGTCCAATTAAATTTGTCAATTTTGTCTGTTTTTGTGATGCTGCTTATTTGCCTAACAATGATTAGTCTAGGATTTTCAATTGCTTATATTTTTTCCCAAAATATTGTCACGCTAATGTCTCAGCTTATTTTGATGATTGGTCTTATGTTTTCACCTATCATGTATCCGGCAGGTCGTCTTCCAGATTGGTTAGATCAACTTTATTTTTTACTTCCATTTGTCCCTTCTGCGAATCTTCTTAGAGCTAGCTTTTATAGACATGGAACTGTTTCGCTTGTAGATATAGGAGTTCTTATTTTCTGGATTTTTCTGACACAACTGCTTATCTTAGGGACACTACAGAAAGAGTTGTAATACTATCTTATGGAAAACAATCCCACGAAACTCAGGTTGAGGCATCTGGCACTCAGCCTTTTTCTTTTGTGAAAAGTCACTTCCAAGCAAATCAATTGCCTAGCTCTCTTTGATAGCGCTATAATAATTAAGTTGACTTTGATTATCAAACAACAAATATAGATATTTCATAAAGAAAGAGGACATACAATGGCAAAACCTATTCGAGTATTGCTTTATTATAAATACCTTCCCATCGAAAACGCTGAGCAATTTGCGGCTGACCACTTGGCTTTCTGTAAGTCAATCGGCCTCAAAGGACGTATCTTGGTCGCTGACGAGGGAATCAATGGAACGGTTTCTGGTGACTATGAAACCACTCAAAAATACATGGACTACGTTCACAGCCTTCCAGGGATGGAGGACCTCTGGTTCAAGATTGATGAGGAAGAAGAGCAAGCCTTCAAGAAGATGTTTGTTCGCTACAAGAAGGAAATCGTCCACCTTGGTTTAGAGGATGATAACTTTGATAGCGACATCAATCCACTTGAAACGACAGGTGCTTACTTGTCACCAAAAGAGTTTAAAGACGCTCTTTTAGACGAGGATACTGTTGTCCTTGATACACGTAACGACTATGAGTATGACCTTGGTCACTTCCGTGGAGCCACTCGTCCTGATATTCGCAACTTCCGTGAATTGCCACAGTGGGTTCGCGACCATAAGGAAGAGTTCATGGACAAGCGCGTGATTGTTTACTGTACTGGTGGTGTCCGCTGTGAGAAATTCTCAGGTTGGATGGTCCGTGAAGGCTACAAAGATGTTGGCCAATTGCACGGTGGTATCGCAACTTACGGAAAGGATCCAGAAGTTCAAGGGGAACTTTGGGATGGTAAGATGTATGTCTTTGATGAGCGTATTGCCGTTGATATCAACCATGTAGACCCTATCGTTGTCGGTAAGGATTGGTTCGATGGCACACCTTGTGAACGCTATGTCAACTGTGGTAACCCATTCTGTAACCGTCGTATCCTTGCTTCAGAGGAAAATGAAGACAAGTACCTCCGTGGTTGCTCACACGAATGTCGTGTTCACCCACGAAACCGTTATGTCTCTGAAAATGGTTTGAGCAAAGAAGAAGTTGTCGAACGCCTTGCGGCTATTGGTGAAAGCTTGGATGTAACCCCTGCCTAAGTTTAAATAGAGAAGAAGCTGAGAGAAATCTCGGCTTTTTCAAGCTTCTTATTTGTAATCATTCTAAATAACTGTTAAAATACTATTTAGAATGATTCTAAATAAGGAGTAATAAAATTGGAAGATAAGAATTTTGCAGAACGTTTAAATATTTTGAGAGCTGGTGTCTTGGGTGCCAATGATGGTATCATTTCCATTGCGGGAGTGGTTATCGGTGTGGCCAGTGCGACATCAAACATTTGGTTTATTTTGATTTCAGCCTTGTCAGCGATTTTTGCCGGTGCCTTTTCAATGGCAGGTGGCGAATATGTCAGTGTGTCAACGCAAAAAGATACCGAAGAAGCTGCTATTGCTAAGGAACAAGCCCTTTTGGATCGCTCACCTGAGGCAGCTAGAGAAAGTTTGTATCAAACCTTCCTCAGTCAGGGGGATTGCGAAACAGCAGCGGAAGTTAAGGTCAATCAGGCCTTTAGTAAAAATCCAATCAAGGTCTTGGTTGAGGAAAAATATGGCGTTGATTTAGAAGAAATCACAAATCCATGGCATGCTGCCGT
>OFCO01000117.1_pt1 | contig 43669 bp, 39 predicted proteins | sample 1520821 | NCBI WGS metagenome assembly OFCO01 (sample SAMEA2699031, study PRJEB24076) | metagenome | biome: Human gut stool | place: Spain | collected 2012-09-21
ACCGCTTCCATCAGAGTCAAGCCAAAGGTCTCCCACTGAGAGGCGGTGACATAAAGTTCATACTGTGGGTAAACTTCACGCAAATCCGCATGACCCCGAAGTTGGATGAAGTCACCTGCCCCAAGAGTATCAATCAGATCTTGTAGATTCTCTTTCTCGCCACCTTTGCCGTAGATGTCAAAGTGAAGATTTGGCTCTTTTTCATGAGCAAGGGCGACTGCTCTTATAGCTAAATCCAAGCGTTTACGTGGGTCTAATCGAGAGGCCGTTATCAAACTAAGGGGCTTTCTCTGACCATCTGGATAACTAAGATTATCCAAGTGACCTACAGGTAGGGCATAGATAGTAGCATCGTTTAGCCCTTGTTTCTGAAGGGTAGACTCTAGTACTGCTTTTTGTGCTTCAGTCGCTGTGATAAAGAAATCAAACCGCTGGGCATACTTAAAGATATAGTAATACTCATAGTAGAGTCCACCATTTTCAAACTCATGCTCTGAATGGAAAACAAAACCTAATTTTGCAGGTGATTGAAGCTCTAAAATTGGTCGTGCAAATGCAATCAAGGCAGCCCTATCTAATAATAGGGTATCTTCTTGTGTCAAGGAAAGGCGAGCCAAAAAGCGACGCATGACTTCCGTTTGTGACACTAAAATCTCATTTTCCAACCTGTACAACCAAGTAGCTCCCTGCTTGAGTTCTTCAAAAGCAATATGACCATCTTGGTTATGGAAACTTCTTCTGATGAGGATACCCTTTTCAAAGTATTCTGTAACCAGTTTACGGGTTCCATACCACTCACGCTTCAACAAAATACCATTCGTAAGGTAATCGACATATCGGACACACCCCTTTTTATAAGGGTCCATTGTAAAGATGAGTCTACTTCCATCTGAAAACTCATAAAGGAATTCAGTTTCATCTTGCCTCTTCAAGTCCAGTCGTGTTAACTGGAACTGCTGTTGCAAGGCTCCCACTGTCAACGACGGAATATAACCATCTTGGTCGGTAAAACAGACATAGGCATGCAGGAATTCTTCATAGCGATGTCCCAGAGAAAGATAATAATCCAATTTATAGGGTTGAGGCCAAGTTGTGAAAACAAATTTAGCAGGCGTATTTAATTCACGCAGCATTAAAGCTCTGGATGCCTGGGCCACATCAACACCATTAGGCTCATAGCCCACCAGTAGGTTAAAGGTGTAAATCGTCATCTTTCTCCCCCTTCCAATTGATTAAAGAAAGCCATGATTTCTGCCCTATCAGCCAGTTTTAAAGCCTCTTTTTGAGCCTTAAGCGCTCTAGGAAAGCAATCTTGTTCCTGCAAAAGTTGGCGGATACTTTGCCCCATTTCCTCCACCGAAGCAAAAACAGTTGGTAGGGCCTTATAGTATTGACGGTGGACCGTTGAAGCCAAACCATACAATAGTTGCTCATTTGCAATAGCCTCAAGCGTCACATCAGAAACCTCACTGCCATAATTCAAATCGAGATAAATGGAAGATTTCCTTAGCAGCTCTCGATATTTCTTACGACTAATTCCAGGATAAAGATGGACATTCGTCTTTTCCTCCAAGCAAGTCAATTTAGGTCCCATACTAGTTAAGGCTGCAATGTGAAAGTCAATATCTGGAAACTTATCAACCAAACCAGCTAGTCCCTCAATATTTTCCGAAGCAGTCATGACCATGGCCTGGGCAACAAAAGGTTGATTTCCTTCTTGTTCTGCACCAGCGAGATAAATCAATCCCGACCTACGCTCCTCTTGAGGATAATAATTAGTAATCAAAATATGGCTCACCTGATTTTGGAGATACTCAAGATTATCATGGCTACCAGAACAATAGACCAGTCGTTCAGCTTGTAACAGTGGAAGCAAATTAGGATCCATACAAATGATAGCTTCATCTGACTTTAGGATCTGCCCAAGAACAAACTTAATTACATCATCCTTGCCTGAGAAAATCCTATCTCTTCCCACAGAACCCTGATGAATCAAGTAATCTTCTTGGATATAATGCAATAAGACTTCCTCTTGCGCACGATTAAAGTAAATATCCATGAGGGCTCCCCCCTCATCATCTAAAAGACGTTGCTTGGTCCGCCATCCATAACGGTTATAGTCATCAATAGCGACAACCTTTTCCCCTTGGCCGAACCACTCAACCTGCTTGACCGTGCGCTCTCTAACATTTTCACGAAAAATAATATTAGCTCGACGATCTTTGCCGTCAAAAAGATAAGTCGTAATTCCCAAAGTCCAAAGCTCCCAATAAAGAGGAACTGACAAATCGTTAAAAAAGAGAGGTTTGCCTTGGTAATCATCCTCAGAGGAATAACTAAATGACGATGCTAAACTTATAGTGTTTTCATCTACATTCGTTTCAAAATTAGTGAAAAACACTCGTGATTTCATCCCCAAAGAGTCTAGCAATCTTCTCAGTTTATCCGTCGCTTGACTGGGTTCTTGTGCAATAATGAGCATAGTTATCCTTTCTAACTATTTCAAGCAATAAATAGCTTTAACCTATCCCTTTATTGCTCCAAAAATCTCAAGTTGACCTTTGCTATCTGATAGGTCTCCGTATCTTGAAGATTGGCTTCTTCCAATTTTTCAATGGCACGCTTCAAACGAGTCTTATAAATATAACGATGCCATGTTAAATCATAGCCCAACATCCCTAGCAGTGCTAGTTTTTCATTTTTAGCTTCCATCTCATCTAAGACACGCTTTTCCGTCCAGACCTGTGACAAGGTATCCTTGCGCCCTACTCGATACCAGTAGATACATTTTTCAGTGTGAATCACACGATTAGCCTTTAACAAAAGCTTATACATAAGGAAGTTGTCTTCGACATTCTTTCCAACCGGAAAACGCAGGTCCTCAAATAAGGAGATTTTATAGAGCTTCATCATGGCACATGCCCAAGCCATATCTCTTGTCTCCTGGATAGCATCATGATCAATAATATCTCTTCCCTCATAAAGGGTTTCAGAATAATCATCCTCTGTCAGCTTAATCAAAAACTTACTCGTACTATCATTAAACAAATTATAATTGCCAGTAGAAACATCTGCCTCATACTTTTTCAGCTGATCATACAAGGTCTCCACATAATCTTCTGTCACCCAATCGTCTGGATCTACAAAAGTAATGTAATCACCTGTAGCCAAATCAATCCCCGTATTTCGAGCTGCAGATAAGCCACCATTAACTTGTCGGACATAGCGAATACGTGAATCTTGCTTGAAGAATTCCTTGCAAATGGCTTCTGACTGATCAGGAGAACCATCATTAACAAGAATGATTTCAAGATGAGGATAGGTCTGGTTGACTATCGTTTCCAAACACTTCCGTAAATAAGCTTCCACATTATAAATGGGAATAACAATACTAACTACTTCTTTATTTTCCATTGATTATCTCTCAATCGTCTCTAGATATTCTCGAACAGCCTTCACCATTTCATCCACTTGGTCATTCTTAAACACTTGATTCTTCCCAGTTTGGTCATGATTGGTCCCTTCAAAAGAGAAAACAGGAAGCCTCAACTGATGAATCGTTTCTGTAATATGATCAACCTCGTCAAATGGATTAATATCCAAATAAAAATCTATTTTTTCCAAAACCTTGCGACTGGTTAGAGGATCAAATGAGGGATAGAGGATAAGATTTGGATACTGCTCCAACTTCACCAAATTAAAACCAAAATGAGAGTGGGCCAAGACATGAAAAGCCACATTTGGAAGGGCTTGTAACAGACGTTCCAACTCAAAAATATCTGCCGTATTGGTATAAATAGCCGTATGATAAGAAAAATCTCCCACCATATCACTAAAGTTGAGCTTTACGGCTGGCTTTCTCAATAAGATATCTTCCCAAGATAGGGCGTAATAGAACCACCAAATATCCCTGAAACGATTAAAACGTTTAGAAGTCCAAGGCTTATTGTAAGAGGTGTAATGGATAACTGCTGGTACTCCTTTAAAGGCATCATACCAATCCAGATCACCGTATATGTACTGGTCCTTATCAGAACCCACCTGAAGATTATAAGTCCAAGGAAGTCTGAGCCAAGCATCCTTAAAATACAAATTCAAGATTCCCTGATCACCATAGACTTCTTGGTGATGTTTCTGCGTTAAATCAAAGAGAGATTCTGTTACCTTATGTTGGCGCCACCAGGCAGTGTCAATAAGCATCAAACCAGCATTGAAACCTTCCGTCGTCGTCGGACAATCCACTACTGCTCCAATACCAAGACCATTCAAATCTACCTCAAAAAGCGGTGACAAATCTTGTGTAAAAATCATATCACTATCTAAATAGAGAACACGATCTTCTTGAACAAAGTCAGGAATCACATAACGGAAGAAAGTCGCATAATGAATATGTGCACTCGGAAGCGAAAATGCTTTAAAACTTTCTGCAGATACTCGACAATTGACAACCTCCGATGCAATGGTTTCTAAACGACGATTCATAAGCGCAAACCATTCTGTTGGTAAATTCTCATTTAAGACATAGATTTTCCAATGTCCCTGATGGGCGCATAGAGACTTAAGAGCTACCTCTAACTTTTCCATGTAAGATAGGTCGGCTACAAATACAACTGATTTTTTATCCATGTTTTCTCCCTCTCAAACTCTAATAAGAATATCATTTTTTAGAAAACATTACAATTTCTACACTTTAAAAACTCAGCCTAGTGGCTGAGTTAGATGGAAGACAAAGTCTTCTTAATTTAAGATGCCTTAAAATCATTTATCTAGGTTCTCAATCAGCCTAGTGCTAACTCAGAGAAGAATTGCCTGCCAGTGCTGACCAGATTTGCAACAGCAAACCTTGACAATCACACAACTAAAAAACCAAACATCGCTTGAATTAGAGATAGCTTTAATAAAAGATCAAAAGTCCTATTCTACAGAGGCACCGTTACTTGCGATAACTTCCTTATACCAGTTAAAGGATTTCTTCTTAGAGCGTTTAAGACTACCATTACCATCGTTGTCACGGTCCACATAGATGAAACCATAACGTTTCTTCATTTCACCAGTTCCGGCAGAAACAAGATCGATACAACCCCATGTTGTGTAGCCCCAGAGCACTACACCATCTTCATTGATAGCATCACGCATGGCCTTGATGTGAGCCGCCAAGTAGTCGATACGATAATCATCTTCAACATAGCCATTTTCATCTGGCCTATCCACAGCACCAAGCCCATTTTCAACGATAAACATCGGTTTTTGGTAACGATCCCAGATAGCATTGAGGGTAATCCGAAGACCTAGTGGGTCAATTTGCCAGCCCCACTCTGAAGCTTCCAAATAAGGATTTTTAATAGATTCAAAAATATTTCCGGCAGTCTTTCCATTAACTTCTGGATCACCTGAAGCCACACGACTAGCATAGTAAGAGAAGGAAATGAAATCAACAGTATGCTCTTTAAGAAGGGTCAAATCTTTTTCCGTCATCTCAAGCTCAATGCCATCACGTTCCCACTGTTTCTTAGCATAATTTGGATACTCTCCACGAGCCTGAACATCAATAAAGAAATAGCTACTACGGTCTTCTTGCATAGCTGCCCAGTAGTCCCGTGGGTGGGCTGTATTTGGATAATACTGACCCGCCGCCAACATACAACCGACCTTATTGTCAGGGTCAATCTCATGGGCCAACTTCGTCGCCATAGCTGAAGCTACCAACTCATGGTGGGCCGCTTGGTATTTCACCTGCTCCTCATTTTCAACCTCTTCAAAGCAAAGTCCTGCTCCCATAAATGGTGCATGAAGAATCATATTGATTTCATTGAAAGTGAGCCAGTACTTAACCAAACCTTTATAACGTGTGAAAAGGGTACGACAAAGATTCTCATAGAAACCAAGCATCTTACGGTTACGCCAGCCACCATACTCGGTAATCAAGTGCATAGGACAATCAAAGTGCGTAATGGTCACCAAGGGTTCAATGCCATACTTATGACATTCCTTGAAAAGGTCCTCGTAAAAGGCGAGACCAGCTTCATTTGGCTCAGCCTCGTCACCCTTAGGAAAAATACGTGACCAAGCAATAGAAAGACGATAGGTCTTAAAGCCCATTTCACCAAAGAGAGCGATATCTTCCTTGTAACGGTGGTACATGTCGATGCTTTCCTTGGCAGGATAAAAATACCCGTCCTCAAAATCAAACATCTTGCGACGTCCAGTGATAATCGAAAGGCGGTCCTCACCAATTGGCACCACGTCAACATTGGCTAAACCACGCCCATCAGCATCATAGGCACCCTCACATTGGTTGGCTGCAGTCGCACCACCCCACAAAAATCCATCAGGAAACGTTAATTTTTTAGTCATTGTTCTACCTCTTCTGTGTGTCAACTTTATCTAGTAATAGTATACAATACTTTGCAATCGTTTTCCTATAGTTCACGACAAAAAATCGAGAATAGGATAGATTCCTACTCTCGATAATAACTCATTTCCAATTGTCTTCTAAAAATTGGTGACGAATAGCGCTACTCTGCGCATAACGTTCGGGATTAGTCTTATAAAATCCCTGATGGTAAGCTTCGGCTTCGTAGAAAGTCTCCGCAGGTTCAATCTTTGTCACGATTGGACGGTCAAAACGTCCTGAGGCCTGAAGATTAGCCTTAGATTGTTCAGCAATTTCCTTTTGACGCTCATCAAAATAATAAATCACAGGACGATAGTTATCACCACGATCCTCAAATTGTCCAAAAGCATCCGTCGGATCGGTCTGAGCCCAATAAATTTCGACTAAATCATCAAAAGAAATGATTTCTGGGTCAAAGATAATCTCCACCGACTCGGTATGGCCCGTCGTTTTACGGCAAACCTCCTCGTAAGTTGGATTTGGCACATGTCCTCCAGTATAACCAGAGCGAACAGATAGAATACCTTCTTGCTCCTCAAAAGGTTGCACCATGCACCAGAAGCACCCTCCGGCAAAAATAGCTCTTTCCATAGCGTCCTCTCTTACCAAACTGGTTCATCCAAACCTTGAGATGATTTCTTGATGACCTCTTTGACCTCGTCAGTATGATAAGCCTTGATAACTTTCTTGATAGCATCAGCCTTATCTGATTTTTCCCAACCTTTTTGGGCTACAAGTAGATTGTACCATTGCTTAGTATTTTTACTAGCAGGCTCTACGTAGATAGCTGTCTTAGGATTAATACCAGCCTCTGTAACGAAGTCATTATTAATAATGGCCGCATCAACAGAATCAAGGTTGGCTGCTGTCTGAGCAGCATCAACTTCTCTAATATTTAAATTCTTGCTATTTTCACTAACATCAGTCAACTTAGCCTTGTCATTTGCACCTACACTAAGCTTAATCAAGCCAGCAGACTGCAAGAGGTTAAGGGCACGACTTTCATTAACGGCATCATTTGGAATGGCAATCGTAGCACCTTCTGGCAATTCTTTAATGTCCTTATACTTGTTCTTACCACCCTCTGTTCCAGAATAGACACGGAAGGCTGTAAAATAAGTCTCAGCAATTGGTACCAAGTCAGTCTTATGATCTGCGTTCCAGTTATCAAGGAAATTATAGTGTTGGAAAGCATTAATATCAATGTCACCATTATTGAGGGCTACGTTTGGTTGAGAATAGTCCGTAAACTCGCTGAACTTAAGCGTAACTCCCTCTTTTTTCAGGATTTCTTCAACCTTATCCCAGCGTGCTTGTTCAGACTCACTCTTAGCCATGGTCCCTACTCGGACAACTGTCTTATCCTTAGCAGCATCCTTACCACAAGCTGCCAAAATACCTACAGAAGCAACAGCAATAGCTACAAAACCTAATAGTCGTTTTATTTTCATCATTTTTCTCCTCTCAGATGAACCAATACCTTTAGTCTAACACGAATACAATCGCTTGACTAATTCATATTCTTAATTAGTTGATAGAGAGGGCTTATCAAAAAAAGAGTAAGAACTCAATCTTACTCTACAATTGTTGCTCCAAGAACATTTTTAAAATGCCCAATCGCAAAATCATGTGCTTCAGGCGTCAAGGATGCTGTTGCACTTGCTACAACCTCGATATCATAACCTAGATTATAAGCATCGATTGCCGTATGTAGCACGCAAATATCTGTTAAAACTCCCGTCAAAACGACTGTTGTCACACGACGTTCACGGAGACGAATATCCAAATCAGTTCCTGAAAAGGCTGAGTAATGACGCTTATCCATCCAAAAGACACGACTATCATCCTTGATGGCGTCATACACTCCAGCTAATTTGCCATAAAGTTCACGTCCAGATGTCCCTGCAATATTGTGAGGTGGGAAGAGCTTGGTCTCAGGATGAAAGGTATCTCCTTTATCATGTCGGTCCATAGCGACAAAGATATAATCTCCATTATCATAGGCTTCCTGTGTCACCTGAGCAATGCGGTCTTCAATGGCCTGAGCTGGCTTTCCAGCCGTCAACTTCCCGTCATCCGCTACAAAGTCATAAGAGTAATCAATTGAAATCAATGCTTTTGTCATGTTACTTTCTCCTTTTTAAAAAAGTGGGGCAGTTACCACCTACCTCACTTTTATGTCAAAATTTTTCTTATTCGTATTCTTTCAATTTGTCGTAAATACCTTCGTTAAGAACTTTAAGGTAAGTCCCTTTCATACCAAGTGAACGGCTTTCAATAATACCAGCTGATTCCAACTTACGAAGGGCATTAACGATAACTGAACGGGTGATACCAATACGGTCAGCGATAACAGAAGCTGTCAAACGACCTTCCAAACCGTCCAACTCATTCAAGATAGCTGAAACCGCCTTGATTTCTGAGTAAGACAAGGTATTAATAGCCATGTTAATAGCTGTTTGTTTACGAATGGTTTCTTCCAAGTTTTCTGTTTGAAGGTTCAACAATTGCAAACCAACTACTGTAGAGGCAATCTCAACCAAGATAAGATCTTCATCCACAAAGTCATGATCATTACGCCAGATGATGAAAGATCCAAGACGCATACCACCACCATAAATAGGCGCAATAGTCGTCAAACCATCTGGAAAGTCATCCTTTGATTCCACTGGGAAAATAGTCAAGTCACTATCAATACCAATATTTTCTTGAGTGTCATAGACACGACTGATACCACGTGTGTATTCTTCTGGGAGTTGTTTGGCTTCAAAAAACTCTTCTACACGATCGTTATTGGTTTTGTATTTCATGGCATAACCAAGGAGGGCCCCACCACCATTAACGATAGCAGCGTTACAATCGATGATGTCTGCCAACTGAGCAGCCATGTTATTGTATGGAAGATCTCCTTCCAAGCTATCTACTGAGCGTTGCAAGATAGATGTAATTTTACGAGTTTTAGCCAGCAAATTTGCCATATTTATTGTCTTCACTTTCTATTTGTAATCTTAATAATCTCAGGTCCTGTACCAAACATATCCGTCAAGACCCACTAGCCCTATCATTATAGCACACTTAACCTATAAATTGCAAACAATTGTCTGAAAATTATTTATTATTCTACTATTCATTATATTAAGTCAATTATGTCTTTTTCAGCTAAAACGTTCGGATTTTAGGCGAAATCTCTGCTTTTTAGGTATCAAGAAAACTGGACAAATCCTTTTGCCCAGTTGTTGACATATTAGCGCTTGTAATATGACAAGACACGTTCAATTTTATTTCCCAGATCAGCCAACTCTTCCACACGAGGAAGGTAAACGATACGGAAGTGATCTGGTTCATTCCAGTTAAAGCCTTTACCCGGAACCAAGAGAACCTTCTCCTTCTTCAAGAGACGAAGGCAGAACTCTTCATCATCGTCAATATCATACATATTACGATCAATTTTAGGGAAGATATAAAGCCCTGCATCTGGCTTCACAGCTGTAAGCCCTGGAATAGCATTAACGGTATTAGTGATGAATTCACGTTGTTCATAGATGCGACCACCAGGAATCAAGAGCTCATCTACAGACTGGTAGCCCCCAAGTGAGGTTTGGATAACGTGTTGAGAAAGCACGTTGGCACAAAGACGCATGTTAGCCAGCATGTTAAGACCTTCAATATAGCCTTTGACATTTCTCTTTGGTCCAGAAAGAACCATCCATCCCACACGGAAACCACAAATACGGTGTGACTTAGAAAGACCGTTCATAGAGACACAGAAAACGTCTGGTGCAAGGCTAGCAATAGCAGTGTGCTTCTTACCATCCATCACCAAGCGGTCATAAATTTCATCCGCAAAGATAATCAAATCATTTTGGCGTGCAATATCGACAATCTGTTCAAGAATATCTTTAGGGTAAAGAGCACCTGTCGGATTATTCGGATTGATGACGACGATTGCCTTGGTATTTGAAGTAATCTTAGACTTGATGTCATCAATATCTGGATACCAGTTTGATTTTTCATCACAGACATAGTGCACAGCGTTACCGCCAGCTAGACTGACACAGGCTGTCCAAAGAGGATAGTCTGGCATTGGCACCAATACTTCGTCTCCATCATCAAGCAAGGCCTGCATAGACATAGAAATCATCTCTGAAACACCGTTACCAATATAGATATCGTCAATATCCACATTTGGGAAGCCCTTAAGCTGGCAATACTGCATAATAGCCTTACGAGCTGAGAAAATCCCCTTACTATCTGAATACCCTTCACTGTTACGAACATTCATAATCAAGTCACGAATGACTTCATCTGGTGCTGTAAAGCCAAATTCCGCAGGATTTCCCGTATTAAGACGAAGAATCTTTTCACCGTTAGCAATCAAGCGGTTGGCCTCATCCAAAACCGGTCCACGAATATCATAGGCAACGTGTTCCAACTTTGATGATTTATCAAATGTTTTCATAAGTTAATCCTTTCAAAAAATACTAAAAGTAGATACATCTAGTAGAAAATAAAAAATTCAACACCTGATGGGGAACCCTACTTTTATTGACACCATCTAAGGCTTAACCCATGGCATCATTTTAGAAGACTTGTCCTCTTCTCAATTATCACGTTTCTTACGAAGCTAATAACAGATTGTATTATACCTCTTTTTCAAGTAATCTTCAATTTTGGACAATATCAAAATCCCTTCACTGCGTAAATGCCTCTTTTTAGGTAAAGATTTAAAAAAAGATTTCAGAAAACATATAATAACGCTTTCACTTTTTAAATTAAAAGAGTATAATAGGGCTAAAGATAGGAGGTAGAGCTTATGTCTCAACAATATGAACGTATTATGGTAGCTATCGATGGTTCTTACGAATCCGAACTAGCCTTTATCAAAGGTGTGCATGTTGCAAAACGTAACGATGCACAGTTACTTTTAGTACACGTTATCGATACACGCGCCCTTCAAAGCGTTGCGACTTTCGACTCTTACATCTATGAAAAACTAGAAGACGAAGCTAAAGCTGTTTTGGCCGATTTTGAACGTCAAGCCAAGGAAGCTGGATTAACCAAGATTCGTAAAGTCATTGAGTTCGGTAATCCTAAGAGTCTTTTGGCTGTTGACATTCCTGAAAAGGAAAACGTTGACCTCATCATGGTTGGTGCAACTGGTCTTAATACTTTTGAACGCTTGCTTATCGGTTCATCTTCTGAATACATTCTCCGTCACGCAAAAGTTGACTTGCTCATTGTTCGTGACTCAGAAAAAACACTTTAGTCGCCTCTCACAAGCACCTACGGTGCTTTTTTTCATACGAAAAAGAACTGCGACCCTTTTGTCCCAGTTCTTTTGTTTATTCTATTTTTCAGACTTAGCCGATTCAGATACCTCTTCAGACTCTGAACTTGCTTGACTTTTTTCTTTTGACTCTTCACTAGCAGATTGGCTTGAAACACCTGCTTGCTCTAAAGCGAGGCTAGTTGAAAGGCTCGCACGCTCAGCTTCCTGACTAAGGCTAGCTTCAACAATCATCAATTCTTTTTGGCGCTCAGTCTCACGTTGGTATTCACGTTCTTCCAGTTCATCCTGACGTCGTCTTTCTTGCTCACGTCTTTGAGCTCTTTGACGCTCACGTTTAGCATGGCGTTTTTGCGTCTCATCAATCAAGACCTTTGTGTTGTCCTTAATACGCATCAACTTAACAAGACGAACCAAAAGTCTCCAAAGGAAGACAACAATGGACTCTGCAAAAAGTAGAATCTCTACTATAATGACTCCCAACAAACTCCAAGCCATGAAGAGTGTAATCAACAACTGCGTGAAAATCTTCTTCAAATCACCTAAGTGATTATTGTGGATATTAAGGGTCTCAAGGAAAAGATCCAAAATACCTTGCAAAAGATTAGACTTAACAGACTTATCTCCGTCAAGACTCAAGTCTGTTTGGACTTCTGCCGGAGTAACCACGGTCAATTCGCCATCTTGGTAGACTTCTACACGGTCTCCCAAATTGATAGCAAAATCAAATAGGGCTTTATCTATTTTCTTTAAGCGCCCATCAGGATGACTAAGATAGACAAAATCATCATCAATTTTTAATATACGAAACATAATTTACCTGCTTTTTAGTACTCCATAAATAATAGCAAAGTTAAAAAGCTCTTGTCAAGAGCTTGTCGAATGGATACAAACAATTTTAAATACGTCATAGACTAAGAACTTCTGCAAAAAACGTGAAATAAGAACTTATTTCACAAGCAAAGTGAACATCGGTCTAAAATTTTTCTTATGATAAAAATGCTTAAAACAGTCTGTTTCAAGCACTCCATAATATTTAAAACCGTTAGGAAAACTGTTTTAGGCTGAGCCTAAATCTCAAACAGTTATCATTTTAGTCCAAAGTTTTGACACCAACACGGTTCTTGTATTCTTGATAGGTTTCAGTATGCATGAGGGCCTTAGCATTTTTAACACGGTCCATAGTTGGTGGTTTGACCCCTTCCAAAGGATATGGAATACCAAGCTCACGCCACTTGAATTCGCCCATAGTATGATAAGGAAGAATCTCAAACTTATCAACATTCTTCAAGGTTTTAACAAATTCACCCAGCTTAATCAAGTGATCATCGAAGTCAGTCAATCCAGGTACCAAGACGTGACGAATCCAGACTGGCACTTGTTTATCAGACAGATATTTTGCAAAGGCCAAGATATTCGTATTAGGTTGGCGAGTTACAAACTTATGTTGCTCTGGGTCAATTTCTTTGATGTCAAGCAGAACCAAATCAGTCACAGCCAAGAGTTTGTCAACGACTTCATGATACTCAGGAGTATTACGGTAGGCAAAACCACAGGTATCAAGTGTACAGTGAATGCCTAACTTTTTAGCCTCTGTAAAGAGAGCCGTAACAAACTCAATCTGAAGCATGGCCTCACCACCGGATACAGTGATACCACCTTGCTCTCCCCAGAAATGACGGAAACGAAGAGCTTCTTCTAAGACATCCTCGACAGTACGCTCAACAGCCTTATTTGACTCCATAGCCCATGTATCTGGGTTATGGCAATATTGGCAACGCATCTTACAGCCTTGCATAAAAACAATAAAACGGATACCCGGACCATCTACGGATCCAAAACTTTCAGTCGAATGAACCAGTCCAGTCACCTGACTGTAATCAATTTCTGCCATGGCAGCCTCCTTGAAAACGCTTTTTACATAAACTCATTATACCTTTTTTACGAAAAACATGCTTCTTATCTGCCCGAATTAAAGCAAAGGTTATACTATAATACATCTCTAGTAAGGTGTAAACTATACTATACCAGAAAGAAAAATCGGAAATAAACCAGTCTTAGAACACAGACAAACGCATCTGAACATCCCATAAATAAGCATTTCTGTAAAGTCTTTAGTGTAAGCACAAAAAATATAAATTGAGACTCTCCGCTACGACAAAAACGCCTGAAACTTTTTAGTTTCAAGCGTTCATAATGTTGAGACTTAAAGCTTAAAAATGAGGCATGGAACTTCGAAAAAGTTCGCTTACGTCCATTATCACCTCAGGAAAATCTCAAAATAAGAGTTTATGTTAAATCTAAAACCAGAAAATATCCAGTCTTTTCTGATAGGTTAAGCACGTTTTTTGAAGCCCAAAAAGGCTGCTGCTGCAAGGAAGAAAGTCCCTGCGATTGTCAAGAAGGTTGCTGATTCTTCACCAGTCTTAGGAAGGGTTACTTCTTTTCCTTTAGCATCTTTACCTGTCAATGTTCCATCAGTGTTAACCTTAAATCCTACCGCTTCAGGAGCAACGACACTTGTTGTACCATCAGTATTTGCAATAACGACTTGGCTATTTTGTGTAGAAACAATTGTTTGGCCAGCTGCTGTCACAACTGGAGCTGCAGGTGTAACAGTCACAACAGGTTGTCCATTGACATTCACTGAAGGAACTTCAGGTGTTTGAGGGTTCTCTTTTGTTTCAGTATTAGCCGCTGGTGCTGCTGTATCAGGCTTATCAGCTGGTTTTTCAGCAGGTTTATCTGACGACTCAGTTGTTGGAGCCGGTGTTGCTGGCGTTTCTGGAGTCGCTGGCGCTGTTGGCGTCGTAGGAGTCTCAGGCGTCGCTGGTACTTCAGGGACAGCAGGAGCAGTTGGCGTTGTCGCTCCTGTATTTGAATCATTACTGCGAGCCAAATCGCCATCACTTGGCGCTGTAGAAGAGCCTGTTGTTCCACGCTCTGCTGTTGGTTGCGTGATCAAAGCATCATTTGTAGCAATGCCATCATCCGCAAAAGAAGTTACTGGTACTAAAGCTCCTAGGGTAAGGAAAAGCAATCCACTATAAATAGATTTTTTAGAAGCCATTAAAATTCTCCTTTTTTCATTTGTCAGTTAATTTATATTCTACCATAAAAAAGGTATAAAAGACTATTTTAATCAAAATCTTATCATTTTTTATTCTAAGCCTATCAAAAGAGCTAAATGTGTTTAAAATTCTTTAAATAAAAATGACAAGTCTGATAAAGATGTTTCTTCTCAAGTAAGTAAAGATGGCTTAATATCATGCTATAAGGCAGTTTTCTCATTTTATCATTTAGCTAAAGAAAATTTAAAATGAAGATAAGAAAAAAGCGTCCTCTCATAAAGAGATGGAACGCTCAATTATCATTTTCTGTTCTTATAGCTCTAGGGTTTTCTAATCAAAATCCTCTTAATGCTATTCTTCTACTTCCTCTGGAGCTTCTGTGATGATGACTTTCAGCTTGGTTACTCGACCATCCTTAACCTTGTCATTGATAAATTCAAGGTGTTTATCTTTATTAATCACTTCATAGTGTTCTTTGACCTCTTGGGTAGGAATAGCTCCCACACCAGTCAAATAGTAACCTGCGATAGTGTCAACATCATCACTCTCAAGTTCAGTGTCAAAGTATTCATTGAAGTCGTTAAGGGTCATAACTCCCTCAACAATATAGGTATTTTCTCCAATTTCACGAACTTCTACACTAGCTTTATCTGTTTCGTCATCAATCTCGCCGACGATTTCTTCCAACAAATCCTCGAAGGTCACTAGACCAGCCACACCGCCATATTCATCAAGCAAGATAGCCATTTGATTGTTGGTATTACGAAATGCCATCAAAAGATCGTTAACAAAGATTGTTTCTGGAACAAAGAGGGGCTCGTTCATGATGCGACGAAGCTTAACATTCTCAAAACCGAGCTCATAACCTGCTTGAAGGAGGTTTTTGGTATGGATAACACCGATAATCTTATCCTTATCATCTTCGTAGACAGGGATACGAGAGAAGCTTTGCTTAAGAATGGCTTGGATATTTTCCTGAGTGTTGTCTTCAATATCAATCATGAAGGCATCTGTACGAGGAACCATGACTTCACGCGCCATCAATTCATCAAGAGAGAAGACACCTTGAAGCATTTCGATTTCCTCAGCTTCAAGTGTTTCATCACTCTTGGTCAACATGTACTCAATCTCGTCACGTGTCATCTGCTCATCCGCATCATCAAAAGTCATAGGTGTCAAACGAGACAAAAGGTTGGTTGATGCCGAAAGAATCCATACAAAAGGACTGACAATCTTACCAGTTACGATAATGACAGGTGCTGAGTAGATGGCCAGATTCTCCTTAAGGTTCATGGCAATACGCTTAGGATAAAGCTCACCAAAAACGATAGAAATGTAGGTCAAGACTACCAAAGATACCACGCTACCAGCTGTTTTAGCCCAGGCTACATGACCAAACCAAGTTGCTATAACTGCTCCTAGTGAAGCAGAGAGACTGGCCCCTTGCAAAAGACTGATAAAAGTAATACCAACCTGAATAGTTGATAAGAAGTTATTGGGATTTTCAAGAACCTTGAGCAGGCGAATAAATTTCTTATCTCCCTCTTCTGCCTTTTGCTCGACACGAGAGCGATTGAGTGACACCAGGGCCATCTCAGACGCTGAGAAAAAGGCTGTAAGCAGGGTTAAAATGACTAGTAAAATAAATTGAAATAATAAGGACTGACCACTAGAGTCTTCCATTTTTTTCTTCTCCTCTAAAAAAATTCTGACTTTCATTATACCACAGTTTTACAATAAAAGCCCTTATTTTATGCTATAATTAGAGTAATTTACCATCAAAGGAGAGACTTATGTCACTTATACGATTAGAAAATGTCAGTTTGACTCGCCAAGGAAAAACACTCTTGTCCAACTTAAACTGGACAGTGGAGAAAGGGCAAACCTGGGCCATTCTAGGTCTTAATGGTGCTGGAAAATCCACTCTCCTACGTCTTTTGACCGCTGATTTTTTCCCAAGTGAAGGTCAAGCTGAGATCCTTGGCTATAGCTTTGGTAATGGCGATATCACAGGCCTTCGCAAACAGATTGGTATTGTTAGTTCCTTTATCACCGAGCGTCTGCCTAAGCATATGACCGCTGAAAAGATCGTACTTACCGGTAAGTACAAGAGTTCAATCCTCTATAAGGCATACGGCGACAAAGAATTACAAGAAGCTAAGGACATGCTGATATCACTTGGAGCTGGGGAACTGATTGGTCGCCAATACCACGGCCTCTCTCAAGGGGAAAAACAAATTTGTTTGATTGCTCGTAGCCTTATGGAAGATCCTGACATCATTATCCTAGACGAAGCGACTGTTGGCTTGGACCTCTTTGCTCGTGAAAAACTCTTGCGTCAGATTGATCGTATCACTTCACTTCCTCATGCTCCACTGGTCCTTTACGTCACCCACCACGCTGAGGAAATCACTGAAAATATGGACCACATCCTTCTGCTCCGCCAAGGAAAGATTGTGGCTCAAGGGGCTAAAAATGACATCATCACACCGGAAGTCTTGGCTGATTTCTACCAAAATCCTGTTCAAATTATCCCAATTGACGACCACCGTTTTTACATTAACCCACTTCTCTAAGAATTAATCAATATTTATGAACAACGTCAAAGAAACAAGTCCCTCAGACCATAGACTGGGGGACTTGTTCTTTTATCACCACTACTCTTTTATTTGAGATACGCCATACAAAATTAAGGCTGGAACGATGAGCTGTTCTATAGACGACTTTTGTCAAAAGATTTCACCATGTGATAAAATCTTTTGACTTTTACCGATTCGGTCAAAACTGTCCTTTTTGACCGAACAGCTTATAGAATGAACCACATAGACAAATAATATTGTCCACAAGCTAGCCTTTTGATAACTTAGTAGGTGTTAAAACAAAAAAACTTTCAGATATAGAAAACGAGGTAAAAACATGACTAAAGTAATAGGTATTGGATTAATAGGTACAGCAGTAACAGTTATCACTTACAGTATTCTCGGCTTCCCAAAATTGGAGGTGTCCCTTTGGCCACTCTTTCCAGTCGCTCTTTTTGCTTTCTTTGCAATAGAAAATCTTATCAAAAAAGATTATAAATCTAGCCTCATGAGTACTTTGATTGGTTTAATGATTGCTAATGCAATCTGTGACTTGCTCCCTATCTCAAATAGTGTTTTGATTGTTGCAGAAATCCTAACATGCCTTGGTCTAGGCTTTCTTTTTCCAAATCACGATAATGAAAAAGAGAGACATTAAAAAGAAGCCAAGAAAAATCTTGGCTTCTCTTTTGTGATAACATTCATTGCTTAAACTCGCCCTCGGGCTAGATTAATCATATCATAGGTTAAGGTATTGTTGGTCTCTTTGAGAGAGTAATCCTCCAAAGTATTGACCTCCTTACGAAGCTGTTTGGCGTAGCGGCTAGAGATTAACTCATCTTGTTCATATTCGTTGATTACTTTACGTTCCAAATAGTAGCCTCGCAACATCTCGTCGATATTATCAGGACTAAGGTGGGTGATAACCCGCTCAACAAAGGCTCCTGACTGGATAATCTCAGCCTCTTGTAAACGGCCACGCTTTAGATAAGACAAGAGGTCGGAGTGATAGACACCTTCCAGATTACTCAGGGCTTCCAATACTTGCTCAGTATTTGTCAAATAAAGCTCCGCCATGTGATCACGATTTTCCTCTGTTAAACGAGGAGCTCGTAACGTCTCCTCCTTGCCAAGATGAAATTTGAAGGTAAAGGCAAGGTGTAGGAGCCTACGTAGGCCTCGTACAAAGACAACGAAGGCATAGGAAAGGCTGGAGACGAAGCCACGGTTAATACGACGCTCCAATCCCTTGATATAACGCTGATAGAGATTGTATTCAAGTTCTGAAAGTTGCCCCTTCTTGTAGGCATACTCTAACCCTTCACTCTCGATTTCCATAATCATGACACGGATATTGGCCAGCTCTTCTTTGACATCATTGGACTCTTGTTCCAAGATGAGGTTTTCCAGACGTTGATTATAATTGTCAATGGTAGCGTAAACAGCACCCTGATGCTTAGACTGCTTCAGGTCCTTCCCAAGCTCTCCAACGACATCATTCAAAATAGCAATCTGCATATAGTGGTTGGTTGTATGGGCTGCCCCCGTTGCCAATTTTGGTAGGACTAAAATGCCTGTTAAAAAGCTTAAGAGGGTGACACCCGCCACTGTAAAGAGGAGAAGGCTATGTTCTAATGTCGTCATATCGGCGAGAGGAAGCAAGAGAATCGTCGCAATGGACACTGTTCCCTTAACCCCAGAGAAGGTCAGAAGAGTGGCACTCTTCCAAATTCTTTTTAGGGGTCTTTTGTTTTTCCAGGCTCTTTGGGCAAATACCGCACTAATCATGACAAATCGAATGGCAAACATGGTCGCTGTCAAAAGCACGATTGCTAGTAGCAACCAGAGATTATCGTAGGTGCTACTTTGCAGAACGGGCATGGCCAAGGTTGGTAATTCTGTCCCCAAAAGGAAGAAGACCATACCATTTAGCATAAAGGTAATGGTTCCCCAAATGGTATGCGAAATACTATCCAATTTGGCATCAAAAACCGTAATTTTTTTGAAACGGCTGGCTAGAGAAATACCAGCCACTACTACGGCAATAATGCCCGAGACATGAATCTCCTCCGCAACAAAGTAAGAGGCAATAGGGAGCACAAGTTCTAGTAGGAGTGCCCCAGTGACATCTGCTGCATCCATATTGTCCAGGATAGTCAAGAAGAGCCGATTAAGGAGGGCCGTGATTAGGCCGACCAGAAAGCCCCCCATAACGGAAAGGAACAAATTCCAACTAGCATCAAGGAGCGAAAAGGCTCCCGTCGTCAAGGCAGTCACCGCTACTTGAAAAGCGACCAGACCTGAAGCATCGTTCAAAAGCCCTTCACCCTGCAAAATATAACCTATCCACTTTGGAAAACTGAAGCGTTTGGCAATAGCTGAATAGGCCACAAAATCAGTCGGTCCAAGGGCCGCCCCGATAGCTAGACAGGCAGATAGAGGCACTGATACAGGCAGGATGGACTTAGCCAGATAACCGATTCCCAATGTCGATACGAAGATGACTGGAAAAATCAGAAATAGAATCAATTTCCAGTTACGTAGTATGCTGGTAATGTCACTCTCTTCCCCCTCTCGGAAAAGCAAGGGAGCGATGATAAAAGCTAGAAAGAGTTCTGTTTCAAGCTCAAAAACACGACCTTTGAAAAGTAAACCAATGCCCACTCCAAAAATAATTTGAATCAAGGGCAGAGAAAGTCGTGGAAAGATACGGTTGATAACGTTCGATAAGATCAAGCTAAAAAGAAGAACCAGTAAAGCCGATGATAGATGCATAGCTCCTCCTAATCTTCTTTATGGCAACAGTTTGAGAATAGTTCTTTTTGCTTACTAATTTTTTTATCAATGGCAGTGACGTCTTCCTTGGCTAAAAGTTTATGGCAACGTTCGACCTCAAGACTAGCCAGCTTTTTCTTAATTTTTGCCGTTTTACGGTTTTCGACTTTTTTCAAGGTGTCCTCGGCACTTTGCTTATCGATATATTTGGCCTGCATCTCCGCCAATTTTTCTTTAATATCTGTAATCATCGTAATTTCTCCAGCATCACCAAAAATGGTGGCGTGTTAATTTGATTGAGGGGTTGGTAAAGCATGGCTGTGAAAACACGTTGGTCCAAACCAATGACATACTCAAGAACAGCGTCCTTTTCCATATCACCACCATCATGACCGTAGTAAATCATAATCGCCAAGCGACCACCAACTTCTAAGCGGTCAAGAATTTTCTCAATAGCCTCAAGAGTCGTGTGGGGCTTGGTGATGACACTCTTGTCTGCAGATGGCAGATAGCCCAGATTGAAAATAGCTGCTCGAATAGTTTCCGTGACGTAACGGTCCAGATTTTCATGCCCATCTAAAATGAGTTCTGCATTATCAATTTCCAAATCTGACAAGCGGTGACTTGTCTTTTCAAGCGCTTGCTCTTGCACGTCAAAGGCATAGACCTTCTTGGCAAGGCCAGCCAGAAAGGCGGTGTCATTACCATTTCCCATAGTCGCATCAACAGCGACACTCTCATCATCTAGCACTTGAGCTAGAAAGTCATGGGACATCTGAATCGGACGTTTCATCATACTTCTTTCTCCTTTTCCTTAGCTACTTTACAGCCTTGCCATGAGCCACGACGTTCCATCTCCTTGTCAATGGCATTAAGAACTTCCCACTTGTTGAGACTCCACATAGGGCCAATTAGCATGTCTCGGGGCGCATCACCAGTGATGCGGTGAATGACGATATCCTTAGGAATGATTTCCAACTGGTCACAGATGATTGCTACATACTCTTCCTGACTCAGCAACTTCAGACGACCCTCGTGGTAGTCTCTTTGCATACGGGTATTGGTCATCAGGTGAAGGAGGTGGAGTTTAATTCCCTGAATGTCATTATCCGTCACACAACGGCGAACATTTTCCACCATCATCTCGTGGGTTTCTCCTGGCAAACCATTAATCAAATGCGATACAATCTCAGCCTTGGGCGCACGCTCACGCACACGCTTAACCGTCTCTACATAGAGATCATAGCTATGTGCTCGATTAATGAGTTCTGACGTTTCTTCATAAGTCGTTTGCAAGCCAAGTTCAACGGTCACATGCATACGTTCTGTGAGTTCTGCCAGATAATCAATCACATCGTCTGGCAAACAGTCCGGGCGGGTACCGATATTGATGCCAACAACACCAGGCTCATTGATAGCCTGTTCGTAGCGTTCCTTGATAACTTCAAGCGACGCGTGGGTATTGGTAAAGTTTTGAAAATAAACCAGATATTTCTGAACTTCTGGCCACTTGCGGTGCATGAAGTCAATCTCATGGTAAAACTGCTCACGAATCGGTGCCTCAGGTGCTACAATAGCATCCCCAGACCCCGATACCGTACAAAAGGTACAGCCACCGTGGGCCACTGTGCCATCACGATTGGGACAATCAAAACCCGCATCAATTGGTAGTTTGAAAATCTTTTCGCCAAAAATTTCACGATAGTAATCATTGACTGTTCTATAACGTTTTTTCATAAGGACTATTATAACACTTTGACCTAAAAAAGAGGGTAAGACAGAGACAAAAATCAAGGATTTCTGCCTGCCCTACTCTCTCTTCTTATTTCGTCTTTTTCAAATAATCAATGGCTTCTTGAGCTGTTTTTACAGGAACGATTTTCATCTTGGTTCCCAGTTTCTTGGCAGCTTCCTTAGCCTCTTGATAGTTGGTTTTGGCATCCGGATCAGCCTTTTTCATTTCCTTGGTTACTGGGTTGTTTGGTACGAAGAAAATGTCCGCACCGCTATCGGCCGCTGATTTCACCTTGAGGTAGACCCCACCAATATCACCGACAGAACCATCCTTTTCAATGGTTCCCGTTCCAGCAATCTTACGACCAGCCTTGAGGTTTTGACCAGACACCTGATCGTAAATAGCCAAGGTAAACATAAGACCCGCACTTGGTCCACCGACACCATCAAGTTTAAACTTCACATTCTCAGAACTCTTGACCTCAGTATGGTCCGTCAAGCCGATACCAATACCATTCTTACCATTGGCGATCTTGATAATCTTACCTGTGGCCGACTTTGATTTGTCATTTGTTGTGTAAGTGACTTTAACCTTTGAACCCAGCTTAAGTCCCTGAACGTATTTAATCAAATCAGCCGAATTATTAAAGGTCTTGTCATTGACAGCCGTCACCGTATCCGCAATATTAAGAACACCCTTGAAGCTGGAATCATCATTGACCTGAAGCACATAGACACCCATATAGTCCAAGCTCGCCTTTTTACCAGCCAGCGTCAAGCCTTGATAAATGGCTTGGTTTTGGGAAGTCTCCATGTAAAATTGGTTGATACGCATGTAGTCTTCATCAGAGTAGTTACCCGTTGCCTCTTCAGCCGTTTGAAGCTTAGCGAAATCATTGAGCTGAGCATAGAGCATGAGGGCCAAGGTCGCCTTGGTTTGGGCAACCGCCACAAAATTGTAGGAACCTTTTGAATCATCGGCTTTCTTATCCACAGTCAAGACTTCCTTGGTATCAAAAGCACCACCCGGAAGCTCTACATAGTAATTATTGAGCGGGAAAAAGAGAGCAAAAAAGAGGAAAAGTACCGTAAAAATACCTAAGAGCCACCACTTAATCCGCCACATTTTCCCTAATAGCGATTTAGATTTTGTCTTGTTTGCCACGCTTGGCCTCCACTTCCTTAACAACTGCTTGCGGAACATAAGAACTAATGTCCCCCTCAAAATAAATCAACTCACGCACACGACTTGAGGAGACTGGTGTCACCTCATGACTAGCAATCAAATAAACCGTTTCAAGCTCAGGCGCCAGCCCCTTATTGAAATAGTCCATATTGGCCTCATAGTCAAAATCTGTCGCATTACGAAGGCCTCGAACCAAATAGGTCACGCCAAGGTCTCTGGCAACATCTACAGCCAGACTATCGTGAGCCGTTATGACCTTGACATTGGGAAAATCTGCCACAACCTCATCCAAGATACGCTTGCGAGTCGCAACATCCCAGAAGCCCTGCTTGTTTTTATTATAAAAAAGGCCAATATAAAGCTCGTCAAAGAGCTTGCTGGCTCTGGCAATGATATCCATATGCCCATTGGTAATCGGATCAAAAGACCCCGTAAACATAGCAATTTGGGTCATCGCATTTCCTTTCTACACCCTCTACAGGTAGCTAGCGCACGTAAACGGTCACCTTACTGATACCATAGGTTTTCTGCTTCCAAATCCCAAAGTTTGAAATTTCTTCAGGCAGGTCCACAGCCTTATCTGTCTCGCAAACCAACATCACTTCTTTAGCCAAGAGCCCTTGCTCCTCTAACTGAGTAATATTAGCCACAATCTGCTCTTTGGCATAAGGCGGATCTAAAAGCACCAAGTCAAACTGACCTGTCAATTGGGTCAATGCACGCGCCGCATCCATCTTCAAAAGCTGGAACTGTTTCTCACTCTTGGTCATCTTGATATTTTGCTGAATAACAGCTTGTGCCCGACGATCCTTTTCCACGAGGACAGCAGACGACATACCACGACTGATAGCCTCAATAGCCAGACTACCGCTCCCAGAAAAGAGATCCAAAACACGCCCTCCATCAAAGAAAGGACCAATCATATTGAAAATGGCACCCTTGACCTTGTCCGTTGTTGGACGAGTCGTTTTGCCTTCTAACGTTTTAAGCGGACGCCCGCCAAAATCACCTGCTACAACACGCAAGTTGGTCACCTCGTTTTTACTGATTTTTAGTAAGACTTTTCTATTATACCAAAAAACCACACATAGATGTTGCTCCAAAGGATGCTAGACAAACTAAAGACAAGCTCACAAACACAAAAAACTCGAGAACCTCCCGAGTTTTCATTTATTTTACTTATCACCAAGTGCAGTCACGTAGTTGTAGGCTTCGATACCAGCTGTGGCACCATCCCCTACAGCTGTTGTGATTTGGCGAAGGTCTTTCTGACGGACATCCCCAACGGCAAAGATACCAGGAATACTTGTCGCCATCTTATCATCTGTAATAACCCAACCAGCTTGGTCAGTGATACCCAGACCTGTCACGTAATCTGAAACCGGATCAAGTCCGACATAAACAAAGACACCACCGAATTCGTGGTTAGTCACCTCACCCGTTTTGACATTCTTGATATCAACACTGCGAACCTTGATGTCATCACCCTTGATTTCTTCAACGACGGAATCCCAGATAAACTTGACCTTTTCATTGGCGAAGGCACGGTCTTGAAGAACCTTTTGGGCACGCAATTCATCACGACGGTGAACAATGGTCACGCTATTGGCAAAGCGTGTCAAATAAATTCCTTCTTCAACGGCAGAGTCACCACCACCAACGACCAAGAGGTCTTGATTACGGAAGAAGGCCCCATCACATACCGCACAGTAAGAAACACCACGGCTGTTGTACTCTTCTTCACCAGCAACACCAATGTGGCGGTGTTTGGCCCCTGTCGCAATGATAACTGTCTTGGTTTGGTACTCCTCGTCACCAGTTTTGACAACTTTATAGTCACCCTTGTCCTCGATAGCAGACACAATACCGTAAAGATTTTCAACGCCCAATTTTTCCAAAGGTTCGAACATCTTCATAGACAATTCTGGACCAGAGATATTTTCAAAGCCAGGGTAATTTTCAATCTCAGACGTGTTATTCATCTGTCCGCCGGGAGCACCTTGCTCCAAAGTTGCCACTTTAAGGTTGGCACGGGCTGCATATAGCGCTGCTGTCATCCCCGCAGGACCAGCTCCAATAATAATCGTATCGTACATGAGTCACTCCTTTTACGCATTTCTTGTAGAGATATCTTACACCTAATAGGCCATCAAAGCTAGTATTATGCATTCAGTACGATGAGGATTGCCATAAAAGCAAAAGCCAAGACAGGAATCGAAACCATCGACATCATGATAGCATCATAGAGGGCACCTTGTCGCTCCTTAACTGTCTTGTCAGCACGACGTAGGGCACGCCATCCAAGCCAAAAGGCACCAATCACCAAGCACATAAAGAAAGCAATCACAAGGCCCAAAAGGTAAAATTTAAAAATATTTAATAACATAAATCATCCTAAAGTGAGAAATAGAAAAGGCTGAGACAACATTCTCCAACCTCTGAATCCGATTAGTAATAACTGCCGAAGGCAGTATCTGATTGGACTTTCGGGGCATCTACAAAAATTCCAAAAGCTCCTAATCATCCTTACAGGATCCGACTACGGACTAAAAATGGAGTCCTGCCGCATCACCTTTTTCTATTGTAACAAAAATCCCATCTTAAAGATATTGTTTTGAATAAGAAGCGAAAAATTCTTTCGTTCTTTCTTCTTTTGGATGGTTGAAAAGTTCTTCAGGTGTTCCTTGTTCAAGGATATGCCCTTTTTCAAGGAAGAGCACCTTGTCAGCCACTTGATAAACAAAGTTCATGTCGTGACTAACCAAAATCATAGTCTGACCTGACTTAGCCGCATCAGCGATTGATTTTTCAACCTCACCAACCAACTCAGGGTCAAGGGCAGATGTCGGTTCGTCAAGCAAGAGCACATCAGGCTTCATGGCAAGGGCACGGGCCAAGGCCACACGTTGCTTTTGACCACCTGACAAGTGACGTGGGTAGTGATTTTCACGATTAGATAGACCAACCTTAGCGAGCTCTTCTTTCGCAATCTTGGTAGCTTCTTCGTCAGAAAGCTTTTTAACAATCTTAAGCCCTTCCTTAACATTATCCAAGGCTGTGCGACGCTCAAAAAGGTTAAACTGTTGAAATACCATGGCCAACTTACGACGAAGGGTAAGGATTTGTTCTTTGGTAATTGTTTCGAAATCCACCTTAAAATCATCAATGGCAATGGTACCAGAATCAGGTTGTTCCAAATAGTTTAAGCTACGAAGGATGGTTGACTTACCTGCACCAGAGGCACCGACAAGCGCTACCACTTCGCCTTTTTCGATATCGAAGTTAATCCCATCAAGAACCTTTTGCCCTGAAAATTCCTTGGTCAAATTTTTGATGCTAATCATTAGCGGTCACCTCCAATTCCAGAAATGTCAGTTACTTCAGGTGCCTTAATGGCCATATGATTTTCAACCGAACGACCAATATTTTCAATCAAGATTGAGATGCCCCAGTAAACGAGAGCTACTGAGATATAACGTTCAAAGTAACGATAGTCAGCACCACCCAAGATTTGAGCTTGCGCATACATTTCGACGATACCTGCACTAAAGGCAAGTGATGTTCCCTTAGTCAAACCAATCAAACTGTTAATCAGACTTGGTGTCGCAATAACCGCCGCATTTGGAATAATGACACGACGGTAGACCTGTGCTGATGTCATCCCAAGAGAACGGGCAGCTTCGATTTCTCCATCATCCACAGCTTGAATCGCCGCACGGATGGTTTCACTCATGTAAGCCGCTTCGTTAAAGGCAAAGGCTGTAATGGCAAAGATAGCTGGCGGAATCTCATTAATGTTCCAGTCCAAGCCAAACTCACCATTCAAGTAACGAAGGAAGAGTGGAATACCATAGTAAGTCAACATGAGTTGGACAAGAATTGGTGTCCCACGCAAGAAGCTCACAAAAACAGCTTGAATCGGATAAAGGATACGTACTCGGTTAATCTTAACCACCGCAAAGACGAGGGCCAAAATCAACCCAAAGAAGGCACCTGCAATGGTCAAGCCCAAGGTTAAAGGCAAGCGTTCTACAATCTTAGGAACCGCATCAAAGACAGCCTTCCATGAGAAGAGCTTACCAGCTGGCATCCAAGATGCAATCCATTTGAAGACAATTGCAACCAATTGCAAAATATAACCCCAAAGGATTTCCACTAACCATGATAAGGGAATAGCCAAAGCAACAACTACTGCCAAACCAATTAAGCCAAAGACAACTTGGAGGTACCAAGGTGACCGATTAAATGCTTCAATACTCTTTTTCACAATGTTACCCTTTCTATCTAAAAAAGTAGGTTAGCCAAGCGCTAACCATCTTTATTTCTTATATAAATTCTATAGTATTCATTTTAGCACGACTCAGAAAGTCTGTGAAATAGTCTTTTCTTATCATAGTGATAAGGAAATCATATCACTGATAATAATACCTTATTAAGACCAAAAAATTTGAACTAATTCCTTATGTCACTAACCACGCAAACATTAACCGATGCTTTCCGCCATGAGAAAAACACCTGAAACGTTAACGTTTCAGGTGTACCCTATTATTTCAAATCACTGACGTAATCGCCACCGAAATATTCCTTGCTGAGTTTGGCAAGGGTTCCATCCTTCTTGAGCTCTTTAATACGCTTATTGACAAAAGTCTTGAGTTCCTTACCTTGCTTATCTTTTGAGAAAAGAAGATATTCAAGACCATCAGTCTTCATACCGATATCGTCTTTAATCTTGTTTACAGCCAACTTATAGCCCTGATCTTTGACAATGTATTCAGAGGAAATAGCATCGTAAAGGATAAAATCAATTTTGCCTTCTTGAATGTGTTGGATACGTGTTGAAAGACCAGTTGAGCTAGATGCATAGTTGATTGTAATTGGTTTCTTATCTTCATTGGCGTGGTTCCAATTTTCAAGCAACTGAGCATAGTTAGAACCAGGAAGCACCTCTGTCGTCTTACCAGACAAATCGTCTAGGCTAGTATACTTGGTCCCCTCAGCACTAGTGATGGCATAGTTAGAACGTGAAATCGGATCTGAGAAACCATATTTCTGCTCACGCTCTTCATTGTAGTTGAAATCATTAGCCGCAATCTGATAACGTCCAGAATCCACCCCTGTCAAGATAGAATCAAAAGGTGTCGTCACAAACTTGACCTCATACTTGTCCGAATCCTTGAAAATAGCCTTGACCAAATCAATATCATACCCCTTGAAGTCATCACCTTTTTTGAAAGTGAAAGGAGCCGTATCAGAATCCGTCGCAACAGTAATCGTCTGCTTTTCACCAGATGCCTTACTGTCACTCTTGTTTCCACAAGCAGCCAAAGTCAAAACTGACAAGCCAAGAATCCCTAAACCTGCAAGCCATTTTTTCATATCTATAATCCTCGATACTTTCTTCAATAGTTTTTGATAGTAGTGTACCACCTTCACCCCTAGTCGTCTAATACTAAAAAACTAAGAGGTGATAGATAAAGATTATAGGGGGTGAGGGGATAAATAACCAAGATAGAAAAGAGTTGCCACTCATGTGACAACTCTAGGAATAACTACACCGCCTCTCCCAAATACTTCTTAGCTTCTTTCACGTAAAAGAGCTCTGGATTTTCGTTGACTATTTCTTGGAAGCAAGCTTTAGCTTCTTCGGGTTGGTTTTGGTTGAGGTGGTTGAGGGCTGCGTAATAATTGAACATTAACCTATCTAGATTATTGGCTACAAGAAGCTCACCCATATTATCAACTGGCTGTTTCTCTACCATAATCTGATTAATTGCTTTCATAAAACCAATATGCCTCTTAATATATAGCTTCTTAGTCTTGTTATCCATTTTTATAGATGACAACATTTCGATATACTCTGAAACAGTCGGAGCATCACCTAAGTGAACTCGTGTCAGATAATCATAAAACAAATAGTCCGTGAGCCATCCAAAGTTCAATGTCATACGATATCTCTTTTTATCGACAGTACTTATATATGCAAAAGCCTCCTTAAAATTACCAAGTAAAAAGTTGATTCTCAGTAAATTAATATTATAATAAATGCCCCTTTTATAGAATTTTCGAAGATACTTTGGACTTATATAGTCTAACGATTTTTTTGCCAACTTTAAATCCATATTTTCCAGTACAACATAATAAAAATCAATATAAATTCGTCGATAGCCTTCGTAATATATAAATAACGAAGAAATAGCCATTAGGATCAACGACCAACGTACAACATCTCTACTCAAAATAAGGTAAAAATATAAACTAAGAACGACTAAATTAAAAATTATATAAAGCAAATTGATTGCTCTTATTTTCCATTTAAAACTGTAAATACTGTATTTTTTTAAAATTTTATTTCGATTTATCTGAACCATCATCATCTCCAATTTCTTTAATCAAAAGAGTTATAGCAGCAATTGCCGCTGTTGTTGCTACATACGTACCATATGCAGCAGTGGCTGCCGCAAAACCTGCACTTATATATGGTGCTGCAATAATTAACCCCGCAACAGCTCCTGCTCCAACAACTAGGGGACTCATAGTTTCAGTTTTTCCCCAATCAAACTCATGGACTTGATTCGTCACTGGGGCAGTGCCTGTTGGATTGTATGACTGGTATAGTCCCAACTCTTTAGAAGTACTCAACTCCGAGGTCACATCCGTATCTGCTATCTTTCTATCTAGGCTAGTCTTTTCTGTTGTTTTATTATAGTATGCCATGTTTCCATGACGCTCCTTAACACCATTCTCAACAGTTACTGTAGTCTTCTTGCCATTCTTTTCCACTGTAGTCGTACTAGAGTTCGAAGCTCCTGTTCCAGATAAGGCAAGGCTTGAACTAGAACCTACTACAAAGCCATTCCCAAAATTGGATTTTGATTCCTTACTATTAACCTTTCCACCCTTGACCTTACCGTTCTCAATATCAACACTAGCATTTCCCGATGACACTCCTGTTACTTTACCATCTTCTGTAGATAGATTCACCTTACCATCTTTTGAAACGTTGAGAGCCACTTTATAGATGGCATAACCATACATGGTGTCATAGACCAAGATTTCTTTTTCAGTGTTATAATCTCCCTCCATATAGTCGGAAACCTCTGAGAGAAATTCTGAATCAAAGGGCTGTTGACTATTCATGCGCTCAATAACTTTTGCACGCTGATCCCATTTTTTATTGGATGCCTTAGCCCAAGCCATATCTTTACTTTTAGGTACTGTAAACTTTCCTTTGAAATTAGACATGGCACTTGTCACCTGTCCAAGACCAGTTGATAGGTTCGTTTCCAAATCAGCGAGGTCACTATAAAAGCCTGCAGACGCAGAGTCATAGCTAGCTAGTTCTGCTAATTGCTTAATGACTTTATCTCTTCGATCAGTAGCTTTAGTAAGCTGAGTATTAACACTATCGTAACCTTTCGATCCAGGCTTAGCATTTTGTAATGACGTCGTTAATGATGAAACTGTTGAATCGAGTGATTTCAACTCCTCCTCTAAAGTCGCTGAATCTAAAGGAGATTCACCATTAATAGTTGGGTAACTACCCGTATTGCGATATTCTGACGGAATCTTATTGGTCCCTGTTGCGACACCTTCTGAGTAGAGTGCTGCTGCCTTAAGCAAGGGGATGAGAACGCTGCTAGCATAGGTTTTCGCACTACTATATGCATTACCTTTTAGTGAGCCTTCACCTACAAAAGACTCTAAGGCACTGATAGTAGACTCATATGAAGCTATTCGTGTACTGGTCACTGATGCCGTTGTGCTAGCCTGGGTATCGGATGACCCTAGGTTCATTTTTGTCATGGCGGTACTCCTTTCATTTTGAAGATTTTCCTAAGCTCTAGGTAAAAAGTCTACCTACTTTTTGAAAGGATTTTGGTCATCCATTTCTTTGAACTCCTGCACTGTAAATTTAGGATATTCAATCTTATCAACAAGTTCATCATAATTTGCGATGAGTTCTTGAAAATGCACATCCACATAGCCTAAATAAATAATCTGGTCGATGTCTTCTTTGTTGAAGAACATCAAATCCCTAGTAACAGCACCAAGAGGTAGAAGGACTGCTCCAAAATCAAAGTAGCCCTGCTCACCACCTTTTTCTGTTACTGGAAACAGACTGGTAATCATCATATTGTTGTCATTGCCATGGACTCGAACAACACTACCAATAGGCAAGTGTTGACGTTCCTGGGTCTCTGTTGCTTTAATCATGCTAATTCCTCCAAATACTTCTTAGCCTCTTTCACGTAAAATAGCTCTGGATTTTCGTTTGTAATTTCTTGGAAGCAAGCCTTAGCTTCTTCTGGTTGTCGATTATCCATTTCCAATAGTTTTCTTCCTTCAAGATAACATAACTGAACCTGCTCCAACTTGTCTGTGGCAACAATCCTTGAAAAATCACTATCACTACTTGACAAGGCATCTAATATTGCAATATGTGACTCAATGAATATCTTTTCCTTCTTATTTTTCCCTTGAATAGTTAATAGCTGATTTTGAGCTTGCACATCCAGCTTTCCCTTTTGAATATGGGTTATCAAAGCATTCAGATAATAATACTTAGCTTTCTTCAATAATTTGTTACCGCCTCGAATATGTTGCGGGTTCACCTCTTGCAATTGCCTTTTAGCTTCCTCAAATTGCCCCAAAGCAATCAACGCTTCTGCTGAATTCAAGAACACTGAATTTCTTTCAAAGAGAGAATGTTTCCCTTTGGACTTAGGACCTATCTCGTTTATCGTATTCAAATACCTCTGTGGCTGTAATTTCCCAGTCAAAATTGCTGTTGTTCCTTCTATAAGAATATAAAAAGAAATGCCGTAACAAACTATACCAATGGGTGAAGTATAGGCCCATAGCAAGACAAACAAGGCCCAATTGTTTATCATTCCAAGCAATATGAATATTAAGTAAATAATAATATAGATTCTAAACAAAGTTTTTGTTCTTTTCTGGAGCGCCCATATATCTTTTGCGGTTAGTTCAGATACCTTATTTATATAATTAGTTAACATGCTTCCTCCTTTAAACAGCATTTGCAATATACGTAAATACAAGACCTATCCCATAGGAAACAGCAGCAACTGCCTCCTCAGGTAATGCTGCTATAGCAACTGCAGTTACCGCCGGCACAGCAATAGCAGCTGTAATAACGGGATGTTCTTCCGTAAAGGTCTTAATGGTATTTGTTGTAGTACTTATTGCACCTTCAAGTTCATTTACTTTCTGGTTCCAATCAAACTCTCTTACTTGATTCGTTACTGGGGCAGTGCCTGTTGGATTGTATGACTGGTATAATCCCAACTCTTTAGAAGTACTCAACTCCGAGGTCACATCCGTATCTGCTATCTTTCTATCTAGGCTAGTCTTTTCTGTTGTTTTATTATAGTATGCCATGTTTCCATGACGCTCCTTAACACCATTCTCAACAGTTACTGTAGTCTTCTTGCCATTCTTTTCCACTGTAGTCGTACTAGAGTTCGAAGCTCCTGTTCCAGATAAGGCAAGGCTTGAACTAGAACCTACTACAAAGCCATTCCCAAAATTGGATTTTGATTCCTTACTATTAACCTTTCCACCCTTGACCTTACCGTTCTCAATATCAACACTAGCATTTCCCGATGACACTCCTGTTACTTTACCATCTTCTGTAGATAGATTCACCTTACCATCTTTTGAAACGTTGAGAGCCACTTTATAGATGGCATAACCATACATGGTGTCATAGACCAAGATTTCTTTTTCAGTGTTATAATCTCCCTCCATATAGTCGGAAACCTCTGAGAGAAATTCTGAATCAAAGGGCTGTTGACTATTCATGCGCTCAATAACTTTTGCACGCTGATCCCATTTTTTATTGGATGCCTTAGCCCAAGCCATATCTTTACTTTTAGGTACTGTAAACTTTCCTTTGAAATTAGACATGGCACTTGTCACCTGTCCAAGACCAGTTGATAGGTTCGTTTCCAAATCAGCGAGGTCACTATAAAAGCCTGCAGACGCAGAGTCATAGCTAGCTAGTTCTGCTAATTGCTTAATGACTTTATCTCTTCGATCAGTAGCTTTAGTAAGCTGAGTATTAACACTATCGTAACCTTTCGATCCAGGCTTAGCATTTTGTAATGACGTCGTTAATGATGAAACTGTTGAATCGAGTGATTTCAACTCCTCCTCTAAAGTCGCTGAATCTAAAGGAGATTCACCATTAATAGTTGGGTAACTACCCGTATTGCGATATTCTGACGGAATCTTATTGGTCCCTGTTGCGACACCTTCTGAGTAGAGTGCTGCTGCCTTAAGCAAGGGGATGAGAACGCTGCTAGCATAGGTTTTCGCACTACTATATGCATTACCTTTTAGTGAGCCTTCACCTACAAAAGACTCTAAGGCACTGATAGTAGACTCATATGAAGCTATTCGTGTACTGGTCACTGATGCCGTTGTGCTAGCCTGGGTATCGGATGACCCTAGGTTCATTTTTGTCATGGCGGTACTCCTTTTCTTATTTAGATTGTTTGGCTTTAGCTTTATTAGTATTTTCTTGATGCTGTATAGCAAGTTTTTCTTCATAGAGCGAACGCTTAGTAACTTCAAGCTTTTTAAGATCAATCATTATTGTATTTCTCTCATCATCGAAAGCAACGCTCATCTTCCGCTTTGTAATATATAATTGATCAAGAAAATCATAATAGAAAGCCCGAGCTGAGGAAGAAGCAACGTAGTTATCTAGTATTGTCTGAACATTAGTTAACGACTGCTCAAAACTAGAGAAGAATTGTTCTTCTCTCTTATTAAGTTCTCGCCTATCAGCTGTAAGTTGTTCTTCCTGTAACGATAGTTTTCTCTCTTCAGAAAGAACCTGTTCAAGACTTCTAGTTTTTGTCTTTTGAGACATCTGCTTATTCCTTTCCAATTGGTTTGTTTGTACCTTGAAGTAACCAACTTCTTTCTATCGTGTACAAGTCATTTTTTGATAAATTTAAACCGATTAATTATTCTGATTAAAATTCATATAAGGTAATGGTTTATCTTGACTATTATTAGTAGACGATTGTTGATTATTCAATCCAGGATTCATGTATGGCAACGGATTATCTTGACCATTATTAGCCGACTGCTGTTGATTATTCTGATTGTAATTTGTAAATGGTAGTGAATTACTTTGCCCATTATTCATGAATGGTTGTTGGCTATTTTGTCCATAATCCATAGATGGTAATGGCAACTGATAACTGACAGCATTGTCTGTTGCCTCAAACTCCGATGCAATAGTATGAACATTATTCACAAATGCTTTAATTTGAGCGCTAATACTCTCTGCATTTGTCTTTTCTTTATCGATATTCGAACTTGCTAGAGAATTTCCAGCAAAAGAACTCGTAGAATCTTTTGTTGGTACAGCACCTACTGTTAAATTAGCAGCCATATTCCAAATATTTTGTGCACAAGTTCCCGCAGTGCTTGAATTACTCTGTATTCCCATTAATTTTCTCCTATTTAGTAATTTTGACCTTACAATAGGTCTTTCGATTGTGAACATATATTTCATCAATTGGTGGCATCGGCTCTTTTGAGTTATAGGTCTTATCTAAAAGATGCTGTTCTGAAATCTTCATAGCAAAAAGCATTAGTGGAGCTTTAAGACGGAGAGTTTTCAAAATATCATCTACCTTGATACCAATGAGCTGATAACTCCCCCCAATAATAAGATAAACACCCAGTTTTGCTGCTTTAGAATAAATTATATTCCAATCCGTAGCTGTTATCTTCGTTAAGTTTAAGAACGATTCAAAGTCAGGGATAAAGACAAACCAAGGTTGACGGTTGCCTGTTCCTTCTCGACTTTCTATCTCGCTTAATAAATGTCTGCCCATATCTGAAACTATAGCTGTATCATCAATATACGTATCCACATGAGACTCAAAGTTCGGATACTCTCCCATAGGGTCTATAAGCATTACATCATATGGAAGGATATGACAAGCAACTGATAGTAAGTGGGTAGTCAAACTCGCCAAAGATTCAACACTGTTTGACATGTACAAGATTGACTGCAAAGGTACACTTACAGTCTCAACATCAATAACATCTAAACCAATTGGGAATAGCTGTCTAGCAACTGTTTCTTGAACACTAGTATTAGATTTGAACTCCTCTAAACTCAAAGTTTCAGGTACAATTGGAATTCCTTTAGGTCTAGGACCAGTCCATGAAGCTGACATATCTGAAACAATATTAGTCAAATTTTGGTTTTGCTGATAGTCGTTAGCTCCTTCTACTGGAAGTGCAACTTGGAAAATCTCTGGTTCATCTATATTTACCAGACCTCGGCCCGGTAGATCCTCAATTTTATATGCTGTACGTCCTATGATAGTACGGCTATCATTATCATCTGACATTTTCAAACTAATTCGACGTTTGATATTGGTTAGTAATGCCAAAGGTATGGCACTTAAACGACTGGCAGTCAACACAAGGTGGATTCCTAAACTAATACCATCTCGAGAAAGTGTCAAGAAGAGAGCATCCAAATCTTCTTTAAAAACTGACTCACGAATACCATCATAAGAATCTACTAAAACGAATAGATGTGTCAATCGAGTCTGTGTTACTTCTTCATACATTGCAACATTAGCTACCGAATGTTTTCGGAAAAGACTTTTTCTTGACTCTATTTCTTTTTTTAGAATCCTGATAAATTTACTTAATTTTTCAGTTTCATCTAAACTTAGATGATCAGACACGTGTGGCAATTGTCGCAATGGCATCAATCCATTCGTTCCGAAATCAAGTAGGTAACAATGGATATTCTCTGGTGTATAGCGTGTCGCTAGATCCATAGCAATTGTTTGTAGAAATGTTGATTTTCCCATCGTAGGTGATGAGAAAAGAACAATATTCCCATCTTCTGTAAAATCATGAACAAGAGGTCTTTGAGCTTGTTGACTCGGAATATCCACCAACCCTAGTGTTGCTAATAGATTAGAATTATTTTTTGCCCACAACTTCTTGTAATCAACTTCTGTCAAGTCAGATAAGGCAATACGTTCTTTCAACGGTGGCAACCATGGTTGTGGTAAGGCAGGGATGCCTTCTTCTACCACTAGGTCGTGGATATAGCCTACAATGGCATCTAGCTCTGTTGGTACCTGTCTGATATCTTCAGTCTCTTCAAGTCCTGATAGATCATCATTTAGGATTTCATACTGCCCTAAGTCATTGATAGCATAGATAGTATGGTCCTCGATACCTTGCTTATCCTTTTCAGGTTGATACTCAGCTCCTGACCAAGCACTCTGGAAGAGCTCGTAAACCTCGTTGTTTCCGACTTGCAGATAAGCACGTCCTGACTGAGTGATATCCGCCGCATCTGGTGTACGAAGCATCTCCTGTGAGTCCGCTCGGTCTGCTACCTTAAGGGCTAGCTTAAAGCGAGAGTTAGACCAGATCTGGTCATTAACCACACCAGATGGTTTTTGTGTCGCTAGAATCAAGTGAATCCCAAGAGAACGTCCAATACGTGCTGTAGATACTAACTCCGCCATAAAGTCCGGTTGGTTCTGCTTGAGTTCAGCAAACTCATCCGAAATCAGGAAGAGATGAGGCATTGGCTCAGGTACTTCGCCTAACTTGTATTTTTTCTGATACTGGTTGATATGATTGACATCATACTCTGAGAAGAGGCGTTGACGACGCTTAAGCTCTGCCTTGATAGATGTCAAAGCACGCATAGACTGAGCACCATCCAAGTTGGTAATGGTCCCTAAGAGGTGAGGCAAGTCCCTAAAGAGGTTTGCCATCCCCCCACCCTTGTAGTCGATGAGGAGAAAGGCCACATCATGCGGATGGAAGTTGACGGCTAGACTTAGGATATAAGACTGGATAATCTCAGATTTCCCTGACCCAGTAGTACCAGCTACCAAGCCATGAGGTCCGTGGGCCTTTTCATGGAGGTTGAGTTGAACGATATCATCCTGACCACGTAGCCCCAAAGGTACTGCTAGGGACTTATACGGGGCATGAGAAGCCCAGCGACTGACTACATTCAAAAAATAAGTATAGTTAACTTGAAAGCATAAACTCTCTTGAAAATATCTTCATGCTTAGTATTAGTTAAATTCATTATCAATATTGTCCTTATACATCTTTGTCATCGAGAGATGAGAGTTTTCTGCCACAACCTATTCTTTCCAAAATCCTCGACAAATCATTTATCAAAATATTCTGAATACAGACTACAATATCCATTATACCATGGAAAATAAGCTTTCATGACATTATGAGAGGGACAAAATTATTAGGATTTGGGTATTAGAAAACCCCAGCCAGGGGCTGGGGCAGTGATGGATAAAATCAATCTGTGCTAAAACACTACTTATCCTTATCTGATGACTTACTGCTTGAGTCGCTACTATCCTCAGGTTGATAGTCTGACAAATTCTTATGGATACGTTCGGCGTAAACGGCTCTGCTTCCTGATTCGTCATGGTCGACCAAGGCTTCGGCAAGCTCTTTATAATCTTCTACAGAAATAGTCCAGTTACCTCCATCGTCTTTGGTAAGCTTGAAGGTCTTTTCCAGATTATCAGCACCTGTCAAAGGTGTATAGGACATTTCTTTATCAATATCCTTAAATTGCGTTAAATCACCGTTAAAGTTTTCACCATAAAGGAACTTCGTTGTGAGATCTTTGGCCTTACCCTTTTCATCGTCATTCTTGTCAGCTTGATTCCACTGTTTCAACTTATCAATGTCGTTATCATAGAGGCTCATCAGGAGAGTACGAACGGCAGCTGCAGCTCCATAGGCACTGACAGATCGTGACGTAAAGGTAACTGTCGCTTCATTTCCCTTAACTTTGACATCCTTCAGTTTATAGTCCTGAATTTTCCCAATCATATTACGGCGAACCTTAAGAAACTTAGAGAGCACTTGGGTTGGTGTTTTGGCATCATAGCCCTCAATATACTTAAAGGTATAGTCAGCTTCAGGAGTATAGCCTTCCTTTTCAATAGTATCTGCAACCTGTTTCTCGAAGACATTCGATTCAGTCCAACTTTCGTAATTTTTTCCGTAGAGTTTTGAGAAACCATTACTTGATTTTCCAAGCATGGTATCAATCAAGACTGTCGCATCAGCCTTGGCACGCTCTGTTGGTGTTGGTGCGGCCTTTTTCTTTTCCGCTGGCTTGTTTGACGCACAGGCTACGAGAATCAGACAAGCTGCTAGGACGAGTCCTAAGTAAGTAAACAGTTTTTTCATTAAGATTATTCCCTCATTTCTATTGGTTACTATTTAAGATAGCATAGGTCTGATGATTCTTCAAGGTCACTTTTCAGAGTATGAAGCAAAACTCTACCTATTATATTGTTTTCAAATTATAACTCCAAATCGTCCAAATCTAACTGCCTGCCCTCTTGGTCTTCTAAACCGGTCAGGGTAACACCTAAGAGGCGAACACCACTGCTATTTTCCTCCAGTTGGTTAAAAATAGTATGGGCAATCCTTTCAATGGTATCAAAGTCCTGGGTTGATTTGTCCAAGGTCATACGCTTGGTTAAGGTCGAAAAATCCGAATAACGGACCTTGATGACAATGATACGTCCGACTTTTTTAGCTTTCTGGGCGCTATCAGCTACCCTCCTGGCATTTTTAGTCAACTCAGCCTTGATGTCATCTTCATTATAAAGCAGCTTGCCATAGGTTCGCTCACTTCCGATAGATTTACGGACACGATTGGGCCTGACAGGGCTATTAGAAATCCCCCTAGCCTTGCGAAAAAGGTCAAATCCAAAGCGTCCAAAACGGTCAATCAAGTCCATCTCGGGAATCTTCAAAAGGTCGGCACCAGTGTAAATGTCCATATCATGAAGTCGTTCCACTGACTTTTTACCTACCCCATGAAACTTTTCAATGGGTAGCTTTTCCAAAAATTCCTGAGCCTCATCCGGCAATACCACCGTCAAACCAGCAGGCTTTTGAAAATCAGAAGCTAGTTTGGCAATGAATTTATTGTAGGAAACACCAGCCGAACAGGTCAGATGGAGTTCCTGCCAGATATCATACTGGATGAGCTTAGCGACCTTAACGGCCGACTTGATGCCAAGTTTATTGGTCGTCACATCGAGATAGGCTTCGTCAATAGACATAGGCTCAACCAGGTCAGTATAACGCTTAAAAATCTCACGAATCTGCATCCCAACCTCACGGTAATGGCTATAATTGCCTGAGATAAAGACAGCATTTGGACAACGTTCGTAAGCTTCCTTAGAAGACATGGCTGAGTGAACACCGTATTTTCTAGCCTCATAATTACAAGTAGACACCACCCCACGTCCCCCTGTTTTTCTAGGGTCATGCCCAATAATAACCGGCTTGTCCTTAAGACTGGGATCATCCCTCATCTCGACCTGAGCAAAAAAGGCGTCCATGTCAATATGAATAATCTTTCGGCTCGTGTCGTTAATCAGAGGAAATTCTAACATGGCTTACCGCCTCCTTTCTCAGATGTGTCTTCTTGTAAAGCTCTTCACAGAAAACTTTGGGTCTGCAAAGCATTCTCTTCTTATAATACCAAAATCTATCACAAAACAGAAATTTATAATACAGATTACGTATTTTCAAATCTGTATTATAAAAGAATGTCTCTAAAATCACAGTTTTAAAGTTGTGTAAGCGGTTACTGTGTGATAGAATACTTTTAGAGAATGTAACAGATGATTTGTTACTAGAATTATAGGAGAACCAAATATGGCAACTGTTAAAACTAACACAGATGTTTTTGAAAAAGCATGGGAAGGCTTTAAAGGAACTGACTGGAAAGAAAAAGCTAGTGTTTCACGTTTCGTTCAAGCAAACTACAAACCTTATGATGGTGATGAAAGCTTCCTTGCAGGACCAACTGAACGCTCTCTAAAAATTAAAAAAATCGTAGATGAAACTAAAGCAGGATATGAAGCTGAAGGACGCTTCCCAATGGATACTCGTCCAACTTCAATCGCTGACATCCCTGCAGGTTACATTTCAAAAGAAGATGAACTTATCTATGGTATCCAAAATGATGAGCTCTTCAAATTGAACTTTATGCCTAAAGGTGGTATCCGTATGGCGGAAACTGCTTTGAAAGAACACGGTTATGAACCAGATCCAGCTGTACACGAAATTTTCACTAAATACGTGACTACAGTTAACGATGGTATCTTCCGTGCTTACACTTCAAACATCCGTCGTGCACGTCACGCTCACACAGTTACTGGTCTTCCAGATGCTTACTCACGTGGACGTATCATCGGGGTTTACGCTCGTCTTGCCCTTTATGGTGCTGACTACTTGATGCAAGAAAAAGTTAACGACTGGAATGCTATCAAAGAAATCGACGAAGAAACTATCCGTCTTCGTGAAGAAGTTAACCTTCAATATCAAGCACTTCAACAAGTCGTTGCTCTTGGTGACCTTTACGGAGTAGACGTTCGTCGTCCAGCCTTCGATACTAAAGAAGCTATCCAATGGACAAACATCGCCTTCATGGCAGTATGTCGTGTCATCAATGGTGCCGCTACTTCACTTGGACGTGTGCCAATCGTTCTTGACGTATACGCAGAACGTGACCTTGCTCGTGGTACTTACACTGAATCAGAAATCCAAGAATTCATTGACGATTTCGTTATGAAATTGCGTACAGTTAAATTCGCTCGTACTAAAGCTTACGACGAATTGTACTCAGGTGACCCAACATTCATCACAACTTCAATGGCTGGTATGGGTGCTGATGGACGCCACCGTGTTACTAAGATGGACTTCCGTTTCTTGAACACTTTGGACAACATTGGTAACTCTCCAGAACCAAACTTGACTGTTCTTTGGACTGATAAATTGCCATACGCTTTCCGTCGCTATTGTATGTCAATGTCTCACAAACACTCTTCTATCCAATACGAAGGTGTGACTACTATGGCTAAAGATGGATACGGTGAAATGAGCTGTATCTCATGTTGTGTATCACCACTTGACCCAGAAAACGAAGAACAACGCCACAACATCCAATACTTCGGTGCTCGTGTTAACGTTCTTAAAGCTCTTCTTACTGGTTTGAACGGTGGTTACGACGATGTTCATAAAGACTACAAAGTATTTGACATCGATCCAATCCGTGACGAAGTTCTTGACTTTGATACTGTTAAAGCTAACTTCGAAAAATCTCTTGACTGGTTGACTGACACTTACGTAGATGCCCTTAACATCATCCACTACATGACTGATAAGTACAACTACGAAGCTGTTCAAATGGCCTTCTTGCCAACTAAACAACGTGCTAACATGGGATTCGGTATCTGTGGTTTCGCAAATACTGTTGATACATTGGCAGCTATCAAGTACGCTACTGTTAAACCAATCCGTGACGAAGATGGCTACATCTACGACTACGAAACAATCGGTGATTACCCACGTTGGGGTGAAGATGACCCACGTTCTAACGAATTGGCAGAATGGTTGATCGAAGCTTACACTACTCGTCTTCGTAGCCACAAACTTTACAAAGATGCAGAAGCTACAGTTTCACTTCTTACAATCACTTCAAACGTTGCCTACTCTAAACAAACTGGTAACTCTCCAGTTCACAAAGGGGTATACCTCAACGAAGATGGTTCAGTGAACTTGTCTAAACTTGAATTCTTCTCACCAGGTGCTAACCCATCTAACAAAGCTAAAGGTGGATGGTTGCAAAACTTGAACTCACTTGCTAGCCTTGACTTCGGTTATGCTGCTGACGGTATCTCATTGACAACTCAAGTATCACCTCGTGCTCTTGGTAAAACTCGTGACGAACAAGTCGACAACTTGGTAACAATCCTTGATGGTTACTTCGAAAACGGTGGACAACACGTTAACTTGAACGTTATGGACTTGTCAGACGTTTACGAAAAGATTATGAATGGTGAAGACGTTATCGTTCGTATCTCTGGTTACTGTGTAAACACTAAATACCTCACTCCAGAACAAAAAACTGAATTGACTCAACGTGTCTTCCACGAAGTTCTTTCAATGGATGATTCATTGAGCTAAGATTCAATTAGATTCTAAAAACCAGTCGGAAACGGCTGGTTTTTTGGTGTAGCTCGAACAGTCTTTCTCAAGACAATTCAGAATATTGAAAGAGTTTTTTCTCCTACACATAAGTCTTTGACAGCGTTTTCTTTAAGTGTTATAGTGATCTTGTAAAGAATCTAGAAGGGGTGATCTTATGTTTTTAACCTTTATATTTCTCCCTATCTGGCTCTTTAGCATGATTGCTTTGCTCTTTTTAGCAACCCTTCTCGTCCAGGATATCACCATCCAGCACCATCACATCAGTTAAAGCATTTTCTTATGAAGCATTCAAAAAATCAAGGACAAGAAACACACTAGAATTGCAAAATTTTAGTTCTGTCTCTCGTTCTTTTTTGCTATAATAGAAGCAGATTATTTAGTAAGAAGGAAATTATGGAAGAGTCAAAAGAGATCAACCAAGTGATCGATGTCCTGATGATGGCAGGAACCCTTCTGTTGGAAAGTGGCTCTGAGATCCACCGGGTTGAGGATACTATGATCCGTATTGCTCACTCTCAAGGGATCACTGATTGCAATGCCTTAGCAATGCCAGTTGCTATTTTCTTTTCAATCGAGAATGCCAATATCACGCGGATGAAACGGATTTTGCGGACCAATTACAATATCGAAAAGGTCTGTGATGTCAATCAAATTTCTCGTCAATTAGTGTCTGGTCAAATCAATCTTGAAGAGGCTTACCAAGCCCTACTCCACTTAAAGAGCAAACCGGTTCCATATACCAATCTGCAATTGACCCTTGCAGCAACCTTGAGTGCTCCATTATGTTTGGTGGAAATTTCTATGATGCGATTGGGGCAGGAATCGCCACAATTTTTGCCTTTGCTTTTTCTCTTGTCGTTGAGAAATACGTTCGCATTCCTTTTGCCACTGCCTTTGCGGCCGCCTTTGTCTTCGGTTTTTTGGCCCATATCTGGACGCGCTATAGTGGTTTTCCTTCTAATACCGATCTCATTATCGCAGGCTGTGTCATGCCCTTCGTTCCTGGAATCGCTATGACCAATGCTGTCCGCGATCTCATGAATTACCACCTCAACTCTGGGATGAGTAAGCTCTTTGAGACTCTCCTCATTACTCTTGCCCTTGGTGCCGGTACAACCGTTGCCCTTGTCCTTATGAAATAAAATCATGAACCTAACTGAATTTTTAATCCAAGCGGTGGCCAGTTTGATTGCCATCATCACCTTTTTAATCGTCCTAAATGTGCAGCGCTCCATGCTGATTCCTGGAGGAATCTTAGGGATGGGCATCTGGCTACTATACTATATTCTAAAAGGTCCTACCAATGTTATCGTAGCAACCTTTATCGCCGCTATTGTCGGCTCCTGTATCAGTCAGATTTTAAGTATCATTCTCAAGACGCCTGTCGTGGTCTTTATGTTGTCCATTCTCGCCCCCTTGGTTCCTGGATATATTTCCTATCGGACCACTTCCTTCTTTGTTAGTGGCCAATATCGACAGGCAGTAACCAGCGTGACCCTGGTGGTTATTCTCGCCTTGGTGATCTCCATCGGGATGGCTAGCGGGTCTGTCGTC
>OFCO01000119.1_pt1 | contig 43307 bp, 34 predicted proteins | sample 1520821 | NCBI WGS metagenome assembly OFCO01 (sample SAMEA2699031, study PRJEB24076) | metagenome | biome: Human gut stool | place: Spain | collected 2012-09-21
GAGAGCATCTGCCTTACAAGCAGAGGGTCAGCGGTTCGATCCCGTTAACTCCCATAGGTCCCGTGGTGTAGCGGTTATCACGTCGCCCTGTCACGGCGAAGATCGCGGGTTCGATTCCCGTCGGGACCGTTCAAGTAGAAATATTTGAGACTCGTTAGCTCAGTTGGTAGAGCAATTGACTTTTAATCAATGGGTCACTGGTTCGAGCCCAGTACGGGTCATATATGCGGGTGTGGCGGAATTGGCAGACGCACCAGATTTAGGATCTGGCGCTTAACGGCGTGGGGGTTCAAGTCCCTTCACCCGCATAAAAGAGATAGCCGGCTTAGCTCAGTTGGTAGAGCATCTGATTTGTAATCAGAGGGTCGCGTGTTCAAGTCATGTAGCCGGCATTCTTTGCGAACGTAGTTCAGTGGTAGAACATCACCTTGCCAAGGTGGGGGTCGCGGGTTCGAATCCCGTCGTTCGCTTGAGGAGCCGGGGTGGCGGAACTGGCAGACGCACAGGACTTAAAATCCTGCGAAAGGAAACTTTCGTACCGGTTCGATCCCGGTCCTCGGCATAATTTAATAAAGAGCACCCTTAGCTCAACTGGATAGAGTACCTGACTACGAATCAGGCGGTTAGAGGTTCGACTCCTCTAGGGTGCATGTTATCGGGAAGTAGCTCAGCTTGGTAGAGCACTTGGTTTGGGACCAAGGGGTCGCAGGTTCGAATCCTGTCTTCCCGATTTATGGCGGTGTAGCTCAGCTGGCTAGAGCGTCCGGTTCATACCCGGGAGGTCGGGGGTTCGATCCCCTTCGCCGCTATATCATATATGGATTACTTGGACCTTTAGCTCAACTGGTTAGAGCACTCGGCTCATAACCGAGCGGTCGTAGGTTCGAGTCCTACAAGGTCCATATATTGTTTATATTATTTGGAGGATTACCCAAGTCCGGCTGAAGGGAACGGTCTTGAAAACCGTCAGGCGTGTAAAAGCGTGCGTGGGTTCGAATCCCACATCCTCCTTAATTTTTATCGCGGGATGGAGCAGCTAGGTAGCTCGTCGGGCTCATAACCCGAAGGTCGTAGGTTCAAATCCTGCTCCCGCAATTTGGCTCGGTAGCTCAGTTGGTAGAGCAATGGATTGAAGCTCCATGTGTCGGCGGTTCGATTCCGTCTCGCGCCATTTTGTTTAGCGGGTGTAGTTTAGTGGTAAAACTACAGCCTTCCAAGCTGTTGTCGCGAGTTCGATTCTCGTCACCCGCTTTATTTGGAATAAATAGCCAAGCATTTAGCTTGGGCGCGTAGCTCAGATGGTTAGAGCGCACGCCTGATAAGCGTGAGGTCGGTGGTTCGATTCCACTCGTGCCCATATTGGAGAATTACTCAAGAGGCTGAAGAGGACGGTTTGCTAAATCGTTAGGTCGGGTAACTGGCGCGGGGGTTCGAATCCCCCATTCTCCGTATTATGACGAATTATCTAGTAAGATAATTCGTTTTCTTTTACTGTTTACAGAGGTGACAAAATGAAAAATAGTTTTTACAAATTTCTTCTCTATGGATTTATTACTTTTCTATTTTTTGTTATGTTTTTTTCTTTTCTTTTTACAAATAAAAAGTTGACGAAGGATTTATCTTCTAATGTTTCGGGAGTTATTTCTAAGGTGGATTCTGTGGTCTCAATTCCTTTTGTCGCTTTAACTAAATCGCATAATGTCATCTCTGATTTGTTATCAACTTATTCTGAGAACAGGGATTTAAAAAAGTCCTTATCCTCACTTCAGAATCAATCTGCAATCATTTCCAATTTACAAGAAGAAAATGATTCTCTAAGGGCTTCTTTGAATCTTTCAGATAAGCTTAGTCGAGATAATGTTATAACAGCCGAAGTTTCTATGCGACCTTCAGTTAATTGGTTAAAAGAGTTAACGATTAATGTTGGTAAATCTAAGAATGTTAGCAAGTCTATGTTAGCAACATCTAATGGTGGTGTCATAGGTTTTGTGACAAAAGTTTATGATGATAGTACTACCATTTCTTTACTCTCAGGTAGTCTTAGTGATACTTATTTAGCTTCTAGTGTTATTTCTGAGGATGGGAATCAGGTTTTTGGCATCATTTCAAATTATGATAATAAAAAGAAGCTTTTAAAAATGACACAACTTAACTCTTCAGAAAATATTAAGAAGGGTACAGAAGTGGTCACTAGCGGTCTCGATGATGTCTCTGTAAAGGGTGTGCCAATTGGAACTGTTGAATCTGTGAGTGATTATGAAGGAAATCGAACTATTTTTATAAAACCTTATGCAGATTTTGATAAAATTTCTTATGTTACTTTAGTTGGAGATGGTAAATAATATGAATTTCTCTAAGTATTCTTTTGTTCCTTTTTTACTTAGTTTCATTCCTTTTCTATGGGATGGTCATATTTCGATGATACTTAATCATTATTTGTCTCCAGAATTTTTTCTATCATCTCACCTTTTTATTATATATGTCTTTTTAATGACTTTAAACTTATCTACTAGTAGATTGTCATACCTTTATCTCATTTTTCTTGGCTTTATTTATGACACTTACTATTTAAAAACAATTGGTATAGTTATCCTTACTCTTCCCATTTTATGTTTTCTATTGACCCAGTTATCTCGATTTGTTAAACGAAACGCTTACGTTGATTTACTATTAGTCTTCTTATCCTTATTTATTTTTGACATTATCAATTTTGGGTTTGTATTATTATATGGTTACTCAAACGAGTCCATAACTGATTTTATTATTTATCAATTAAGCCCTAGTTTGTTTTTCAATCTTTTAATGTTTATTTTAACTAAACCTATTATTGAAAAATTATTTTTGTATCTGTCAGTTGATAGATTTAAATAGAACTGTAATATTGACGTAACAAAGTTTGCGTCATTTTTTGATACAATTATAAGGTCTTATCGAAAAGGAGTAGTATTTTATATTATGAAAAAACGTATTCTTTCAGCAGTGCTGGTAAGTGGTGTAACCCTTTCAGCAGCTGCAACTGTACATGCAGAGGATTATGATTCGCAAATCGCTGCTGCAGATAACACAATTAGTAACCTTGCTTCTCAACAAGAGACTGCACAAGCTCAAGTTACTACAATTCAATCACAAGTATCAACTCTTAGAACTCAGAAATCAGAATTAGAAGCTAAAAATGCGGAACTTGAAAAAGTATCAGCAGGATTAGAATCTGAGATTCAAGAATTATCAAGTAAAATTGTGGCTCGCCAAGATTCTTTGGCTAAACAAGCTCGTAGTGCTCAACAAAATAATACTGCGACTAGCTACATTAACTCTATTTTGAATTCTAAATCAATTTCTGAAGCGATTACTCGCATTACAGCTATTTCAAAAGTGGTAACAGCGAATAATGATATGTTGACAAAACAAGAGTCTGATCAAAAAGAGCTTGCTGCTAAGCAAGAAGAAAATCAAGCTGCAATTAATACTATCGCAGCTAATAAGTCAGAGCTTGAAACAACAGAAGCTGGTTTGACAACTCAACAAGCAGAACTTGAAGCAGCACAAGTTGCTTTGGCTGCTGAATTGACAACAGCTCAAAATGAGAAAACATCACTTGTTTCTGCTAAATCAACTGCTGAATCTGCAGCAGCTTCAACTGCCGCATCAGTAGCACAATCTCAAGCAGTTGCTGAATCAGAGGCAGCTGCACAAGCTGTGGCTTCTTCAGAAGCGGCAGCATCAGTAGCACAATCAGAAGCGGCAGCAACTTCACAAGCTGTAGCTCAGCCTTCAGAGGCACCAGCTTCTGAAACATCGACAGCTTCAGAGGCTGCACAAGCACCAGCTTCATCAGAAACATCAGAAGCACAAGCACCTGCAGCTTCTACTTCAGAAGCACCAGCAAGTCAAGCGACAGAAACATCAGAAGCAGCACAAGCACCTGCAGCGCCAGCTAGTCAAGAACAACCAGAGTCGGCTGCTCCTGCCTCTACTTCAGAGGCACCAGCTAGTGAAGCACCAGCTGCATCAGAAGCTCCGGCTCCTGCAGCACCAGCTGAAACAGCTAAAGTTGAAGCCGCTGCGACACCTAATACATATCCAGTTGGACAATGTACTTGGGGTGCAAAATCATTGGCTTCATGGGCTGGTAATAACTGGGGTAATGCTAAAAACTGGATTGCTAGTGCGCAAGCAGCTGGTCACTCAGTAGGTACAACTCCTGTAGCCGGTGCAATTGCAGTTTGGCCAAATGATGGTGGTGGTTACGGTCACGTAGCTTACGTTACATCAGCATCAGGTGCAAACTCAATTCAAGTTATGGAATCAAACTACGCTGGTAACATGTCAATCGGTAACTACCGTGGAACATTTGATCCTACATCATCAGCTCACGGTGGTTCTGTATACTATATTTATCCATAATGATATTAAAGATGCGATTCGAACGTTTTCGAATCGTTTTTTGTTTTCCAAAATGGGTGTTATGATTGATATAGACATTTAGATAGCAAATTACTGTTATTAATAATTGTATCTTATGATACTTGTTAAGTTCCTATGACACCATTTATTTGACGTTGAAAATCAGTTTAAAAAAAGGTAGAATGGAGTAGTAAATATTTTGGAGGAAATCATGTCTTATACGAATTTAAAGTTGTTCGCTTTGTCGTCTAACCAGGAATTGGCAGCAAAAGTTGCTGATAAAATGGGTATTGAACTTGGAAAATCAAGTGTTCGTGAGTTTTCAGATGGCGAGATTCAAGTTAATATTGAAGAGTCTATCCGTGGTCATCACGTCTTTATTCTTCAATCTACAAGCTCTCCTGTAAATGATAATTTGATGGAAATCTTGATCATGGTTGATGCGCTAAAACGTGCGAGTGCTGAGACAGTTAGTGTTGTCATGCCTTACTATGGTTATGCACGTCAAGACCGTAAGGCTCGTTCACGTGAACCAATCACATCTAAATTGGTTGCTAATATGCTTGAGGTGGCTGGTGTTGATCGTCTTTTGACTGTGGACCTTCATGCTGCCCAAATTCAAGGATTCTTTGATATTCCTGTAGACCATTTGATGGGTGCTCCTCTTATTGCTGATTACTTTGATCGTGCTGGTCTTACTGGAGATGATGTAGTTGTTGTTTCTCCGGACCATGGTGGTGTGACTCGTGCGCGTAAATTGGCACAATGTTTGAAAACGCCAATCGCTATCATTGACAAACGTCGTAGTGTTGATAAAATGAACACTTCTGAAGTTATGAATATCATTGGTAATGTTGAAGGTAAAACATGTATCTTGATTGATGATATGATTGATACTGCAGGTACTATCTGTCATGCGGCAGATGCGCTTGCTGAGGCTGGTGCAACTCATGTCTTTGCATCATGTACACACCCTGTATTGTCAGGTCCAGCACTTGATAATATTCAAAAATCTGCTATTGAAAAACTTGTCGTGCTTGACACGATTTATCTTCCAGAAGAACGTTTGATTGATAAGATTGAGCAAATTTCTATTGCTGATTTAATTTCTGAGGCAATCATTCGTATTCATGAAAAACGTCCGTTGTCACCATTGTTTGAAATGGGCCATAAATAGACTAAAGCTAGCCTAGGCTAGCTTTTTTGGTGTTTAAATGCGTTTGAGTTTTTGATATAATGTAAGGCATAATTGCAAAGAGGTGACCGTGATGGATTTAACGCAACGTTTTAATAAAAATTTAGATAAGATTGAAGTTTCAATGATTCGTCAGTTTGACCAATCAATTTCAGATGTACCAGGGATCAAAAAGTTGACACTTGGTGAACCTGATTTTACAACTCCAGATCATGTAAAAGAAGCTGCTAAAGCTGCTATCGATGCTAACCAGTCGCACTATACAGGTATGGCAGGTCTTCCTGTCTTACGTCAAGCAGCTGCGGATTTTGTTAAGGAAAAATATAATCTTACTTATAACCCAGATAATGAGATTTTGGTGACTATTGGGGCAACAGAAGCCCTTTCTGCGACGTTGACAGCTATCTTAGAACCTGGTGATACAGTTCTTCTTCCTGCACCAGCATATCCTGGATACGAACCTATTGCTAATCTAGTTGGTGCTGAAATTGTTGAAATTGATACAACTGCTAATGATTTTGTTTTGACTCCAGAGATGTTAGAAAAGGCAATTTTGGAGCAGGGAGATAATCTTAAAGCAGTTTTGCTTAACTATCCAACCAACCCAACTGGTGTGACCTATTCGCGTCAACAGATTGCAGATTTGGCTGAAGTCTTGAAAAAATACGATATTTTTGTTGTTAGTGATGAAGTTTACTCTGAGCTAACTTATGTGGATCATCATGTATCTATTGCTGAGTATTTACCGGAACAAACGATTTTGATTAATGGTTTGTCTAAATCTCATGCGATGACAGGCTGGCGTATTGGTTTGATTTTCGCACCTGCAGTCTTGACCGCTCAGTTGATTAAGAGTCACCAATATTTGGTAACAGCTGCAGCAACAATGGCACAATTTGCAGCTATTGAAGCCTTATCTGCTGGTAAGGATGATGCACAACCAATGAAAGTTGAGTATTTGAAACGTCGTGATTATATTCTTGAAAAAATGTCTGAACTTGGTTTCAAGATTATTAAACCTGATGGTGCTTTCTACATTTTTGCTAAGATTCCAGAAGGCTATATTCAAGATTCCTTTAAGTTCTGCCAAGACTTTGCACGTGAAAAGGCTATTGCGATTATCCCTGGTGTTGCCTTTGGGAAGTATGGTGAAGGCTATGTTCGCTTGTCATATGCAGCTAGCATGGATACTATTGAAACAGCTATGACTCGTTTGAAAGAGTTTATGGAAGAACATGCAGAAGCTTGAGAGTAGAGGGCTTGTCCTCTTCAATCGTAATTATCGTGAGAATGATAAGCTGGTTAAGATTTTTACTGAACAAGCTGGTAAACGGATGTTTTTTGTTAGAGGTGGTGGGGCAGGTAAATTAAGTGCTGTCATTCAACCTTTGACCATCGCTGAATTCATGATGACTGTAAATGATGAAGGTCTATCTTTCATAGAAGATTATAGCCAGGCAGAGTCCTTCAAGGAAATTACAAGCGATATTTTCAAGTTGTCTTATGCGACTTATTTGGCTGGATTGACGGATGCCGCTATTGCTGATGGTATGGTGGATGCGCAATTATTTGCATTTTTGGAGAAGACGCTTGAATTAATGGAAGAAGGCTTGGATTATGAAATCTTGACTAATATCTTCGAGGTTCAGGTTTTGGACCGTTTTGGTGTAAAATTGAATTTTCACGAGTGTGTCTTTTGTCATCGTGTAGGGCTTCCTTTTGATTTCTCGTATAAGTACTCAGGTTTACTTTGTCCAAATCATTATGTTGAGGATGAAAGGCGCAGTCATTTAGACCCTAATGTGCCTTATCTTTTAGATCGCTTTCAGGGACTTTCGTTTAAAGAATTGAGAAGCATATCTGTGAAGGATGACATGAAACGAAAGTTGCGACAATTTATTGATGAGCTCTATGATAATTATATTGGGATACATCTTAAAAGTAAGAAGTTTATTGATAATCTAAATTCATGGGCTCATATCATGGATAAGGAAGATAGTGCTGATTAGGCATTGTCTTTTTTTGTTTCACGTGAAACAGTGAATCAAAGGTTTTCAGGCTCAGGGGTTAAAATGCAGGTCAGTTCGTGCTATAATAAGAAGATAATAAGCTGAAAGACTCTGCTTAAAATAGAAAATTGGATATATCTATTTTAATTATAGATTGTTTGATTGATGAAAATTCGAGTCTATTTTTTAGAGCAGAGGATGAGAGGGAGAATGCTATGCATGTAATTGCAGTTGATGCTATGGGTGGCGATAATGCGCCACAAGCAATTGTAGAAGGAGTCAATCAGGCTTTGTCAGATTTCAAAGATATTGAAATCCAGCTTTATGGTGATGAAACTAAAATTAAGACCTATTTGACAGCGTCTGAACGTGTGAGCATTGTACATACCGATGAAAAGATAAATTCAGATGACGAGCCAGCTAAAGCCATTCGCAAGAAAAAGAAAGCATCTATGGTTTTGGGTGCACAAGCTGTTAAGGAGAAAACGGCAGATGCAGTGATTTCTGCAGGAAATACAGGTGCTCTCCTGGCAGCAGGTCTCTTTGTGGTTGGACGTATTAAGGGAGTTGAGCGTCCAGGTCTGATGTCAACAATGCCAAGTTTTACAGGTCAACCCTTTGATATGCTTGATTTAGGTGCTAATGCAGAAAATACAGCTAGTCACTTGCATCAATATGCGATTTTAGGATCCTTCTATGCAAAAAATGTTCGTGGAATTGCCAACCCTCGTGTAGGTCTACTTAATAATGGGACTGAGGAAACCAAGGGTGATGGTCTTCGTAAGGAAGCTTTCGAACTCTTGTCTCAGGAGCCCAGTATTAACTTCGTCGGAAATGTTGAGGCGCGTGAAATCATGTCTGGTGCTGCTGACGTTGTTGTGTCTGATGGCTTCACAGGAAATGCGGTTCTTAAAGCAATCGAAGGAACGGGACTTGGTGCCATGAAGACTCTTAAGTCGGCCATCATGAATGGTGGGCTTAAAGCTAAGTTAGGTGCTCTTCTCTTGAAGGATAGTCTACAAGGTATGAAAAAGACTATGGATTACTCAAGTGCCGGAGGTGCGGTTCTCTTTGGTCTTAAAGCTCCCGTAGTAAAATGTCATGGATCTAGTGATGCTAAGGCAGTTTATTACACCATTAAGCAGGTTCGTACGATGCTTGATACTAAGGTAGTTGACCAACTAGTTGAAGCCTTTAGTCCGAAAGAGGAGGCTGAATGATGAGTAGAGTAGAAATTCTTCATAAAATGCAACTTGTTATTCAGGATCAGATGGGGAATAAAGACATTGTTTTAACCGAAGATACTAAATTAGATGACTTGGGTGTGGATTCAATAGAACTTATGGAATTCATTATTAATTTGGAAGATGAGTTTGCTCTTGAAATTTCTGATGATACTATTGATCATATGGATAAGGTAGCCGATTTGTTGGACTATTTGTCTGAGCAATTGAATAACAGATAAGCTAGTTAAACTTTAGTTTCTAGATTTCAAGTGAATCTAGTACTGCAGTTATGCCAGCATTTATAGTTCATATCTTATAGGAGTGGGACAAGAAACTAAATGTTACCTTGATTTAGTTCTGTCAGGCTCCTTTTTTTCTATACATTATTTATTAAAAAAATCTAAATAAGCCACTAAACACGAACGATTTAATTTTACCTAAGTAACAAAGTTTGTTATATGTTGGTTTTTGGTTTTTTGTATGGTATAATGAAGAAGAAAAAACTTGAAAGGCGAACAATTCCATGTCAAACCAACTGATTTATACTGGGAAAGCTAAAGATATTTATAGTACAGAAGACGAAAATGTGATTAAGTCGGTCTATAAGGACCAAGCAACCATGCTTAATGGTGCTCGTAAGGAGACTATTAAGGGTAAAGGTGTGCTGAATAATCAGATTTCGTCTCTTATTTTTGAAAAATTAAACGCTGCCGGTGTGGCAACACACTTTATCGAACGTATTTCTGACACAGAACAACTCAATAAAAAGGTGAAAATCATTCCTTTGGAGGTTGTTCTTCGTAACGTGACTGCAGGTTCATTTTCAAAGCGTTTTGGTGTTGAAGAAGGAATAAACTTGGATACACCTATTGTTGAGTTTTATTATAAAAACGATGATTTGGATGATCCGTTTATCAACGACGAACACGTGAAATTCTTGGGTGTTGCAAATGATGAACAAATTGCTTATATCAAGGAAGAAACACGTCGTATCAATGAATTGTTGAAAGATTGGTTTGCACAAATTGGTCTTCGTTTGATTGACTTCAAATTGGAGTTTGGCTTTGATAAGGACGGCAAGATTATCTTGGCAGATGAATTTTCACCAGATAACTGCCGTCTTTGGGATGCTAAAGGTCACCACATGGATAAGGATGTTTTCCGTCGTGATCTCGGTAGCTTGACAGATGTTTATGAAGTTGTATTGGAAAAATTACAAGGCTTGAAGTAATTTTTTGAATTCCTCTCCAATGCAGTTTTTAAGTAGAAATAAATAAAGGAAATAAAATGGATAAACGTATTTTCGTTGAGAAAAAAGCTGATTTTCGTGTGAAATCTCACTCTTTAGTAAAGGAATTACAGCATAATCTTCAGTTGAAAACCTTGAAGGACCTTCGTATTGTACAAGTTTACGATGTCTTTAATTTGGCAGAGGATTTGTTTGCGCGTGCAGAAAAACATATCTTCTCTGAACAAGTGACAGATACTGTTTTGGATGAAGCTGCAGTGAAGGCTGATCTTGAGAAGTATGCTTTCTTTGCCATTGAAAGTTTGCCTGGTCAATTTGACCAACGTGCGGCCTCTTCACAAGAAGCTTTGCTATTGCTGGGTAGCTCAAATGATGTAACGGTGAATACTGCTCAATTGTACTTGGTTAACAAGGATATTGCTGCTAATGAATTGGAAGCTGTCAAAAACTACCTCTTGAACCCAGTGGACTCTCGTTTCAAAGATATCACTGTTGGCATTGCGAAACAGGATTTCTCTGAGTCCGACAAGACTATTCCAAACTTGGATTTCTTTGAAACTTATACGGCTGAAGATTTTGCTAAGTATAAGGCAGAGCAAGGATTGGCAATGGAAGTGGATGACCTTCTCTTCATTCAAGATTACTTCAAGTCTATTGGACGTGTGCCAACTGAGACTGAGTTGAAGGTTTTGGATACTTACTGGTCTGACCACTGCCGTCATACAACTTTCGAGACTGAGTTGAAAAACATCGACTTCTCAGCTTCTAAATTCCAAAAACAATTGCAAGCGACTTATGATAAATATATCGCCATGCGTGATGAGTTGGGACGTACAGAAAAACCTCAAACTTTGATGGATATGGCGACTATTTTTGGTCGTTATGAGCGTGCCAATGGTCGTTTGGATGACATGGAAGTGTCTGATGAAATCAATGCCTGCTCAGTTGAAATTGAAGTGGATGTCAATGGTGTGAAAGAACCATGGCTTCTTATGTTCAAGAACGAAACTCACAACCACCCAACTGAAATTGAACCATTTGGTGGTGCGGCTACTTGTATCGGTGGTGCCATTCGTGACCCATTGTCAGGTCGTTCATACGTTTACCAAGCTATGCGTATCTCAGGTGCTGGTGATATCACAACACCAATTGCTGAAACTCGTGCTGGTAAATTGCCACAACAAGTGATTTCTAAAACGGCGGCTCATGGTTATTCTTCTTACGGTAACCAGATTGGTCTGGCAACAACCTATGTTCGTGAATACTTCCACCCAGGTTTCGTTGCTAAGCGTATGGAGCTAGGTGCCGTTGTTGGTGCGGCTCCTAAGGAAAATGTTGTCCGTGAAAAACCTGAAGCAGGTGATGTGATTATCTTGCTCGGTGGTAAGACTGGACGTGACGGTGTCGGTGGAGCGACGGGTTCTTCTAAAGTTCAAACGGTTGAATCTGTTGAAACAGCTGGTGCCGAGGTTCAAAAAGGGAATGCCATCGAAGAACGTAAGATTCAACGTCTTTTCCGTAATGGTGAAGTGACACGTCTCATCAAGAAATCAAATGACTTTGGTGCTGGTGGTGTCTGTGTGGCTATCGGTGAATTGGCAGATGGTCTTGAAATTGATCTAGACAAAGTGCCATTGAAATACCAAGGTTTGAACGGTACAGAAATTGCCATCTCTGAATCTCAAGAACGTATGGCCGTGGTGGTTCGTCCGGAAGATGTAGATGCCTTCGTTGCTGAATGTAACAAAGAAAATATTGATGCTGTTGTCGTTGCAACAGTAACTGAAAAACCAAATCTTGTCATGCACTGGAATGGCGAAACAATCGTTGATTTGGAACGTCGTTTCCTTGACACAAATGGTGTGCGTGTGGTTGTAGATGCTAAGGTAGTTGACAAGGATGTCAAACTTCCAGAAGAACGTCAAACATCTGCTGAAACACTTGAAGCGGATACTCTTGAAGTCTTGGCTGACCTTAACCATGCCAGTCAAAAAGGGTTACAAACTATCTTTGATAGCTCAGTTGGTCGTTCAACAGTCAATCACCCACTTGGTGGTCGCTACCAAATCACACCAACGGAAGCTTCTGTACAGAAATTGCCAGTCCAACATGGCGTGACAACAACTGCCTCTGTCATGGCGCAAGGCTTCAACCCTTATGTAGCAGAATGGTCTCCATATCATGGTGCTGCTTATGCGGTCATCGAAGCAACAGCCCGTTTGGTTGCTGCTGGTGCAAACTGGTCTAAGGCTCGTTTCTCTTATCAAGAATACTTCGAGCGTATGGATAAACAAGCAGACCGTTTTGGTCAACCAGTATCAGCTCTTCTTGGATCAATCGAAGCTCAGATTCAACTTGGTTTGCCATCTATCGGTGGTAAAGACTCTATGTCTGGTACTTTTGAAGAATTGACAGTACCACCAACCTTGGTTGCCTTTGGTGTGACAACAGCAGATAGCCGTAAGGTTCTTTCTCCGGAGTTTAAAGCTGCTGGTGAAAACATCTATTACATTCCAGGTCAAGCTTTGGCACAAGAAATTGACTTCAATCTTATCAAGTCTAACTTTACTCAATTTGAAGCCATCCACTCTAATCATAAAGTCACATCTGCATCAGCTGTCAAATATGGAGGTGTTCTTGAAGCTCTTGCCCTTGCAACATTCGGTAACCATATTGGAGCTACTGTTGAATTAGCTGACCTTGACACCAGCTTGACAGCTCAATTGGGTGGATTTGTCTTCACATCTCCTGAAGACATTGCAGGTGTTGCCAAGATTGGACAAACAGCGGCCGACTTTACACTGGTTGTCAACGATGTAACGCTTGATGGGCGTAAACTTGACAGTGCTTTCCAAGGTAAATTGGAAGAGGTTTATCCAACGGAATTTGCACAAGCAACTGAGTTGGAAGAAGTACCTGCGGTGGCGTCAGATGCTGTTATCAAAGCTAAAGAAACAGTCAAGACACCAGTGGTTTACATCCCGGTATTCCCAGGTACTAACTCTGAGTACGATTCAGCTAAGGCCTTTGAAAAAGAAGGTGCAAAAGTCAACTTAGTACCATTTGTAACACTTAACGAAGAGGCTATTGTCAAGTCTGTTGACACCATGGTTGACAATATCGAAAAAGCTAACATTATCTTCTTTGCAGGTGGCTTTTCAGCAGCGGATGAACCAGATGGATCAGCTAAATTCATCGTAAACATCTTGCTCAATGAAAAAGTACGTGCAGCTATCGATAGTTTCATCGAACGTGGTGGTTTGATCATCGGTATCTGTAACGGATTCCAGGCGCTTGTCAAATCAGGTCTCCTTCCATACGGTAACTTTGAAGATGCAAGGAGTACCAGTCCAACCCTCTTCTACAATGATGCCAACCAACACGTGGCTAAGATGGTTGAAACACGTATTGCCAACACGAACTCACCATGGCTTGCCGGAGTGGAAGTTGGTGACATCCATGCCATCCCAGTATCACACGGTGAAGGTAAATTTGTCGTAACAGCTGAAGAGTTTGCTGAGCTTCGTGATAATGGTCAAATCTTTACACAGTATGTTGACTTCGAAGGTAAACCAAGCATGGATTCTAAATACAATCCTAACGGATCTGTTAATGCTATTGAAGGTATCACAAGCAAGAACGGCCAAATCATTGGTAAGATGGGCCACTCAGAACGTTTTGAAGACGGACTCTTCCAAAATATTCCAGGAAGCAAAGACCAACACCTCTTTGCCTCAGCTGTGAAATATTTTACTGGAAAATAATCGAGCGTGGTGAGCTCATTAGGGATATTTTTCACTACAGCAGTAGTCTTAGAGAGCTTGAAAATGATGCATTTTTGAGTTCAACACTTAGAAAAAGATGTTAGAAATGTCTGCTTTTGTTTAGGCTAGCTAAGGAAAATATCAAAAATAAAAGGTATAAAAAATGACATACGAAGTTAAATCTCTTAATGAAGAATGTGGTGTTTTTGGTATCTGGGGTCACCCAGATGCTGCCAAATTAACTTATTTCGGACTTCACAGTCTCCAACACCGTGGTCAAGAGGGAGCAGGAATTCTCTCTAATGATGCGGGCCAATTGAAGCGTCATCGTGATATGGGGCTTCTCTCAGAAGTTTTTCGTAATCCAGCCAATTTGGACAAGTTGACTGGTACAGCTGCTATCGGTCATGTCCGCTATGCGACTGCTGGTGAGGCTTCTGTAGATAATATTCAACCTTTCATGTTTAAGTTTCACGATGGACAATTAGGTCTTGCTCATAATGGAAACTTGACTAATGCAGAGTCACTTAGACGAGAGTTGGAAAAGAATGGGGCTATTTTTAGCTCAACTTCTGATTCAGAAATCTTAGCTCACTTGATTCGTCGTAGCCACAACCCATCATTTATGGGCAAAGTTAAAGAAGCTTTGAATACTGTTAAAGGTGGATTTGCTTATCTTCTTATGGTTGAGGATAAGCTCATTGCAGCCTTGGATCCAAATGGGTTCCGTCCACTTTCTATTGGTAAGATGGCCAACGGTGCTATCGTGGTTTCATCTGAAACTTGCGCTTTTGAAGTGGTTGGAGCAGAGTGGATTCGCGATGTAAATCCAGGTGAAGTTGTTATCATCGATGATAATGGCATCACTTACGATAACTATACAACGGACACACAACTGGCTGTTTGTTCAATGGAGTATATTTACTTTGCTCGTCCTGATTCAAATATCCAAGGCGTGAATGTCCATACAGCTCGTAAACGTATGGGGGCTCAATTGGCACGTGAATTTAAGCATGAAGCAGATATTGTCGTTGGTGTGCCTAATTCATCACTTAGCGCAGCCATGGGATTTGCAGAAGAATCCGGCTTGCCAAATGAAATGGGCTTGATTAAAAACCAATACACTCAACGTACCTTTATCCAACCAACACAAGAGTTACGTGAGCAAGGGGTTCGTATGAAGCTCTCTGCCGTATCAGGTGTTGTTAAAGGCAAACGTGTGGTTATGATTGACGACTCTATTGTACGTGGGACAACCTCACGCCGTATCGTTAATTTGCTAAAAGAAGCGGGAGCAACAGAGGTTCACGTGGCAATCGGTAGTCCAGCCCTTGCCTATCCATGTTTCTACGGTATTGATATTCAAACACGTAAGGAATTGATTGCGGCCAATCATACAGTTGAGGAAACACGAGAAATCATCGGTGCGGATAGCTTGACTTACTTGTCAATTGATGGCTTGATTGATTCTATTGGAATTGACACAGATGCACCAAACGGTGGCCTTTGTGTGGCTTACTTTGATGGCAAATATCCAACACCATTGTATGACTACGAAGAACGCTATTTGGAAAGTTTGAAAGAACACACTTCTTTCTATTAAGAGCAGTCTAGAAGGAAAAAAGAGTAAAAAATTATGTCTAAAAATGCTTACGCTCCACGTCTCACTACTGACTAAAAGCTAAAGCATTTGTCAGTAGACGCTTTGCCCTATGGAGCCAAAGCTGGAGACCTGACTAGTATTTTTCTCGAAAAAAGAAAAGGAATAAACAAATGACAAATAAAAATGCGTATGCCCAATCGGGTGTGGACGTTGAAGCAGGTTATGAAGTTGTTGAACGTATCAAAAAACATGTTGCCCGTACAGAGCGTGCAGGTGTCATGGGAGCTCTCGGTGGCTTCGGTGGTATGTTTGACCTTTCAAAAACAGGTGTCAAAGAGCCTGTTTTGATTTCAGGTACAGATGGTGTCGGAACTAAACTCATGCTTGCTATCAAGTACGACAAGCACGATACTATCGGTCAAGACTGTGTGGCTATGTGTGTCAACGATATCATCGCTGCGGGTGCTGAGCCACTTTACTTCCTTGACTACGTAGCGACTGGTAAAAATGAACCAGCTAAATTAGAACAAGTTGTTGCTGGTGTGGCTGAAGGTTGTGTGCAAGCTGGTGCTGCCCTCATTGGTGGTGAAACTGCTGAAATGCCTGGTATGTACGGTGAAGACGACTATGACTTGGCTGGTTTCACAGTAGGTATCGCAGAAAAATCTCAAATCATCGACGGTTCAAAAGTGGCTGAGGGTGATGTGCTTCTTGGACTTGCTTCAAGCGGTATCCACTCAAATGGTTACTCACTCGTGCGTCGTGTCTTTGCTGATTACACAGGTGAAGAAGTTCTCCCAGAACTTGAAGGTAAAAAACTTAAAGACGTTCTTCTTGAACCAACTCGTATCTACGTTAAAGCAGCTTTGCCACTCATCAAAGAAGAATTGGTTAACGGTATTGCCCACATCACAGGTGGTGGTTTCATTGAAAATGTACCACGTATGTTCTCAGATGACTTGGCTGCTGAAATTGACGAAAGCAAAGTGCCAGTTCTTCCAATTTTCAAAGCCCTTGAAAAGTATGGCCAAATCAAACACGAAGAAATGTTTGAAATCTTCAACATGGGTATTGGTCTCATGCTTGCGGTTAAACCAGAAAATGTTGAACGCGTCAAAGAACTTCTTGACGAACCTGTTTATGAAATCGGTCGTATTGTGAAGAAAGATGGCGCAAGTGTGGTGATTAAATAATGGCTATCACCATTTTGTACGGAGAAATTGTAGAAAGGAGTGTTTGGTTAGTAAGCCTAACTGAACACGGGACTCATTTTCTAGGAAAAAAGAGAAATCATTTTGTGTGCAAGTACCCAGCAATGATTTACTATTTTTCTACGAAACTGTTCGGCTAGCCGAAACGTCCCTTTGTATCGAATATGAAGATTGCTGTTTTTGCCTCTGGCAACGGCTCAAACTTTCAGGTGATTGCGGAACAATTTCCAGTAGAATTTATCTTTTCAGATCACCGTGATGCCTATGTCTTAGAACGTGCCAAAAATCTTAATGTGGTTAGCCATGCCTTTGAACTCAAGGAATTTGACAATAAAGCGGCTTATGAAGAGGCTATCGTCAAACTCTTGGATGATCACCAGATTGATTTGGTTTGTTTGGCTGGTTATATGAAAATCGTCGGCCCAACCTTGCTAGCAGCTTACGAAGGCCGTATTATCAATATTCACCCGGCTTATCTCCCTGAATTCCCAGGAGCCCATGGTATTGAGGATGCTTGGAATGCAGGTGTTGACCAGTCTGGTGTAACTATTCACTGGGTGGATTCTGGCGTTGATACAGGTAAGGTCATCAAACAAGTCCGTGTGCCACGCCTTGAAGGTGATACCCTTGATACTTTCGAAACTCGCATCCATGAAACAGAGTACAAGCTCTATCCAGAAGTGTTGGATAGTTTGGGAGTGGAGAGAAAATGAGGTTTAACTTCTAGATAGTATGAGTAATTATTACTATAAATTGCTAGAGAAATTAAACGAGATAAATAAAAATTTAAAGTCTGAAGAAAAAGTTCGTTATCCAAAATTAGTTAGAAATAGACAAAGATTTGAAATATCACTTGCAATATTTCTTATCTTGTATGTGTTACTGATTTTTTCACCTTGGTTTTTGTCAAATAATATTATAATAATTTATTTGATTTTGGGTATGCTTGTTCTTGATGCTGTAATTATTACGGTATATCTATTAAAGTATACCCATGATTTCAGGGAATATTCCTTTTCATCTTTTGAAAAATCAAGAAAAGTAAAAAAATATATTGAAGACAAATTTAAAAAATCCCCTTTAGAAGCTGTAAATGGATTAATGGAAGAATGTGAGGCTTATATATTAAAAAGACAAAGGAAATATTCTTTATTTTCAAAAACGACTTCAGTTATTATGTCTTTAGCAATTATTCCAACATTTCAATTTCTTTTAAAGTCATATTTTGAAAGAAATATACTTTTACTAATTATGGTGATGCTATGTTTGTTTTGCTTAATAGGTTTATGGGATCAGTTAACTAATGAACCTTTTTGGGGAGAGACATCAAAGAATAATGAACTGTTGTACTTACTGAAGGAAGTAAGATACTTAATGTATGAAGGAGAACAAATGACTAAACGAGCACTTATTTCAGTCTCAGATAAAGCGGGCATTGTTGAATTTGCCCAAGAACTCAAAAAACTCGGTTGGGACATCATCTCAACAGGTGGTACTAAAGTTGTCCTTGACAATGCGGGGGTAGACACTATCGCTATTGATGATGTGACTGGTTTTCCAGAAATGATGGACGGTCGTGTGAAGACCCTTCACCCAAATATCCACGGTGGTCTCCTCGCTCGTCGTGACCTCGATAGCCACCTTCAAGCGGCTAAGGACAATAATATCGAATTGATTGACCTTGTTGTGGTAAACCTTTATCCATTCAAGGAAACAATTCTCAAACCAGACGTGACTTACGCTGACGCAGTTGAAAACATCGATATCGGTGGTCCATCAATGCTTCGTTCAGCAGCTAAAAACCACGCTAGCGTAACAGTTGTGGTAGACCCTGCTGACTATGCTGTTGTGCTTGACGAATTGTCAGCAAACGGTGAAACAAGTTACGAAACTCGCCAACGTTTGGCAGCAAAAGTATTCCGTCACACAGCTTCATACGATGCTTTGATTGCGGAATACTTCACAGCTCAAGTGGGTGAAACAAAACCTGAAAAACTCACTTTGACTTATGACCTTAAGCAACCCATGCGTTACGGTGAAAACCCTCAACAAGACGCAGACTTCTACCAAAAAGGTTTGCCAACGGCTTACTCAATTGCTTCAGCTAAACAACTTAACGGTAAAGAATTGTCATTCAACAATATCCGTGACGCTGATGCCGCTATCCGTATCATCCGTGATTTCAAAGACCGTCCAACAGTCGTGGCTCTCAAACATATGAACCCATGTGGTATCGGTCAAGCTGATGACATTGAAACAGCTTGGGACTACGCTTATGAAGCTGACCCAGTGTCAATCTTTGGTGGTATTGTAGTCCTCAACCGTGAAGTTGACGCTGCGACGGCTAAGAAAATGCACGGTGTCTTCCTTGAAATCATCATTGCACCAAGCTATACAGATGAAGCACTTGAAATCTTGACTACCAAGAAGAAAAACTTGCGTATCCTTGAGTTGCCATTTGACGCTCAAGATGCCAGCGAAGCAGAAGCAGAATACACTGGTGTTGTCGGTGGACTTCTCGTTCAAAACCAAGACGTTGTTAAAGAAAGCCCAGCTGACTGGCAAGTGGTTACCAAACGCCAACCAACTGAAACAGAAGCGACAGCTCTGGAGTTTGCTTGGAAAGCTATCAAGTACGTCAAATCAAATGGTATCATCGTGACTAACGACCACATGACACTTGGTGTTGGCCCTGGTCAAACCAACCGTGTGGCATCTGTCCGCATCGCCATTGATCAAGCTAAAGACCGTCTTGACGGCGCTGTTCTTGCTTCAGATGCCTTCTTCCCATTTGCGGATAATGTGGAAGAAATCGCTAAAGCAGGTATTAAAGCAATCATCCAACCGGGTGGATCAGTCCGTGACCAAGAGTCAATCGAAGCGGCTGATAAACATGGTTTGACCATGATTTTTACAGGCGTGAGACATTTTAGACATTAATGGGTATTTAAAAATTAGCTCATTATCAACTATTATGAATGATTTATCGCTAACAATGAGAGAAGATACAAGTGGTCTTCTCTTTTTGTATGTCTAAAATAATAATCATTTTAGTTTTAGAAATTATTAAAACGATTTGTTAGAATTGTTCGTAACTAATCTTGAAAAATCAGCTTCTCACTTAACTATCTTTCATACGTTTTATGGTGTTTAAGGCCGTAGTGACTAGCTCGTTAACAGGCATTTCCTGATAATCTCCTTTTAACCATTCATCAAAAATATTGTATAGACCTCCGACGATGAATCTACTATCATAGGTGATTTGTCTTTGATTACTGTTTGTGACATGCCAAGGTGCCATGACAGTGGTATAAGCAGCAGAAAGCTTATCATAAGACCTTTGCAAGATAAGCACGAGCAAGTTTGCATCTTGCAAAATTTTTAATGGCTCAGTGTACTGGCTCCAATACTGAAAGAAAAGGTTTACTAAATCTTCAAAATTAGTCAGTTTTGCTGTTTGAAGTTCGATAATATAGTCTTGGATTAAGCGGTCTAAATAATTCGTAAGGACTTGCTCTTTTGAATGGTAATAACGATAAAACGTTCGTCTAGCAATCTGAGCATGTTCGCTGAGTTCAGCAACACTGATATTACATAGGGATTTCTTAGTTGCTAATAAATCGAACAAGGCTTCCTCCAGCCATTGCCGTGATTGGTATTCCATGGTAGTTCTCCTTTCCTGTCACACTTTTGGTCAAACTGTGCCAATTTCACTTAACTTCTTGTTTTTGTAACAGTTTGTCTTTATACTAAATTTGTTGCGCGTGATGTATGATTATCATTTATTCTGAACATTGTACAATTGTTAGATATTATTAAGGAGGTAAAGAGATGAGCATTCTTTTTAATGTTTGGATGCTGCCTATTTTATTTATTTTACATGATTTCGAAGAGATGATTTTTATGCCCTTGTGGAAAAAACGGCATCATCAAAAGTTACGGACTTTTAAGAAACCGTTCTTTGGTTCTGTTACACAGGGTTCTGCCTTTGCAGTAGGTGTTTTAGAGGAGTTTATCATTTTGCTGTTTATTTCTGGTCTTTGTCAGATGACTCACAACACTGTACTCTATTTCTCATTTGTAATAGCTTATACATCTCATTTCATGATCCATTATATCATGTGCCTGCAATTTAGAGGCTATGTTCCTGGAGTTGTCACAGTAACTCTAGAATTACCCATTGTTTTAATGATTATTTTCCACTATTGGCCTTCTGAGGTTTCTCTGCTGTCAGTCATTGTATATCTTTTCGTGGCGACGGCATTAGCCTATACGAATCTTAAAGTCATGCACCAAATTATGCCAAAAATTCAAATAAGCTTAGAAAAGTACATGAAATAAAAAATGATGAATTGAGACCTATTTTAAGCTTCTGAAAGAACAAATTTAAGAAGTGACCAAGAGTCAATCGAAGCGGCTGATAAACATGGTTTGACAATGATCTTTACAGACGTAAGACATTTCCGTCATTAAGAATTCACAAAGCATCCAAGGAATTGGATGTTTTTTTAGATGCCTTAAGTTTCCTTTAAGCTACCCAAGCTATACTAATACCATCCTAAAAAACTTTTCTTTTTCATAAATCTCCTAAAAGCTCAGCACTAGCTGGGCTTTTTTATTTCAGTGCATGAAAAAACAACCGTTCTCACGATTGTTCAATAGATTTAAACCTTTTCAAGGACAGACTGGGTTACCCAAGTCTTGCGATTGCCGATTTGGACGAGAACGCCATCGCTTGGTGGATCAATGGCAAGCACTTTGAAGTTACCTGGAATGTTAAAAGTTTCACCAGGATTGAGGTACTGGTCTGAAGTTGGATTGCCTTGTCCATCAACTTCAATGACTGGGCCAGGGTCAACAATATTGTGTTTAGTTGGTGTGCCTCCTGCTAAATCTTGGCTAGTGATATGACTTCCTACGATTGATGTGACACGGAAAGTACCTGTAAATCGGACAGTATCGCCAACTTTGATAGAAGAGTTAGTAGAATTTCCATTTTGAGCTCCTGCTTCGAGGTCTTTAAAATGGATATAGCCAGACACTTGACTCTTATGGAAACTGCGTTTATGGTATTTCTCAGGCCCTTGCCCAGCATTATAGTTGTATTCTTCAATAGTGACCTGATCGCCATTCACCTCGGCTACCCAAGCAACATGTCCCATGTATCCAGCTCCGTTGACACCGTCTGAAAACCAAGCGATGCTTCCAACAGCAGGATTCATGTCTACACGATGTCCATTCGCTCGTGCAATTGGTCCCCAAGTGATAGCATTCCCATAACCTACAGGCAAGGTGAATCCATTGGTATTGCTGAGGCGATAGGCCGCAAAGGACGTACACTGACGCCAGTACATAGTCCAAGGGTCCACGCCGAAGCCCCCATATTTCCAAGAGGAAGGATAGTCATCTCCGAGGACAGCCGCCTGTGTGGGAGCACCCCAAGAAATTAGCACCGTAGCTAAGCCGGTTAGTGATAAAAGACATTTAACGATTTTTTTCTTCATTTTAACCTCCACCTACCTATTCGCAGTTTTTCAGGAAAATGAAGATATTTTTGCGTTTAAGCCTCCCTTAAGCTGTTTAGACTATACTATCATTAATCCTAAATAACTTTTTTCATTTTCATAATCTCCTAAGAGGTGGTCCAAGTGGCCGCCTTTTTTGTGTTCAAATTTGGCTACACCCCCATATCTCCGAACAAATATGTTATAATGGTTATGTATAATTCGTGAAAATTGCTAATTTTTCCGAATGATTGTCGTTAATGGGCATTTGCCCCTAGTCTTATTTGATATTGAGGTATCTTTCAAATGAAACTTTTGGTTGTTGGTTCTGGTGGTCGTGAACATGCGATTGCCAAGAAATTATTGGAGTCTAAGGATGTTGAGCAAGTTTTCGTAGCTCCTGGTAATGACGGGATGACATTGGACGGTCTTGATTTGATCAATATCGGAATTTCCGAACATTCTAAGCTGATTGACTTTGCAAAAGCGAACGATATTGCTTGGACCTTTATCGGTCCGGATGATGCGCTTGCGGCTGGAATCGTGGATGATTTCAATGCGGCAGGACTCAAAGCCTTTGGTCCGACCAAGGCTGCGGCTGAGCTGGAGTGGTCTAAGGATTTCGCTAAGGAAATCATGGTCAAATACGACGTTCCAACAGCAGCCTATGGCACTTTTTCAGATTTCGAAGAAGCTAAGGCCTACATTGAGGAAAAAGGTGCTCCAATCGTCGTCAAGGCAGACGGCTTGGCCCTTGGTAAAGGTGTCGTCGTTGCTGAAACAGTTGAGCAAGCAGTAGAAGCGGCTCACGAGATGCTATTGGACAATAAATTTGGAGACTCAGGTGCGCGTGTGGTCATCGAGGAATTCCTTGACGGGGAAGAGTTCTCTCTCTTTGCCTTTGTCAATGGGGACAAGTTCTACATTATGCCAACGGCTCAGGACCACAAACGTGCTTATGATGGTGACAAGGGTCCGAACACTGGTGGGATGGGTGCCTATGCACCAGTTCCTCACTTGCCACAGAGTGTGGTTGACACAGCGGTTGACACCATTGTCAAGCCAGTTCTTGAAGGTATGATTAAAGAAGGTCGTCCCTACACTGGAGTCCTTTACGCTGGTCTTATCTTGACAGCTGACGGCCCTAAAGTCATCGAGTTCAACTCACGTTTTGGCGATCCTGAAACGCAAATCATCTTGCCTCGTTTGACTTCTGATTTTGCGCAAAATATCACTGACATTTTGGATGGCAAAGAGCCAGCCATCACTTGGACGGACAAGGGTGTGACACTGGGCGTGGTTGTAGCTTCAAATGGCTACCCACTCGCTTATGAGAAAGGTGTCAAGCTTCCAGCCAAGACAGAGGATGACATCATCACTTATTATGCCGGTGCCAAATTCGCTGAAAACGGCCAAAACCTTCTTTCAAACGGCGGACGTGTCTACATGTTGGTCACAACAGCAGACACCGTCAAAGACGGCCAAAATATCATCTACAACGAACTCGACAAACAAAACACAGAAGGCCTCTTCTATCGAAACGACATTGGTAGTAAGGCTAATAAATAATCAGCGACCATGGGTCGTAAAAGGCGAGCGAAAGCGAGCCAAACTAAGATAATGGTCGCCGTGGTGAAAAGACCAGAACAAATCCTGTTCTGGTCGAGGGAAACTTTGAGACCTTAGGCTCAAAGTTTAGGAATGAAACCGAAGGTTTGCTTCCGTCCCCACCACCTAAGACCATTATCAAAAAAGAAAAGGAAAAATTATGACTAAACCAATTATTTCCATTATCATGGGCTCAAAATCCGACTGGGCAACCATGCAAAAAGCTGCTGAAGTTCTCGACAACTTCGGTGTCTCTTACGAAAAGAAAGTTGTTTCCGCACACCGTACACCGGACCTCATGTTCAAACATGCGGAAGAAGCACGTAGCCGTGGCATCAAGGTCATCATCGCTGGTGCGGGTGGCGCTGCTCACTTGCCAGGGATGGTTGCTGCTAAAACAACCCTTCCAGTCATCGGTGTGCCCGTCAAATCACGTGCTCTTAGCGGTGTGGATTCACTCTATTCTATCGTTCAGATGCCAGGTGGGGTACCAGTCGCAACCATGGCTATCGGTGAATCAGGAGCTACCAATGCTGCACTCTTTGCCCTCCGTCTCCTCTCAGTAGAAGACAAGGCCATTGCAGATGCGCTTGCTAACTTTGCTGAAGAACAAGGAAAAATCGCAGAGGAGTCTACAAATGAGCTCAACTAAAACCATTGGTATCATCGGTGGTGGTCAACTCGGTCAAATGATGGCTATCTCAGCTATTTACATGGGCCACAAGGTTATCACCCTTGATCCTACAGCAGATTGTCCATCTTCTCGTGTGTCTGAGGTTATCGTGGCACCTTACGACGACGTAGATGCCCTTCGTCAGTTGGCAGACCGCTGTGATGTTCTCACTTATGAGTTTGAAAATGTCGACGCTGACGGTCTTGACGCTGTTATCAAAGATGGTCAGCTTCCACAAGGGACAGACCTGCTTCGTATTTCACAAAACCGTATATTTGAAAAGGACTTCCTCTCAAACAAGGCTCAAGTGAGAGTTGCTCCTTACAAGGTCGTGACATCTAGCCTTGATTTGGAAGATATTGACCTTTCTAAAAAATACGTCCTCAAGACAGCGACAGGTGGTTACGATGGCCACGGTCAAAAAGTCATCACATCAGTCGACGATTTGGAAGAGGCAAATGCCCTTGCTAACTCAGCCGAGTGTGTCTTGGAAGAGTTCGTCAACTTCGACCTTGAAATTTCAGTCATCGTGTCTGGTAACGGCAAGGATGTGACGGTTTTCCCAGTTCAGGAAAATATCCATCGCAACAACATCCTATCTAAAACCATCGTGCCTGCTCGCATTTCTGATAGTCTAGCTGAGAAAGCTAAAGCTATGGCTGTGAAGATTGCTGAGCAACTTAACCTCTCTGGTACCCTCTGTGTGGAGATGTTTGCGACAGCTGATGATATCATCGTCAACGAAATCGCACCACGCCCACACAATTCAGGTCACTACTCAATTGAAGCCTGTGACTTTTCACAGTTTGACACGCATATCTTGGGTGTTCTCGGAGCACCACTTCCAGCAATCCACCTCCATGCACCTGCTGTCATGCTCAACGTCCTCGGCCAACACGTCGAAGCAGCTGAGCGTTATGTCACAGAAAATCCAAGCGCCCACCTCCACATGTATGGTAAACTAGAAGCAAAGCACAACCGCAAGATGGGACATGTGACTTTGTTTAGTAATGAACCAGACAATGTGGTTGAGTTTGGAAAAGGAATTGACTGGTAATGATTAGGGATCAAGAAGAACTATTAAACTCTGTATATGATAGACAAATTCGAAGTTATTTTAAAGAGGCATTAAATTGCTATAACACAAAAGCATATAAGGCGTGTGTTATTCTATCTGTTATCGCTGGTATGGACGATTTATTTAAAAAAATTGATATGTTATATAAAGAATTTAATGAGAGTCAAAGAAATCAGTTCGATGGAATTAAAGATCAACGAAATAATTCTAAACCATTTGAAAGAGATTTGATAAGTTTTTGTAATGAAGATAGTTTTGGAATTTTATCCAGATATGAAATTAAAGAGTTGGAATATTGTTTTGATTTAAGAAATAGTTTCGCTCATCCCTCTGAGGAGGAATGTACGGCAGAGAAAGCAAGATATGTCTTTTCAGTAATGATTGATTTAGTTTCTTCAAAGAAAATGTTGGGAGGTTACGTCTACATAGAGTCTCTAATAAACAAAATCGGTGGACAGTTTTATTATCCTTCGATTGATACTTCATCGATTATATCTATTACTTCAAATGCTTTAACATTTGTTGATGATAGACAATATGTTATTTTATTAAAAAAAATATTGGTTAAGTTAAGAGATGAAGGAACTACAAATTATGAGTATTTTATATCTACTTTGATTAATAATATAGAGGATATTGATGAATTGAATCGTTCCATTGAACCTACTTTGTCGGAGGGGGTTATACGATATTCATCTTTTGAGATAATGTATAGGCTTCATCCAAATATTTTTCAGAAATTTGATAGTGCAAACAGCCAAAAAATATTAAGGTCCTTACTTCAACAAGAAGCTTCTAAATCGCTGTTGTGTAATATTTTTCAAGAGTCTATAAAAGTTCATAAAGACTTGCCAGTACAATTGATAGGAGAGATTTTTGAAAAATTACTAAAAGCTGAAGGCGAGTCCCATAGAAAGAGCTATGTTATCAGTGAAGAGCTGAAAAGATTTCTTAAAATACTGTACGAGGATTTTAAGGAGGAATATGCTATTGATAAAATTGAAACTATAATTACTCTTTATAAGAGTGATCATATGGAAGGTATCCATTTTTTAATCTCGTTGCTATTAGAATTTGAAGAAAATAATCTGAAAGATAGACTATTAGACATCTTGAATGAGAAAATAATTTCTCAAACTTTTAGTGAAAGTAATCCAGCAATTAATGATTTTTATGAGCTTTCGTTTGATGATATTTCTCATATGTCGCACAAGAATATTATAGATATTTTTATTTCTCTTCTAGAAGCTTCCGCTAGAGGTTCTTATAATGCTAGGCCATTTGAAGAATACTTCGTTAATGGTAGGTATCATGAAATTGTTGAGGATGCCATAATTGATATGGAAGATGAAGATTTTCGTAAAGTCTATGATGAAAATACTTTAATAGCTCGTAAATGGAAAAAAATTTCAGAGAAAACTGGTGATTCAAATATTAAAAGGATGTATAGTGAGTATCTAGCTAAGGAACAGCAGTATGAGGATGAAGAGTGATTAGCTTTAGAAGATGATTTAGAATCATTTTAGTAAGGTAAAATAAAACTAATGAGAAAAGTTTATAGCAATATGGTTATAGCTCACGTATCTGATGTTTTGTATAATGTAAAGACTTTAGGTGACGGAGATATTGGTATTTTATGTTCATGATACATACAATCTACTATAGTGAAAGATTAGTTTATGGATTACGATAAATGTAAAAACAAGCTATTTAATTATTAAAGTAGATACGCATTATACTTAAATTGAAACATAAGTCTCTCAAATATTTTTCTGTATTAATAAAAAAACTAGAAAGTAAAGGACATCCGGTTCTACTAATTTGAGCCCAAAAGTCCAATCTTTGATAGAATTAAATAAACAAAAAAGAAAGGAACAAGGGTACTCGTATTCACTGAAACTGAATACGGGCTACGGACTTGGTCAAAAAGACAGTTTTTCCTAGAAGCTGACGCTTCTTCGTCTAAACTCCTATTTTGACTGTGTCCGCTTAACGCCCTTAATATCTTAATTATGATCGAACGTTACTCTCGCCCAGAAATGGCAAACATTTGGACTGAAGAAAATAAATACCGTGCTTGGCTTGAGGTGGAAATCTTGGCTGACGAAGCATGGGCTGAGTTGGGGGAAATCCCTAAGGAAGATGTGGCTTTGATTCGTGAAAAAGCGGACTTTGACATCGACCGTATTCTTGAAATCGAGCAGCAAACGCGTCACGATGTGGTTGCCTTCACACGTGCGGTTTCTGAGACTCTTGGTGAAGAGCGTAAGTGGGTTCACTATGGTTTGACTTCTACTGACGTGGTAGATACTGCCTATGGTTATCTCTACAAACAAGCCAATGAAATTATCCGTAAAGACCTTGAAAACTTCACTAAAATCGTGGCAGACAAGGCGAAAGAACACGAGTTTACTATCATGATGGGTCGTACTCATGGTGTGCACGCTGAGCCTACAACTTTTGGTCTTAAATTGGCCACTTGGTACAGCGAAATGAAACGCAACATCGAGCGTTTCGAGCATGCGGCTGCTGGTGTGGAAGCTGGTAAGATTTCTGGTGCGGTTGGTAACTTTGCCAACATCCCACCATTTGTTGAAAAATACGTCTGCGACAAGCTTGGTATCCGTGCCCAAGAAATCTCTACACAGGTCCTTCCTCGTGACCTTCATGCTGAGTACTTTGCAGTTCTTGCGAGCATTGCAACTTCTATCGAACGGATGGCAACTGAAATCCGTGGCCTTCAAAAATCTGAACAACGTGAAGTGGAAGAGTTCTTTGCCAAAGGTCAAAAAGGGTCTTCAGCCATGCCACACAAACGCAACCCTATCGGTTCTGAAAATATGACAGGTCTTGCGCGTGTTATCCGTGGTCATATGGTCACAGCCTATGAAAATGTGTCCCTTTGGCATGAACGTGATATCTCTCACTCATCAGCTGAGCGTATCATCGCACCAGACACAACCATCTTGATTGACTACATGCTCAACCGTTTTGGAAACATCGTTAAGAACTTGACAGTCTTCCCAGAAAACATGATCCGCAACATGAACTCTACATTTGGTTTGATCTTCAGCCAACGTGCGATGCTTACTTTGATTGAAAAAGGCATGACACGTGAGCAAGCTTACGACCTTGTTCAACCTAAGACAGCCCAATCATGGGATAACCAAGTAGACTTTAAACCACTTCTTGAATCAGATCCAGAAGTAACATCACGCCTCACTCAAGAAGAAATCGACGAAATCTTCAACCCTGTTTACTACACTAAACGTGTGGATGAGATTTTCGAACGCATCGGTTTGGGTGACTAACCTAAACAAAATAACAGAAAGCAGGGCAGACCTGCTTTTTTTGATGGTGACATTTATGTCACTAGTTTTGTTCTCTTTTCAGCCTTATAATAGAGTCATCGCTAGAAAACTGTCAGGAAGGAGGAGTGGGCCATCTTAAAAGGACGATTTAAGTATTTACTGGAGTTGAGCCTCTTAATAGTAAGCATTGCTTTTAATATCCTCCCCATCATGAACGATATTGGAAGTATCAAAGCCCCCTCTTGGTTTTTAGATATGGATATTCCTAGTGGTTCCTTATTGTTACTTATTTTACTTATCATTTTAAAAAGTGATGCAAGGGAATGATATTTTAAGCAACCTTTAAGTTTATTAGCTTATATTATAACTATCCTAATAAAACAACTAGCTTTGGCGAGCTGGTGAAAAACTTTTTCATAACAAATCTCCCCGAAGAAAGTCTAGATATCTAGGCTTTTTTCTTCTTTTTAAGATTTTATTAGGATATTTTAAGAAACCACTTGAAAACACTTCCAAAACAAGGTAATATAGTCATATAAAGATTCTATTGGACAAGCGGTCACCTTTGGAGGATTAGGAAGAGGAGGTTGGAAAGCCTGTACAATCGTATCTTTGTCAGTGGTCTTTGGATTGCTGTGAAAATCCCTTAGGGGATTTTTTTACGGCGTTTTAAGATTAATTTAAGAAAACTATATTATACTTAAAACATCCTAAATAACATTTATTGAACCTTGTTCAGTAAGTCTCGTTGGCTGATACTATTTGTAGAACAACGAACTTTTCTTTTTCATAATCTCCAAAAGAGCTCAACACCATGTGTTGGGTTCTTTTTTTGGTCACTAAAAAAACGCCCTTAGGCGTTTTGAATATGACTTACATCTCGTCTGGAGCTTCGACACCGAGAAGGCGAAGGGCTTCTTTGAGGACTGTTGCTGTTGCGTAGCAAAGAGCCAAACGGCTATCACGTTCTGGGCTTTCATCCAGGATACGTGTGTGCGCATAGTATTTGTTAAAGGCTTGGGCCAAGCTGATAGCAAATTTAGCAACGATAGATGGTTCAAAGTTGTCTGAAGCACGGTTGATGATGCGTGGGAAGTCTTGGATGAGTTTGATGATTTCCCAGCTTTCAACGTCGTTTAGGCTGTATGTAGCATCTGCAGATGGCGTGAAGTCAGCCTTGCGCAAGATAGATTGGATACGAGCGTGTGCATATTGAACGTAAGGTCCAGTTTCTCCCTCAAAGGATACCATAGCATCAAGGTCGAAGTCGTAACCATTCATACGGTCTGTTTTAAGGTCGTAGAACTTGATAGCTCCAACACCGACAGCATGAGCAACAGTTTCCTTGTTAGGTAAGTTTGGATTCTTAGCTTCGATTTGAGCTTGGGCACGGTTGACAGCTTCAGCGATTGTTGGCTCAAGCAAGATAACGTTACCCTTACGAGTTGACAATTTTTTACCGTTCTTAGTGACAAGACCAAAGGCAACGTGAGTCATGTCGTCAGACCAGTCGTAACCCATTTCTTTAAGAACAGCTTTCAACTGTTTGAAGTGGGCAGATTGTTCATTACCAACTACATAGATGGCTTTGGCAAAGTCGTAAGTACGTTTACGGTAGAGGGCAGCAGCCAAGTCACGTGTGATGTAGAGTGTCGCACCATCTGATTTTTTGATGAGGGCTGGGTGTTCGATACCGTATTTTTCAAGGTTAACCACTTGGGCACCTTGAGATTCTTGGAGAAGTCCTTTTTCTGTCAAGATATCTACGACTTCATCCATCTTATCATTGTAGAAGGCTTCACCATTGTAGCTATCAAAAGAAACACCGAGTTCATCGTAGAGACGGTTGAATTCCACCAAGCTTTCGTCACGGAACCATTGCCAGAGGGCAGTTGCCTCCTTATCACCAGCCTCCAATTTACGGAACCACTCACGAGCTTCTTCGTCTACAGATGGGTCTTCTTCAGCTTCAGCATTGATACGTACATAAAGTTGAAGGAGTTCGTTGATTGGGTTGGCTTTGACAGCTTCCTCGCTACCCCATTTTTTATAGGCAACAATCAGCATACCAAACTGTTTACCCCAGTCACCCAAGTGGTTGATGCGGACTGGTTTGTAACCTTGTTTAGCTACGATGTTGGCAAGGGCATCAGCGATAACTGTTGAACGCAAGTGACCGATAGAGAAAGGTTTAGCGATGTTAGGACTAGACATATCAAAGGCAATGTTACGTCCGTGGCCGATATTTTGGTCAGCGTAGTGGTTACCTTGAGCAATAACTTGTCCAAGAACGTCCGCTGAAATTTTTGATTTATCAAGGAAGAAGTTGATGTAAGGACCAACAGCTTCAACTTTTTCAAAGTTTGAGACATCGATTTTTTCAGCGATGTCTGCTGCAATCATTTGAGGAGCCTTGCGCAAGACTTTTGCCAATGAGAAGGCAGGAAAGGCGAGGTCCCCCATGTCAGCGTTTTTAGGGGTTTCAAGCAGATTTTGAATGTTTTCTTGTTCCAATTCGGGAACAACTTTGGCAATCTCTGCTGCAATGAGTTCTTTAGTATTCATAGGTACTCCATTTCAAATCTTGTCATTAACTTCTATTTTACCATTATTTCAGTTAATAGGGTAGGGACAAGAAGCTATCTCTTAGGAAGTATTCCATGAAAAAATACAAAAATTCTGTTATAATATGCAAGGAATATACATAAAAAGAGGAAAGATAATGAAGAGAGATCGCCAAGCTGTTATCAAACAGATGATTTCAAGAGAGAAGATTGGGACACAAGAGGAAATTAAGCAACGTCTAGAGGCGGAAGGTATCACGGTTACACAGGCTACCTTATCACGTGATTTGCGTGAGATTGGCCTCTTGAAGCTTCGTGATGAGGAAGGTAGACTTTACTACAGTCTGTCTGAGCATGTGCTTCCAAGTTTGGACCCTACGGTTAAGGACTATGTCAAATCCGTTTCCCGTGCCCAGTTTATGCTGGTCCTTCACACAGAGTTGGGTGAAGCTGATGTTTTGGCCAACCTGATTGATAGTGACGGCAATCCTGAAATTTTAGGAACTGTTGCTGGCGCAGATACCCTTTTAGTTATCTGTAAGGACGCTATGGTTGCTGAAAAATTGGAAAGCGAGTTTCACTGATGAACACTTCTCATCAGGATCTCCAAAAAGCCAAAGAAGAGTTAATTGACCTCCTCAAACACCATGAGGCGGTTCTTGCTTTTCAAGAGGCTGAGAAAGCTATCGGGCAGGTCCCTCAAATCAGTCATATGGCTGGACAGATGAAGGCTTACCAACAAGAAGCCGTGCTTTTTCAAAAAATTGAGAAACAGCGTGCCTATGAGGAGGCAGGTGAGCAGGCAGATTTGATTCAGAATGAGTTGGAAAATTTGCCCATTGTTCAGGACTACCGTCAAAAAATGCAAGATGCCAGTGACTTGATCCAATATGTGACCAAGTCTATCGAAGAAAGGATTAACGAGGAGTTAAGACATGGCTAAGGAAAAAATATCTCCAGGAATGCAGCAGTATTTGGATATCAAGGAAAATTATCCAGATGCTTTTTTGCTGTTTCGGATGGGCGATTTTTACGAATTATTTTACGAGGATGCCGTTAAGGCTGCCCAAATATTGGAAATTAGCCTAACCAGTCGTAATAAGAACGCTGATAATCCCATTCCTATGGCGGGTGTGCCTTATCACTCAGCTCAAGCCTATATTGATGTCTTGGTTGAGATGGGCTACAAAGTAGCCATTGCTGAGCAGATGGAGGACCCTAAACAGGCTGTTGGTGTGGTTAAGCGTGAGGTGGTTCAGGTTATCACGCCAGGGACAGTGGTTGACAGTTCTAAACCTGATAATGCCAATAATTTCTTGGTAGCCATTGACAAGGTTGAAAGTCGATTCGGACTGGCCTATATGGATGTGTCAACGGGTGAATTTTTTGCAACAGAGTTGGATGATTTCAGTTCAGTTTGTAGTGAAATTCAGAACCTTAAGGCACGTGAAGTAGTGGTTGGTTATGATTTACCTGAAGTTGACGAACAAGTTTTGGTCAAGCAACTCAACCTTCTACTCTCCAAGGAAACAGATGTTTACGATGATGTCCACTTGATTGACACTAGCTTGACAGATTTGGAAAGCAGTGTAGCTGGTAAACTTCTCCAGTATGTTCATCGTACTCAGATGCGAGAGCTCAGTCATTTACAAAAGGCTCAGCACTATGAGATTAAGGATTACTTGCAGATGTCCTATGCGACCAAGTCAAGTTTGGATTTACTGGAAAATGCTAGAACGGGCAAGAAACATGGTTCACTTTTCTGGCTCTTGGATGAAACTAAGACAGCTATGGGAATGCGTCTCTTGCGAACTTGGATTGATCGTCCTTTAGTGAATCAAGCCGCTATTTTGGAACGTCAGAATATTATCCAAGTTTTCTTGGACAATTTCTTTGAGCGTAGTGACTTGACCGAGAGTCTTAAAGGGGTTTACGATATTGAGCGCCTAGCTAGTCGTGTTTCCTTCGGAAAGGCTAATCCTAAAGATTTGATTCAACTAGGTCATACCCTAGCTCAGGTTCCGGTCATTAAGGCGATTTTGGAGTCTTTTAATGACGATGCCTTGTCAGCCCTTTTACAAGACTTAGATACTCTGCCAGAATTAGAAAGTCTGATTCGGTCGGCTATAGATCCAGATGCTCCTGCAACCATTACAGAAGGTGGCATTATCCGTGATGGTTTTGATGAGACCTTGGACAAGTATCGCAAGGTGATGAGTGAGGGAACCTCATGGATCGCAGATATCGAAGCCAAGGAACGTGAAGCGTCTGGTATTACAACACTAAAGATTGATTATAACCGTAAAGATGGTTATTACTTCCATGTGACCAACTCTAACCTTAGCTTGGTTCCTGACCATTTCTTCCGCAAGGCAACCCTGAAAAATTCAGAGCGCTTTGGAACTGCTGAGTTGGCTAAAATTGAAGGTGAAATGCTCGAGGCGCGTGAAAAATCATCAACGCTAGAGTATGATATTTTCATGCGTGTCCGTGAGCAGGTTGAACGCTATATTGACCGTTTGCAATCTTTGGCTAAGGCTATTGCTACAGTTGATGTGCTTCAGAGTCTAGCTGTTGTAGCAGAGACCAATCATTATGTCCGCCCTTTGTTCAATAATGAGCATCGTATTGTTATTGATCAAGGCCGTCATGCAGTGGTTGAGAAGGTTATGGGCGTTCAAGAATACATTCCAAACACCATTACCTTTGACAGTCAGACCAATATTCAGCTCATTACAGGGCCAAATATGAGTGGTAAATCTACCTATATGCGTCAGTTGGCTTTGTCAGTCGTTATGGCTCAGATGGGTTCTTATGTTCCAGCAGATAGTATTGATTTGCCAGTTTTTGATGCTATCTATACACGTATTGGTGCTGCAGATGACCTGATTTCAGGCCAGTCGACCTTCATGGTTGAGATGATGGAGGCTAACCAGGCTATTAAGCGAGCGACACCTAATTCCTTGATTATTTTTGATGAGTTGGGACGTGGGACAGCTACTTATGATGGTATGGCTCTGGCCCAGTCTATTATTGAGTTTATTCACGACAAGGTGGGGGCTAAGACCATGTTTGCTACCCATTATCATGAGTTGACAGCCCTGTCAAATACTTTGACACACCTTGTCAACGTTCATGTGGCGACACTTGAAAAGGATGGTGAGGTGACTTTCCTTCACAAGATTGTCGATGGCCCAGCCGATAAATCTTATGGTATTCATGTGGCTAAGATTGCAGGTTTACCAGCAGATTTACTGGAACGTGCTGACACCATCTTGACACAACTAGAGGGCGAGACAGTTGCCATCCAACCTCAGGAAAAGGTATCGCCTCAAGAGAAGACTATCACTGAAACACATGTCAACGAGCAAATCTCTCTCTTTGATGATTTTACTGAAAATCCGGTTCTTCAAGAGTTACGTGATTTAGACATTTACAATATGACACCGATGCAAGTCATGATGGCTGTAGCCGATTTAAAACAGAAACTATAAAAGAAGCTTGTCAATTGACAGGCTTCTTGTCTTTTATAGATGTTTTAATTCTTGATTCAGTTCCTCAATTTCTTTTTTCATTTTCCAATAAGAGATGACCCAAACGATGAGATAGATAAGGCTGAATTCAATGACGAGTTCCAAGTAGAAAGTCAAACGTAGAGGAAACCATCCGCTGAGGGTAGCTAGTGGAATGAAACCGAGGCAAGTCAAGGCATAGTGAGTGAGGGTTGCACGAAGCAAACTCCATTCAGCCTTACGGAAAATATAACTAGCGACTTCAAAAAGAATACCGATAGCAAACCAAGTGATAAGGCAGTAGGCCAATACGAAGGATCCGTGAATCTGATGTGAGGTCATCCATTGTCCAATGGCTGAGTGAGGATTTAGGGGCATGTAGCTTGGCGCCCAGATAAGAGACATAACCATGGATACGACTAGTCCAATAAGGATACCAACTGTGCCTGATTTAAAAAATTGTTTTTTCATTGTAATTTCTCCTTTATTGATTTGAGGTAACGGCGTGATGAGTAGGTGGTTTCCTTGTTTTTAAGGTGAATTTCAACGAGGCCGTTAGGGGTGATGTTGAAACGTTCAATTTCTTTGAGGTTGACAATCTCTGATTGTGAGATTTTGAGAAAATGTGATGGCAGTTTTTCTAAAACTTGATAGAGACGTAGGCCTAAGTGATACTCTCCTTGAGTAGTTTCAGCTAGAACTTGACGATTTTCGATGTAAATTCTGGAAATAGCATTAGGTTCGATGAGGTAAGTTTCGCCATCTCTTTTTCCCTTGAGTCGCTGGTTACTATCCAAACTTTCGACAAACTCGACGACTTGCTGAATCTTAGGCGTCCGACTAGGAGCCTGAATCTGCAACATTTCTTCTTGAAATGCTGAGTCAATCTGAACTTTTATTTTCATAACATTCCTTTCTTATTTGTAATTTAGGAGGCCTCCTCCCTTTCACACCTTTATTAAACACTATTTACTAGCCCACAGCAATAGCACTTGTCTATGTGGTCCTATATGGTGTCTAAGTGGTTGAAAATATTTTCGAAAACCCCTATACTTAATGAAAACGTACTGACGAGGTAATCGCATGAAATCAATAATGAAGTGGCTAGCAGGAATTTTTCTTGCCTGTAGTCTAATTTTGAGCTTTTTTACACCTTTTGAAAAGTCACTAACACTGAACTTGCTCTTGCTTTATTTCTTCGTGAAGCAGTTTCTGGATTCGACAAGCTTTACTAAAACCTATCAATGGATTTTCCAAGTCATCTACCTCTTGATTTTTTCTGGACTCATTTGGTTCAACCTTCGTCATGGAGATATGATTGTTATAGCCACAGCCTTATCTTGGCTAACAGTTGTGTGTGAGTTATGGTTGTATAGTAAGCATCAGTAACAGTTAGAAACAGTAGTCTCTCAACTTTTTAGAAGGGAAAATAATTATGCCAAAAATCATCGAATTGCCTGAGGTGCTAGCCAATCAGATTGCTGCTGGTGAGGTCGTAGAGCGCCCAGCCAGTGTTGTCAAAGAGTTGGTGGAAAATGCTATTGATGCAGGTAGCACCCAGATTACCATTGAAGTTGAAGAATCAGGCCTCTCAAAAATTCAAATCACAGACAATGGCGAAGGAATGGCTCAAGCTGATGTAGCCATGAGTTTGCGCCGTCATGCAACAAGTAAAATCAAAAATCAAGGAGACCTCTTTCGTATTCGAACCCTTGGTTTTCGAGGTGAGGCCCTCCCCTCTATAGCTTCTATCAGTCACCTAACTATTGTGACCGCAGCGGATGGAGAAGCCTACGGGACTAAACTGGTTGCCAAAGGTGGAGAAATTGAGAGTCAGGATCCTATTTCAACCCCAGTGGGAACAAAGATTACCGTTGAAAACTTATTTTATAACACCCCAGCTCGTCTCAAGTATATGAAAAGTTTACAGGCTGAGTTGGCTCACATTGTCGATGTTGTCAATCGATTGAGTCTAGCTCATCCTGAAGTAGCCTTCACCTTGCTTAATGACGGTCGTCAGTTGACACAGACATCAGGTACCGGAGACCTCCGTCAAGCCATTGCAGGGATTTATGGTTTGACAACGGCTAAAAAAATGGTGGAAATTTCAAATTCTGACCTTGATTTTGAAGTTTCTGGCTATGTCAGCCTTCCTGAATTAACTCGTGCGAATCGTAACTACATCACGATTCTCATTAACGGACGTTATATAAAAAACTTCCTACTTAACCGTGCTATTTTTGATGGTTATGGTTCTAAACTCATGGTAGGGCGCTTCCCTATTGCGGTTATTGATATTCAAATTGATCCTTATTTGGCTGATGTCAATGTTCACCCAACAAAGCAGGAAGTACGTATCTCTAAAGAAAAGGAGCTTATGGCCCTCATCAGCTCTGCCATTGCTCAAAGCCTTAGAGAGCAGGATTTGATTCCTGATGCCCTTGAAAATCTAGCCAAGTCTAGTACTAGAGGTGCAACTAAGCCGGTTCAAACCAGTCTTCCACTCAAACAAACCAATCTTTATTATGATAGCAGCCGTAATGATTTCTTTGTCAAACCAGAGACTGTCCAAGAAGATATCAAACCTCTAGTATCAGAGTCTAAATCTACAGCAACACCGGATGAAAACAAGGCGAAGCCAACTGTAAAACAGGCACAGCGTTCGGTAGATGAAGGTGATAACGAACACGAAAAACTTGATTATAAAAACAAGTCGAAAATGAAGCGCATGCTTGAAAATCTGGACAATGAGGAAACATCAACCTTCCCTGAGTTGGAGTTTTTTGGTCAAATGCATGGAACCTATCTCTTTGCACAAGGACAAGGTGGACTTTACATCATTGACCAGCATGCTGCCCAAGAACGTGTCAAGTATGAGTACTATCGCGAAAAGATTGGTGAGGTTGACAGTAGTTTACAACAGCTCTTGGTTCCCTATCTCTTTGAATTTTCAGGTTCAGATTACATTAGTTTACAAGAAAAAATGCCCCTTCTTAACCAGATTGGTATCTATCTAGAGCCTTATGGAAATAACACCTTCATTCTTCGTGAACATCCTATCTGGATGAAGGAAGAAGAGATTGAATCTGCAGTCTATGAGATGTGCGACATGCTTCTTTTGACGAATGAAGTGTCTGTTAAGACCTACCGTGCTGAGTTAGCCATCATGATGAGTTGTAAACGTTCAATCAAGGCCAATCATGCTCTGGATGATTACTCTGCGCGTGATCTACTGGTACAGCTTGCCCAGTGTAAAAATCCCTACAATTGCCCTCATGGACGTCCAGTTCTTGTCAACTTTACCAAGTCCGATATGGAAAAAATGTTCCGTCGTATCCAAGAAAATCATACGAGTCTACGTGACCTAGGTAAGTATTAAAACTTTTTTTGGTCTTGCTTTACGAATAGGCATGTTAGATTTATAATAGTGGTGAAGATAAGGAATCTTCTAATGTTTTAGCATATCATTGTAGGATGATTGCCTGATTTTTAAGTTAGGAGGTAGAGTGATGAGACACCTAACAAAAACTAATAAATACTTTTTACTTGTTGGCTTAACATTTTTAGCGACTAGCTTGATTTTCTACATTTTAGCTTGGTTAGGTCGACCAAGTTTTGAGAATACTCTAGTAAACGTGTCTAGCATTGCCCTCACCTTAGGTATTTCAACATATGTTCTCTTAGGCTTGAAGATGATTATTGATATTTTAAAGACGAGTAGTCATCCTTAAAATAGAGCAAACAGAATCCACTTTCGAGTGGATTTTTTGTTACAATAGTACAGCAGTCCTTGAGAGGACAAGATGGACACTCAAGACAATTATCTTACCAATATAAAATGATAAAGTAATCCATTGAAGATACGAACGAGAAAGGAAATTACACACTATGTATGATTACATCAAGGGAACTCTAGTAAAAATTACTGCCAAGTATATCGTTATAGAAGCAAACGGTCTAGGTTACATTGTCACTGTAGCAAATCCCTATAGTTTTTCTGACCAAATGAATCAGACTATCCAAGTCTATCTTCATCAGGTTATTAGAGATGATGCCCACCTTCTTTTTGGTTTCCATACTGAAGATGAAAAAGAAGTTTTCCTTAAGCTTATTTCGGTTTCTGGAATAGGACCGACGACTGCCCTAGCCATTGTTGCCGTAGATGATAATCAAGGACTTGTTGCTGCCGTTGATAATAGTGACATTAAGTACTTGATGAAATTTCCAAAGATTGGTAAAAAGACTGCTCAACAAATGGTTCTGGATCTGGCAGGAAAATTTGCAGAATTACCAGCAGAAACGACCAAAGCCACACCAAATCAGCCTGCAGGGAATCATCAGTTGGATGAAGCTATGGAAGCCTTGCTTGCTCTTGGTTACAAAGCCACAGAGCTTAAGAAAGTGAAAGCCTTTTTTGAGGGTACCAATGAAACAGCAGAGCAATATATTAAGTCAGCTCTTAAAATGTTGATGAAGTGAGGTAAGCAATGGTCAATCGATGTCGTTGGGTTCCAACCGACAACAAACTCTATTGTGATTATCATGATAAGGAATGGGGAAAACCTATTGTTGATGATCAAAAACTTTTTGAGCTTCTTTGCTTAGAAAGTTATCAGTCAGGGCTTTCCTGGTTAACGGTTTTAAATAAGCGTCAGGCTTTTAATCGTGTTTTTCATAACTATGATATTGAGTGTGTTGCCCAGTTTAGCCTAAGTGAACTTGAAGAAGCGCTTCAAAATCCGGATATCATTCGTCACAAACTTAAACTAGAAGCAACTGTAAATAATGCCAAACAAGTACTTAAACTCCAAGATGCATTTGGCTCCCTATCCCAATATTTTTGGCATTTCTTTGACGGGAAGCCCTTGATAAATAACGTTCCCACATATAAGGACGTCCCATCATCAACAGACCTTTCTAAACAAATAGCAAAGGATTTAAAAAAGCGAGGGTTTAAATTTTTAGGCCCGACTACCATTTACTCTTTTTTACAAGCTACAGGATTTGTGAACGATCATGAAAATGATTGCGACTTTAAATAATGAGTATATTTGATTGACAATATGACAAAAACGTGTTAGTTTATAAACAAACATATTTTTGAGATTTTTTACGAATAATAATATAGGTGAACCAATGAAAGCTGAATTGATTGCAGTAGGAACTGAAATTCTTACAGGGCAAATCACCAATACCAATGCCCAATTTTTATCTGAAAAACTAGCTGAACTAGGAATTGATGTGTATTTTCACACAGCAGTAGGGGACAATGAAAACCGCCTTCTTTCAGTTCTAGATCAAGCTAGTAAACGTAGTGACTTAGTCATACTTTGTGGTGGACTTGGCCCTACGGAGGACGACTTAACCAAGCAAACACTGGCTAAGTTTCTAGGGAAAAAACTTGTCTTTGACGAGGAGGCAAGTAAAAAACTGGATAGATTCTTTGCTACTCGTCCTAAACATATACGGACACCTAATAATGAACGCCAAGCGCAAATTGTTGAGGGGTCTGTGCCCTTGCAAAATCTCACGGGTTTAGCAGTTGGGGGGATTATCACTGCTAAAGGAGTGACTTATGTCGTCTTGCCTGGTCCACCAAGTGAACTCAAACCAATGGTGAACCAAGAGCTTATTCCAGCGCTTACAGAGAATCATACTACTCTTTATTCTAGAGTTCTAAGATTTTTTGGTGTTGGAGAAAGTCAATTGGTTACTATCCTGAAGGATTTTATTGTTAACCAAACAGATCCAACCATAGCTCCATACGCTAAAGTGGGCGAGGTGACACTGCGCTTGTCAACCAAGGCTTCCTCGCAAGAAGAAGCAGATCAGAAATTAGATGTTTTAGAAAAACAAATTCGTTCTACTAAAACTTTAGATGGTAAGTCCCTATCCGATCTCATTTATGGATATGGAGAATCAAATAGCTTAGCTTATGAAGCATTTCAATTGCTTAAGAAATATGGCAAAACCATTACTGCAGCTGAAAGTTTGACAGCTGGCTTATTTCAAGCTAGTATTGCTGATTTTTCAGGAGCTTCGCAAGTGTTCAAAGGTGGATTTGTTACCTATAGCATTGAAGAAAAATCTAAAATGTTGGGTATTTCTTTGTCTCAATTAGAAGAACATGGTGTTGTTAGTCATTTTACTGCAGAAAAAATGGCAGAAGGTGCTCGAGCTAAAACAGATAGCGATTACGGAATTGCACTTACCGGTGTAGCTGGACCAGATTCATTAGAAGGACACCCAGCAGGCACAGTATTTATTGGTATTGCTGATAGGAATCAAGTAAGATCAATCAAGGTTGTTATAGGTGGAAGAAGTCGTTCTGATGTTAGATATATTAGTACCCTCTATGCCTTTAACCTAGTTCGCCAAGCTTTATTACAAGAAGACAACTTGATTTAAATTTGTCTTTAACTATAGAAAGAAGAGGAAAATAAGTGGCTAAGAAAACAAAAAAAACAGAAGAAATTACTAAGAAATTCGGTGATGAGCGTCGTAAGGCCCTTGATGATGCATTGAAAAATATTGAAAAGGATTTTGGTAAGGGTGCTGTAATGCGCCTTGGTGAGCGTGCAGAGCAAAAGGTTCAAGTGATGAGCTCAGGCTCACTAGCTTTGGATATTGCTCTTGGTGCAGGTGGTTATCCTAAAGGTCGTATTATCGAAATTTACGGACCAGAGTCATCAGGTAAAACAACTGTGGCCCTTCATGCTGTAGCTCAGACACAAAAAGAAGGTGGCATCGCAGCTTTTATTGATGCCGAACATGCTCTTGACCCTGCTTATGCGGCAGCCCTAGGTGTTAATATCGATGAGCTCCTTTTGTCACAACCTGATTCAGGTGAACAAGGTCTCGAAATTGCAGGTAAGCTGATTGACTCTGGTGCAGTTGATTTGGTTGTTGTTGATTCAGTTGCGGCCTTGGTACCACGTGCAGAAATTGATGGAGATATTGGTGACAGTCATGTCGGACTTCAAGCACGTATGATGAGTCAAGCTATGCGTAAGCTTTCTGCATCTATCAATAAAACGAAGACAATTGCTATTTTCATTAACCAGTTGCGTGAAAAAGTTGGTATCATGTTTGGTAATCCTGAGACTACACCTGGCGGACGTGCCCTAAAATTCTATGCGTCAGTACGTCTTGATGTCCGTGGAAATACACAAATCAAAGGAACTGGTGATAAGAAAGATCAGAATGTTGGTAAAGAAACCAAAATTAAGGTTGTTAAAAATAAAGTTGCTCCACCATTTAAAGAAGCTTTTGTTGAAATTATGTATGGTGAAGGTATTTCACAAACAGGTGAGCTTGTTAAAATTGCTAGTGATTTAGGTATCATTCAAAAAGCAGGAGCTTGGTTCTCATACAATGGTGAGAAGATTGGTCAAGGATCTGAAAATGCTAAAAAATATTTAGCAGATCACCCAGAAATTTTTGAAGAAATCGACCATAAGGTACGTGTACACTATGGTTTAATTGAGCCAGATGAAGAAGATGTTGTTGAAGAAAAGCAGGTTGACGAAACGTCAGATGAACTCGTTTTAGACCTTGACTCAACAATCGAAATTGAAGAATAAGTCGAAAAAGAGCTGAAAGGCTCTTTTTCTTTGTCCAAGTGTAGTTTTTGAAAATAAAGAGATGTTTAATATCTCAATAAGATATCCCTTAAGTATAAAATAGGTCGCTAGACCGATTTCTAAAATAAAGGACAGTGATAAGATTATAGTATCATGTGACAGAAAGAGAGAATTAACATGATTAAAATTTATACAATTTCAAGTTGTACAAGTTGTAAAAAAGCAAAAACATGGTTGAATAACCATCAACTTCCTTATAAAGAACAAAACCTTGGTAAAGAACCACTTACAAAAGAAGAAATCCTCAATATCCTTTCAAAAACGGAGAACGGTGTTGAAAGTATTGTTTCATCAAAAAATCGTTATGCAAAAGCTCTGAATTGTGATATCGATGAACTAAGTGTTAGTGAAGTCATTGATTTGATTCAGGAAAACCCTAGAATCTTAAAAAGTCCAATACTAATTGACGATAAAAGATTGCAAGTGGGTTATAAAGAAGATGATATTCGTGCTTTCTTACCACGCTCAATACGTAATGTCGAAAATTCACAAGCACGTATGCGTGCAGCACTTTAAAACAAAAAAGAAGATTGCCTAGATCTTCTTTTTTAATGAAATTCATGATAAAGAAAAGAAAAGGTATTGACTTTAGTTCATAAACTTGATAGACTATTAAGGTCTCAAGCGTACAACCAAGTAACAAAGTAATTAAAACTTTAAAAAAGTTATTGACAAGGTAAGCAAGAGATGATAATATGAATAGGCTACATCGGAGGATGAAGCAGAGACACGAGGAAGTTTGGAAAAAACTTT
>OFCO01000127.1_pt1 | contig 39024 bp, 30 predicted proteins | sample 1520821 | NCBI WGS metagenome assembly OFCO01 (sample SAMEA2699031, study PRJEB24076) | metagenome | biome: Human gut stool | place: Spain | collected 2012-09-21
TGACGGCGAGGGACATTCCCCGGATGGCGAAAATGAGCAGCAGCAGGAACACCAGTACAAAGCCCATGCCGAGAAACATCAGGGTGAAGCCTTCGCCTAACAGGACGGCATTGTCAGTCATTGTCTTTCCTCTTGGTGAAAGTGTGAAAGAAACCAGGTCAGCATAAGCAAATCGGCGCTGCCGCCGGGGCTGAGGTTGCGGGTAATACAGTGATCATCGAATTGCTGTAATCGCGTGAGATTTTCGGGTGAGTGGATGCCGCCGTCGTTAAGCAACTGCTGCGCCTGACGTTGTAGCCAGCGCAGCCCGTTGATACCGCCGCGCGAGGCGACACAGGTATCGTCGTTGCGCGACATAATGAGCAGCAGGGTATTGAGCAACGCCAGTTCCTCGCTCAGACCTTCGCGTCGCAGCTGGCGATAGCGTGGCAGGGCGTGGTCGATAACCAGCGGGTATCCCGCCTGCGCTTCGCCACGCGCGCCGGTCAGGCCGGCGCTAATAAACAGCCGCTGTCCGGCAGTAAGCGGCATCCGGCCGCGAAGTTCCACCAGCTCGCGTTCGACGATACCGTGGCAAAATGTAGACACGGTGGCGGCCAGCGCGTTGGGGGTGAGCGGTTGCCCCAAAGCCTCGTGGCGCCCCAGCGCGGCGCAAAACAGCCCGAGCGTAAAGATGGCGCCTTTATGCGTGTTGACGCCTCCCGTTGCCTGCAACATTTCCGTTTCGCAGCGCAGCCCGATGGGTTTCAGGCGAGCCAGAACGCAGTCAGGATCGCACACCGCGCTGGCGGCTCCCTCTTCAAAAAACAGCGGGAAAATGAGGGCAATTTCGCTGGCGCTACGCAGAAAATCAGGTAACGCCATATCCTTGTGAGCGCCGGTATTTCTGCCGTCAACCAGACCAGGTTTCGGCGTCAACCGAGCTTCCGTTTGCATTGCCCTGCAGGCCAGCCTGGCGTAATAGCGGCTGCGATATGCCTGTGGCAGCTTTTCCTGACGCGCGACTGGCGCACCCCAGGATTCGGTAGGCACCGGGCGCATCATTCATCACGAACCTGATAAACGACATCGATAACCGAACCGTCCCGATAGCGCACGATGGCAACAGGCTTGTCGGTAAAGGCGATCGGCTGCGGCTCGTCCGTCAGCTGGCGCGCGCGGTCGCACAGCCATTCAATGGTGACGGTTTTCAGCCCTGCGGCCTCAAGGCGCTGCGCCAGTTCTGGCCGCGCCGGGTTGACCGCGACGCCGTGGTCGGTCACCAGGACATCCACGCTGGAGCCGGGGGTGATGCGGGTCAGGACCTTACCGACAACAGTCGGAATGCGTCCGCGCACCAGCGGGGCGACGATAATCGACAGCGCGGAGCCGAACGCAGTGTCGCAGTGTCCGCCCGATGCGCCACGTAGTACACCATCGGAACCGGTCAGTACGTTGACGTTAAAGTCGGTGTCGATCTCCAGCGCGCTCAGTACAACGACGTCCAGTTTATTAACAGACGCTCCTTTGGAGCTGAAGTTAGCGTACTCGTTAGCACTGATTTCGATATGGTTTGGATTACGCGCCAGCGAACGGGCGGCGACGCTATCAAATCCCTGAACATCGAGCAGTCGCCGGATGTAGCCTTCTTCGTGCAGACCAACGATGGTGGCAGTAATGCCGCCGAGCGCAAAATCGGCGCGGATATTCTTGCGGCGCATCTTCTCGCCGAGAAAACGAGTCACTGCCAGTGCCGCGCCGCCGGTACCTGTTTGTAAGGAAAAACCTTCACGAAAATATCCTGATGCCTCAATCACCAGCGCTGCGTTCTGTGCAATTTGCAGCTCGCGCGGATTGGTGGTCATGCGGGTTGCATCGGCGCCAATTTTTTCTGCGTCTCCTACACATTCCACCAGGACTACCAGGTCTACCTGATCCTGCCTGATGCTGGCTGGGTGGTGCGGGTAGGGGAGGATATCTTCTGTCAGCAGAATCACCTGATTCGCGTACTGTGCATCAACCATCGCATAGCCCAGGGAGCCGCAGGTGGCACTGCCGGTATAGCCATTGGCGTTTCCCATGTCGTCGCAGGACGGGACGCCGAGGAAAGCGACATCGATATTCAGCTCGCCGCTCTTCACCAGGTGGGCGCGACCACCGTGGGAATGAATCTGCACCGGGTGCGCCATCAGCCCGCGGGAAATTTCCTCCGCCAGCGGGCCGCGCAGCCCTGAGGTATATATCCGGTTGACCACGCCGTTGCGGATATGATCGACCAGCGGCGCATGGCAGGCGCTGAGCGAACTGGAGGCTAAAGTGAGATTTTTAAAACCCATTGTCGCCAGCTGATCCATCACCAGATTCAGCGTCAAGTCTCCGCCGCGAAAAGCGTGATGAAAGGAGATGGTCATGCCGTCGCGCAGGCCGCTGCGGCGTATGGCCTCTGTCAGTGATGCGCAGGTTTTCGCACGTCGCTGCTGGCGTTGGGTCTGTTTATCGGTATCGGCAAATGGCGTCAGTTCACCGATGATGCGGGATAAATCTTGAGTATGATTCATGGCGGTTTACTCCTCACGGACGCCGGAAAGTTCAGCGCGGGACAGCACCAGGTGGGCGCGAGCGATAATCGGGCTGTCGATCATCTTGCCGTTGAGAGAAACGACGCCCAGACCTTCTTGTTCAGCCGCTTCAGCCGCTTCAACCACGCGCTTAGCGTGATCGACATCTTTTTGTGTCGGAGCGTAGAGGTTATGCAGCAGCGTAATCTGGCGTGGGTTAACCAGTGATTTACCGTCAAAGCCGAGCTGTTTAATATGCGCGGCTTCGCGCAGGAAGCCTTCTTCATTGTTGGCGTCGCTGTAGACGGTATCAAATGCCTGAATACCCGCCGCGCGTGCCGCTTGCAGGATGGTGCAGCGGGCAAAAAGCAACTCGATACCGTCGGCCGAGCGTTCGGTACGGATATCACGCACGTAATCTTCCGCGCCCAGCGCAATGCCGATTAAGCGTGGAGACGCCAGAGCGATAGCCGGAGCCTGCAGAATACCTTTTGCCGATTCAATGGCGGCCAGCATACCGGTGCTGCCAGGCTTACGCCCGCAGTCGCGTTCAATGCGGGCGATCTCTTTTTCCATCGCAATGACATCATCTGCGGTATCGGTTTTTGGTAGACGGACGATATCGACCCCGGCGCGCACGACGGCTTCCAGGTCATCAATACCCCACTGCGAGTCCAGGGCATTAACGCGAACGATGGTTTCGACATCGCGATAAAGCGGGTGCTGTAAGGCGTGGTAGACCAGGTGGCGAGCAGCATCTTTTTCGCGCACGGCCACGGCGTCTTCAAGGTCGAACATCAGCGCATCGGCAGGATAAATAAAGGCGTTGCTCAGCATGGCGGCATTCGCGCCGGGGACGAAAAGCATGCTGCGGCGCAGGCGGTTTTTACGTTTTGGCGTCATTATTTTTCTCCTCAGCACAGCGTTAGCGCGCCCGCGCGCATCAGAGCGGTTTCCAGTCGTGCGCGCAGCACGCAGTCCAGCGCACCTTTGTCATCAACGATGATGGAGACGCCGCGAATCGCGTGTTGTTGCAGTACCGCAATCAGCGTGGCGCGGATGGCGTCGCCAAACTGTTTTTGTACCGAACTGGTGATTTCAATTTCCGGCGGTAGCTCGGGAGCCAGCGGTTCGATGCGGATTAATGCATCGCTGGACTCCAGAGTCCCGGCCACGGCGGGGACAATCTGTTTCATAATGCTCCTGTAGGGGTTTGGGTCATGTTCGCCAGGACAGTTTTCTGGTGGCGCTTCAGATAACGGAGAGTGGTGTCAGGTACCAGAGGGGCTACCTCTGTAAAGCGATTTTGCTGCAGCAGGCGGCGTACCCTTGAAGCGGAAACGGGTGTGCCGTGCCACTGCAAACGTGAAATTTCCACAAGCTCCACCGACGCGAAAGGGAGCTCCGGTGTACTCAGCCAGTGGCGCATATCCAGGTTATAGCGTGCGGTAATCGGGCAGAAGGGTTCATTCCCGACAACGCGGTGTGTGATACCCAGCACCGGGGCGATATATTGACGGAAAAGTGTAATATCGATTTGTGTGTAGCAGCGTTCGACGAGCGCCTGCTCTTTCAGAAAGTAGGCCGGAAAAGTGGCGCGCGAAATCATATATTGCGAGCCGGGATGTACCGTCAGTTTCACAATACCTTGTGTCGCTTCACGAACCAGCGCGAGGCGATCCGCAAACGGAAACTGGGCGGCATCTTCGTTAACCAGAAACAGGTGTAGCCAGTCAAAGTGGCTTGAGGCATAGCGAATAAGGTGCAAGTGGCCGTTGGTCAACGGATTAGCGTTCATCACGATGGCGGCAATACGCTTGCCTGGTTTACGCCATTGCGCCAGCTGTTGCAAATAACGAGTCAGACGCGAACCGCTATTTTCCATTAACACTATACAGCCAGGAATAGAAACCAGTGTGGTGAATCCGCAATGGTGAAATAGATTTTCGTTATGGCTGCGGGTGTAAACGAATAATGTACTGTTGCCGCTTTCCATCGCGAGATTAATCAGTTCGGTGACCAGTTTGAGCAATGCCCCCTGACCGCGAAGCTGCGGGGAAATAGCAACGCATTTAATAATGTCGCCACTGATCCCACCGCAGGCAACCATTTCACCGTGTTGATGAAGAACAACAAAATCAGTAACGTGAGGGTCGATATCCAGATTGTTAGCCTGAAGGAAACGAGCTATTTCGATTATTTTTGCCGTATTTTTGCTGGTCACTCTGCTTATCATCGTGGTGGCATCCATTATCGACCCTCCTCTATCTTAATTAAAAAAAACATCAACATGATGGCGACGCTGAATAGTGCGAAGTACACGCGCATCGGCACGGTTTTAAACAGCAGAGTAGGACACTCTGCTGAGGCAAGAAGTGGCTAAGTTTCTGGATATTAAACGCAGCCGACCGGCGATGGTGCGCCAACATACTTGCCTGGCAGGTGATGACAAACTGATCCTGTGGGGCGAAACCTGGTATCGTGAAGAATATGAATTCCAGTACAGCACCTATCGGGATAAATAATGTTCTGACTTGCCACGCAGGGTGCCATAATGAAGTTCACAAGGCCAATGCAATTAATAAGTGTATTAATAAGCGAATTGCATTAATAACGGCTTGATATTCAGCACAGGCAATAACCCGCCCGGGCCATAAATGAGCACTTATGATCGGAGCGGGGGGCATTTAACTGTGGGTTTGAAAAATCACTTCAGCGACTTTCTGAACATAGCTATCAAGACGATCGAATTGCAGATAATGATAAATGTGCTTATCTATCTTTTCTGTGAGGGCAAAATACTCTTCCGGCTGTGGAAGTTTACCGAGCCGTGCGGTGACCGCCGCCAGCTCCGCCGAGGCCAGATAGACGTTGGCTCCGGCTCCGAGACGGTTGGGGAAGTTGCGCGTGGAGGTGGAAACCACCGTCGCGCCATCCGCCACTCGCGCCTGATTCCCCATACACAGCGAACAGCCGGGGGTTTCGATACGCGCCCCGCGCTGGCCGAAGACGCTGAACCAGCCCTCATCTTTTAGCTTGTTGGCGTCCATCTTCGTGGGCGGCGTGATCCACAGACGTACCGGAAGCTGGCCTTTGTGGGCGCTGAACACTTCGCCGACTGCGCGAAAGTGGCCAATATTGGTCATGCAGGAACCGATAAACACCTCATCTATAGAATGGCCCGCGACGGCGGATAGCGGTCTGACATCATCCGGGTCGTTCGGCGCGCACAGCAGCGGCTCATGGATATCGTTAAGATCGATATCAATGGTGGCGGCGTATTCCGCGTCGGCATCGGCTGCCAGCAACTGCGGGTCGTCAAGCCAGTTTTCCATCGCCAGAATACGGCGCTCCAGCGTCTCGCGATCGCCATAGCCTTCGGCGATCAGCCACTTCAGCAGCACAATATTGCCTTTGATACTGTCGATAATCGGCATGCTGTTGAGCTTTATGGTGCATCCTGCCGCCGAGCGCTCGGCGGTGGCGGCGGTGAGTTCGAACGCCTGCTCAACGGCGAGGTCTTCCAGACCTTCGATCTCCAGGATGCGCCCAGAGAAGATGTTTTTCTTGTCCTTCTTCTCGACGGTCAGCAGACCTTGCTTGCTGGCGTAGTACGGAATGGCGTGGACCAGATCGCGCAGGGTGATGCCGGGGCGCATGTTGCCATGGAAGCGCACGCGTACCGATTCCGGCATATCCAGCGGCATGACGCCGGTGGCGGCGGCAAAAGCCACCAGACCGGAACCTGCCGGCAGGGATAAGCCTATCGGGAAGCGGGTATGGGAGTCGCCGCCAGTACCGACGGTATCCGGTAATACCATACGGTTGAGCCATGAATGGATCACACCATCGCCGGGACGTAGCGACACGCCGCCGCGTTCGCGCATAAAGTCCGCCAGGGTCTGGTGCGTCTGGACATCCACCTGCTTTGGATAGGCGGCGGTGTGACAGAAAGACTGCATCACCAGATCGGCGGAAAAGCGCAGACAGGCAAGGTCTTTCAGCTCATCGCGGGTCATCGGTCCGCTGGTATCAGGAGAACCGATGGAGGTGATTTTCGGTTCGCAGTAGGTTCCAGGGCGAATTCCCGCCACGCCGCAGGCACGGCCAACGATCTTTTGCGCCAGCGAGAAGCCGCGTGAACTCTCCTGCGCCGCATGGGCCTGGCGGAAAACATCGCTTTGCGGCAGGTTAAGCGCCTGGCGTGCTTTGGCCGTTAACGCGCGGCCGATAATCAGCGGAATACGCCCTCCGGCGCGGGCTTCATCAAGCAGCACGTCCGTTTTCAGCGTGAAGTTCGCTAACAACACATTGTCGTCGTGACGACGTATCTCGCCCTGCCAGGGATACACGTCGATGACGTCGCCCATATTCAACTGGCTGACGTCTGCTTCAATCGGCAGCGCGCCGGAGTCTTCCATGGTGTTGAAGAAAATCGGCGCAATTTTGCCGCCGATAACCATACCGCCGCCGCGTTTATTGGGCACGAAGGGAATATCTTCGCCCATAAACCACAGTACCGAGTTGGCGGCGGATTTACGTGAAGAACCTGTGCCGACCGTATCGCCGACGTAAACCAGCGGAAAGCCTTTTTCTTTTAGCTGGGCGATTTTTTGCAGCGGGCCGATAACGCCTGGCTGGTCCGGCTCAATGCCTTCGTGCGGGTTTTTCAGCATGGTGAGCGCGTGCAGCGGAATATCCGGGCGCGACCACACGTCCTGCGCCGGTGAGAGGTCATCGGTATTGGTTTCGCCCGGCACTTTAAAGACGCTAACCGTGATTTTTTCGGCAACGGCAGGGCGTTTTAAGAACCATTCTGCATCGGCCCAGGCGCGCATGACCTGCTGAGCATGGCGGTTGCCCGCGGCGGCTTTGGTCTCCACGAGCTGGAAGTTATCAAATATCAGCAAGGTGTGGGAGAGGGCGGCGACGGCGGCAGAGGCTAATTCAGGGCTATCTAACGCGGCGATCAGCGGCGGAATATTGTAGCCGCCGCGCATGGTGCCCAGCAGGGTAATCGCCTGCTCTTTGCCGATAAGCGGTGAAACGGCTTTGCCCTCGGCAAGCGCCGTCAGAAAAGCGGCTTTTACTTTCGCGGCATCATCGACGCCGGGCGGGACGCGATTAACAAAAAGGTCGTATAAAAACGCCTCTTCGCCGGCGGGAGGGTGTTGCAGCAGTTCGGTGAGTTTTTGTACCTGCCCGGCATCCAGCGGTTTGGCGACAAGCCCTTTTGCGGCGCGGGCAGCCTGATGTTGGCGGTATGCTTCCAGCACGATCGTCATCCTTTTATCTTGGGGATAAGCCCGGCGAAAGCGGTTTCGCCGGGACTTTGGTGTGCCTTAAGCCTGTCTGGCTAAGGTTTCCAGCAGGTAGTCGGTGAATTCCGCCGCGCTGGCGTCTTTGGTGTAGGTAGTGACGACTTTTTTGCGTTCGGTGACGGTGCACTGGATCAACGCTTTGCTGAGCTGGCGGCTCTTCTCACCGTAGCCGATGTGCGCCAGCAGCATGCCGACGGCGCGGATCAGGCTGCACGGATCGGCATACTCGCCGCGCCCTTCGCTGACCAGACCCGGCGCGGTGCCGTGGATTGCTTCGAACATCGCATAGCGGCTACCAATGTTAGCCGAAGAGGCTGTGCCCAGCCCGCCCTGAAGCTCGGCGGCGATGTCGGTGACGATGTCGCCGTACAGGTTCGGCAGGACGAAAACCTGAAGCCCTTTGCAGAAGGTCTCATCGCCCATGCGTGCGCACATGGCATCGACCAGACGATCCTGCACTTCGATATCAGGGTAATGTTCTGCGCCGACTTTGCGTACGCCCTGCAGGAAGTTGCCGTCCGCCAGCTTAACGATATTGGACTTGGTGATCACCGTGACGTTGGTTTTGCCGTTCTTCCTGGCAAACTCGAACGCCTGACGGGCGATACGCTCGGTGCCCGGCGCGGTCTGGACTTTGAAGTCCACGGCCAGATCGTCAGTCACCTGGATGCCTTTGTTGCCCCAGATATACTCGCCTTCAATGTTTTCGCGAAAGAACGTCCAGTCGATGTTCTTTTCCGGGATCGAGACCGGGCGTACTGCGGCAAACAGATCCAGCGAGCGGCGCAGCAGGCTGTTGGCGCTGACCATGTTCGGCCACTCTTCGCCCGGACGCGGGGTCACCATTGGGCCTTTCAGCAGCACGTCGCACTGTTTAACCTGCTCCAGCACGTTATCAGGCAGGCTCTGGCCCAAGCGCGCGCGGTCTTCTATGGTCATGCCGCTGACCGGACGCAGCTCCAGCTTCCCGGCGGCGATTTCATCTTTTGCCAGAAATTCCAGTACCCGCAACGCCTGCTTCATAATGATCGGACCGATGCCGTCGCCGGGCAGGATCCCGACGACGATACGTTCCAGCTGTGAAAAGTCTTTCGCTTCCCCAGCCTGCTTCATCGCTTCAATGCGCGCCAGTTCTGAGGTAATTAACTCGGCGAATTTTGCCTGAGCTTCTTCGATAAACGTCATAACAACTCCATGGATTTACTTATTGTTGCGAGCTTTGTTGTAGTTAATCAGGCAGCCTGCCTTAATAATTTCCCGTTCATCTTTGGTGACCGGCGCCATCGTCAGCTCAATTTCCTGTACCCGGCTGTCCTGGCGAATGACGAAGGCCTGGAAGGTGCGCGAGTCGGCATCCAGCGCGGCGCGAATGCCGGGAACGAAAATAGAGTCACCCACGTCAAAGGTCGGTTCGCCTACCATCTGGAACGGCAGCATTCCCCAGTTGATGACGTTTGAGCGGTAGCGTTTGGTGGCGTATTCCTCGGCGATGTTCGCCAGGCCGCCCAGCACGCGCTGGCAGCTTGCCGCTTGTTCGCGGGCGGAGCCGTCGCCGGGCTTCACGGCGTAAATCATGCTGCCGATCTCCACGTCCAGCGGTTTAATCTCCGCGAAGCCTGGAATGGACTGGATTTGGGCGAACACCGGCTGTAGCTCTTCGGCGATTTCTCCCTGCGCGCGGGCTTTCTCCAGCGCATGTACCGCCTTGCTGCGGCTGACGTATTGCGGATCGCGGCGGGACAGGGTGAACTCGGCCAGCCCCAGCGGGTTGGAGCGGTAGGATGAGGTTTCGCCGGATGGGATCAGTTCATCGGTGGTGGTTACCGGGTCCATGATGCGCGAGACAACTTTTAACAGAATGTTGTCGTGAAGCTGTTCCATTTCCGGCCAGTCTTTGATGTTCGGGCCGTAAACCAGTTCGGCGTCGTTGAGCTTCTGGTGGGTACCGATGTAGACGCGGCTGTGATACGGGGTCGGATCGAAGTCGTATTCCGGGACTTCAACCGGCGGTAAATCGGTGGATGGCGTGAGCAGGCCGCCGTTCGCCGCCGTGGCGGCGATTGAGCGGGCGTCCATCAGCGCGACGGCGGACATCTGGCCTACGCCTGGCTTGGAGCCTTCGCGGTTCGGGAAGTTACGCGTGGTGTGGCGGATACTCAGCCCGTCGTGGCAAGGGGTATCGCCTGCGCCGAAGCAAGGGCCGCAGAAGGCGGTACGGATAATCGCGCCTGCCGCCATCAGATCGGCAATCGCGCCTTTCTTCACCAGATCCATAAATACCGGCTGGGAAGAAGGGTAGACCGCCAGCGAGAAGGCATCGTTGCCGCAGCTCTTACCGCGCAGCATCTGCGCCGCGGCATAGACGTTGGAGTAGTTGCCGCCCGCGCAGCCAGCGATTATGCCCTGTTGAACCCGCAGCTTGCCGTTTTCCACATGTTTTAACAGCGAGAACGGGATCTGTTCCCCGGCGATTTGTTTGGCTTTTTGATCGACGCTGTGCAGGATGTCGGTCAGGTTGTCGTTCAGCGCGTCAATGGTGTAGACGTTGCTTGGGTGGAACGGCAGGGCGATCATCGGTTTGATGGCGCTTAAATCGACGTGTACGCAGCCGTCATAGTATGCAACATCGGCCGGATCCAGGCGCTGATAGGCTTCCGGGCGGCCATGCTTCGCCAGGAAGCAGTGGGTGTCGGCATCGGTACGCCAGATGGAGCTGAGGCAGGTGGTTTCCGTGGTCATCACGTCGATGCCGTTACGATAATCGGTATCCATGGTGGAGACGCCCGGTCCGACGAACTCCATCACTTTGTTTTTCACGTAGCCTTTCTCGAAGACCGCGCCGATGATCGCCAGCGCCACGTCGTGCGGCCCGATGCCCGGCTGCGGCTTGCCGGTCAGATGAATCGCGATGACGCCCGGATAAGCCACGTCATAGGTGTCGTTAAGCAATTGCTTAACCAGCTCGCCGCCGCCTTCGCCGATCGCCATCGTCCCCAGCGCGCCGTAGCGGGTATGACTGTCGGAACCGAGGATCATCTTGCCGCCGCCGGCCATCATTTCGCGCATATACTGGTGGATAACCGCCAGATGCGGGGGAACGTAGGTGCCGCCATATTTTTTCGCCGCTGACAGGCCGAACATATGGTCATCGCTGTTAATGGTGCCGCCGACGGCGCACAGCGAGTTATGGCAGTTGGTCAGCACATAAGGGATTGGGAAGTAGGTCATGCCGGACGCTTTTGCCGTCTGCACAATGCCGACAAAAGTGATGTCGTGAGAGGTGAGGGCATCAAACTTCAGCTTGAGCCGCGACATATCGCCGGAGGTGTTGTGCGCGTTGAGGATTGACCATGAGATGGTGCCTTTTTGCGCTTCGGCTTTGTTCAGAGACGCCGGGGCGTTTTTCTCTTCAACCACTTCGGTGCCGTTCAGCAGGTAAACCCCGCCATCGGAAAGCTTGATCATAATTGTTCCTTTTATAATTTGGTTAATTCGCTCACGTTGCGGCTGGATTTAGTCGCGGATATACACCATGCCGTCCATAATTCTGCGGGCCGTTCTTTGTACGGCGACGCCGGGCACGTCCGTGCTATCGCCGTTTTGCACCAGCGACGGATACATTTTCATGACTCCGCTGGGGTGCCCGATGCGTACACCCTGGTTCCAGTCGCCAACGGTGACGATGCGCTGCACCAGGCTGCCGGGAAGAAACGCCGCCACGCTAATGGCGCTGGCGGAGGTGAGAGGGCAGGCTTTATGGCATTTGAAAACGGAAATCACGCGGGCGCATAAATCCATTTCCTGCTGCTGGGTTGGCTGGCCGGAAATATCCGCATAGCTTTTCGGCGTGGTGACCATACCGACTTTAGGCACCGCCGGGCTGTTGTCGCGCGCGTCGTCGAGATCTTTGGCGAAGCCCATCAGGCAGGCCGCAGTACCGCGAATTTTTTCCAGCAGGTCGCTGACGGCCTGATTCTGGTTGATGTCGTCGGGCAACTCGCTGCCCGTCAGGCCGATATCTTCCGCGCGCACCAGCACCATCGGGTTGCTGATGTCGAGGATCGTGGCTTCAATGTCGCCGTGGCCGGGGATAGATAAAACATCGAGAGTATTGCCGGTTGGCAGCAGCGTGCCGGTTTTCGAACCAGCTGGATTGAGGAAATTGACTTTCAGTTCTGCGCAGGTGCCGTCAACGCCGGCAATCTGGCAATCTCCGTCCAGCGCGAAGGTGTTGTTTTCGCACGGCACGGTGATATCAATGCGTTTTCCGGTATTGTGGTTGAGCATTCTGACCGTGGCGATGGGCTCAACGGCCGGGATCAGACCTTCTTCAATCGCGTAGGGGCCGACCGCTGCGGTCATATTGCCGCAGTTGGATTTGTAGTCGACCTGGCTTTTGCCAACGATAACCTGGCCGACAAGGTACTCCACATCCACGTCAGGCAGTTCGCTTTTCCAGACGATGACGATTTTGTTATTAGAGGAAACCGTACCGCCCATACCGTCGATTTGTTTCGGGTCGGGGTCGCCCATCGCCTGCAGAAAGATATGATCCCATTGGCCGCGATCGGCAGGCAGATCGTCTTTTAAAAACATGCAGCCTTTACTGGTGCCGCCGCGCATAAAGACCGTTCTGAATTTTCTCATAGGGGTTCCTGAGGGGATAAATTTTAATCATCCAATTGAGACTCCTTGATAAAGGCAAAATGTTGGCATTTCCTTATGCCAACATTGTGATTTTTGCGCCGGTTTGACCGTCGTTACTTCGCGTTCTTACTGGCGACGTGGCGCAACTGGCCGCCGTCGATCACGATTTCGATTTCTCGCGGCGTAAGGTCGACGTTGAGCGAAACTTCGCGGTTTTTGGTCACGTTTTTCAGCAGCACACAGCGCTGGCGCAGCCCTTCATGGAAGTTTTCGATACGCAGTTCGTCAAAGATCTCGAAACAGGCGTAATCTTCCGGGTTAGCGAAAATCAGCGGCACCACGCCGTGGTTGACGAGGTTGTTTTTGTGGATACGCGCCATCGATTTGGCAATGACCGCTTTGACGCCCAGGTACATCGGCGCGATGGCCGCATGTTCGCGGCTGGAGCCCTGACCGTAGTTTTCGCCGCCGATGATGATGCTTTTGCCCAGTTCTTTGCAGCGATCGTGGAACTCTGGATCGATGCGGCCATAGCAATATTTGCTGATCTCCGGGATGTTGGATCGCAGGGCGGAGAACTGCGCGTTGGCAGGGGTAATATCATCGGTGGTGATGTTATCGCCGCGAACCGCAGAAACCTGAATGGTCAGCGTATCCGGCAGCGGTTCGTTGATTGGCATCGGTTTGATGTTCGGTCCGCGAATCACTTCGACTTCTTCACCGTTTTCTGCCGGGGCCAGGATCAGCCGATCGTCGATGATATAGTCATGTGGTTCGACAATATCGTTGAGCACCGCGACATCAACCACATCGCGCGGGTCGGAAATGTAGCCAGTAATGGCCGATGCGGCGGCAATTTCCGGGCTGGACAGGTATAGCTTCGCGTTCAAATGACCGCCGCGGCCTTTGAAGTTACGGTTAGAGGTGCGCAGAGAAACGCCATCGGTGGAAGGCGCCTGGCCAATGCCGCAGCACGCGCCGCAGCCGCAGTCGATAACGCGCGCGCCTGCAGCAATGAGTTTGCCGATGATGCCGTCGCGTAACAGCATCTGATAAAGCTGGCGGCTGCCCGGCGCGACGACAAAGCTCACTTCCGGATGAGTAAAGCGGCCTTCCATAATCGCCGCCGCTTTGGCGAAATCGGTATAGGAGGCGTTGGTGCAGCTGCCGAGGAACACCTGGTTGATTTTCACGTCGCGGCAGTTGCGCGCTTCGGTCACGTTATCCGGCATATCCGGCATCGCCACCAGCGGCTCCAGCGTGTTAAGGTCGATATCAATATAGTCGTCGTACTCGCAGCCTTCATCCGGCTGTAATGAAATCCAGTCCTGCTCGCGATTCTCTTTAATAAAGAACTCACGGGTCACTTCATCACTGGGGAAAATAGAGGTGGTGGCGCCCATTTCCGCGCCCATATTGGTGATGGTTGAGCGGTCGCGGATGCTGATATGCTCCACGCCTTCGCCGGTATATTCGTAGACTTTGCCCAGTCCGCCTTTGACCGTTTCACGGCGCAGCATCTCCAGAATAATGTCTTTTGCCGAAACCCCCGGCTGCATACGACCGTGCAGGCGTACGTTAATCACTCGTGGCATTTTCAGCCAGGTCGGCTCGCCCGCCATCGCCAGCGCGACGTCCAGCCCGCCTGCGCCAAGCGCCATGGCGCCAACCGCGCCGCCGGTTGGCGTGTGGCTATCGGAACCCAACAGCGTAATCCCCGGACGGCTAAAGCGTTCGAAGTGTACCGTATGGCAAATACCGTTCCCGGCTTTGGATAAATAAATGCCGTGTTTTTTGGCGACGGTCTGTAAATAAATATGGTCGTCCGGGTTTTTATTATCGGTATACAGCATATTGTGGTCGATATAGCTGACTGAACGCTCTGTTTTTACCTGCGGAATGCCCAGCGTTTCGAAGGCCAGATAGGCCGGGGTGCCGGTAACATCATGGGTTAAAGTATGATCGATGCGGATACTAATTTCTTCACCTGCAACCATATTGCCGCTCAGCAAATGTTGAGCAATAATTTTTTGGGTAATATTCTGTTTCATTTTCTAATCCGTTAACAAAATAGAGCGTAAATACCGATAATCGCCATAACAAAACTCAGAATCATGGCGGCAAAAGCCCAGCCGAATAGCTCGATAAACATTTTGCTGGGGGTGTATTTCTGCTCTGCTTCTTTATTGGTGGCGACGCCGGACATAATGAGTGCGCCGGTGGTGGATACCGGGCTGACGCCGGAGACGGTACCGCCAACGACGACCATGGCGACCAGTTCAATAGCGGAAATATTCGCGCCTAAATGTTCGACGATACCCTGACAGGTCGGGATTAATGTCGGGAAAACCACGCCTAATCCAGAACTGAAAAAGGACATAATCGCGGCGGTAGTGACCATTACCGATGAAGCGGTGGTTTCATTCATTACCGTGGTTAAGGTTTTCGCCAGCAGTGAAATACCGCCGGACTCCATCACCACGTTCATTAACAGGCCGACACCGCATACAAGAATTAAGACTGACCATGGGATACTCTTGATCGCTGCATTTTCGTCACCAGCACCCAGTGCAGAAAGTATGGCGCCAATGACGAAAGCCGTTAAACCAACATTCAGGGAGAAGACGACGGCGCAAATTATCAATGCGAGTAATCCTGCCAACGAGCACCAGTGAACGGTGGTAAACTTCGGCGTGGCGTTGATTGTGCTACCTGCGGCATTGATATCCAGATCATCAAGGCGCCAGCCCCGATACCAGACGTAGCAAAGTATGGCCATCAGAACGGAGGTGATGAACAGGCACAGCCAGACCGGGAACAGTGATGACGTAAGCTGCTGTTTGTCCATTAATTCCATGACCAGCACGCCTTCCGGCGTGATTTGCGTTATGCGTCCGCCAAATACGCCGCACTGACCGATAATCGCCATCATGATCGGGTTGAGCCGGGCCTGAAACGCGATAGGTATCGCAATAACCGGAACTATTGCCAGCACCGGAATGGCGCCAGGGCCTACGGCGCACAGCACAAAGCCAACGATATAAATAGCGATTGGCAGTAGATTGCGTTTATGAACTGCACCCACAATCTTTTTCGATAATATCTCCAGGGTTTTATTGTTATGCAGTATGCTAAATAAATAGGTTACTCCCAGCATCGTCAGAAATAAAGAAACGCTAAAACCTTTGAATAACTTTGCCGTTGGAATGTGGTAGGCCAGGCTTAAAATAAAAGCGAAGGCCACCATAATAATTCCCACGTTGGTCTTCTTATAAAAACCAACAATAATGGCGATAAATATCGCTAACAGCGAAATAATCGCGAGATTAGGCATATTGACTCCCGATTACAGCGATTTAAAAAGGATGCAAACTGGGCTTTCCGTCGCAACAACGGGTTGTAATTGCGTTAGGCTGCCAGTAATATTATCAAAAGCATATTGGATAATGGTATCGCTATCTTCGTTAGCGACAAATAACCGATCGCCAGCATCGTTAAACGTAATAAAACGCGGCGTAAGTCCAGGCACTTTCATGGTTTCTACACGGGTGAGATAACCCGTTAATGGATTAATACGGAAGATGGAAAGTGATTCGTGAATCCGGGTGGATTCAATAACCCATTTTCCGCTTTTATCAACCAGCACGGCGCTGGACTGCCCTTCGCCGGTATAGGTTTCCGGCAGTACCGGGATAATCTGCTGCGGTTCAATTTTTCCGCTATTTTGGTCGAAAAAGAACCAGGTTACGGTATTGTCTTTTTCATTAACCAAATAGCAATATTGATTATTCGGATGGATCGCCATATGGCGCGGTTCAGAATACTCTCTGGCACGGAAGTAATCGGTTTCGATTAATGAGCCATCTTCCGGGTTGAATTTAAGTACGCTGACGCCAGCGTAGCCGATAACACGGCCCTGCTGCGGCACGAAAAGGTAGTTTTTTTCCTGATCCCAGATACACTGATGCGCATGAGAGATGGATTCATTGGTTTTTCCAGGAAAACGCCAGACGGATACGACTTCGCCCAGGGCGCCATTTTCTTCCCGGCGGACGACGTAAACTGCACCGCCTTGTAGGGTGGCAACTAACAGATAACGGTTGGTTTTATCCGCGGTAATAAATACCGGGTTTTTACCGTCATCAAGTGTTATTTTGTTAATGTAAGTAAGTTTTCCATCCTCAGGGTTAATGGCGTAACTGGTAACTTCAGTATAATCACCGTGAACAGAATATAAGAAATTTTTCGTATTGTCGAAGGTCAGGTAAGATGGGTTTTCCTGTTCTTTTAACGTCTGGATTTTCGTCCAGTTGCCGGTATCATCATCAATACTCCAGACGCTTAGCCCTTTCCCTCTCGCATTACGTAACGCCGTAGTTCTGCTTCCAACGTAAGATACAGACATAAGTGTTCCTTTATTAAAGTAAGAATTTTGTTCTCTTATTTGTATTTGTATTTGTTATGTGAATATAACTTCATGAGTAATTCTATAGTTGCTGCTATGGTGTCATTTTGGCGAAAGAGATATAAATCATTTTTGTGTCTCAATTGATAACCATTGTGCATTAATAATATGTTCTGTATGTTGCCAGATTTAACATAATGGGTCGTGTTGGGCATGATTTATAATCAATGTGTTAATAAACAATGAATGATGGTGGGGGGGCGATCGCATTCAGAGGATGAAAGTTGGAGACGGTTATGCACCCTTCAGGCTAAAAATAATGAACTGCATCACAAAGTCATCGGGAAAACACGTTTTATATTTGGCCTTTATTGCAATTTTGCTTTAGTCGGCAGAAATTAATCATAGTCATCTTGTGATAAGTAAGTATTATTTGGTTGTTTTATGTGCCTGGTGTTTCATTTCTGTAAAAAGGATCTTCTATGAAGAGCGAGTTATTAGGGACAAAAGCCTTTGTCACTATTGCTGATTTCGGTTGTTTTACTCGGGCAGCGGACGAACTCAATTTATCGCAACCGGCATTGACGCGTAGAGTTAAAAAATTAGAAGAGCACCTTAAGGTTTCCTTGTTTGAACGCACAACACGCAAAGTGACCCTGACCTATGCCGGGAAAGCGCTGCTGCCGCACGCGCGGGCACTACTGGACTACATGGATAATGCCATTCTTAGTGTTCAGGAACTGGCCGCTCATCAGAAAGGGGTCATTAAGTTATCCTGTATTCCCACGGCGACTTTTTATTTTCTCCCCCTTGTGCTCGAAAAATTTAACTCACTTTATCCTAATATTCGCGTTCATATTCATGAACAGGCGACGATGGATAGTTTAGATTCGCTGATGAGTGGTGAGACGGATTTTGGTATCAATATGAACCGCGTGACACATCCCCAAATTTCCTTCACTCCTCTTGTTGATGAACCCTATATTCTGGTTTGTCGCCGCGATCATCCGTTGGCAACAAAGAAGCTGGTTGAGTGGAACGAGCTGGCCTCCCATCGGCTGATAGGTATCAGGCGTACCAGTGGGAACCGGATACTGATTGAACAAGAGATCGCGCAGACCGCCGGAACGCTGGAGTGGTTTTATGAAGTTCGCCACTATTCAACGGCGATAGGCCTGGTGGAAGCTGGGCTGGGGATTGCGGCACTGCCTTGTATGGCGATGTCGCATCATCAACACGAATCGCTGGTCAGCATCCCGCTTGTCGAACCGGTGATCCGTCGTAGCATTGGCCTTATTCGACGCAACGATGTGCCGCTGTCGCCAATAGCGGAGAGACTGGTTAATTTGTTTCTGGAAATGTGGTTTGAACGCAAACCTGAAAAATGGACGGCGCCTTTTGATTTATTTTCGCGATAAGCGCCGGGTTTTTGCAGCTTCCAAAAGGAGTCAACAATGGCATCGTCATCAGCGTTACGGTTTGCGATTAATTTAGGTAACGCTTTGCTCGCTAAGCAGTTAACCGACGGATCGTTACAGGGACTAACGGTTGAGCTAGCGCGAAAAATTGCGGAGTGCTGCCAGCAGCCGGAGCGGCTGTTACCTTACCCCGCAGCAAAAGGTATTGTTGACGATGCTTCGAATAATCAATGGGATATTGCTTTTTTAGCGGTCGATCCCGCACGTGAGAACGAACTGCGCTTTACCTCGCCCTATCTCACGATTGACTGCACCCTACTGGTACGTAGCTGCAGCGGGATACATTCCGTCCTGGAGATGGACCGGGAAGGCGTGACGATTAACGTCGGTAAAGGCTCCGCCTATTCATTGCCGCTCATTCGGACATTAAAACACGCCCGTCTTTGCGAATATCCCACCACTCAGCAGGCGCTCAACGCTTTTCTGGCCGGTAAGGGGGATATGGTGGCGAATATTCGCCAGCTGCTGGCAGCCGCCGCCCTGGGGCAAGATAGCGTTTGTGTGCTGCCTGACAACTATAGCCAGATTCAGCAAGCCATCTGCGTGCCGCGCGCGGTTCCGCACTATTATGAGCGAATGGAGGCATTGGTGAGACAGTGGCAGCAGGACGGGACGCTGGCGGCGCTGGTTGCCCGCCATATTTATGCCTGACCTTTCCATTAATCGGGAAGAAGCCACGCCGATGCATCAGGTCCGGCACATTTCCCGGAGGCGATGCTGCGCATCTGTCCGGGATGCCGGACCGCAGAGGGCGGGGCTAAACGCGTTTCCCGCCATACTGAGCAAACCAGGCGAGCATCCGCTGCCAGCCGTCTTTGGCTGACTCTTCATGATAGCTGGCGCGATAGTCGGCGTTAAAGGCATGATCGGCTTCGGGATAGACCACGATTTCCGCCGTGGCGTTGGCTGCCCGCAGCGCCTGACGCATAGTCTCGACGGTGTCCTGCGGAATGCTGGCGTCTTTAGCGCCGTACAGACCAAGCACCGGGGCGTTGAGATCGACGGCGATATCTACCGGGTGCTTCGGCGAATTCAGTGATTTTTCTCCCACCAGCTTACCGTACCAGGCCACTGCCGCTTTAAGCTGCGGGTTATGCGCGGCATACAGCCAGGTAATGCGTCCGCCCCAGCAGAAGCCGGTGATCAGCAGACGATGGGCATCGCCGCCGTGGCGCGCCGCCCAGCTGGCGACGTGGTCGAGATCCGCCAGCACCTGCGCGTCCGGCACCTTGCTGACCAGCTCTTTGAACAGGGTCGGGATATCGTGGTACTCATTCGGATCGCCCTGACGGAAGTACAATTCAGGCGCGATAGCCAGATAGCCTTCCTGTGCCAGGCGGCGACAAAGATCGCGAATATGTTCATGCACGCCGAAAATTTCCTGTACCACGATAACGATCGGCAGCGGACCGTCGGCATTTTTCGGGCGGGCGTGGTAGGCCGGCATGTTTTCACCCTGAGAGGGAATCGACGTCTCTCCGGCGATAATATGCTCTTCCGGCGTATGAACGGCGGTTGCGGCGTGTGGTGAAGCTGCAGGTGCGAATCCAGGTTGCTTGGTGGTGGTCATGGTATTCTCCGTACCCTTATTTATTAGCGCATCAGTAACTATAGACCCTTTACCTTTAGTTCGGGCGGTAATAAAGCACAGTGCCTGAAAGCGGCTATCTTTTGTTCTGTGATGATGAATATAACTTGTTAATGTGATGTGTATCACTATTTACTGAAAAACAACTGCAATCATTATTGGTCTTGGTGACTATCATCACAAAATGTTGCCTGGGGCTTCTGTACAGTACCGTTTTGCTTCTGCTGATAATTCGACCCACAGAGGAGTTTTTTATGTCCAAGTCTGATGTTTTTCATCTCGGCCTCACCAAGAACGATTTACAAGGGGCTACGCTGGCTATCGTCCCTGGCGATCCGGAGCGTGTGGAAAAGATCGCCGCGCTGATGGATAAGCCGGTTAAGCTGGCATCTCACCGCGAATTTACCTCCTGGCGCGCGGAGCTGGACGGCAAACCGGTGATCGTCTGCTCTACCGGCATCGGCGGCCCGTCGACTTCCATCGCCGTGGAAGAGCTGGCGCAGCTGGGGGTGCGTACCTTCCTGCGTATCGGCACCACCGGTGCGATTCAACCGCACATTAACGTTGGCGATGTGCTGGTGACTACCGCCTCCGTTCGTCTGGACGGTGCCAGCCTGCACTTCGCGCCGATGGAGTTCCCGGCCGTCGCAGACTTCGCCTGTACCACCGCGCTGGTGGAAGCGGCGAAATCAATCGGCGCGACCACCCATATCGGCGTAACCGCTTCCTCGGATACCTTCTACCCGGGCCAGGAGCGTTACGACACCTTCTCCGGCCGCGTGGTGAGCCGCTTCAAGGGCTCAATGGAAGAGTGGCAGGCAATGGGCGTGATGAACTATGAAATGGAATCCGCCACGCTGCTGACCATGTGCGCCAGCCAGGGCCTGCGCGCCGGGATGGTGGCTGGGGTTATCGTGAACCGTACCCAGCAAGAGATCCCTAACGCCGAAACCATGAAGCAAACCGAAAGCCACGCGGTGAAAATCGTCGTGGAAGCGGCGCGTCGTCTGCTGTAATTCAACTCTTTCCCTGTCAGGCCGGATCCTCCGGCCTTTCTTTTTTGCGTCGCCTCTCGCAGGAAATTCCTTTTAAACTGGACGTTTGTACAGCACAATTCTATTTTGTGTCATCAGGTTATCGCAGGGGGCGTCGTGGATCTCTCCATTATTATCAGCGCGGTTATCGCACTGGCAGCCGGGTTAATGGTCGGCTGGCTGGCGACCAAAGCGCGCGCCGATCAAATTCGGGCCGATCTCATCGAGGAACGGCGAGAGTTGGATATTGAGCTGAGCGCCGCCCGCCAGCAACTGGCGCAGGAGGCCCACTGGCGTGAGGAGTGTGAGCTGCTGAACAACGAGCTGCGCAGCCTACGGGATATCAATACCTCGCTCGAGGCCGATCTCCGTGAGGTCACCACCCGGCTCGAATCCACCCAGCTGCATGCGGAAGATAAGATCCGCCAGATGATGAACAGCGAGCAGCGCCTTAGCGAGCAGTTTGAAAACCTCGCCAACCGTATTTTCGAACACAGCAACCGGCGGGTCGATGAGCAAAACCGCCAGAGCCTGCATGGCCTGCTGACGCCGCTACGCGAACAGCTGGACGGGTTCCGCCGCCAGGTGCAGGAGAGCTTTGGCCAGGAGGCGCGTGAAAGACATACCCTGGCGCATGAGATCCGCAATCTGCAGCAGTTGAACGCGCAGATGGCACAGGAGGCGCTGAACCTGACCAAAGCGCTGAAGGGGGATAACAAAACTCAGGGCAACTGGGGGGAAGTGGTCTTAACCCGCGTGCTGGAGGCCTCCGGCCTGCGCGAAGGCTATGAGTACCAGACTCAGGTCAGTATTGAGACCGACAACCGCTCGCGGATGCAGCCGGACGTTATCGTGCGCCTGCCGCAGGGTAAGGACGTGGTGATCGACGCCAAAATGACCCTGGTCGCCTATGAGCGCTATTTCAACGCCGAAGACGACTACACCCGCGAAGTCGCGCTGCAGGAACACCTTGCCTCGGTGCGAAACCATATTCGCCTGCTGGGACGCAAGGATTATCAACAGCTGCCTGGCCTGCGCTCGCTCGACTATGTGCTGATGTTTATTCCCGTTGAGCCGGCGTTCCTGCTGGCCATCGATCGCCAGCCTGAGCTCATCAGCGAGGCGCTGCAAAATAATATTATGCTGGTTAGCCCGACGACGCTGCTGGTAGCCCTGCGCACTATCGCCAATCTGTGGCGCTATGAGCACCAGAGTCGTAACGCGCAAAAGATTGCCGAGCGGGCGGGGCGCCTTTACGACAAAATGCGCCTGTTTGTGGATGATATGTCCGCCATCGGCCAGAGCCTGGATAAGGCGCAAGAGAGCTATCGCCAGGCGATGAAAAAGCTCGCTTCCGGGCGTGGTAATCTGCTGGCCCAGGCGGAGGCCTTTCGCGGCCTGGGCGTGGAGGTCAAGCGCGGGATTAATCCTGATTTAGTCGAACAAGCTACGGCTCAGGACGAGCAATATCGTCTCGAAGATGAGGATAACCTGCCGGAAAATGACGCATTTTCACCCGACTCTGCCGAGACGGTGCGTAGCCGGGAGGCGGCTCCGCCATGCTGAAACGTATGGGAAATGCGCTGAGTCTGATACACTCAGTGAACATTTTCTTGAAAAGCAAGCAGGCATAGAGATGGTTGAGGATTCACAAGAAACGACGCACTTTGGCTTTCAGACGGTCGCTAAAGAGCAGAAAGCAGATATGGTGGCGCATGTATTCCATTCTGTCGCCGCAAAATATGATGTGATGAACGACCTGATGTCGTTTGGGATCCATCGTTTGTGGAAGCGTTTCACCATCGACTGCAGCGGCGTACGTCGCGGGCAGACCGTGCTGGATTTGGCTGGTGGTACCGGTGATTTGACGGCCAAGTTCTCCCGCCTGGTAGGGGAAACCGGCCGCGTCATGCTTGCTGATATCAATGATTCTATGCTCAAAATGGGCCGCGAAAAGCTGCGCAATATCGGCATCGTAGGCAACGTTGAGTATGTTCAGGCCAACGCGGAAGCCCTGCCTTTTGCTGATAATACCTTTGACTGCATCACCATCTCTTTCGGTCTGCGTAACGTGACCGACAAAGAGAAAGCGCTGCGTTCGATGTACCGCGTGCTGAAGCCGGGCGGACGTCTGCTGGTGCTGGAGTTTTCTAAACCCATTATCGAACCGCTGAGCAAAGCCTACGACGCTTACTCCTTCCATATCCTGCCGAAGGTGGGCGAGCTGGTGGCAAAAGATGGCGACAGCTATCGCTACCTGGCGGAATCTATTCGTATGCATCCGGACCAGGAAACCCTGAAAGGGATGATGCAGGATGCGGGCTTCGAAAACGTGGATTACTACAACCTGACGGCGGGTATCGTTGCTTTGCATCGCGGTTACAAGTTCTGACAGGAGGGACGCTATGCCTTTCACACCCCTGGTTACCGCTGGCATTGAAACGGCGCTGAATACTTTCCTCTGGCGCGACAAAGCGCTTAAACCCGCTCGCCAGCGCCTGCTGGGCAAGGTATTGCGGGTCCAGCTGCAGGATTTCGCCACGCCCGTGGTGCTGGTATTCAGCGAACGCCAGGTTGACGTCCTGAGCGCCTGGGAAGGAGAGGCCGATTGCACCGTGATTACCCGGCTCAGCGTGCTGCCAAAACTGCGCAATCGTCAGCAGCTCACGGCGCTTATTCGCAGCGGTGATCTGGAAGTGCAGGGCGATCTGCAGGTGGTGCAGAATATGGTCTCCCTGTGCGACCTGGCAGAGTTTGATCCCGCTGAACTGCTGGCGCCCTATACCGGCGATATTGTGGCCGAAGGCGTCGGTAAAGTCCTGCGCGGCGGCGCTCAGTTTCTGCTGAAGGGCGCAGAACGCCAGCAGCGCTATGTCGCGGAAGCGATCACTGAAGAGTGGCGGCTGGCGCCGGGGCCGCTGGAGCTGGCCTGGTTTGCTGAAGAGACAACGGCTATTGAGCGCGCGCTGGCCGCACTGGAAAAACGGCTGGAAACGCTGGAGGGCAAATGACGCCAGGAGAATTACGGCGCCTGTATTTCATCATCCACACCTTTTTGAGCTACGGGCTCGATGAGCTCATCCCCAAAATGCGGATCACGCTGCCGCTGCGTATCTGGCGGCGGATGCTGTTCTGGATGCCAAACCGCCATCAGGATCAGCCTCTTGGCGCCCGCCTTCGGCTGGCGCTCCAGGAGCTGGGGCCGGTGTGGATAAAATTCGGCCAGATGCTTTCCACCCGCCGGGATCTCTTTCCGCCGCATATTGCCGATCAGCTGGCGCTGTTGCAGGACCGCGTGGCGCCCTTTGAAGGGAAGCTCGCGCAGCAGCAGATAGAGAAAGCGATGGGGGGGCTGCCGGTCGAGACCTGGTTTGATGATTTCTCCGTTGAGCCGTTAGCCTCGGCGTCCATCGCCCAGGTGCATACCGCGCGTCTGAAGGAGAATGGCAAAGAGGTGGTGATCAAGGTTATCCGCCCGGATATTTTGCCGATCATTAAAGCGGACATGAAGCTCATCTACCGCCTGGCGCGCTGGGTACCGCGTCTGCTGCCTGACGGTCGCCGTCTGCGCCCGCAGGAGGTAGTTCGTGAATATGAAAAAACGCTGCTGGATGAGCTGAACCTGCTGCGGGAATCCGCCAACGCTATTCAGCTGCGGCGTAATTTCGAAGACAGCCCGATGCTGTACGTGCCGGAGGTGTACCCCGACTACTGCAGCGAAAGCATGATGGTAATGGAGCGCATTTACGGTATCCCGGTGTCCGATGTGGAGGCGCTGGAGGCCCAGGGCACCAACATGCAGCTGCTGGCGGAGCGGGGCGTGCAGGTCTTCTTCACCCAGGTGTTCCGCGACAGCTTCTTCCATGCCGATATGCATCCTGGCAACATATTCGTCAGCTACGAGCATCCGGAAGATCCGCAGTATATCGGCATCGACTGCGGTATTGTCGGCTCACTGAACAAAGAAGATAAGCGCTATCTGGCGGAAAACTTTATCGCCTTTTTCAACCGCGATTATCGTAAAGTTGCCGAGCTGCACGTCGATTCCGGTTGGGTTCCGCCCGATACCAACGTTGAAGAGTTTGAGTTCGCGATCCGCACGGTCTGCGAGCCGATCTTTGAGAAGCCGCTGGCGGAGATCTCCTTCGGCCACGTGCTGCTTAATCTGTTCAATACCGCGCGGCGTTTCAATATGGAAGTCCAGCCGCAGCTCGTTTTACTACAGAAGACATTACTTTACGTAGAAGGGGTAGGCCGGCAGCTCTATCCTCAGTTAGACTTGTGGAAAACGGCGAAGCCTTTCCTCGAGTCGTGGATCAAAGATCAGGTCGGCATTCCGGCGCTGGTGCGCGCGTTTAAAGACAAAGCGCCGTTCTGGATCGAAAGAATGCCGGAAATACCTGAGCTGGTGTATCAGAGCCTGCAGCAGAGCAAACAGCTGCAGACCAGCGTCGATACTATTGTACGGGATATGCATGTGCGTCATGTACGCCAGGGCCAATCCCGTTACCTGTTTGGTATAGGCGCGGTTTTATTGCTCAGTGGTACGCTGCTCTTTATCCATCGCCCTGAGTGGGGAATGATGCCCGGTTGGCTGATGGCCGGCGGTGTGATGACCTGGCTTATTGGCTGGCGGAAATCCCACTGATCGGTTCGCCTCTTCATGACGCAGGCTTATTTGCGCAAAATCATGTCGGCGGCCTGACGAAGAGGCGGCTCGCAGGATGGCGTGTATAATGCGTCCACACAATTCATCATCTGTCATAGGGGAACGTGTATGGGTGGTATCAGTATTTGGCAGTTATTAATTGTTGTCGTCATCGTAGTTCTGCTTTTTGGGACGAAGAAGCTGAGCTCGCTGGGGTCTGACTTAGGGGCATCTATCAAAGGCTTTAAAAAAGCCATGAGTGATGATGATAAACCCGAAAAGTCGGCGCCAGACGCAGATTTCACGGCGAAAACCATCGCCGATAAACAGGATGATGCAAAAAAAGACGAGACAAAACGCCACGACAAAGAGCAGGTGTAACTCGTGTTCGATATTGGTTTTAGTGAACTACTGCTGGTGTTTGTGATTGGCCTCATTGTTCTGGGGCCACAGCGGCTTCCCGTAGCGGTTAAAACGGTAGTTGGCTGGATCCGTACGTTACGCTCGCTGGCGACCACGGTACAAAATGAGCTGGCCCAGGAGCTAAAACTGCAGGAGTTCCAGGAGAGCCTGAAGAAGGTGGAAAAGGCTAGCCTGAATAACCTGACGCCGGAGCTGAAAGCCTCGATGGATGAACTGCGCGAGGCCGCGGAGTCGATGAAGCGCTCCTATAGCGCCCACGATCCCGAAAAAGCCAGCGACGAAGCCAATACCATCCTTAATCCGGTGGTCAAAGGCAGCGAAGCGCAGCGCCAGGACGTCACGCCGGCGACGGCAGAACATCAGGCCAGCGCTCCGGCTCATGCGCCAGATCCCGTTGCCGACGAGCAATCTGCTTCACCGGCTGACCTTCAGGCAGAGAAAACGTCCGCTACGGCGGCAGTTCCCCATTCTTCCCCCGCATCGAGTGATAAACCGTAAACATGGGCGTAGACGATACACAACCGCTAATTTCGCATCTGATTGAGCTGCGCAAGCGTCTGCTCAACAGCATCATTGCTATTCTGGTGATCTTCCTGGCGCTGGTCTATTTCGCCAATGATATCTACCAGCTGGTCTCGGCCCCGCTTATCAGTAAGATGCCTGTGGGCGCGACGATGATCGCCACCGATGTCGCTTCACCTTTCTTTACGCCGATAAAGTTGACCTTCATGGTGTCGGTGATCCTGTCGGTGCCGATTATTCTTTACCAGGTATGGGCCTTCGTCGCGCCGGCGTTGTATAAGCACGAACGCCGGCTGGTGGTGCCTTTACTGGTTTCCAGTACCCTGCTGTTCTATATCGGCATGGCTTTCGCCTATTTTGTCGTGTTTCCGCTGGCGTTCGGCTTCCTGACCCATGCGGCGCCGGAAGGGGTGCTGGTCTCGACCGATATTCGCAGCTATCTCGACTTCGTGATGGCGCTGTTTATGGCATTCGGGGTCTCCTTTGAGGTGCCGGTCGCCATTGTGTTGCTCTGCTGGATGGGCGTTACCACGCCGGAAGACTTGCGTAAAAAAAGGCCGTATGTGCTGGTGGGTGCCTTCGTGGTGGGCATGCTGCTGACGCCGCCGGACGTATTCTCGCAGACACTGCTGGCCATTCCGATGTACTGTCTGTTTGAAGTCGGGGTGTTCTTTGCCCGCTTCTACACCGGGAAGCGCCTGACGCGCGATGACGACGCCGCGGCCGAAGCTGAAGCCGCAGAGCACAGAGAAGAGTAATACCGCCAACCGCCCGTCAGGGCGGTTGGCGTATGGGAGCGATCATGTTTGATATCGGCGTTAATCTGACCAGTTCGCAGTTTTCCCGCGATCATGATGAGGTAGTGGCGCGCGCCCTGGCGGCGGGGGTTAACGGCATGCTGCTGACCGGCACAAATTTGGCGGAGAGCCAGCAGGCGCAGAAACTGGCGAGCCGCTATTCCGGCTGCTGGTCCACGGCGGGGGTTCATCCCCATGACGGTAGCAGCTGGACGCCAGCGGTCGCCGAGGCGATTTATACCCTCGCCGGCGAGCCGCAGGTGGTGGCGATAGGCGAGTGCGGTCTGGATTTTAACCGGAATTTTTCCACGCCGCACGAGCAGGAGGTAGCGTTCAGCGCCCAGTTGGCGCTGGCCGCTGAGCTGTCGATGCCGGTATTTTTGCACTGCCGCGACGCCCACGATCGGTTTCTGACGCTGCTTAAACCCTGGCTTGAGAAGATCCCGGGCGCGGTGCTGCACTGCTTTACCGGCAGCCGCAGCGAGGTGCAGGAATGCCTGGATCTGGGCCTGTTTATCGGTATTACCGGTTGGGTATGCGATGAGCGGCGGGGACTGGAGCTGCGCGAGCTGCTGCCGGCGATCCCGGCGGAACGTCTGCTGCTGGAGACCGATGCGCCTTATCTGCTGCCGCGCGACCTCAAGCCGAAACCGGCCTCGCGGCGTAACGAGCCCGCGTATTTGCCGCATATCCTGGCCAGCGTCGCGGCCTGGCGCGGCGAGGAGGCGCAATGGCTGGAGGCGCAAACGGACGCAAACGTCAGGGCGCTGTTTGGCGTCGACATTAACGGCGTTTAGATTTTCTGGAAGTCGGTATTTTTAACGCTCTGCAGGACTTGCTTATTCAGCAGGTTTAACAGCAACATAGAGCGCGCTTCGCCGTCGGGCTCGGTGAAGATCGCCTCCAGGCCTTCAAACGCGCCGTCGGTGATTAGCACGCTATCGCCCTCATGCGGCGTTTCCGGGTCGGTAATCCCTTCCGGTTTGTAGATAGAAAGCTGATGGATGACCGCCGAGGGGACGATAGCGGGTAGGGCGCCAAAGCGCACGAAGTTGTTAACCCCGCGAGTGGCGCTGATGGTGGTGGTATGAATCACCTCTGGATCGAACTCAATAAACAGGTAGTTCGGGAACAACGGTTCGCTGACCATGGTGCGTTTACCGCGAATGATTTTTTCCAGCGCAATCGTCGGCATCAGGCAGTTAACTGACTGACGTTCCAGATGTTCCTGGGCTCGTTGTAGCTGCCCACGTTTGCAATACAGTAAGTACCAGGCTTGCATAATGACTCATTCCACTTCTAATAACGGCAAGCATAACAAATGGCTGGTGTAATCGCGAAAGCCATTATAATTGAAATCCAAATTTCAGCGTTCTTTCACGCTAATTTAACAAAATTACAGCATCGCGCCGTCGAACACCGTATAATTAGCCGCCTGTAGAGAGGTCAATAACACTTCCATGAAATATCACGATCTTCGCGACTTTCTGACACTCCTGGAACAACAGGGCGAACTAAAACGTATCACTCTGCCGGTCGATCCTCACCTGGAAATCACCGAAATTGCCGACCGGACTCTGCGCGCCGGCGGCCCGGCGCTGCTGTTTGAGAATCCGAAAGGCTACACCATGCCGGTGCTGTGCAACCTGTTCGGCACGCCGCGTCGCGTGGCGTTGGGGATGGGGCAGGAGGATGTCAGTTCGCTGCGCGAGGTGGGTAAACTGTTGGCCTTTCTGAAAGAACCTGAGCCGCCAAAAGGCTTCCGCGACCTGTTTGATAAGCTGCCGCAGTTCAAGCAAGTGCTGAATATGCCGACCAAACGCCTGCGCGGCGCCCCCTGTCAGCAAAAAATCATCCAGGGCGATGATGTCGACCTGAATAAAATCCCGATTATGACCTGCTGGCCGGAAGATGCCGCGCCGCTGATCACCTGGGGGTTGACGGTAACCCGCGGGCCGCACAAAGAGCGGCAGAACCTGGGGATTTATCGCCAGCAGCTGATCGGCAAAAACAAACTGATTATGCGCTGGCTGTCTCATCGCGGCGGCGCGCTGGATTTCCAGGAGTGGTGCGCGGCGCGTCCGGGCGAACGCTTCCCGGTTTCCGTGGCGCTTGGCGCCGATCCGGCAACCATTCTTGGCGCGGTGACGCCGGTGCCCGATACCCTGTCGGAATATGCCTTCGCAGGCCTGCTGCGCGGCACCAAGACCGAAGTGGTTAAGTGCGTTTCCAATGACCTTGAAGTGCCGGCCAGCGCGGAAATTGTGCTTGAAGGCTACATTGAGGCCGGTGAAATGGCGCCGGAAGGCCCGTATGGCGATCACACCGGTTACTACAATGAAGTGGACAGCTTCCCGGTATTTACGGTAACCCATATTACCCAGCGTGAAGACGCGATTTATCATTCTACCTATACCGGCCGACCGCCCGATGAGCCAGCGGTGCTGGGCGTGGCGCTGAATGAAGTCTTTGTGCCGATCCTGCAAAAGCAGTTCCCGGAAATCGTTGATTTCTATCTGCCGCCGGAAGGGTGCTCCTATCGCCTGGCGGTGGTGACCATGAAAAAACAGTACGCGGGACATGCCAAGCGCGTAATGATGGGCGTCTGGTCGTTCCTGCGCCAGTTTATGTACACCAAGTTCGTGATTGTCTGCGATGACGACGTCAATGCACGCGACTGGAACGATGTGATTTGGGCGATCACTACCCGTATGGACCCGGCTCGTGATACGGTACTGGTAGAGAATACGCCAATTGATTATCTGGATTTTGCCTCGCCGGTTTCCGGCCTGGGTTCAAAAATGGGGCTGGATGCCACCAATAAATGGCCTGGCGAAACCCAGCGTGAATGGGGTCGCCCAATCAAAAAAGATCCTGCCGTTACGGCGCGTATTGACGCCATCTGGGATGAACTGGCCATCTTTAAACAACAGTAAGCGGGGCTAACGCCGCTGTTTTGCTCTATTGACCCGACAGAGGGGACGCATGACAACCTTAAGCTGTAAAGTGACCTCGGTGGAGGCGATTACCGATACCGTATATCGTGTTCGATTAGTGCCGGAAGCGGCATTTTCCTTCCGTGCCGGCCAGTATCTGATGGTGGTAATGGATGAGCGCGACAAGCGCCCGTTCTCCATGGCTTCCACGCCGGCGGAACAGGAATTTATCGAGCTGCATATCGGCGCCTCGGAGCTCAATCTGTACGCGATGGCGGTCATGGATCGCATTCTGAAAGAGCGTGAAATTGAGGTTGATATTCCGCATGGCGAAGCGTGGCTGCGCGATGACGAAGATCGCCCGCTGATTCTGATCGCCGGCGGTACCGGATTCTCTTATGTGCGTTCTATTCTGTTAAGCGCGCTGGCGCGTAGCCCGGATCGCGATATCGCCATTTATTGGGGCGGCCGCGAGGCTAAGCATCTGTACGATCTGGCCGAGCTGGAAGCGTTAAGCATCAAGCATCCGAATCTGCGCATCGAGCCGGTGGTCGAACAGCCGGAAGAAGGGTGGCGTGGTCGCTCCGGTACGGTACTCACCGCCGTGCTGCAGGATTACGGTACGCTGGCCGAGCATGACATCTACATTGCCGGTCGTTTTGAGATGGCGAAGATCGCTCGCGACCTGTTCTGTAATGAGCGCGGCGCGCGTGAAGATCGCCTGTTTGGCGATGCGTTTGCGTTTATCTGAAAATAAAAAACCCGCCCCTGACAGGCGGGAAGAACGGCAACTAAACCTGCTCTCTTCGCCATAGCCGCCAGGTTCTGGTGGCAATGGCGTTGAGATACCCTTTCGCTTAAACCCGCTCAAACACGGTAGCGATCCCTTGTCCCAGGCCGATACACATGGTGGCGAGGCCGAACTGAGCGTCTTTGCGCTCCATCTGGTTGATCAGCGTGGTGCTAATACGCGCCCCGGAACAGCCCAGCGGATGACCGAGCGCGATCGCCCCGCCGTTGAGGTTGATCTTCTCATCGATCTGCTCCATTAAGCCCAGATCTTTAATACACGGTAGGATCTGCGCGGCAAATGCTTCATTCATTTCAAAAACGTCGATATCGCTGGTGGATAAGCCCGCTTTTTTCAGCGCCAGCTTTGAGGCCGGAACCGGGCCATAACCCATAATGGACGGGTCGCAGCCGACCACCGCCATTGAACGGACGCGAGCGCGCGGCTTCAGCCCCAGCTCGCGAGCGCGGCTTTCGCTCATCAGCAGCATCGCCGCTGCGCCATCGGAAAGGGCGGAAGAGGTACCCGCCGTTACCGTACCGGTCACCGGGTCAAACGCCGGTTTAAGCGTGGACAGCGTCTCGACGGTGGTTTCCGGGCGGATCACCTCGTCATAGTTAAAGGACTTGAGTACGCCATCGGCATCGTGGCCGCCGGTGGGGATAATCTCCGCTTTGAATGCGCCGGACTGGGTTGCGGCCCAGGCACGAGCGTGAGAGCGCGCGGCGAACTGATCCTGCATCTCGCGGCTAATACCGTGCAGACGTGCCAGCATCTCCGCAGTCAGCCCCATCATCCCTGCCGCCTTTGCCACATTGCGGCTGAGGCCCGGATGGAAATCGACGCCGTGGCTCATTGGCACATGGCCCATGTGCTCGACGCCGCCAATCAGGCAGACGCTGGCATCGCCGGTCATGATCATACGGGCCGCATCGTGCAGCGCCTGCATGGAAGAACCGCACAGACGGTTGACCGTATTTGCTGGTACCGAATGCGGGATCTCCGCCAGCAGCGCCGCGTTTCGGGCGATGTTAAAACCCTGCTCGAGGGTTTGCTGCACGCAACCCCAGTAGATATCGTCTATCGCGCTTGCCTCAAGCGACGGATTGCGCGACAGCAGGCTACGCATCAGGTGCGCGGAGAGGTCTTCCGCGCGCACGTGGCGAAATGCGCCGCCCTTCGAACGGCCCATCGGGGTGCGAATTGCATCGACAATGACAACCTGTTCCATTGTGACTCCTTAAGCCGTTTTCAGAGCGCCAACCGGACGGGCTGGCTCTACCTGGGGATAATACGCTTCGTTATGGCGCGCTTTGTCACGCAGACCGGCTGGCACTTCATACAGCGGGCCAAGGTGCTGGTATTGCTGCGCCATATCGAGATACTTCGCGCTGCCGATGGTGTCCAGCCAGCGGAATGCGCCGCCATGGAACGGAGGGAAGCCCAGGCCGTATACCAGCGCCATATCCGCTTCCGCCGGGCTGGCGATAATGCCTTCTTCCAGGCAGCGGACGACTTCGTTAACCATGGGGATCATCATGCGGGCGATAATCTCTTCATCGCTGAAATCGCGCTTCGACTGGCTGACGTCGGCCAGCAGGCTGTCGACGGCAGCATCTTCTTCTTTCTTCGGCTTACCTTTGCTGTCGTCTTTATAGCGCCAGAAGCCGAGGCCGTTCTTCTGGCCGAAACGGTTGGCGTCAAACAGGGCGTCGATGGCGTCGCGATAATCTTTCTGCATCCGCTGCGGGAAGCCCGCCGCCATGACCGCCTGAGCATGGTGCGCGGTATCGATGCCGACCACGTCCAGCAGATAAGCCGGGCCCATCGGCCAGCCAAACTGTTTCTCCATCACTTTGTCGACTTTGCGGAAGTCCGCTCCGTCGCGCAGCAGCTGGCTGAAGCCGGCGAAGTAGGGGAACAGTACCCGGTTGACGAAGAAGCCGGGACAATCATTCACCACAATCGGCGTTTTGCCCATTTTGCTGGCCCAGGCCACCACTTTGGCAATGGTATTATCCGAGGTTTTTTCGCCGCGGATCACTTCAACCAGCGGCATGCGATGCACCGGGTTAAAGAAGTGCATACCGCAGAAGTTTTCCGGGCGCTGCAGAACGCTGGCCAGCTCGCTGATGGGGATCGTTGAGGTGTTGGACGCCAGCACGGTATCCGGGCGCACTTTTGTCTCGGTTTCCGCTAGTACGGCTTTCTTCACTTTCGGGTTTTCGACCACCGCTTCCACAACCACGTCGACGCGATCAAAACCGCTGTATTCCAGGGTTGGCTGAATGGTGCTAATCACTCCGGCCAGCTTCAGACCGTCGATTTTGCCGCGTTCCAGCTGTTTATTCAGCAGTTTCGCCGCTTCGGTCATGCCCAGGGTCAGCGATTTGTCGCTGATGTCTTTCATCACCACCGGCACGCCCTTCCAGGCCGACTGGTAAGCGATACCGCCGCCCATAATGCCAGCGCCCAGGACGGCAGCATGCTTCGGCGTCTCGACATCTTTGGTCAGCTTTTTCGCTTTCGCTTTGACGTACTGGTCGTTCAGGAAGATACCAACCAGCGCGCGGGCCTCATTGGTATGGGCCAGCGGGACAAAGCTTTTATTTTCCAGCACCAGGGCTTCTTCACGACCAAGACGCGCGGCGGCTTCAATGGTTTTGACCGCGGTGATCGGCGCCGGGTAATGCTTCCCGGCGGTTTGCGCGACCATGCCTTTGGCAATCGTGAAGCTCATGGCGGCTTCAATTTTGCTGAGCTTCAGCGGCTCCAGCTTCGGCTGACGTTTCGCTTTCCAGTCCAGGTCGCCATTCATGGCCTGACGTAGGATCGCCAGCGCGCCGTCGCGTAGTTTTTCCGCAGCGACCACGCCATCCACCAGGCCGATTTTCAGTGCTTGATCGGCGCCGACGTCTTTCCCGGCGGCAATAATTTCCAGCGCGCTATCGGCGCCGAGCAGGCGCGGCAGACGCACGGAACCGCCGAAGCCCGGCATAATGCCGAGCTTGGTTTCTGGCAGCCCAATGCGCAGGTCCGGCGTCGCCAGGCGGTAATCGGTCGCCAGCACACATTCGCAACCGCCGCCCAGCGCATAGCCATTGACGGCAGAGATAGTGGGGACGGGGAGATCTTCCAGACGATTGAAGACGCTGTTAGCAAAATGCAGCCACTGGCTTAACTGCTCCTCAGGGACCAGGAACAGCGAGAGGAATTCGGTGATATCCGCGCCGACGATAAATGCCGCTTTTTCAGAGCGCAGCAGCAGACCTTTGAGATCGCTTTGTTTTTCCAGTACGTCCAGCGCATGGCCAAGGCTGGCTACGGTTGCGGTATCAAGCTTGTTGACCGAACCTGGGGCATCGAACACCAGTTCGGCGATGCCTTCTTCCAGCCAGTCGAGGTACAGGGTGTCGCCTTTGTAGAGCATGTCAGTCTCCTGAATCCAGCAATATGATCTGGTCATACCAGATGAAACGGAGTGTGGAATTTATGTTAAAGAATTGCAAATTACTCTTTAAATAATTGCTGGTCGGATCACATCCGGCGGAAATCACCCGCACGCAGGTCGATGTGCTAAGATGCGGTGTATCACGATCCCATAAAAGCAAAGGATAAAAGATGGAATCCCTGGCCGCGCTCTATAAAAATCATATTGTTACCCTACAAGAACGTACCCGCGACGTCCTGGCCCGTTTTCAAATGGATGCTCTGCTGATTCACTCCGGCGAGCTGGTTAACGTCTTCCTTGATGACCATCCGTACCCGTTCAAGGTCAATCCGCAGTTCAAAGCCTGGGTGCCTGTGACTCAGGTGCCTAACTGCTGGCTGCTGGTGGACGGTGTGAATAAACCGAAGCTGTGGTTCTATCTGCCGGTAGATTACTGGCATAACGTTGAGCCGTTGCCGACCTCTTTCTGGACCGAAGAGATAGACGTGATCGCGCTACCGAAGGCCGATGGCATCGGCAGCCAGCTGCCTGCTGCTCGCGGTAATATTGGCTATATCGGCCCGGTGCCTGAGCGCGCGCTGGGCCTGGGTATCGCCGCGGATAAGATCAACCCGAAAGGGGTTATCGACTACCTGCATTACTACCGGGCTTACAAAACCGATTACGAGCTGGCCTGCATGCGTGAAGCGCAGAAGTCGGCGGTGAATGGTCATCGTGCGGCCTACGAAGCTTTCCAGTCGGGGATGAGCGAATTCGATATCAACCAGGCCTATCTCACCGCCACCGGCCATCGTGATACCGACGTGCCTTACAGCAATATTGTCGCACTGAATGAGCATGCCTCCGTCCTGCACTACACCAAACTGGACCATCGTGCCCCGGCGGAGATGCGCAGTTTCCTGCTCGACGCCGGTGCGGAATATAACGGCTATGCCGCAGATCTGACGCGCACCTGGGCGGCGCACGGCGATAACGACTTTGCCCATCTGATCAAAGACGTTAACGATGAGCAGCTGGCGCTGATTAGTACCATGAAGGCCGGTACCAGTTACATTGATTACCATATCCAGTTCCATCAGCGTATCGCGAAGCTGTTGCGTAAACACCAGTTGGTTACCGACATGAGCGAAGAGGCGATGGTGGAGAATGACCTGACCGGGCCGTTTATGCCGCACGGGATTGGCCATTCGCTGGGTCTGCAGGTGCATGATGTTGCGGGCTTTATGCAGGACGATACCGGTACGCATCTGGCGGCGCCGTCGAAATATCCGTACCTGCGTTGCACCCGTATTATCGAGCCGCGTATGGTGCTGACCATTGAACCCGGCATCTACTTCATCGAGTCGTTACTGGCGCCGTGGCGTGAAGGCCCATTCAGCAAGCACTTCAACTGGCAAAAAATTGACGCCATGAAGCCGTTTGGCGGGATCCGTATCGAAGATAACGTGGTGGTTCACGAAAACAGCATCGAAAATATGACGCGCGATCTGAAGCTGGCCTGATGGAGAGCTGGTTAATCCCGGCGGCGCCGGTTACCGTCGTTGAGGAGATTAAAAAAAGCCGTTTTATCACGCTGTTGGCGCATACCGACGGCGTGGCGGCGGCAAAAGCTTTTGTCGAGTCCGTCAGAGCGGATCATCCTGATGCCCGCCACCACTGCGTGGCGTGGGTCGCGGGGCCGCCTGATGATTCGCAACAGCTGGGGTTTTCAGACGATGGCGAACCGGCGGGAACGGCGGGTAAACCGATGCTGGCGCAGCTGATGGGAAGCGGCGTCGGCGAGATAACCGCTGTCGTCGTGCGTTACTACGGTGGTATCCTGCTGGGCACCGGTGGTCTGGTTAAGGCCTATGGCGGCGGGGTGCATCAGGCGCTGGCGCAGCTGACGACGCTGCGCAAGACGCCGTTAACGGCATATACTTTGCAGTGTGAGTATGGGCAACTGGCCGGCGTTGAAGCGCTGCTCGCCCAATTCTCCGGGAACGTCGTTGAAAGCGAATATCTGGCGTCAGTTCGGCTGCGCGTGGCGCTTCCCCAGGCCGAAGTGGCGGCTTTTTCAGCAAGACTGGCTGATTTTAGTCGTGGTTCATTGCAATTACTGAAGATTAACGAATAATCCCCTCTGTTTTTTGCCTATCAAAGGAAGCGCCAGAGATGCATTTTCGCGCCATAACCCGAATCGTTGGACTGCTGGTCATCTTGTTTTCGGGGACGATGATCGTCCCGGGATTAGTGGCCCTGATATATCGCGATGGCGCGGGACGGGCCTTCACTCAAACCTTCTTTGTCGCTCTGGCGATCGGCTCCATGCTGTGGTGGCCGAACCGTAAGCAAAAAGGCGAACTGAAATCTCGCGAAGGGTTTCTGATCGTGGTGCTGTTCTGGACCGTGCTGGGGAGCGTGGGGGCCTTGCCCTTTATCTTCTCCGAACAGCCGAACCTGACGGTGACGGATGCCTTCTTCGAGTCATTTTCCGGCCTGACGACGACCGGGGCGACCACTCTGGTGGGGCTGGACTCGCTTCCGCACGCTATCCTCTTTTATCGCCAGATGCTGCAGTGGTTCGGCGGCATGGGGATCATTGTGCTGGCGGTAGCGATTCTGCCTATCCTCGGCGTCGGGGGGATGCAGCTCTACCGCGCGGAAATGCCCGGCCCGCTGAAGGATAACAAGATGCGTCCGCGTATTGCCGAGACGGCGAAGACATTGTGGCTCATCTATGTGTTACTCACGATCGCCTGCGCATTGGCGCTCTGGTTTGCCGGTATGCCGGCGTTCGATGCGATCGGGCACAGTTTCGCCACCATCGCCATCGGCGGTTTCTCGACTCACGATGCCAGCGTCGGTTATTTCAACAGCCCGATGATCAACTCCATCATTGCCATCTTCCTGCTGATCTCCGGCTGTAACTACGGTCTGCATTTTTCGTTGTTGAGCGGACGCAGCCTGAAGGTGTACTGGCGCGACCCCGAATTTAGGATGTTCATTGGCGTCCAGTTGACGCTGGTCATCGTCTGTACGCTGGTGCTATGGCTTCATAACGTGTACGGCTCGGTGTTGACGACGCTGAACCAGGCGTTTTTCCAGGTGGTGTCGATGGCGACCACCGCGGGGTTCACCACCGATAGCATTGCACGCTGGCCGCTGTTCCTTCCGGTGCTGTTGCTGTGCTCCGCATTTATCGGCGGCTGCGCTGGCTCCACGGGCGGTGGATTAAAAGTGATCCGTATCCTGTTGCTGTTCAAGCAGGGCAACCGTGAGCTGAAGCGGCTGGTGCACCCGAATGCGGTGTATAGCATTAAATTAGGTAACCGCGCGCTGCCGGAACGTATTCTGGAAGCGGTATGGGGATTCTTCTCCGCCTATGCGCTGGTCTTTATCATTAGTATGCTGGCGATTATCGCCACCGGGGTGGATGACTTCTCTGCTTTCGCCTCCGTGGTGGCGACATTGAACAACCTCGGGCCTGGGCTCGGCGTCGTCGCGGATAACTTTGCCACCATGAACCCGGTCGCGAAATGGATCCTGATTGCTAATATGCTGTTTGGTCGTCTGGAAGTGTTCACCTTACTGGTGCTCTTTACCCCCACTTTCTGGCGCGAATAACAGGAGTGCTCGTGAAAACTTTAATTCTCTTCTCCACCCGCGACGGGCAGACCCGTGAAATCGCTTCGTTTCTCGCCTCTGAGCTTAAAGAGCTGGGCATCGATGCGGACACCCTGAACCTGAACCGTACCGATGTCGTCGAATGGCATCACTACGATCGGGTGGTCATTGGCGCGTCGATTCGCTACGGGCACTTTCATCCGGCGGTGGACCGCTTTGTGAAAAAGCATCTGGCAGCATTGCAGGCTCTGCCGGGGGCATTCTTTTCGGTTAACCTGGTGGCGCGTAAACCCGAGAAGCGCACGCCGCAGACCAACAGCTATACGCGTAAGTTTCTGCTGAACTCGCCGTGGCAGCCGCAGAGCTGCGCGGTATTTGCCGGCGCGCTGCGCTACCCGCGCTACAGCTGGTACGATCGGTTTATGATCCGCCTGATTATGAAAATGACCGGGGGTGAAACGGATACCCGCAAAGAAGTGGTCTATACCGACTGGCAACAGGTATCCCGGTTTGCTCGGGAAATCGCACAAATGGCGCGCAAATAGCGCGTAAAACTCGCGTTGTGATGGAAAATCGAGCGAACGAAAAGTTTTTTTGCATTTCCCCTTGTCACCTCAGAATTACTCCCTATAATGCGCCTCCACTGACACGGAACAACGGCAAACAAGCCGCCGGGTCAGCGGGGTTCCGGTGAGAACCTCGCAGAGAAAAGCAAAAATAAATGCTTGACTCTGTAGCGGGAAAGCGTAATATGCACACCCCGCGCCGCAGCGAAAACGAAGCGGCACTGCTCTTTAACAATTTATCAGACAATCTGTGTGGGCACTCAAAGTGACATGGA
>OFCO01000131.1_pt1 | contig 38499 bp, 39 predicted proteins | sample 1520821 | NCBI WGS metagenome assembly OFCO01 (sample SAMEA2699031, study PRJEB24076) | metagenome | biome: Human gut stool | place: Spain | collected 2012-09-21
GTGAATAAGTTGCATGAAATTACGGTTAGAAATACCATCATCAATTAATGATAAAGAGTTTTTGGATGATAGTTCAAACGAAGCGATTATCGAAGAAATTATCTATACTTTGACAATTTTTGAAGATAGAGAGATGATAAAACAACGTCTTTCAAAATTTGATAATATTTTTGACAAATCCGTTTTGAAAAAGTTATCTCGTAGACATTATACTGGCTGGGGTAAGTTATCTGCTAAACTAATTAATGGTATTCGAGATGAAAAATCTGGTAAAACTATTCTTGATTACTTAATTGATGATGGTATTTCTAACCGTAATTTCATGCAACTTATTCACGATGATACTCTTTCTTTTAAAAAGAAGATACAGAAAGCACAAATTATTGGTGACCAAGATAATATTAAACAGGTCGTTCAGTCTTTGCCAGGAAGTCCCGCGATTAAAAAAGGTATTTTACAAAGCATAAAAATTGTAGATGAATTGGTTAAAGTTATGGGAAGAAATCCCGAGTCAATTGTTGTTGAGATGGCTCGTGAAAACCAATATACCAACCAAGGTAAATCTAATTCTCAACAACGCTTAAAACGTTTAGAAGAATCTCTCAAAGAGTTAGGTAGTAAGATACTTAAGGAAAATGTTCCTGCAAAACTTTCTAAAATAGACAATAACTCACTTCAAAATGAACGCCTCTATCTGTATTATCTTCAAAATGGAAAAGATATGTATACCGGAGATGATTTAGATATTGATAGATTAAGTAATTATGATATTGATCATATTATTCCTCAAGCTTTTTTGAAAGATAATTCTATTGACAATAAAGTACTTGTTTCATCTGCTAGTAATCGAGGTAAATCAGATGATGTTCCAAGTTTAGATGTTGTCAAAAAAAGAAAGACATTTTGGCACCAATTGTTGAAATCCAAATTAATTTCTCAACGAAAATTTGATAATTTGACAAAAGCTGAACGAGGAGGTTTGTCACCTGAGGATAAAGCTGGTTTTATTCAACGCCAGTTGGTTGAAACACGTCAAATAACAAAACATGTAGCTCGTTTACTTGATGAGAGATTTAATAATAAAAAAGATGAAGATAATAAAGCGTTACGAACAGTAAAAATTATTACCTTGAAATCTAGCTTGGTTTCTCAATTTCGTAAGGATTTTGAACTTTATAAAGTTCGTGAAATAAATGACTTTCATCATGCTCATGATGCCTACTTGAATGCTGTTGTGGCAAGTGCCTTGCTGAAGAAATACCCTAAACTAGAGCCAGAATTTGTGTATGGTGACTATCCAAAATACAATAGTTTTAGAGAAAGAAAGTCCGCTACAGAAAAGGTATATTTCTATTCAAATATCATGAATACCTTTAAAAAATCTATTACTTTAGCTGATGGTACAGTTATTGACAGACCACTTATTGAGGTAAATGAGGAGACAGGTGAATCTGTTTGGAATAAAGAATCTGATTTAGCGACTGTAAGGAGAGTACTTTCTTATCCGCAAGTAAATGTTGTGAAAAAAGTTGAAGTACAGTCAGGAGGTTTTTCTAAAGAGTTGGTACAGCCGCATGGTAATTCTGACAAGTTGATTCCTAGAAAGACCAAGAAAATGCTTTGGGATACAAAAAAATATGGTGGATTTGATAGTCCTATTGTTGCTTATTCTGTATTGGTTATGGCCGAAAGAGAGAAAGGAAAGTCTAAAAAGTTAAAGCCAGTTAAGGAGTTAATTGGTATAACTATTATGGAAAAAGAGTCTTTTGAAAAGAACACAGTGGATTTTCTTGAAAGAAGAGGACTCCGAAATATCCAAGTTGAAAACATCATACAGTTACCTAAGTTCAGTCTATTTGAATTAGAGAATGGAAGACGTAGATTATTAGCAAGTGCTAAAGAGTTACAAAAGGGAAATGAGTTTATTCTGCCTGACAAATTGGTCAAACTACTTTATCATGCTAAAAATATCCATAATACTCTAGAACCAGAACATCTAGAATATGTAGAAACTCATCGGACAGATTTTGGAAAAATCCTTGATACTGTATCAGTTTTTTCTGAAAAATATATTTTGGCAGAAGCAAATTTAGAAAAGATAAAAGAAATCTATCGTAAAAATGTGGATGCTGAAATTAGTGAGTTGGTTATTTCCTTTATTAATTTGTTGACATTTACTTCGATTGGAGCACCAGCCACTTTTAAATTCTTTGGAAATAACATTAAGAGAAGACGATATTCATCTACCGCTGAAATTCTAAATGCCACACTTATTCACCAATCTGTTACGGGCCTCTATGAAACACGAATAGACCTTGGCAAACTAGGAGAGGATTAATGGCGGGTTGGAGAACAGTAGTCGTAAACACACATTCTAAACTGTCATATAAGAATAATCACCTTATTTTTAGAAACTCATATAAAACTGAGATGATTCATCTTTCTGAGATTGATATACTTTTATTAGAAACTACTGACATTGTACTGACTACTATGTTAGTGAAGAGATTAGTTGATGAAAATATTCTTGTTATTTTCTGTGATGATAAACGATTACCGACTGCTTTCCTTACGTCGTATTATGCACGTCATGATTCTAGTCTACAAATAGCTAGACAAATTGCGTGGAAAGAAGATATTAAATGTGAAGTATGGACTGCTATTATTGCACAAAAGATATTGAATCAGTCCTACTATTTGGGGGAATGTTCCTTCTTTGAGAAATCTCAGTCAATTATGGAGTTATATCATGGATTAGAACAGTTTGATCCTAGTAATCGTGAGGGTCATTCTGCCAGAATTTATTTTAATACGCTTTTCGGTAATGATTTTACTAGGGAAAGTGATAACGATATCAATGCAGCATTGGATTATGGATATACCTTATTATTGAGTATGTTTGCACGTGAGGTTGTCATCTGTGGTTGTATGACACAAATCGGTTTAAAGCATGCTAATCAGTTTAATCAATTTAACCTTGCTAGTGATATTATGGAGCCATTTAGACCAATTATAGATAGAATTGTTTATCAAAATCGTCATAATAATTTCGTCAAAATCAAAAAAGAACTCTTTTCGATTTTTTCAGAAACCTATCCCTATAATGGAAAAGAGATGTATTTATCAAACATTGTTAGTGATTATACAAAAAAAGTTATAAAAGCGTTAAATCAGTTAGATAAGGAAATTCCTGAATTTAGAATATGAGTTATAGATATATGCGAATGATATTAATGTTTGATATGCCAACAGATACTGCTGAAGATAGGAAAGCGTATCGTAGGTTTAGAAAGTTTCTTTTAAGTGAAGGTTTCATCATGCACCAGTTTTCGGTATATAGTAAACTTTTATTAAATAATACCGCCAATACAGCAATGGTTGGACGACTTAAAGCTAATAATCCTAAAAAAGGAAATATAACAATACTAACAGTTACTGAAAAGCAATTTGCCCGTATGATTTATTTGTACGGAGATAAAAACACTAGTATTGCCAATTCAGACGAAAGGTTAGTGTTCTTAGGAGAAAATTATTTTGATGAAGATTAATTTTTCGCTTTTGGATGAGCCTATGGAGGTTAACCAGGGGACAGTTCTCGTAATTGAGGATGTGAGTGTGTTTGCTCAATTAGTCAAGGAATTCTATCAGTATGATGAACAATCGAATTTAACAATATTTGATAGTAAAATAAGGAGTATAAGGTCCTCTGAATTACTTTTAATAACAGATATTTTAGGTTACGATATTAATACTTCTCAGGTATTAAAGTTGCTTCACACAGATATTGTAAACCAGTTGAATGATAAACCTGAAGTTAGATCAGAAATAGATTCTTTGGTATCATTAATTACTGATATTATAATGGCAGAGTGTTTAGAAAATGAACTAGATATAGAGTATGATGAGATTACACTTTTAGAACTAGTCAAAGTATTAGGTATCAGAATCGAAACTAAGTCTTGTACGGTTTTTGAAAAAATATTTGAGATCTTACAGATTTTCAAATATTTAGTTAAAAAGAAAATTTTAGTATTCGTCAATAGCTTGTCGTATTTTTCTAAAGATGAAATTTATCAAATCTTGGAATATATAAAGTTATTACAAGCTGATGTATTATTTTTGGAACCTAAACAGATTAAAGAGATTCAACAATTTATTTTAGACAAGGATTATATTTTGATGCCCTATAATAACTAGTAATTTGGTAATAAGTATAGATAGTCTTGAGTATTTCAAGACTATCTTTTAGTATGTAGTAGTTTCTGTATGAAGTTGAATGGAATAATTATGTTGTTAGAGAGTAGATTATAAGGCTTTGATAGAGGAGGAGTTAAGTTGCTTTACATATGATTATTAAGAAATAATCCAATATGGTTACAGTCACATCTTGTCTAAAACGTTGATATATAAGGTTTTTTAAGGTATAATAAATATAAAAATGGAATCATTTTGAAACTGAAGTCATGCTGAGATGAATAGCGCGATTACGAAATCTGGTAGAGGAAAATGGCCTACGAGGTTTTAGAGCTGTGTTGTTTCGAATGGTTCCAAAACCATCACAGATACAGGAGATGGTGGATACTAGTTTTAGAGCTGTGTTGTTTCGAATGGTTCCAAAACATCAACCACTGTTATCAAATGGGCCGATAAGTTTTAGAGCTGTGTTGTTTCGAATGGTTCCAAAACCAATACAATTATTAAGGTGTCAGAGGGTGTGTTTTAGAGCTGTGTTGTTTCGAATGGTTCCAAAACGTCTTTTAGTTCGCTTGTACGCTGTCTAATGTTTTAGAGCTGTGTTGTTTCGAATGGTTCCAAAACCTTATTCCGTGATGAAGTCGGTTGGTATATGTTTTAGAGCTGTGTTGTTTCGAATGGTTCCAAAACTGTTAGATTTGATAGGGCAGTATCTCACACGTTTTAGAGCTGTGTTGTTTCGAATGGTTCCAAAACTCATACACGCTGGTGGCAATTCACAAGTACGTTTTAGAGCTGTGTTGTTTCGAATGGTTCCAAAACAAATGCGTTAGAAGAAAAGCTATCGACGTTGTTTTAGAGCTGTGTTGTTTCGAATGGTTCCAAAACACTACTACAGACTTGATGGTGATGGGCAGAGTTTTAGAGCTGTGTTGTTTCGAATGGTTCCAAAACTAGAAAGTGTTCTATATCTGGCAATCCCTCGTTTTAGAGCTGTGTTGTTTCGAATGGTTCCAAAACGCTTGTGAACAATCTTAAACGGGCTCACAGGTTTTAGAGCTGTGTTGTTTCGAATGGTTCCAAAACTTGAACTCTGTAGCCATCTTGCTGAAAGTCGTTTTAGAGCTGTGTTGTTTCGAATGGTTCCAAAACAAATTGCTGAAAGGCAGATTAAGTCAAGCAGTTTTAGAGCTGTGTTGTTTCGAATGGTTCCAAAACAAGCCATGTCAGACGCTGAATAGATGGTCTGTTTTAGAGCTGTGTTGTTTCGAATGGTTCCAAAACTATAATCTCCTTGTAATTGTTTTTCTGCACGTTTTAGAGCTGTGTTGTTTCGAATGGTTCCAAAACTCCTCTATCTAATGCGTCTTGCCAAGGGCTGTTTTAGAGCTGTGTTGTTTCGAATGGTTCCAAAACAGTGTTTTGTGTGGGAGTTGGTAAGCTACAGTGTTTTAGAGCTGTGTTGTTTCGAATGGTTCCAAAACCCAGTTGACTTATGGTAACTCTGTTCAAAAGTTTTAGAGCTGTATTGTTTCGAATGGTTTCAAAATCTATAGGGTTATTCTATTCCTTCAAGTCTTGACTGATGAAAAAACTCTCGGAAATTATTTTCTGAGAGTTTTAGTTTAGTTCCCAATTGAAACGGTTCCGTCTGAACCGACTTTGACATTTGTTCCGTCTTGGCTATTGACCTCAACTGAACCATCCTGGCTCACTGTTCCATTATTGCCATTGTTGTCATTGGCTTCGACAGTGTTATTTCCGTTTGTTTTTGCTGAGTTACCGTTTCCGTCACTCACTTCAGTTGAACCGTCTTTGTTGACTTTTACTGAAGCACTTGAGCTGCTTGAAGAAGATTTTTTGGTCACCTTACTGGATGATGTTGATGAAGATGACGAGTCAGTTTTGTCTTTAGAGTTGCCACATGCTGCTAAGGTCAACAAGGCAAGAACTGAGACAGAGGCTAAAGTTAGTTTAGAAAATGTTTTCATAATAGTCTCCCTTTTTTCTTAATACATCCATTGTAAAGGAATAATTGGAAATTTGAAAGCGCTCTCAGACGATTTTATCTAACTGTAATCCCTCAGTAATAGTTGTGTTGTGCTAGGCTAATCTATTGGAAAATAAAAGGTTAGCTCCTTAACGCTTTCCATCATAATGACAGACAGTTCAAGTCGTTAAGCTCGGTAGGTCAGCTTCTCTTTGTTATAATAAGAGTAAAAAGTAATGAGGTGACTAAGATGTATCAAACAATTATTAAGGGTGACAAACGTTATCATTCCCTTTCAGAGGGTTACGGGGCACCTGTGGAACTTTTTGGCTACACTGAGGACGGGGAAACACCCATGAGTTTGGTGAATATTGCTTTGGCTTCTTGTGTAACCATGTGTTTACAGAGTTATTTTGCAAAGTTTCAGGGAAAGGAGGAGCTTGCTATTCGGGTTGATTCTAGCTATGAAGAGGGTCATTTCAAGCTGAAGATACATTTGCCTGAGGACTTGATTATCGAAAATGAGGATAAATTGCTGGCCTTTGTGGATGAGTTTTGTCGTGTCAAGAAGCTCTTTCGCGAAGATATAGTGGTTGATATCAGCTTAGCTCCATAAGCTGATTATCCTTTACCAAGTTCGTGTTATACTAGTAAGTAAAGATAAGCTATTTGCTTTAAAGTGGAATAGACAATGATAGGAGGGCTTGCTATGCAAGACAAACTACATGAAATTCGAGTATTTGAGAATTTTCGAGAAGAACTATTTGAAACTGGCCATGTCATCGTGACGACAAAGGTGGTTGAGAAGTCTCTAAATTATTTTGGCAACGCACATGGTGGTTATTTATTCACGCTTTGTGATCAAGTGGCTGGACTGGTGGCCATCTCAACAGGTGATTATGCAGTGACACTTCAGTCTAATATCAATTATCTAAAGGCTGGACATCTGTCTGATGACCTTAAGATTGAAGGGCTTTGTGTTCATAATGGTAAGTCTACCAAGGTGGTGGATGTCCTCGTCACTAACCAGGAGGAGAAAATCCTAACTAGGGCAACATTTACCATGTATGTGACAGGTGCAGTAGAAGATTAGAGAGGAAGAGCTTATGTCAGATTTTCCAACCATGGACGATTTTGCGGTCTTTGTCAATGACTATCTGACACCAGAACAAGTGATTGTCCAAGCTTATTCTTATGCAGCTGATCAGCAAGAACTGTCTCTTCTCGTGACTATTGATGACTATGAGATGATGTGTCGTTGGCATGTTGTTTGGACCTTCTCTGGCTTACACCAGGCCTTCTTTCAGTCTATGATGGATTCTGATAACGGTTTTTTTATTGATGCGAATAGCTTGGCGATGAAGGTACGCCTCAAGGATCAGGAGCTCTTGTTCCAAGCAAGTGCACTGGAAATGGTGGTTGTCGATTACCCAGATCCCCTCTATCGTTTGGCTGAAGTATCTTTTAACCAAGGCGGTCAGCGTTACACTTATCTTTGTGAAGATAAAAGTGTGGAGGTAGAGGATTGGGTGCTTGTTCCTATAGGTTCTGGTGATAAGGAAAAGCAAGCCTTTGTGGAAAAAATCTCCTATGCCTTAGCTGATGAGACGCCGATTCAGCCAACAGAGATGAAACAGGTTATTCAAAAACTTCATCTGGTGACTGTTCGTTATGATGTGGAAATTGTTAAAAAAGGCTTTTTGACGTTTTCAGGTCTGACTTTTGAGGGTGGAGAAATTGGCAAGCCGACAGAGCCTCTCTGGATTCCTTTTCTTGCAGAGCGAGATGATTTGGCCCTTACTACTTATGGGATTCGTATCACTGACGGAAGTCGAAAAACTTATGTCACTGCCTTGGCTGGTGAGGACGATGACTTGGAGATGATTGCCCTTGCACCGGCTACTTATGCAGTTTTTAAACTTAAGGGGCCGGCGACAGCAGCGGTCTGGGAGAGTTTTCAGCATGCTAAGAAACATTTTGACATTATTAACCAGCCCATGGTAGAGGTCTATCCACCAGGTAATCGTCAGGCAGAAGATTATGAGATGGAAGTTTGGATTCCGATAAAGGAGGATGTGTAGATGCGTCTGGACAAGTTTTTGGTTGACTGTGGTCTTGGCAGTCGTAGTCAAGTCAAGATCTATCTTAAGAAAAAGCAGGTGACCGTCAATGGTCAGGTGGAAACGTCTCCTAAGACTCAGATTGATGAGAAGAAGGACCAGATTGCTTATCAAAGTCAGGAACTAACACATGAGACCTTTGTTTACTATCTCTTGAATAAGCCAAAAGGTGTGATTTCGGCAACAGAAGATGCTCGTCATAAGACGGTTTTAGATTTACTGGATGAGACAGCTCGTCACAAGCAGGTTTTTCCGGTTGGTCGGTTGGATATTGATACTCATGGCCTGCTTCTATTGACCAACAATGGTGATTTGGCTCACGCTATGTTATCACCTAGAAAACATGTGGACAAGATTTATCAAGCTAAGGTAGCAGGTGTCATGGACGAAGCAGATATGCAAGCTTTTGAAAAGGGAATTGAGCTAAAAGACTACACTTGCCAACCAGCTAAATTAGAGATTTTGTCAGTAGATCAGGCAGCTAAAACGAGTACAGTTCAGATTACCATTGCCGAAGGTAAATTCCACCAAGTCAAGCGCATGGTAGCTGCTTGTGGTAAGGAAGTGACAGACTTGCAACGTTTGAGTATGGGATCTTTAGTTTTGCCAGATGATTTGGAAATTGGCACTTGGCGTCGATTGACTCAAGAGGAGTTAGACGGATTAAGCGTTTTTGGAATTCCTTTGGCTTAAGCTTAACAAACAGTTGCGAAATAGGTAGATTTTTGTTACCATTAAAATGATATACTAGAAGAAAAAAGAGGTAAATTCAAGTGGCATTTGGAGATAACGGACCACGTAAGAAATCATTCTTTGAACGTCTGACAATAGTTGTCGTTTTAATTATGTTATTAGTAACAGTTGGGGCATTGATTTTCCAAGCAGTCGCAGCTGTCCTTTAAGACGCTATTAAGCGTTTTTTTGTGTATGTCGGAAACTCATTGCTTTAAGATGAAATGAGAGCATGCAACATGTGTCAGAAAGAGAGAAAATAATAGATGAGTATGTTTTTAGATACGGCCAAGATCAGCGTTAAAGCTGGTCGTGGTGGCGATGGGATGGTTGCCTTCCGTCGTGAAAAATATGTGCCGAATGGCGGTCCTTGGGGCGGTGACGGCGGAAAGGGTGGCTCAGTCATTTTCAAAGTTGACGAAGGCTTGCGTACCCTTATGGATTTCCGTTATAACCGTAAGTTCAAGGCCAAGAACGGTGAAAAAGGGATGACCAAGGGAATGCATGGTCGTGGTGCCGAAGACCTGATTGTGAGTATTCCGCCAGGTACGACAGTGCGTGATGCTGAAACGGGCAAGGTTATTACTGACCTGGTCGAAGAAGGTCAAGAGTTTGTCATTGCTCATGGCGGTCGTGGCGGTCGTGGAAATATCCGTTTTGCGACGCCTCGTAACCCTGCACCTGAAATCGCTGAGAATGGTGAACCAGGTGAAGAACGTGAACTTCAGTTGGAACTGAAGATTTTGGCTGATGTTGGTTTGGTTGGTTTTCCATCTGTTGGTAAATCAACAATTCTTAGTGTGGTAACGGCAGCAAAACCAAAGATTGGTGCCTACCACTTTACGACGATTGTTCCTAACTTGGGAATGGTTCGTACTAAGTCAGGTGAGAGCTTTGCCATGGCTGACCTTCCGGGCTTGATTGAAGGGGCTAGTCAGGGTGTTGGATTGGGGACACAGTTCCTTCGCCACATTGAGCGTACACGTGTTATCCTTCATGTGATTGATATGTCGGGAAGCGAGGGGCGTGATCCTTACGAAGATTACCTTCAAATTAACAAGGAATTGGAAACTTACAACCTGCGCTTGATGGAACGTCCGCAAATTATTGTTGCTAATAAGATGGACATGCCTGATGCTGAGGAAAACTTGAAAGAGTTTAAGGAAAAATTGGCTGCTAATTACGATGAATTCGAAGAGTTGCCACAAATTTTCCCAATTTCAAGTTTGGCTCATCAAGGTCTAGAGAACCTTTTGGAAGCGACCGCAGAACTTCTTGATCAAACAGATGAATTCTTACTTTATAGTGAAGAAGATATGGAACAAGAAGAAGCATACTATGGCTTTAACGAGGATGAACGTCCATTTGAAATTAGCCGTGATGACGATGCTTCATGGGTACTTTCTGGTGAAAAACTTGAGAAACTCTTTATCATGACAAATATGGAACGTGACGAATCAATTATGAAATTTGCACGTCAATTGCGTGGAATGGGAGTTGACGAAGCACTCCGTGAACGTGGGGCTAAGGATGGCGACATTGTTCGTATTGGTAACTTCGAATTTGAGTTTGTGGATTGACGTTGAAAGACTCTCTAAGTGCTAAAGCACTTGATAGTCTACGGCAGTCGCTATGGCGAACTGCCTATCAACCTCACTAACTACGTCAAGTCGGTAAAAATCGAATGGCTTTTTGAGTGTGGTCAATACGAAGGAAATGTTGCTGAAAACAAAAAACTATTGAAAAAGAGGTTTACAATGGGAGATAAACCGATATCATTTAGGGATAAAGATGGAAACTTCGTTTCTGCGGCCGATGTATGGAATCCAAAGAAGCTTGAAGAGCTCTTCACTCGCTTAAATCCAAACCGTAAGCTCCGTCTTGAACGTGAGCGTCTGGCAAAAGAAGAAGCAGCGAAACACCCTGAATTACATGAAGAAACAGAGCAAGTCTAGCACTTGCTCTGTTTTTGTCTTTTCAAATTGTGGCAATCAAAAACAGCTACTCTAGTAAGAGTAACTGTTGTGATGATTAGGCGTTTAGAACCTTGTCCAAGAATTCTTTCAAACGTGGATGTTGAGGGTTATCGAAGATTTGATCTGGTGTGCCATCTTCGAGGAACTCACCATCCGCAGTAAAGATTACTCGGTTAGCAACTTGACGGGCAAATCCCATTTCGTGAGTAACGATAAGCATGGTCATTCCTTGTTGTGCTAACTCTTTCATAACGTCAAGAACGTCTCCGACCATTTCAGGGTCAAGAGCAGAAGTCGGTTCGTCAAAGAGCATGATGTCAGGATTCATGGCCAAACCACGGGCAATTGCCACACGTTGTTTTTGTCCACCTGACAAGCTATCTGGTGTCGCTTCAGCCTTGTCTTCAAGACCAACACGCTTCAACAAATCCATCGCTAATTTATCAGCTTCTTCCTTAGTCATACGTCCAAGTTCAACCGGTGCGAATGTTACGTTTTCAAGTACTGACATGTGTGGGAAGAGGTTGAAGTGTTGGAAGACCATCCCGATGTTTTCACGGGCTTTGTCAACATTTGTCTTAGGATCTGATAATTCAAAACCATCCACGATTACTTTACCTGATGTAATTGTTTCAAGTAGATTTAGGGTACGAAGGAAGGTTGATTTACCAGAACCTGAAGGTCCGATGATACAAACAACATCGCCCTCGTAGAATTTGGCGTCAATGCCTTTAAGGACTTCATTGTCGCCATATGATTTGTGCAAGTCCTGCACATCGATTTTCAATTCAGCCATTATTTAAGTCTCTTTTCTAGTCGTTTAGCCAATTTCGTTAAGAATGTGATGATGACCAAGTAAAGGATGGCCAAGATAGCATACATACGGAATGATTGGTAGTTACGAGCAATAATGATTTTACCAGTTTGGAAGAGTTCGACCAAACCGATAGCTGATACGATAGTCGTATCCTTCAATGAGATAACAAATTGGTTGATGAAGTTTGGCAACATCAAGCGGACAGCCTGTGGCAAAATAACCTTACGCATGGTTGTATTGTAAGGGACACCCAAGCTTCGGCTGGCTTCCATTTGACCAATTGGCACAGCTTCAATACCACCACGCACAATTTCAGCAATGTAAGCACCACCATTAAGTGAGAGGGCGATAGTCGCTGCCACAAAGTCATTGATTGGTGATTGGTGACCAGTGATATTTTCAATCAAGTTTGGAATACCCCAATAGATGAAGGCTGCAACGATCATCAATGGGATACCACGGACAACGTCAACGAAGACTTGTGAAATCACACGAAGGGTCTTGTTTGGTGCAACTGCCATCATACCGAAGATGACACCGATAATCATGGCAATCGCAAATGAAAGAAGGGTCAATCCAATAGTGATACCAAGACCTTGAAGAAGTTGGTGGTAGTTGTTTTTAATTAAGCCAACAATTGTTGTTTCATCAACAGCTTTGGTTGAGCTCTTTTCTTTAGATTTGTTATTGTCAAGGTATTTGTTAATAATCTTATCGTAAGTACCGTCTTTAACAATAGCAGCCAAACCATTGTTGAACATTGTAATCAATTCAGGGTTAGTCCCTTTTTTAACAGCAAACCCAACTTCACCAGTAGAGATTCCCTTAATAGGTGTTTCAAAGTTACGTCCTTGTTGGATAGCGTAAAGAAGAACAGCTTCGTCATCCATAAGGGCATCAATTGAACCAGAGTTCAAGCTGTCATACATAGTAGAAGCTTCATCGTATGCACGAAGCGTGAAGCCATACTTATCGGCATTTTCTTCTAACCAAGAGTAAGAAGATGTTCCGTTTTTGGCACCAATAGTCTTACCTTTGAGGTCTTCGTATTTCTTAACGTTAGAGCCTTTTTTCACAGCCAAACGAATGTTTGAAGTGTAGTAAGGATCTGAGAAATCAAAGATTTGTTTACGGGCATCCGTGATGGTCATACCAGCCAATACCGCATCGGCTTGGCTAGATTGAACGGCATTAAGGGATGCATCGAAACCAGGGTTGGTTAATTTGACATTGAAACCTTGGTTTTTAGCAATAGCATTGATGATGTCAACGTCGATACCAACATACTTACCAGAACCATTTTGATATTCAAATGGGGCAAATGATGAGTCCATTGAGATGGTGTAAGTTTCCTTGGCAGGAGTTGCTTTTGCATTAGCATCACCAGTCAATTTAAGATCTGCTGAAGGTTTTGAAGAAGATTTTGATGAGTCACCCAACCATTTTTTCATGATTTTGTCGTAGGTACCATCTTTCTTCATAGCTTTAAGAGCTTCGTTGAATTCCTTGATGAGGTATTCGTATTTGCCCCCTTTTTTCACAGCGAAGGCGAAGCTACCGATAGATTCAGGCTTAATATTGATGGCATAGTCTTTACCTTGACCAATAGCGTATTGAACAACAGGAGTGTCGTCCATGGCTGCATCAACGGAACCAGAATCCAAACTATTGTTCATCAAATCACTGGTGTCAAACGTTTTAACAGTGAAGCCATACTTGCTTGCGTTTTTATCAAGCCATGATTGGGCAGCAGTACCGTTTTTTACACCGACTGTTTTACCCTTCAATTGTTTGTAGTCACTGATTTTATCACTACTACGTGTGTAGATAACAATGGATGTGTCGTAATAAGTGTCTGAGAAAGTGAAGACCTTCTTACGGGCATCGGTAACAGTCGTACCAGCCATAAGAGCATCGGCCTGTCCTGCTTGTACCGCATTAACGGCTGCATCAAAACCAGGATAGGTTTGGTTAACATCCCATTTTTCACGTTTGGCAACTTCGTTGATAATATCAACATCGATACCCTTGTAGGTCTGATCAGAGTCTTTGAATTCAAATGGGGCATAGGCTGTATCTGAAACAACTGAAATCGTGCTAGCAGATGCTTTAGCTCCGAAAACAAAGAAAACTGACACGGCACTCAAAAAGAGTGTCAGAAGTTTTTTCTTCATTATAAAAAGTTCTCCTTTATAAAATACCTTCCTATTTTATCAAAAAAAGCCTTTGTTATCAAACTTTGAGAGGTTTAATGTTAGAAAATATAACAAGATTCGTCAATTATGAGAGCTATTTAAGAAGAAGTTGACAAGCCTATGTCAATTCGTTACACTGGAATCTAACACAAGTAAGGTTTGTAACAGGAGTTGTTTAAATGAAAAAACGTATGCTTGAGAAATATACTAGACTATATGATAAAGTCCCAAGTTGGCTGATGATTATGCTCTTTTGCCTTATTGCTACTGGTTTTGTCCTTATAGGTGGACTGTTAGCAGGTTTTGTTGTAGGAATTCCGGTAGCCCTTGTCCTCTTTGTCATGATGCTAAATGGTAGTGTGCAACCGCAGGATATTAATGCAATCGCCTTTAAGTTATTCTCATCTGAGTATTTTGAACTGGGTGTTTTTGCCTTTACTGCTCTAATCGTCTTTTTCTGGGTCAAAGTTGTTGAAAAACGCTCCATTCGTTCCCTTGGATTCTTTAGAGGCTCTATTTGGTGCCATATGCTCAAGGGCTGGGGATTTGGGACTCTACTCTTGTTAGTGAGTTTCCTCGGGACTTATTTACTTGGTGGTTTAGAATTTGTAAGAGTAGATTTTTCTCAGAGAACCCTCCTATATATACTATCCCTAATACCTTTCTGGTTTATCCAAGGTGGAACCGAGGAGTTGGTGACTCGTGGTTGGTTACTTCAGACAGTTACCCAGAGATTGAACCTTTCTTGGGGAATTGCTATTTCAAGTTCTCTCTTTTCAATGCTACACATGGGAAATCAAGGTGTTACCGCCTTGTCTCTTATCAGTATTGTTTTAGTAGGGGTTCTCATGGCTCTTTACATGCTCAAGACAGATAATATCTGGGGTGTTGCTGCCCTTCACGGTGCTTGGAACTTTGCGCAAGGAAATCTAGTTGGTGTGGCAGTTAGTGGACGGGATGTAGGCGGTAGCTTATTGCACTTTCAGGCCAGGTCAGGCGTACCTGATTGGTTGTCAGGTGGAGCCTTTGGTCTAGAAGGGAATATCGTTACCTGTCTCGTTCTCCTGGTAGGTATCGTCATCCTCCGATTACAATTGAAAAAAGAAAATTTTTAAGGCTGAGTTCTAAAGACTCGGTCTTTTTACTTCTATGTTAAAATAGAAGAAACACTTGGAGGGGACAATATGATAGTAAAGCTTGATAGGCTCATGTTGAAATTGAAAATAGTCGTTGGCCTTATATTTTCCGTCTTGTCTTTATGGATTCTTTGTCCTGAGCTTATTAGAGGTTCTCTCCGTGAAAATCCAGTCAAGCAGTTCCTTGCTGTCATTGTTTTATTTTGGCTTTTATTTTCCATTACTCTTCTCATAGACGGTATCGTAAATCTCAGAGGTCATGGAAAACTCTTGGAACTTGATGACAATTCTTTGACCTACTACGGCCAAGCATTTGGACGTAAAACCTTTGACATTCCCTTATCTGAGATTGAATTTGTTAAGAAAGCTTGGACAACACGGATGGAGGATATTGAACGGTCTTCGACAGTTAGATATTCTTTGAAACGCATCGAGCATGTCTTTGACTACGATGCTGAGATTGATGATAAAAAGAGGTACCAGGTTTTGCTTGTCTTCTTCAAAAATGGTGAGACAGCTGTTACCTATGATAAAAAACTTGGTCATCAATCACGGAAGAAACGTGCCTATGTCGCTAAGATGCGAATGATTCAAATTCCGCTTACAAGTGGGGAAATTTTCTCCGACCAAGAGATGAATGATTACATAAATGAAAGGAAAAACCATGATAGATAGAAAAGAAGACAACCAATTCCATTTGGTCTCTAAATATGAACCTTCTGGGGACCAACCTCAGGCCATCGAAACCTTGGTTGATAATATTGAAGGTGGGGAGAAGGCTCAAATCCTAAAGGGAGCAACAGGGACAGGTAAGACCTATACCATGAGTCAGGTCATCCAGCGCGTGAATAAACCAACCTTGGTTATCGCCCACAATAAAACTTTGGCAGGTCAGCTTTATGGTGAGTTCAAAGAATTTTTCCCAGACAATGCTGTAGAATACTTCGTTTCCTACTACGATTTCTATCAGCCAGAGGCCTATGTGCCATCATCAGATACCTATATTGAAAAAGATAGCTCTGTCAATGATGAAATTGATAAGCTCCGTCACTCAGCAACATCAGCCCTATTGGAGCGCAATGATGTGATCGTTGTGGCTTCTGTTTCTTGTATTTACGGTTTGGGTTCGCCCAAAGAATATGCGGATTCAGCGGTCAGCCTTCGTCCAGGTCAAGAAATTTCTCGAGACAAGTTGCTCAATGACTTGGTTGATATTCAATTTGAGCGAAACGATATTGATTTTCAACGTGGGAAATTCCGTGTACGTGGCGATGTGGTCGAAATTTTTCCTGCCAGCCGTGACGAACATGCTTTTCGAGTGGAATTTTTCGGTGATGAGATTGATTGCATCTGTGAGATTGAGAGCCTGACCGGACGCAATCTCGGTGAAGTTGAGCACCTTGTTCTTTTTCCGGCTACTCACTTTATGACCAATGAAGAGCATATGGAAGAAGCCATCAAGAATATTATGGAAGAGATGGAAGCCCAGGTTAAGCAATTTGAAGCCGAGGGGAAACTCATCGAGGCTCAACGTATTCGTCAAAGGACAGAATACGATGTCGAAATGCTCCGTGAGATGGGTTACACCAATGGTGTCGAAAACTACTCACGACACATGGACGGTCGTAAGGAGGGAGAGCCACCATTTACTTTGCTTGATTTCTTCCCAGAAGATTTCCTCATCATGATTGACGAAAGCCACATGACCATGGGACAGATTAAAGGAATGTATAACGGAGACCAAGCCCGTAAGAAGATGTTGGTTGATTACGGTTTCCGTTTGCCATCGGCGCTTGATAACCGTCCACTTCGACGTGAAGAATTCGAGAGTCATGTGCATCAGATTGTCTATGTTTCTGCTACCCCAGGCGACTATGAGATGGAACAGACCGAGACTGTGGTTGAGCAAATCATCCGTCCGACAGGGCTTCTTGATCCAGAAGTCGAAGTTCGTCCAACTATGGGTCAAATGGATGACCTTCTTGGTGAAATCAATGCCCGTACTGAAAAAGGTGAGCGTGTCTTCGTCACAACTTTGACTAAGAAGATGGCTGAAGACTTGACGGACTACCTCAAGGAAATGGGTGTCAAGGTCAAATACATGCACTCTGACATTAAGACCCTAGAGCGTACGGAGATTATCCGTGACTTGCGTCTAGGTGTCTTTGATGTCCTTATCGGGATTAACCTTCTCCGTGAGGGAATTGACGTTCCTGAAGTAAGTCTGGTTGCTATTTTGGATGCGGATAAGGAAGGCTTCCTTCGTAACGAACGTGGACTTATCCAAACAATTGGACGTGCCGCCCGAAATAGCGAAGGACACGTAATCATGTATGCGGATAAGATTACGGAGTCTATGCAGAAAGCCATGGATGAAACGGCTCGTCGTCGTGAAATCCAAATGGCCTATAATAAGGAACACGGCATTGTTCCACAAACCATCAAGAAAGAAATTCGAGATCTTATTTCGATTACCAAGGCTAATGAAGCAGAAGTGGCAGAGGATACGGTGGACTACAGTGCCATGAATAAGAAAGAACGCCAAGAAGCCATCAAGAAACTTCAAAAACAAATGCACGAAGCAGCAGAATTGCTTGACTTTGAATTGGCGGCTCAAATCCGTGATATGATGCTAGAGTTAAAGAGTATGGATTAATTGACATTTCAGACTTAGCCATTATTTAAGTAATCTACTGTATATGAAAGGAAGGAAAATATGTCACGTTCGCAAGCAACTATTTTGACCAATATGTGCCTCATTGAAGATGGTCATGGAAATATTGTCATGCAAATCCGTGATCCAAAACGTTATTCCTGGTCGGGAGCAGCCCTGCCCGGTGGTCATATTGAAGCACACGAGGGGCTAGTTGAGTCAGTTATTCGTGAGGTCAAGGAAGAAACTGGCTTGACCATCAGAAATCCTAAGCTAGTTGGTATGAAGCATTGGTATACGACAGATGACGAGCGTTACCTGGTTTTCCTCTATAGAACTTCAGACTTTGAAGGAGAAATCCATTCAACAGAGGAGGGCGAAGTTCGCTGGGTTGCTAGGGAGGATGTGCCTAAGATGGACTTGGCCTATGACATGCTCAATCTGTTACGTGTCTTTGAAGAAGACCAGCTCTCAGAACTTTTCTATCGGGAGCGCCTTGAAGATGACTTCATCCGAGAATTTTGGTAATAAAATGAACTATTTATTCAAATGAATGAATAGTTTTTTTTATTATTTTTAAAACGATATGGAGAGCTTTAAAATAAAGGAAATTCCTAGTGATCAACAAGCAAAAAATTAATAAAAATAAAAATTATAATCAATAAAAGTCCATTTTCCCATTGACAAATGAATAATAATACATTATTATACTTACATAGTTAATAAATATAGAAAAGAGATTGATTATGAAAACATGGAAGAAACTTTTGTTGGGACTTACTGGAGTCTTTGCTTTGACGGCTTTGGCTGCTTGTTCGTCATCAAATAATACCTTGGACAAGGTCAAGGATAAGGGAACTTTGACAGTTGCTCTTAATCCCCACTTTGCTCCCTTTGAGTTTAAAACCCTCCAAGATGGTAAAGATACTGTCGTTGGGGCAGATGTTGAAATTGCTAAGGCTATTGCTGATGAACTTGGTGTGAAAGTCAAATTCTCTGAAATGTCCTTTGACAATGTCCTAGCCAGCGTTCAGTCTGGTAAAGCAGATATTGCCATTTCTGGTATTTCGGCAACGAAAGAACGTCAGAAAACCTTCGATTTCTCAGATACTTACTATGAGTCTGAAACAGTTCTTGTCGTTAAAAAAGACGATGCAGGAGCTTATAAACAAACCAGCGACTTTGCTAAGAAATCTGTAGCTGTTCAAAAAGGTTCTATCCAAGAAAAAATTGCCAAATCTAATTTGTCAGATGCTAATGTCGTCGCTTTGTCACAACCTGGCGAAGCCATCAATGAATTGAAGTCTGGTCAAGTTAATGGTGTCGTTCTTGAAAAAGCTATTGCTCAAGGTTACGTGGAACAAAATAGTGACTTGGCTGTGTCAGATATTAAACTCAAGTCAGATTCAAATGATGCTTATGCTGTAGCCATGCCTAAGGGAAGCGATAAACTAAAAGCTAAAGTCAACAAGGTGATTACTAAACTCAAAAAAGAAGGTAAAATTGATAGCTTTGTACAAGACGCTTACGCTCTCTCGCTAAAGAGTCCTACTAAATAAGGAGTAAACAATGAAGAAATTTTGGTTTATGCTCACGGCCCTAGTCGCAGCCTGCGTTTTGGTCGCCTGTAGCGGAAGTCAGGGGGTGAAACCTCAAACGATTAAGGACAAGAAGAAAATTGTTGTCGCCACTGAATCAGAGTTTGCGCCTTTTGAATTCAAAACGCTCATTAATGGCAAGGACACTCTGGTCGGAGCAGATATTGAGTTGGCCAAGGCCATCGGAAAGAAATTAGGTGTCAAGGTCGAATTTTCCGTTATGTCTTTTGATAATGTTCTAGCTAGTGTGCAAAGTGGCAAGGCAGATATTGCCATTGCAGGGATCTCGGTAACAAACGAGCGTAAGAAAGTCTATGATTTTTCTGATAGCTATTACACCGCTGAAAATGTGGTTATTGTCAAGAAAGATAAGGTCAATGACTTTACAAGCACTGATAGTCTAGCTAAACAAACTGTCGGTACTCAAAAAGGATCTGTTCAAGAAACAGTCGCTAAGAAACAAATTCCGAAAGCTAGCGTGGTTTCACTGGCTTCAAATGGTGAAATGATTAATGAACTCAAGTCAGGACAAATTCAGGCCGTTGTACTTGAAAAGGCTATTGCTGAAGGATATATCTCTCAAAATGATGATTTGACCCTTGCCAACTTTAACCTCAAGTCAGACGGTTCAGATGCCTATGCAGTTGCAACACGTAAAGGCTCAGATGACTTACTTAAAGAAATTAACGCCGTCATCAAAGAGACTAAAAACTCAGGCAAATTTGACCAATGGCTCAAAGAAGCATCGACTTACAAACAAAGCAAGTAAACGAAAAGATTCTTCATTATGAATTGAATAAAAGTTCTTTTAGAAACTATTCTTAAGTGATGTCGGATATCAGTCAACTCCTTTGAAGTTCTGTGACTAAGTTTTATCTAAGATTTCAAAATTTCCAAGCACCTGAAACGAGTATGTCTCAGGTGCTTTCATCATGGCGGGAAGTCTCATTTGATGCTTGCTTTGCTAACTTAAGAGAATTTCAAAAATATTCTTAAATCTAAAATGGGGGAATACCCCATTTTTTATTGAATTCTATGTTAAAAACAGGTATTATCAATGTAAGTCTGTCATAAATGACAATAAATAATATAGTAAAGCAGAGCTTGAGATTAGCAAGGAGAGATAATGAAGCTACCACGTTTTGGTGTTGAAGAATGGCTTAATGTCCATGAAAAATCCGCCATTTATGATATTGCAGGTGTTTCGATTAAGGCCCTAACCCTAGAGGAATTATTTGACCTCTCAGGTATTGATAAGGACACTTTTTTTAACCAACTTTTAAGGAAAAAGATGGATTACGGCTGGATTGAAGGGTCACCAGAGTTTAAGGCTCAGGTGTCAAGTTTGTACAAGAATATGCCAGTTGATAATATTCTCCAAACCAATGGGGCTACAGGTGCGACTATGCTTGCCCTCTATGCTCTGATTGAGCCAGAAGACCACGTTATCTCTATGTATCCCACCTATCAGCAGCTTTATGATATTCCTAAATCCCTAGGAGCAGAAGTGGATTTTTGGAAAGTTCAGGAGGATCAGGGCTGGTTGCCTGATTTGGATCAACTGCGTCGCCTAATTCGTCCTAATACCAAGATGATTTGTATTAACAATGCCAATAATCCTACAGGTGCCCTTATGGATGCTTCCTACCTCAAGGAGTTGGTGGCCATTGCTAAGGAAGTGGGTGCCTATATTTTCTCGGATGAGGTTTATCGTAGTTTTGACCATCCTGCGCCTTCCATCGTTGACCTGTATGACAAAGGCATTACCGTCAATAGTTTGTCTAAAACTTATTCAATCCCTGGCATCCGAGTAGGCTGGGTAGCTTCTAATACTGAGGTGGCCTCTATTTTGCGAGATTATCGTGATTACACAATGATTTGCGCTGGCGTCTTTGATGACATGGTGGCGACCCTTGTCCTCAAAAATAAAGAAGCTATCTTGGAGCGTAACCGTAAGATTGTTACGGAAAATATAGCTCTTATGGATGCCTGGATTGCTGATGAGCCGAAGGCTTCTTGGATTCGTCCAGCTAGTGTGTCGACTTCCTTTGTCAAGTTAGAGGTTGCTCGTTCCATAGAAGACTTTGCACTTGAACTCCTTCAGGAATACGGTGTTCTCGTTGTTCCAGGTAACCGTTTTGACAAAGAATCCCATGTCCGCATCGGCTATTGTTGTGACAAGGAAGTTCTCCAGAAGGGTTTGGAAAAACTTTCGCAATTTTTGCATAAATGTTGACATTATCACTAATTTCAAGTAAAATAACAAGCGAAAAATTATATTTATACAGGAGTTTCTTATGAAAATGAAAAAACTTTTCCTTGGAGCTATGGCTCTCCTTGCTGCTGTGACTTTAGTAGCTTGTGGGTCAAAAAAGGATGCTTACGAATCCATTAAAGAAAATAAAAAGCTTGTTGTAGCTGTGAGCCCAGACTATGCACCATTTGAGTTCAAAACCTTGATTGATGGCAAGGACCAAGTGGTTGGTTCAGATATCAAATTGGCTCAAGCTATCGCCGATGAACTCGGGGTTAAACTTGAAGTGGCAACAATGAGTTTTGACAATGTCCTCTCTAGTCTTCAAGCTGGTAAGGCTGATATTGCCATTTCAGGTATCTCAGTGACAGCTGAACGTAAGAAAACCTTTGATTTCTCAGATCCTTACTACGAAACACAAAATGCTATCATCGTACGTAAAGATCAAGCTTCTGATTACTCAAGTCTAGATGCTTTCAAGGGTAAAAAAGTAGCCGTTCAAAAAGGAGCTATTGAAGAAGGACTTTCTAAGAAACAATTGAAAGATTCAACAGTCGTATCACTTACAGCTATGGGTGAAGCTATTAACGAAGTCAAATCTGGTCAAGTTGATGCTGTTGACCTTGAAAAACCAGTAGCAGAAGGATATGTTGCCCAAAATTCAGATTTAACTTTGGCAAGCGTTGCTCTTAAAGTTAATGATGGCGATGCGAAAGCTGTTGCCATGACTAAAGGTAATGACAAGTTGAAAAAAGCTGTTAATAAAGTAATCAAGAAATTGAAAGATAATGGTACTTACGACGAGTACATCAAGGATGCTTCTAAATACACAGCAGTTGACTAAAATAGGAACTGGAGATGATTTCTCTAGTTAGCTTGAAGACCAAGTCTTCTTTTTGAGACTTTCCTTAGGTGAAGTTGGAACTTATCCTTTCCTAAGGAGGTTTCAAACCTAGAATCTCAAAACTACCAGCGCCTGAAACTATAGAAGTTTCAGGCGTTTTATCGTGGCAGAAAGTTGTGTTAATAATCTCCTTATTGGAGAAAGGAGTACACCAAGGTTTTTGAAGTGATACTTAGGTCATTTCACTATTTAAAATGCTCTGTATATGTATTGACTAGAGAAATTTTTATTATGCCTAAGGAAGTAAAAACCTATCTAGAATTTCAAAAGGTGGAAACCTAAAAGATATTTCTTGACAGACAAAGATGAGTTTTGTATACTTGAATAGAACGTGTAAAATGTTACATTATCTTGAGGAGGTGAATTCAATGTCAAAAACAGTTGTTCGTAAAAACGAATCACTTGACGACGCTCTTCGTCGTTTCAAACGTTCTGTGACTAAAGCTGGTACTCTTCAAGAGGCTCGTAAACGTGAACATTACGAAAAACCTTCTGTAAAACGTAAACGTAAATCAGAAGCAGCTCGCAAACGTAAAAAATTCTAATTAAGAATGATTCTATAGCAAAAAAGCTTGAGTATATTCTCAAGTTTTTTTCTGTTTTAGCGAATATATAATACAGTTGGTTTTACTAAAACGAAAAAGATGTCTAATAATTATCAGACATCTTAGTTTCATATGCTTTTAGTTAAACAAATAGAGATTATTTGTTTGCAAGAAGGTCGCGGATTTCAGCGAGCAATTCTTCTTGTGATGGACCAGCATTTTCAGCAGCTTCTTCAGCAGCTTCTTTAGCGGCTTTATTGCTAAGAGCAGTTGCTTTACCAGCAGCTTTAACAACGAAGAAGAGAGTAGTACCAACGATGATGAAGTTGATGACTGCGCTCAAGAAGCTACCGTATGCGATACCGTTCCATGACAATTTAGAAAGGTTTTCAACGTTAGCAGCCTTAACAACTGGGTTAAGGATAAGTGGTGTGATGATATCACCAACAAGTGAAGTAATGATAGCGTTGAAAGCAGCCCCCATAACAACGGCTACAGCAAGGTCAAGGACATTCCCCTTGAACAAAAAGTCTTTAAGTTCTTTAATCATTTTGACAATGATTCCTTTCTTTTATTTACTTTTAATAGTTTATCTGATTTTATATATCTTTACAAGGGATTTGCTCAGAAAAATCATTTTTATTTTACTTTCATTTTTCATCATGCTATAATTAAGGGTAATGCAATTATGGTAAGATAGGGGGCGAGTAGATGGCAATTGACAAAGCTTTAATAGAAGATATTAAGAGCAGCACCAATATCGTTGACGTGATTGGTGAAGTTGTCAGTCTAAATCGAGCAGGTCGCAATTACCTCGGACTTTGTCCCTTCCATAAGGAGAAAACCCCCTCTTTTAACGTTATTGAGGACAGGCAGTTTTACCATTGCTTTGGTTGTGGAAAGTCTGGGGATGTCTTTAAATTTTTAGAAGAATACCGTCAGATTTCTTTCCAAGAAAGTGTCAAGGTTCTGGCAGATCGCTTAGGTATTGCAGTTACGATAGATGCGCCAAGGCAAGCCCAACAGCAGCATTCTCCAAATCAAGCTTTTTATGATCTTCATGAGGATGCTCTTAAATTCTATCATGCCGTACTAATGACGACTAAGATAGGAGAGGCGGCGCGTGCTTATCTTTATGAGCGTGGCATGACTGACGATTTACTTAAGGCCTTTCAGATTGGTCTATCCCCTGACGAACCAGATTATCTCTATCAGTCTGTTTCCAAAAAATACGACGAAGAGGTGCTGACAGAATCAGGTCTTTTTAATCTTTCTGAAAGTAATCGTCTTTTCGATACCTTTAAAAATCGAATCATGTTTCCGCTCAAAAATGAATTCGGTAAGACAATAGGTTTTTCAGGTCGTGTTTGGACTAAGGAAGCTATTGAACAAGGGCAAGCTAAGTACAAAAATACCAGAGCTACTCGCATTTTCAATAAATCCTATGAACTCTACCACTTAGATCAGGCTAAGCCAGTGATTCAGAAGACCCATGAAGTCTATTTGATGGAGGGCTTCATGGATGTTATTGCTGCTTATAGGGCTGGGCAGGTCAATGCGGTAGCTTCTATGGGAACGGCTCTGACGCCCGAACATGTCAATCGTCTGCGCAAACTAACCAAGAAGATTGTTTTGACTTATGATGGCGATAAGGCTGGGCAAAATGCTATCGCCAAGTCTCTGGAGCTTTTGTCGGACTTCCAGGTCAATATTGTTAAAATACCAGACAATATGGATCCTGATGAGTACCTTCAAAAAACATCTGAAGAGGGTTTGGGCAAACTCTTGGTCGAGTCTCGCATCTCAGATGTGGAATTTTGGATTGGCCAACTTAAGCCTGCTAATGTAGATAATCTTCAAGCAGAGATTGCTTATGTTGAGCAGATTGCAAAGATTATTGCCAAGTCACCATCTGTGACGGCGCAAAATTCTTACATTTCTAAGGTGGCTGACTTACTGCCTGACTTTGACTTTTTCCAAGTTGAGCAAGCAGTTAACAACGAGCGCCTGGCCTTGAGAAATCAGCAGACGGCTCAATTATCGGCTGCCGGCAATAGTAGTTATGAGTCTTCTGCGTCAGGATTTAGAGGAACGGTTAAGCTACCATCTACGCCTAAGATTACAGGCCTCCGTCGGGCGGAAAATCAACTCTTCCATCGCATGCTTAATCATCCTATGATCTTGAATGATTACCGGATGCGGGATGATTTTTTCTTCCAGACAGCCGAGCTAGAGGAGCTTTATCAGCTTCTTAAGCAGGACGGCCAGATTGATACGGTAGCTTTGTCTGTGCTTCCTCAAGAGGTACAAACAGCCTATTATCAGGTTTTAGAGGAGATTTTGCCACCTGAAACCAGTTTAGAAGAAGTCCAGGCTATTGAGGAGCGTAGAAATCATTTTCTGAGGGAACTGGACTTTCGTAAGCAAAGTAAACAAATAAGAGAATCAAGTAACCATGGTGATGTGGATGCAGCGGTGGAAGCCTTGCAGATGCTTATCGCCCAAAAACGAGATATGGAGTAACACATGGCAAAGAAAAAACAAAATACAGCATTTAACGTTCAAGTCGCTGATTTCATTCGTAACCACAAAAAAGCAGGTACAGCAATTGATGATGAAGTCACAGAAAAACTGGTTATCCCATTTGTTCTTGATGCTGACGGTATTGATGACCTTTTGGAACGTTTGACAGATGGTGGTATCTCTATCACTGATAAGGATGGAAACCCTTCATCTAAATATGTTGTTGAAGCACCAAAACCAGAGGAATTGACAGACGAGGAGCTTCTTGGTTCAAACTCAGCTAAGGTCAATGACCCTGTTCGTATGTACCTCAAAGAAATTGGGGTAGTCCCTCTTTTGAGTAATGAAGAGGAAAAAGAATTGGCTATCGCTGTCGAAAATGGTGACTTGGAAGCTAAACAACGTTTGGCAGAAGCCAACCTTCGTTTGGTCGTTTCAATCGCTAAACGTTATGTGGGACGTGGTATGCAATTCTTGGACTTGATTCAAGAAGGTAACATGGGGCTTATGAAAGCTGTTGATAAATTTGACTACTCTAAAGGTTTCAAATTCTCAACTTATGCGACATGGTGGATCCGTCAAGCTATCACACGTGCCATCGCAGACCAAGCACGTACCATCCGTATCCCAGTTCACATGGTTGAAACCATCAATAAATTGGTCCGTGAGCAACGTAATCTTTTGCAAGAGTTGGGCCAAGACCCTACACCTGAACAAATTGCAGAGCGCATGGATATGACACCAGATAAGGTCCGTGAAATCCTCAAGATTGCTCAAGAACCAGTCTCACTTGAAACACCTATTGGTGAAGAAGATGACAGTCATTTGGGTGACTTTATCGAAGATGAAGTTATTGAAAATCCAGTCGATTACACGACTCGTGTCGTTCTTCGTGAACAATTGGATGAAGTCCTTGATACCCTCACAGACCGTGAAGAAAACGTTCTTCGTCTCCGTTTTGGTCTTGATGATGGGAAAATGCGTACTTTAGAAGATGTTGGTAAAGTCTTCAACGTTACTCGTGAACGTATTCGTCAGATTGAAGCGAAAGCCCTTCGTAAATTGCGCCATCCAAGCCGCAGTAAACAGCTTAAGGACTTTATTGAAGACTAAGATAGTAAAATGGAGTAGGGCCTGATGTTAGGCCCTGATTTTGGAGGAAAAGCTATGTCTGAAGTGATCTATACTGAAGCAGAAATTGAAAAAATCAAAGACCGTATCTTGGAAGCCCTGGAAATGGTTATCGACCCAGAGCTAGGGATAGATATTGTTAACTTAGGCCTCATTTACGACATCCGTTTTGAGCAGGATGGTTCCACTGAGATTGATATGACCTTGACAACGATAGGTTGTCCCTTGGCAGATCTTTTGACAGACCAAATTCATGATGCCATGAAAGAGGTGCCAGAAGTCACTAAGACTGAAGTGAAGTTGGTCTGGACACCAGCTTGGTCTGTAGAAAAAATGAGCCGCTATGCCCGTATCGCTCTAGGTATTCGTTAGGAGAACGTTTATGAAAACACTGGCTATCGTTGTCCCTTGTTATAATGAAGAAGAGACTATTCATACATTTTTAGAAGCTTGTCAATCTGTTGAAAAGCAGATGGCCAATCAACTGGCATTCAACTATTACTTTGTGAATGATGGTTCTAAGGATAAAACTTTAGAGGTATTGAGACAGGTTTCGAAGCAGTTTGAAAATGTTCACTATCTATCTTTCTCACGTAATTTTGGTAAGGAAGCTGGCTTGCTTGCTGGCCTTGAAGCAGCTCAGGGAGACTATGTGACAGTTATGGATGCTGACCTTCAGGATCCGCCTGAACTGCTTATTGAGATGTATGACAAAATTCAAGAAGGTTATGATGTTGTTGGGACCCGTCGTGCTGATCGTAAGGGAGAGCCTCCGATTCGTTCCATCTTTGCCAAGACTTTCTATTGGCTAATTAACAAAGTTTCTGATACCGAGATGGTTGATGGCGCACGTGATTTTCGTTTGATGACTCGCCAGGTTGTTGACGCTATCCTTGAACTCAAAGAGGTCAATCGTTTTTCAAAGGGACTCTTTTCTTGGGTTGGTTTCGATGTGGCCTATGTTTCTTATGAAAATCGTGAACGTGTAGCTGGAGAAACCTCTTGGTCTTTCTGGAAACTATTGAATTACTCTTTAGATGGTTTTATCAACTTTTCAGAAGTTCCTTTGAAACTAGCTACATGGGCAGGAACCTTCTCATTCTTGATTTCTTTGGTTGGAATTGTTTTCGTCATTATCAGAAAGTTGACCATTGGTGGAAGCGTAGCTGGTTGGGCGAGTCTTGTCTCTATTATCCTCTTTATCGGAGGCATTCAGCTCTTAGCGCTTGGTATCATCGGTCACTACATTTCCAAGATTTTCTTAGAAACTAAGAAACGTCCAGTGTATATTGTTAAGGAGAAGGGTTGAAAATGATTGAAGAGTTTTTAGGGTATCTTAGCAACTTCTGGGAGTTTATAAAAAGAAATAAAAAAGCATGCTTTATTATTCTTTCTATTTATCTAGTTGTAAACATTAATATTGGTTTAGCAGAGTTCCCATATATTGATGATATAGGTCGACAATTGGAAGGATATTCTGGCTTCTCAGAACATTATTCGAGATATCTTAGCGAGATATCTGCTCGGTTAATTCAAGGTGGAAGTCATTTAACTGATCCGGGGCTTTCTACAAATATTATCTCAGCATTTATTTTAACTTTTGCAAGTGTAACTTTACTTTTTGTTTTATTTCCTTCGAAAAAAGTTAATCTAGCTTTGACTTTATCTTCAACAGTTATCGGTATTAATCCATGGTTTCTAGAAGCACTGAGTTTTAGATTCGATAACCCATTTATGTCGTTGAGCATATTAGTGTCTCTCTTACCATTTATTTTTTGGGAATCAAAGAAGCTATTTAATCTTTTTTCAATCATATGTATTTATTTGATGTGTAATTCATATCAAGCATCGTCTGGAATATACATTTTGATGGTATTGACATTGGTATTTCTAGAGCTTATTTATGGAAAAAAATTTAATATTAAGGGGTTACTGAACTCGGCCATATCCTATATTATTGGTATGGTTTTGTATAAAGTACAAATTACTATTAAACCACCGATATTTGCGGAACAAGGGAAGACTCCAGGATTATTTCAACTTCCGAGTGTCATATTAGGCAATGCTAAAGGATATCTTAAAAATATCTATCTTCAAAGTTCTAAGACATGGATTTACCTTGTTATAGTATTACTCTTTTTGCTGATAGTAAATATCCTTATTAGTGGTAAACAGAAGAAGATATTTAGTCTATTATATACATTCATTTGGCTGTCTGTAGGTAGTGTGATTAGCTATGGTGCCTACTTAGCACTCCCAATGCAATTTTATTTAATGAGACCTAGATATGAGTATGGGCTAGGTGCATTTGTCTCAATTATTTTAGTTGTAATTGTGGGTATAAGTAGTAAGAATAGTATTTTGAGTATTATCAAATCATCAGTTTCTGGCATATTTGTTTTTTATATGTTAACATTTTCATTTATTTATGTTAGTACATTGAAACAGCAAAATACAATATTTGAAACTCAAAGTTCGATTGTAGGAAATACGTTAAACAAATATGTCAATAAGAATAACCAAGTCGTTAATTTGAATAAATTCCTTCCGAATTCACCGATTTATGAAAATACTAGTTCTGTTTATCCCTTAATTGGAAGTTTAGTGATGCCAAATACCAATATTTCTTGGGACATGACTAAGAGATTTAACAGTTTGACAAAATTAGATGTCGAGTTCAAACCATTTGATACAACACATCTAGATTCCAGTTATAAGTTACTAGAAACTACAAAATTGTTTGATCTTTATTCTAAAGATGAACAATTATATCTATTCATGAAATAGGAATTATATAAACACAGAATAAAGCAGATTTTTTCTGCTTTTTTTGTTAAAATGAAACTAATATTATGTAATTACGAGGAGAAAATTATGATTCTAGTAACAGGTGCAAATGGCCAACTCGGAACTGAACTTCGTCACCTTCTTGACGAACGCAACGAAGAGTATGTAGCAGTAGACGTAGCAGAGATGGACATTACAAATGCCGAGAAAGTAGACGAAGTGTTCGCAGAAGTGAAGCCAAGTTTGGTCTACCACTGTGCAGCCTACACTGCAGTGGATGCCGCTGAAGATGAAGGCAAAGAACTTGACTATGCTATTAATGTGACAGGAACTGAAAATGTCGCTAAAGCTTCAGAAAAGTATGGTGCAACGCTTGTTTATATTTCAACAGACTACGTTTTTGATGGTAAAAAACCAGTTGGACAAGAATGGGAAGTTGATGACAAACCAGATCCACAGACAGAGTATGGTCGTACAAAACGCATGGGTGAAGAACTTGTTGAAAAATATGTTTCTAACTTCTACATCATTCGTACTGCGTGGGTATTTGGTAACTATGGTAAGAACTTCGTTTTCACTATGCAAAACCTTGCTAAGACTCACAAGACACTTACAGTCGTTAATGACCAACATGGTCGTCCAACTTGGACACGTACTTTGGCAGAGTTTATGACCTATTTAGCTGAGAACCGTAAGGAATATGGTTATTATCACTTGTCTAACGATGCGGCTGAAGATACAACTTGGTATGACTTTGCGGTTGAAATCCTCAAAGACACTGATGTTGAAGTGAAACCTGTAGATTCAAGCCAATTCCCAGCTAAAGCTAAACGTCCACTTAACTCAACAATGAGCTTGGCAAAAGCTAAGGCTACCGGATTTGTCACCCCAACATGGCAAGATGCTTTGAAAGAGTTTTACAAACAAGAAGTGAAATAATGACTCGAAAAAGGGTTCTATTATGTACCTTGCTATTTGGCCTTTTATATGTCATTCCAATTGCTGTTTTCAATAAGGGGTTGAATGGGGCAGAACTTAGCTTTCATCTAAATCGTTTGTTGGGTATGGAAGGCATATATGCTTCCCCAATAAATTTTAAAGCTTTTTATGGTATAGGTTTGGGAGTTAATTATTTCTATCCATTTTTAACCTATTATCCATTCTTTGTACTATATAGGTTATCACACAGTGTTTTCCTAGGCTATTACATTTACCAATATTTGCTAACGATAATTACTTTTCTAATTGCTTATTATTCGATAAGTAATATCTTGGTTGTCGAAAATAAGGGAGCTAAAAAGGATTTTGCAGGTTTATTGTTTGCTACCTTGTATACTTTTTCCTTGTATAGATTAGATAACATTGTTATCCGGTTTGCAACAGGTAAGTTTATCGCCTATGCCTTTATACCACTGGTTTTCTATGGTCTTTTTGTTATTTTAAAAGGAGATTATAGAAAGTGGTATATTTTGAGCATTGGAATGTCTCTGATAGCCTACTCTCACTTAATCTCATTGCTTCTTACAGGTTTATTGGTTGGTTTTATTTTTATAACAACCTTTGGATTTGTGAATAGTAAGAAGGAGAGATTAGTAAGCTTCATCGTGGCGGTGCTATCTACGATTTCTATTTTCGCTTTTCAATTAGTTCTAATGGGAGAACAGACCTTATCGAATGCAATCGTGAAGCCACAAGGAGTAAGTTTAAATGCGACTGCGCATTCTCTTAAGGATTTATTATTAAATCTCAATTTTGATAATAACTATACGCTTCCTGGATTTCTGATTATTATTTGTTTACTAGTCTCGCTTATAGGAGTGTTTAGGTTACAAAAATATGATGTGCTTATTTTTATTTTGACACTTATCCTTATAATTCTTGAAAGTCCATTAATACATTGGCCCGAAAATAGTGAACATGTAGTGTCCTCAATACAGTTTATTTGGCGCCTAAATAACTTTATTACTCTATTCACTGCTTATTTGGCAAGTAAAGTCTTTGTTAGTTTTACATTAAGAAAAGAGTACTTAATTGCAGTTTTGATTGGTGTAATCGGTTTGACGACATTTTTCACGGTGTCACAAGCAAGAAAAACGGTTGAGGGCCCACAAACATCTTTTAACAATATGCCCAAAGAAGAACTTCTTTCTGTTGTTACCAATGGAGATTATCATGCTACAGACTATATGTTAAAAACTGATGGTAGTATTTCTGATTATGATGCTTTTCAAAGAAAACTACGACATGAGGTCATAAATCTTCAGAATAATCAGGTGGTTAAAGCAAAGATGTCTGTTTCTTCCTTGAAAACCAATTTTGAAGTTATTAGTGATAAAAATTTAACTGTTAGTTTACCTGTTTATGCTTATAAAGGTGTAGCAGTTGATTTGGATGGTCAAAAAATAGGATTTAAAAAAGCTCCTGATTCAGGTGTCGAACTGGTAATACCCAAAGGAAAACATCAAATAGCAGTTTCATATCAATATACTGTTATAGCGAAAAGTTTTTTTGTGATTTCTATGTTATCTGTCTTAACAGTAATATTGTATGGTGGATATACTTATCGAAGTGAATTAATAAATTCTAAAAAGAGAGAACAGTTGTAATAATGCTGTTCTCTCTTTTTTCATTGAGAATATGATATAATTAGTGGAATATATGTGTCGAAAGAGAGTGAAAATAGTTGAAAAAAGTATCTGCCCAAAAGGTTTTCTTTTGGAATATTTTAGGAAGTATGTCTTCAGCAGCTGTTTCTGTTATACTTCTTTTTATTGTTACACGCGCCTTGAATAGTGTCTCGGCAGATATTTATAGTTTTGCCTATGCGATTGCAAACCTATTTGTTATTGTTGCTAGTTTTCAAGTCAGAGACTTTCAAGCAACAGATATAAGAGAAAAGTATTCTTTTGATACCTATTTTGTTACGAGGATCATTTCTAATATTGCAATGGTTCTTCTTCTAGTGGCTTATCTAATCTTTAATCCAAACACGCATTCGAATGTTGGAATCATATTTTGGGTTTCGTTTTTCCGAGTTAGCGAAGCCCTATCAGATGTTTTTCAAGGATTGTTTCAGCAGCAGGAACGTTTGGATATTGCTGGGAAGTCTCTTTTCCTGAGAAATACTATCTCAACAATTGTATTGGCTTTAACTTTAGTTATCTCTAAAAATCTATTGTGGTCAGTGATTGCACAAACAATCAGTTCATTCGTATTTATCGCTCTATTTGACTATCCTAATTCAAAAGTTTTCCATAGATTGAATCCTTTAAGTGTTAAGCCTGGTAATATCATTAGTGTATTGAAAGATTGTTTGCCTTTATTTATTAATGCTTTTTTGCTGGTTTCAATTTATAACCAACCTAAATATGCATTGAATGATATTTTTAACCAAGGACTAATTGGTAACGGTGTTCAGAGGGATTTTAGTATTTTATTCACACCCATTTTTGCCATGAATCTGATGATTGTGTTTCTAAGACCAATGATTACCCAACTCGCGGTTTTCTTGGAAGAAAAGAAGATTTCACATTTTATCACATACAAAAATAATCTCTTTAAGATTTTACTTGGTACGTGTACCTTCATTTTTCTTGTTGGTGCTTTTATAGCGATTCCAGTACTGGATATTGTATATGGAACTCATTTAAGACAGTACCAAACTAGTTTTGTAGTTTTGTTATTAGGTGGGATTGCAAGTACCTTTTCAACAGTATGTGATAATATCTTGACGATATTTAGAAAACAGCATTTTTTAGTGATTTCATTTGTCGTAGGTTACACTGTATCACTCTTAACGGCTAAGCCTTTAGTTTCTAAATTTGAGATTTTTGGGGCATCCCTATCATTTCTGTGTGCGATGATAGCATGGTTACTGACATCCCTGGTAATTTATTTTATAACGAATCCATATACAATTTTTAGAAGGAAAAATAATTGACATGAAATTTTCTGTTATTATCCCTGCTTACAATGTTTCAAGCTATTTGGAGAGCTGTGTGCAGAGCATACTAAAACAGACGTTTGAAAATTACGAGATAATCATTGTGGATGATGGTTCAACAGATAATACAGGTATTATCGCAGATGAGCTTTCTCAAAATTATCATCAAGTGGCAGTAATCCATCAGAGTAATGGTGGTGCATCAAAGGCGCGTAATACTGGAATAAGTAATTCTTCTGGTGACTATCTTTTATTTCTAGATGGAGATGATTTTTGGAGCGATACGCAGTTTTTAGATGCGATTGCCACCAAAATTAAAGCAAAAGCTGTTGATGTAGTTATCTTCGGTTACAGTTATTATTATGACAAGGAAATAAAGGAAATTCCTATTTCTAATCAGAACAACTTGCTTACAGCAACTAATTTTGGTTTGTTTAACGGTCCAAATTGGAATAAATGTATTTCTAAAAAGTTGATAAGTAACGGTCTGTGTTTTCCGGAGGACTTGGTATCAGAAGATAGTTTATATTGTTCCTACATACTAAAGCTAGTGGAGAGTTTTTCGGTCCTAATAAGCACACAATATATGTACCGTCAAAACAGAGCAGGAAGCTTAACGAATATAGTAAAAGAAGCAAATGTGTTGGATACATTGAGAGGAATAGAGCGTGGCTTGTTTGATGTGTCTGAATTGCCAGATACAAAACAAAAAGCTTTGACGACCTATTTTGCAATTTCTTATATTTCAATTATTCCTTATGCTAAATCCTATCTCTCAAATATAGAGATAAAGGAATTGTTACGAAAATATAAATACTTGTTAAAGGCTTCGATCCGTATTGAGAATAAGGCTTTTAAGTTGACTGGTATTTTTACTAATATTTTTGGAATCAATATCTCGACAAAAATATTTTCTTACCTACTAAGATTTTATAAATAAGATAAGTTAGAAAGAGAAAGAATGAATAATCCAGCCATTACAGTCATAATTCCTGTTTATAATGCACAAGAAGGGGTTAAACAATGCTTAGATTCGCTTTTGAATCAGACCTTTAGGGATTTTGAAATTATTCTTTTAAATGATGGTTCCACAGACGACTCCTTGATGGTTTTGCAAACTTATGTTTCTGCTCACAACTTTATTAGAGTTATTGACAAAAAAAACGAGGGAGTTGCTAAAACGAGAAATAAAGGAATACACCTCGCTAAAGGTGAGTATATCGTCTTTATTGATAATGATGACTTTGTTGATTCTGATTATTTAGAGCGTTTTTATAATGCAATAGATCAAGAACAACTAGATATTGTTCTTGGTGGCTATAAGCGTGTTAATCAGGACTTGAAGACACTTTTCAAGCAAGACCTCACACAGTCTGAATGGTCTAAATATATTATAGTTGCACCTTGGGCACGTATCTATCGAACTTCATTTTTAATCGATAATGAGATTGAGTTTTTTGATTATCCAATTGGTGAGGATGTTATTTTTACGCTATCAGCTTACAATTTAACGGAAAAGATAAAAATAATTGATTATAATGGCTACAATTGGTTTTTCAACGAGAAAAGTATTTCAAATACATCACAAAGAGGGTTTAATCCTAATATAGATATTGTGTACTTCTTGAGCCACCTACTTCAAGTTGCTGGTAATTCACAATATATTCGTTATTTTATCAAACGCTATTATATTTGGTACTTACTTTTTTCTGGAAGAGCAGCCTCTAGCTCATCATTTATGGATCAATATAAAAAGATTAAGCAGTGGATTTCTAAAGAAAATATAGACTCAAGTTTAACCCCATTATCATCGAAGATAACAGGAGAACGAATGCAAACAGTTGTTTCGGTATTGGCTTTTAGAACCTTCGAGCGCTTGAGACTTGTCTCATTGTTTTCAAAATTATACTGTAAAGGAAAGGAGAAGTAGTTGCGAGTTTTAATGATCATTCCTGCCTATAATGAGGAGGAAAGTATTTTCGATACGGTAACGAGTATCTTGAAATACCGCAAGAAAGTTGATTTTGATTTGGATTATGTTGTGATCAATGATGGATCAACAGATAAGACAAAACAAATTCTGGAAGAGAACCATTTTAATGCTGTTCATCTGGTCATGAACCTTGGAATTGGTGGTGCGGTTCAAACAGGCTACAAATATGCACTAGAGCATGACTATGATGTAGCAGTCCAATTTGATGGTGATGGCCAGCATGATATTGAATCCTTGTCAGATTTGCTAGAGCCAATTCGAAAAAACGAAGCAGACCTAGTTATTGGTTCTCGTTTTGTTGGTGATGTTAAGTCTGAATTTCAAACAACTTTTATGAGGCGCTTCGGAATTAGTGTTATTTCCAATCTTATCAAATGGACAACTGGACAAAGAGTTTTAGATACAACTTCGGGTTACCGTTTGGCTGATAAAGCTGTTATTAAACAATTTGCTAAGCGGTATCCAATCAAGTATCCAGAACCAGAGACTATTGTCCATATTTTGAAACGTAAATATAAAGTTGTGGAAAGACCTGCTAATATGTTTGAACGTACAGGTGGAGTTTCTTCCATCACCCCTATCAAGTCTATTCGTTACATGATAGAAGTGTGTTCATCAATTCTTATCGCAGCCTTTATGAAGGAGAGTGAATAATGTCAGTTTTATCTATTGTGATGTTGGTAGCTTCCATCTTTTTCCTTTATTTAGTCATTCGAAATATCAACAAAAATAATATCTTATTTGAGCAAGCTTTCATGTGGATTGTTATCAGTCTTGTCATGATTATCATCTCTATTTTTGATGTTATTCCTGGCTATTTTGCTGGTTTACTTGGATTTGAATTGACATCGAATTTTTTACTGTCGCTTGCTATATTTTTCTTATTAGTTATCGCTTTTTTACAAACCATGACCTTGTCAAAACAAAAAGAGCAGATAAAGCATTTAGTTCAAGAATTATCTATTTTAAAAAGTCATGTAGAAATGAAAGAGGAGAATGATGAATAGTAATCATACTTGGGTGATCTGTGCTTATGGAGAGAGCGAATACTTGGAAGCTTGTATTCAATCTTTGAAGAATCAAACTCTCCAATCACAGATTATCTGTTATAGTTCAACACCACTGGACTCGATTAAAGAACTTTGTCAGCGTTACGATATTCCCTTTTATACCAAACAAGGTGGAGGAATTGGGAAGGATTGGAACAATGCTATGTCTTTTGTAGAGACGAAGTATGCTACTATCGCTCATCAGGATGATTATTATGAGCCGGAATATGCTGAGAAAGTATTGGGCAAAATGGAAAGGAATTCTGATGTTTTAATCGGATATTCTGATTATTTTGAAGAAAAAGACGGCCATGAAATTCCTACTAATACAAATCTGAAGATCAAAACCTTAATGTTAAAAACCATGAATCTTTTTCCAGCAAGTCATTTCTGGCGCAATCGTGTGATGGCTTTTGGAAATCCGATTTGTTGTCCTGCAGTTACCTATAACCGTGGGAATTTGAAGAATTTCTTTTTTGATGAAGGGATGAGAGTGAGTTTGGATTGGTACGCATGGTATAAGATCAGCGAATATAAAGGTCGTTTTGCGTATGTATCTGACAAGCTTATGTGCCACCGCATTCATGAAGAGTCTGAAACATCCAAAACCATTGCGGATAATACCCGTAGTAAAGAAGACTTATACATGTATGAACTCTTCTGGCCCAAATGGATGGCTAAGTTACTAATGAGACAATATGTGAAGAGTCAGAAGACGAATAATTAGTTTAGTATGTTCAGGGAGAAAAATGAAAAATAGTAAAAGATTTTATTTATATATACTTATTGTAGCTGTGTTGTATGCAATACAGTATTATATTAATAATAAAATTACTCCAGTTGGAGACCAAACAGCATTTTTGAAATATGCAGAAGAATATCACTATAATTATCTCTTTTTTGGAATTGACCGTTACTTTACATGGAGTAGCAGACTACTAATTGAATCAGCAACACTTTTATTTTCTATTCATGAAAAACTTTTTGTCATTGTATCTGTTTTAGCAACTTTTGTATTACTATTACCTAGCAAAAAGTTTTCAAAGGAACTTCCATGGCTTCCAGGTTTCTTATTATTCATTTGTATTCCGGCAAGTGAATTTTTAAGTGCAGGCTCTATTCCGACCTATGTAAATTATATTTTTCCGGCATCCTTTTTGTTATTTTCTATTTATTATCGTCATTCATCTAACCATTTTGTAAAGATTATTAGTTTTGTTAGTTTTGTATTCGTTGTTATGCAAGAACAACTAGCAGTTTATTCTTTTTTATGGCTAGCTTTTGAGTTGGTGAGAGACTGGAGAGTAACCAGGTTTAGAATCAGAAATGTATTCTATACTTTTGTTTCTTTAGCTGGCATAATCTCAGCTAAATTAGCTCCTGGTAATGGGGTTAGATTTACTAAAGAAGTGATGACTTGGTTTCCTAATTTTTCAAAGCTAAACAGTGTCCAAAAGTTAGGGCTAGGTATCTTAGAAGCAGGTGATGGACTTTTATCAGTTTCTTTCACTTTTGTTTTCCTATTCTTAATTGTAATGATAATGCTGGCTTTTTATAAACGAAACCTTATTTGTATATTCCTAAGTGGCTTTGTTTTCCTATCTATATTGAGTCAAAAGTTCGAATGGCGTAGTATTTTCTTTACGCTTTCTGCTATCAGTAAGCATGCTAGAGAAACGGGGACTTTTCAGTTTAATCTGGTATATTGTGGAGCCGTTTTATATTACATTATTCTTTTAGGTTTAGTACTTTTTGTTATTTGGAGTCTGGCTGACTTAGATGATAAAATTTGGTTACCGTATCTATTGGTAATTGGTCTTGTTGGACGTTTGGTTATTTCGTTTTCACCAACCTTATATGCTTCAGGAACTAGGACTTATTTACCTGTAATGCTTAGTATATTTATAATAACTTGTAAATTTATAAATCAAATTTATTTAAAAATGAAGATTGAAAAAA